>Ga0209638_1002506_pt1 | contig 11239 bp, 9 predicted proteins | sample BarGraNGADG00211_FD_184490 | JGI IMG/M metagenome (GOLD analysis project Ga0209638, IMG submission 184490) | Arctic peat soil microbial communities from Barrow, Alaska - Barrow Graham LP Ref core NGADG0002-211 (SPAdes) (version 2) | ecosystem: Environmental > Terrestrial > Soil > Wetlands > Peat... | reverse complement strand
TTTGCTCTTAAGGAGTCTCCGTCTGAGAGGACTTACTTTATCAGTGAATAATATGCCATCGAGATGATCATACTCATGTTGGATTATCCTTGCTTTATAGCCATCAAAAACCTCATCGTGAAACTGCCAGTTTTCGTCAAAATAGCTTATCCGTATATGTGACTCCCGCATAACTTCTTCCCTTAAATTCGGAATACTTAAACATCCTTCATTCATTGGTTGAAGTTCGCCACATCTCTCAGAGATTTTAGCATTTATAAACGTTCTTTTGAATTCTGCAAGTGATGGTTCATCTTCAGCTGCCGGTTTTCCGTCTATCACAAATATTCTTATTGATTTTCCAATTTGTGGCGCTGCAAGACCCAGTCCTTCAGAGTGATACATAGTTTCAAAAAGATCTTCAATCAGTTGATTCAGCTCAGTATAATCTTTATTAATCTCTACTGCAACTTTTCTTAATACAGGATGTCCATATACAACAATTGGATAAGTCATATCTGTTTAATATTTTCTGTTTTATTAGATCTGTTATCAAGGAAAGACTGAAGAATGATGGAAGCGCTTATTTTATCAACCATCGCTTTATTCTGTCTGTCTTTCTTTTTCACTCCTCCTTCGATCATTGTCCTGAGAGCCATTTGTGATGTAAATCTTTCATCTGCAAGATATATATGTTTTTCAGGGTACGTCTTTTTAAGTTTTTTTATAAATGGATTGATATAAATAACAGATGCGCTAGGCTGGTTGTTCATTTGTACGGGATAACCAATGACAAAAGCGTCCACTTCATCCGTTTTAAGATAATCCTTAATAAAGTTGTCAAATTCCGCGGGACTAACAGTAACCAGGGGTGAAGCAAAAATCTGCAATGGATCCGTAACAGCCAGTCCGATCCTTTTCAACCCATAATCTATTCCGATTATCCTGCCCATATATTTATACAAGGTACAAAAGTACAAAAAAAACCACCCCGCAGGATGGCTTTTTTTATCTTCAGACTTTACTATTCTGTTTTTGTTTCCGGTATTGCAAATTCCATCGCAGCTAACCGTTGGTATGATTTGTACCTCCATTTGGCATTCTCTTCGGCAGCTTTAAATAGTATCTCAGCTTCACCTGGGAATGCTTTCATAAGTGATGTATAACGTACTTCCGACTTCAGGAAGTCCTGGAACTTTGTCCAGTCAGGCTCTTTTGAATCGAGTGTGAATGGATTTTTTCCTTCTTTTTCAAGTGATGGGTTAAACCTGTAGTTATGCCAGTAACCTGATGCAACTGCATCTTTTGTCTGAGCCTGGGTCTTGCCCATACCCTCCCTTAGTCCATGGTTGATACATGGTGAGTATGCTATGATGAGTGATGGCCCCGGAAAAGCTTCAGCCTCTTTGAGAGCCTTAAAATACTGGGTGTTACTTGATCCCATTGCAACCTGTGCTACATAAACATAACCATAACTCATTGCCATCATTCCAAGATCCTTTTTACGGATTTTCTTACCTGAAGCAGCAAATTTTGCAACAGCACCGGCAGGAGTTGATTTGGACGCCTGACCTCCGGTATTAGAATATACTTCGGTATCCAGAACGAGTATGTTTACATCTTCACCTGAAGCTATAACATGATCAAGTCCGCCATATCCGATATCATAAGCCCAACCGTCACCGCCAAAGATCCAATGAGATTTTTTAACAAGATATTGTTTGAGACTCAGAATCTCTTTTGCAACCTCAGATTTCTCTTTATTACAGGCTTCTATAACTTTTGCAGATGCAATTCTGGAAGCTTCGGCATTGTCTTTTCCTTTCAGCCACTCTTCAAATATTGCTTTCGTTTCAGCGCTTACTGACCCGTTTGCAAGAGCTCCGGTCATGCGAAGTGCAATTCGATCTCTCAGTTTATTAGCTCCTAGTGAAAGGCCAAGTCCGTATTCTGCATTGTCCTCAAACAATGAGTTGGCCCATGCTGGTCCAAACCCGTTTTTATTATGTGTATATGGGGTTGAAGGAGCAGAGCCGCCATATATTGAGGAGCATCCTGTTGCATTAGAAACAATCATCCTGTCGCCAAAAAGCTGAGTGATAGATTTGATATAGGGTGTTTCGCCACAACCGGCACATGCACCTGAGAATTCAAATAGTGGTTGAGCAAACTGGCTGTTCTTAACATTTACAAATTTGTCAACTACTGTATCTTTGTAACCAACTTTTTCATGCATATAAGTCCAGCGGGGAATCTCTCCAAGTTGTGTTTCAAGTGGTTTCATTACTAATGCTTTGTTCTTTGAAGGACACACATCGGCGCAGTTGCTGCATCCTGTACAGTCGAGAACACTAACCTGAATCTTGAACTTGAATGCTTTAAGAGCACCAGGAATACCCTGAATAGTTTTGGTTCCTTCAGGAGCATTTGCAGCCTCTTCATCAGTCATCAGAAAAGGACGTATACAGGCGTGAGGACATACATAAGAACACTGATTACACTGGATACATTCATTTGGCTGCCACTCAGGAACATTCACTGCAATACCGCGTTTTTCGTATTGTGAAGTACCGGATGGGAAGGTTCCATCTTCCCTGCCGGAAAACGCACTAACAGGAAGGTCATCACCTTTCATAGAGTTGATTGGCTCCATTACTTCACGGATGAAATCAGGTATATCGCGGGTGGCAGTTACTTTCTTAACTTTAATATTTGCCCACTCTGCGGGAATCTCAATCTTTTCAACTGCACTTCCTTTATCTACAGCCGCATTGTTCATATTAACAACATCTTCACCTTTTTTGCCATAACTCTTATAAATAGCCTTTTTCATTTCAGATTCGGCCTTTTCATGAGGGATCACATTGGCTACCTTAAAGAAAGCAGCCTGCATTATTGTATTTGTGCGTGTTCCGAGACCAAGTTCTTCTGCAATAAGAGTTGCATTGATAGTATAGAAGTTAATATGGTTTTCAGCCATGTACTTCTTCATGTGATCAGGAAGATGTTTTTTTGTTCCTTCAACATCCCAGATTGAATTCAGAAGAAAAGTTCCTCCCTTCTTCAATCCTTTCAGCATATCATATTTATTAAGGTAAGAAGGTACATGACATGCAACAAAGTCAGGTGTATTAACGAGGTAGGGCGAACGGATAGGTTTATCTCCAAAACGGAGGTGTGATGTTGTTATACCACCTGATTTTTTTGAATCGTATGCGAAATACGCCTGGCAATATTTATCGGTTGAATTACCTATTATCTTAATAGAGTTTTTATTCGCACCAACGGTACCGTCTGATCCAAGTCCGTAGAATTTTGCTGAATATGTACCCGGAAGGGCAACATGTATTTCCGGAAGTATAGGAAGTGATTTGAATGTAACGTCATCAACAATACCTACAGTAAACTGGTTCTTAGGTTCTTTGAGTTTCATGTTCTCAAAAACCGATAAAACCATGCTTGGCGTTGTATCTTTTGAACCGAGTCCGTAACGTCCACCTACTATCACAGGTCTTTCCTGTCTGTCGTAGAACATTTCTTTAACATCGAGGTAAAGAGGTTCTCCGTTAGCTCCGGGCTCTTTTGTTCTGTCCAGGACTGTTATTTTCCTGACTGATTTTGGGAAAACATCAAAAAAGTATTTTGAGGAGAATGGACGATAAAGATGTACAGTTATCAATCCTGCTTTTTCTCCTTTAGCTGCAAGATAATCGATTGTTTCTTTGGTAGTTTCTGAAATTGAACCCATCGCGATGATAATTTTGTCTGCATCGGGTGCGCCATAATAGGTGAATGGTTTATATTCTCTTCCTGTAAGTTTTGTTATTTCACCCATATAAGAGTTCACGATATCCGGAATAGGTTCGTAAAATTTATTAATTGACTCTTTAGCCTGGAAGAAAATATCGGGGTTCTGTGCTGTGCCTCTGGTAACAGGATGTTCAGGATTCAGTGCATTTTCACGGAATTTTTTAAGTGCATCGAGATCAATAAGTTTCTTAAGGTCTTCTATATTGAGATATTCAATCTTCTGAACCTCATGTGATGATCTGAAACCATCAAAGAAATGAAGAAATGGAATTCTTGATTTGATAGCTGAAAGGTGTGCAACACCTGCAAGGTCCATAATCTCCTGTACACTGCTGCTGGCTAACATTGCAAAACCGGTCTGACGTGTAGCATAAATATCGCTGTGATCCCCGAAAATTGACAGAGCGTGAGATGCTACTGCCCGTGCACTTACATGGAATACTGCAGGAAGAAGCTCAGCTGCTATTTTATACATATTAGGTATCATGAGAAGTAATCCCTGTGAACAGGTATATGTGGTGCATAATGCGCCTGTCTGGAGTGCTCCGTGTAATGCACCTGCAGCTCCTGCTTCAGATTGCATCTCAACTACCCTGACCTGTTCCCCAAAAATATTCTTTAATCCGCTGGCAGCCCATTCATCAATGAATTCTGCCATGGTGGAAGATGGTGTGATAGGATATATGCAAGCTACTTCGCTAAACATATATGCAACATGCGCCGCGGCCTGATTGCCGTCGCATGTTATAAATTTTTTTGTTCCCATTGTGATTTATATATTTGATTTAAAAGTATGTTTTTGAAAGAAAGTGCAAAATTATAAAAAATTTCTGCTTGTTATCCTCCATTCATTGAAATCAGAAACTCTTCATTCGATTTAGCCTGAAGCAGCCTGTCGCGGAGAAATTCCATAGCTTCAACGGAGTTCATATCAGTAAGGAAATTACGTAATACCCATATCTTTTGAAGGATGCTTTTATTCAGAAGAAGATCTTCTCTACGGGTGCTGGAAGCAGGAATGTCAATTGACGGGAATATTCTCCTGTTTGAAAGTTTACGGTCGAGCTGCAATTCCATGTTACCAGTTCCTTTAAACTCCTCAAAGATGACATCATCCATTTTTGATCCTGTTTCAGTAAGAGCAGTAGCAAGGATTGTAAGTGATCCTCCGTTTTCAATGTTTCGTGCAGCGCCGAAAAACCTTTTTGGCTTATGCAGAGCATTGGAGTCAACACCTCCTGACAGCACTTTCCCTGAGGCAGGCGCTGTTGTATTGAATGCTCGTGCGAGTCTGGTTATAGAGTCAAGAAGAATTACAACATCATGACCGCACTCGACAAGCCGTTTAGCTTTTTCAAGAACTATATTTGCAACACGGCAATGGCGTTCTGCAGGTTCGTCAAATGTTGAAGCAATAACTTCTGCCTTTACGTTCCTTGCCATATCTGTAACCTCTTCAGGTCTTTCATCAATGAGCAATATCATCAGGTAAACTTCGGGATGGTATTTAGCTATGGCATTAGCAATCTCCTGAAGGAGAATGGTTTTACCGGTTTTTGGCTGTGCAACAATAAGTCCCCTCTGACCTTTTCCGATAGGAGTGAACATATCAATTACCCTTACTGATAAAGATCCTTCCCCGGGTTGGCAGAGAGTAAATTTCTCATCAGGGAAAAGTGGTGTCAGGAAATCAAAAGGCACTCTGTCTCTTATAAAATCAGGACTTCTGCCATTAATCTCATCAACTTTTATAAGAGGAAAATATTTTTCACCCTCTTTTGGAGGACGAATTGATCCTTTGATAGTATCCCCTGTCTTTAAACCGAATAGTTTTATCTGTGACTGCGATACATATATATCATCGGGTGAATTCAGATAATTATAGTCGGGAGATCTTAGAAATCCGTAACCGTCTGGCATGATTTCAAGAACGCCTGTATTATATATTATACCCTCAAAATCATAAGGTCTTTCTCTCTTCTCTTCTTTTACAGGAACTGTCTCATGAAGAATCTCTTTTACCGGTGATTCAACATTTACTTCACCGAAATAGACATCAGCAGCAGGCTTATTTTCTTCCGGGGGGACATCCACATTTAGTGCCGGAATCGAATTATCGATAATAGGTTCTGAAACAGGTTCGGATCTGTTCCTCTCAAAACTGATTGCAGGAGGAGTGTCAAATCTATCCTTCCTTTCATTCCTTTCTTCAAGTTTTTGATCAGTTCTCCATTTCGGAGCTTTTCTGTTATCTCGTAACTGTTCTGGTTTTTTAAACAAATCTGGTTTCATATCAGATTTTTCCGGGTTTTTTATCTGTTCCTGCCAATCTCCTTGTCTGGGTTCTGGTCTCTTAACCCCATCAGGGGAAACTGACATAACAGATTCAATAGTTCTTTTAACCACCGGCTTTAACGTCCTTGGACGTTTACCTCTTCTCATAGCAGCATCAGCTTCTATGTTATTAACCTCAGATGAAGATATTATCTCCTCTGTTTCGGTTTTTGGTGGGATTGTGATTTCTGTGGCTTCAATTGCCTGCTGGTCAAGGATTTTATATATCAAATCCTGTTTTTTCAAAGATTCTGCTTTTTTGATTTTAAGCTCCTTTGCTATATTTTTTAACTCGGGAAGCAGTTTCTTACTTAACTCAAGAATGTCGTACATATTGTAATGATAAATGGAATATAAGAGATTTTAATGATTTTGTTGGAAACACGGGTCAAGAAATGAATATGAACCCGATGGATTATGCTGCAACTACTTCACATATCCTAAATGCCGGTGCAATATTAAATAAAATTGCTAATATATATCCTGATAAATACTATTAAAAATGCAACGGACTTTATCAAATCAATGAATAATTTGATATTCAATATGTAAAATAACTTTGCAATTTACTAAAAAACTTTTATTCACCAAAAAATAATTAGTATAATGTGTTGTAAAGTTACTTTTTTTAACTAAAATTGTACCTATTGCCTGATATTTCTTCATTAAACTAACAACTGGCCATTAAATGCGTCAGCTTAAGATAACAAAACAGGTTACTAATCGTGAAACTCTATCACTGGATAAATATCTCCAGGAGATTGGCAGGGTAGATCTTATTTCACCTGACGAAGAAGTTGTTCTTGCCAGGAGGATTAAATGTGGCGAAACGGAAGCTCTGAGAAAGCTTGTGAAAGCAAATCTTCGGTTTGTCGTATCTGTCGCAAAACAATATCAAAATCAGGGTATGAGCCTTCCTGATCTGATCAATGAGGGTAACCTTGGTCTGATGAAAGCAGCACAGCGTTTTGATGAGACAAGAGGCTTTAAATTTATCTCTTATGCTGTATGGTGGATTCGTCAGGCGATACTCCAATCTCTTGCTGAACAGGCAAGGATCGTAAGGCTCCCGGTCAATAAAATCGGATTTATTAACCGCATAAACAGAACTTTCGCACGACTGGAACAGGAATATGAAAGGGAACCCTCTTCTCAGGAAATAGCTGAAATACTTGAGATGATTCCTGAAGAGGTTAAGGATGCATTGAAAACCAATGGACGTACTGTCAGTATGGATGCTCCTATAAGTTCCGAGGAGGATAATAATATGTACGATGTTCTGCAGAGCGCTGATACACCAAGTCCTGATAAAAACCTTATTACTGAATCCCTCGCTTATGAGATAGAAAGGGCTCTTAATACACTATCTCCCCGCGAATCAAGGGTTTTGAAATTATATTTCGGTTTAGGTGCGAAACATCCTTATACACTCGAGGAGATTGGTGAGGAGTTGAGTCTGACACGTGAGAGAGTCAGGCAAATAAAAGAAAAAGCTATAAAAAGGATACAGTTTACCACACGCTGCAGAATACTGAAATCATACCTCGGATAACAATTTGTTTTTATATTTTCCCAAAATAATCTTAAATGGAACATCTGGTATCTCCATCTCTGCTGGCAGCCGATTTTGCAAATCTGGAAAATGATGTCGTAATGATAAACAAGAGTGAAGCTGACTGGCTTCACCTCGATATCATGGATGGTGTTTTTGTACCGAATATATCATTCGGATTCCCGGTTATTAAAGCGGTAAAAAAAGTAGCATCAAAACCTCTCGATGTTCATCTGATGATAATAGATCCCGACAGATATCTGACCCGCTTCAGTGAAGTTGGCGCCAATATACTGACCGTTCAATATGAAGCCTGTACTCACCTCCATCGGACAGTAACAGAAATACGTAACCTGGGAATGAAAGCCGGTGTTGCAATAAACCCTCATACACCTGTCTCCCTCCTTAAAAATATACTGCCATCTATTGATATGGTCCTGATCATGACAGTAAATCCCGGGTTTGGCGGGCAATTATTTATCAAAGAGAGCTATAATAAGATCTCTGAGCTTCGTAAAATGATTGATGCCGGCGGTTATGATGTTTTAATTGAAGTCGATGGTGGTATAGATACAATAAATGCTGCAAAGCTTATAGAATCAGGCGTTAATGTACTGGTAGCGGGCAATTCGGTTTTCGGTTCAACTGATCCGATAAATACCATTCAGAGATTAAAAAGACTGACCTGACTTTTAAGACAGCCCAATGGGATTTAAGACTTCAGGATTTTATCTCATTTTCAATAAATTGGATAATCTCCTGAGTATGTTCAGGGTTTAACCATTTAATATCTTTATCCTTACCCCACCATGTCAGCTGTCGCTTTGCATACCTTCGGCTGTTCCTTTTTATAAGTTCAATTGCTTTTTCTTCTGATATATTTCCTTCAAAAACATCAAAAAATTCTCTGTAACCAACACTTTTGAGGGCATTCAGGTTTCTGAATTCATAAAGCTGCTTTGCCTCATTTTTCAGTCCCATTGCAACCATGTTATCAACCCTGGAATTAATCCTTTTGTAAAGATCTTCCCTTGGTCTCTCAAGGCCTATTTTGATTATAACGAAATCTCTTTCTCTTTTTTGCTTTTTAAGGAAGGAGGAATATGGTCTGCCGGCCGTATCACAAATCTCCAGAGCTCTGATTATCCTTTTATAATTTTTCAGATCAACATTCGCATAATGTTCCGGATCAAGTAGTTTTAAGGTAACTCTTAATCCTTCTATTCCCTCTGCATTATATTGATCAATGTATTTTTCCCTGACATCCGGATCAACATCGGGTATGTCGTCAATTCCATTACATACAGAATCAATATACATTCCTGAGCCACCGGACATAAGAATTATATTATTTTTGGAGAAGAGCTTTGGAAGAAGTTCCAGAACATCTCTCTCGAAAAGACTTGAGCTGTAATAATCTTTTATGGATAAGAATCCTATAAAATAATGTTTTATTGTTTTAAGTTGTTGTTCGGTAGGAACTGCCGTACCGATTTTCATCTCCCTGAAGAACTGCCGGGAGTCAGCTGAAATTATTTCAGATTTAAAATATCGGGCAATGTCAATAGAAATATCGGTTTTGCCGACCCCGGTCGGACCAACCAAAACTATCAGAAAATTTTTCATTAAATTATGAGCAGGTAAAGACTATTCTTCGTCCTCGTTCAGGTTTTCTATATTTTCGAAATCGGGCAGAGTCTCTTCATCATCTCCATTGAGGAACAGGTCATCAACTTCCGGTTCACCATCAACATCAGCATCAACATCATCATCATCTGAAACAACAATGTTGTTATATAGCTTCCGTGAGGTTCCTCCGAAAATCACCTGTTTGGGAGGGACTCCTTTCGAATTTATACAGGATGGATATTCGCGACCACCAATCTCTTTTACCTCACCGGTGTATTCAACAAAGAGAGATCTGTCATTGAAAAAATCGAATACATAGATCAGTTTCTGGTTTTTCCGGAAAATAATGTCTTCGAGAACAGCAATTTCCATCGTTGAAGAACCTGTACCCATATCAAAGAGAGTGAATTCTTCTTCCTTCTCCCAATTGTCTGTTGCCATAAAAAATGAAGCCATCTGAGATTTGTCAAACTCCAATTCATCCTGAATCTGTGTGTGGAAATCCATTAATGTATGTGTATCAAGAAATTCAAATTCCCTGACAAATGACTCATCTTCATCTGATAACACTACAAATTTGTAAACCATAACATGTATTAATTCGATGGGTGCAATATAATATTTTTTAGTTTACAATATTCCGGCTAATTTTTTTTTAGAAGAAATTCTATTGTATCAATTCCATCGGCATAATCCCACAGATGAGGCGACTGTGCTTTACCAAACGGGATGTTATATTTACCCACCTGACATTGAATTTTTTCCTTTAGGAGCTCTGTTTGTTGTTTAACAGAATCTGGAGATTCATAATATTCATAATAAAGAACAGATACCGGGGAGGAGATTTTGCTTTCTTCTTTTAATAAGAGATAACCTGTATCGTAAAACGTTTCTTTATTCACCAGGTAAACAGCTTTATTGAAATCGTAGTTATTCGCATATTTTGAATGGCTGATGACACTGCTGTAATTGTCCCAATGCTTTACAATTGCTTTTAAGTCATAACCTTTTGGCAAATAAAGCTTTGATACATTTCTGCATCCAAGCCCAAAATATGAAAAAATATCGATACCGAGGCTTTTCAATTCCTCTTCAGTTTCATCTCCTTCAATGATTGCTATACTGTTTCTGTTCTTCCTTATAATATTTGGATATTTACCAAAATAGTAATCAAAGTACCTGGAGTTGTTATCACTTCCTGTAGCAATTACTGCGTCAAAATCTGTAAGAGTACCTTTAGTAAATTCAATTCTGTTTCGGAATAGTGGGTTGATTGAACAGAGGATATTGCTTATGTAAATAATCAGTTCATAATCTTTTGAGCTGGTTTTAGCGATGAGATTATTTCCTGAAATAAGTACTGAAAGAAAGTCATGAAAACCGACAAGGGGAATATTGCCAGCCATTATTACTCCAATTCTTAATTGTTTTTGTTGCTCTTGAAGTCCGGGATAGGCATTAGTCCATCTGATCAGATTCTCCTCTGTTAGTTCACAAGCTATAGCGTTTACAGCTTTTCTTACATTATCCGGAGTGAACCAGGCGTTATGTGTATACTGTTCGTCAATCAATGTATTAAGGAGGGACAGGTCGTGACCTGTCCCTCCTTTGTTCACCAGACTGATGTTTAATGATTTCCGAAGAGTCTCACCAAGGAGAGCAAATGATTTTATTCTTTCATCAAGATTCATAATTTGAATAATTGCAGTATGCAAATTTACTGAATTTGATTTACAAAACGAAAGGACAGGTCGCAACCTGTCCCTTCATATAAAATATTACCAGAAATTATTTTAATGTAAATGTGATTGGGACCATATACCATACAGGTACTGATTTGCCACCCTGTTTGCCTGGATTAAATGTTGGAAGTGTTTTGACAACTCTGACTGCTTCTGCATCAAGTTCAGGAGCAACACCTTTTATGACACTTAC
>Ga0209638_1002505_pt1 | contig 11240 bp, 7 predicted proteins | sample BarGraNGADG00211_FD_184490 | JGI IMG/M metagenome (GOLD analysis project Ga0209638, IMG submission 184490) | Arctic peat soil microbial communities from Barrow, Alaska - Barrow Graham LP Ref core NGADG0002-211 (SPAdes) (version 2) | ecosystem: Environmental > Terrestrial > Soil > Wetlands > Peat... | reverse complement strand
ACGAGAACCTGATGAACCCTGCCTACGACCGGGCCGGGGTCGGAGTCTGGGTCAGCAGGGGCCGCGTCCGAATCGTCATGGACTTCTACCACCCCTGACGTAGCGGCCCCGATAGAGCCCACGCCGACCGCAACGGGGCAGCTCGATTGCGCCCGGACGGTGCGGCTAAGGGGCGGGTGAGTGGGGGATGCTAGACTCCCGCCGATGAACCGCAACCTCGTAATCGTCGAGTCTCCGGCAAAAGCGAAGACCATCGAACGCTACCTCGGCCCGGGCTACACGGTCCTGGCCTCATATGGCCACGTCCGCGACCTGCCGGAAAACCCCGGCAAGAACCAGCTCGGAGTGGACGTTGAGCACGACTTCGCCCCCGTCTATGAAGTCGTCGCCGACCGCAAGAAGCAACTCGCGGCGATCCAGAAGGCCGCTGCCAAAGCGGACCTCATCTACCTCGCCACCGACCTTGACCGCGAGGGCGAGGCTATCGCCTGGCATGTGGCCGAAGCTGCCGAGCTTGCCCCGGACAGGACACGCCGAGTCACTTTCTCAGAGATCACCGAAACGGCGATCAAGAAAGCATTCGCCAGCCCCCGTGCCATCGACACGAACCTCGTCGACGCCCAGCAGGCACGCCGCGTAGTCGATCGGCTGGTCGGCTACACGCTCAGCCCGCTCCTGTGGCGCAAGGTTCGAGCCGGGCTTTCGGCCGGACGCGTGCAGTCGGTTGCGGTGCGACTGGTCGTCGATCGAGAGCGCGAGATCCGAGCCTTCAACGCCCGAGAGTATTGGACTCTACAGGCCACGCTGGTCGCGCCCGATGGCACCACCTTCGAGGCGGACCTGGTCAAGATCGCCGGCAAGAAGCCCGAGATCTCCGACGCAGAGACGGCCACGCGTCACGCGGACGCGATCCGGGCGAGCAAGCCCGTGGTTACCGACGTCGCCCTCAGGCACGCGAGCCGGACTCCGGCGCCGCCCTTCACGACATCGAGTCTCCAGCAAGAGGCCAGCAGGAAGCTTGGCTTCTCGCCGAAGCGGACGATGAGCGCCGCCCAGAAGCTCTACGAGGGCGTGGCAACTGACGAAGGTCAGGTAGGCCTGATCACCTACATGCGAACCGATTCGGTGGCGCTCTCGAGCCAGGCCATGGCCGAGGCTGCGCGGGCGATCGAGGCTCGTTTCGGCCAGGCCTACACGACGCCCCGAGGACGAGCCTTCAAGACGAAGACCAGGAACGCCCAGGAAGCCCACGAGGCCATCCGGCCAACCTCGTTCGTCCGAGACCCCGAGACAGTGGCTCGCTTCCTGCGAAGCGACGAGGCCCGGCTCTACCGATTGATCTGGCAGCGCGCATTGGCCAGCCAGATGGCCGCCAAGGAACAGGAGACGACGACCGTCGATCTCGGGGCGGACGTCTACGGCCTGCGAGCCACTGCCACGCGAACCACGTTCGACGGCTTCTCGCGTGTCTACACAGAAGGCCAGGACGACGTAGACGAAGAGAAAGAGTGCCGGCTGCCGGAGATGAAGGCGGGCGACGTGACGTCGGTCGAATCCGTCTCGCCGCTGCAGCATTTCACCGAGCCGCCACCCCGCTACACCGAGGCCAGCCTCATCAAGGCTCTCGAGGAGCACGGCATCGGGCGGCCGTCGACATACGCAGCCACGATCTCCACGATCACGGACCGCGGCTACGTCCGCGTGCTGGAACGGCGCCTCTACCCGGAGACCGTCGGGGAAGTCGTGACCGACCTGCTCGTCTGCCACTTCGGTGAGTTCGTCGACCTCGAGTTCACCGCGCGGATGGAAGACGATCTGGACGACGTCGCCAGCGGCAAGCGAGCCTGGGTACCGGTCGTTCGGGAGTTCTACGGGCCTTTCCGGGCGAGGATCGAAGAGAAGACCAAGGAACTCAAGCGCGCCGACTTCACCACGCGGCCTTCGGAAGAGGTTTGCTCGGAAGGCCACCCGATGGTCATTCGGCTGGGTCGCTACGGGGAGTTCCTGGCCTGCTCCAAATACCCCGAACACAAAGAGACGCGAGAGCTTCCGGGCGCCGCGCCAGCGGCCGGCGGAAACGCCTCGGGCTCCGGCGCGTCCGCGACGCCCGGAGAGCCGGCTGTCGTCGAAGCCTGTCCCAAGTGCGGGGAGACGGACGCGGGTGTCCTGGTCCAGCGCCGCGGCCGGTTTGGGCCGTTCATGGGTTGTTCGCGCTATCCCGAGTGCGACTACATCAAGAAGGACGGCCCGCCGCCGCCGGCGCAGCTACCCTTCGAGGTCGTTTGTCCCACTTGCCACAAGGGCCACCTGACCACTCGCCGGGCCCGCCGGACCGGGTCGCTCTTCTGGGGCTGCTCACGCTATCCGACCTGCCGCTACACCACCTCGCACGAACCGATCGGGGCCGTCCATGACGCCGACGACGGGCCGATCGCCCGAGCCGGCGAGCACGCCATGTGCCTCGTTTGCGGGGCCTCGGTCGAGCTGGTCGCCGAAGCGGACCCGGTCGGAGCGCGCCTCGTGGGCGGTGAGCCGAATGCGGCGGCACTCGCCAAGCCGAGCTCCGGGCGGCAGAACCGTAGGCCGCGTGCGACCAAAGCGACCAAGTCCGGCAGCCGGGCCACGACTTCTCGCACCGCACGCACTGCCGCCTCCGGCGCCCGTCGCGAAGGATGACACCCGAGACCGCAGCCCCGGCGTCGAGCGCCGCGGAGGCGGTCGAGAGTTTCTTACGGACGCTCTCCGCCCGAGGGTCGTCGCCGAATACGCTCCGCTCTTACCGGACGGGGCTCGAGGCATACGTCGGCTGGCTCGCCCGCAACGGGCACGACTGGACGAAACCGGCGCGACCCGTCGTGCGTGCCTACCTGGCGAGCCTTTCCGAGGGGCATGGCCGTCGGACCGTCGGTCAGCGGCTGGCTGCGATGCGCTCCTTCTACCGCTTCGCGACGAGAGAGGGCCTGGCTCCCGGCAACCCGCTGGCTACGGTCCCGACACCTCGGCAACCGCGCCGCCTGCCCGCCGTTCTGACCGTGGCCCAGACCGAGGATCTCATAGCCGCGGCCGGTGCCGGATCCGGCGGTGAGCCGACCGTCAGGGACGCGGGACACGGCCCCGCAGAGTCGGAGCGCCTTCGAGGGGCCCTGGCATCGCGAGACGTGGCCATCGTGGAGACCGCCTACGCTGCCGGCCTTCGTATCGGCGAATTGGCGTCGTTGACGCTCAACTCGATAGACCTTCGGCGGGGCGAGGTGCGAGTCGTCGGCAAAGGGCGAAAGGAGCGCATCTCGCTGCTCGGCAAGCCTGCCCGCGCGGCACTGGAGCGCTACCTCGACGCGGCCCGCCCGATACTCGCGGCCCAGGCCCGCACCCGGCACGCCGGCGCGGCATCGCACGATGCCGACGGCGCAGCCCCGGCGGATTCCGACCTCCGAGCGACTTTCCTCTTTCTGAATCATCAGGGTGGCCCGCTCGGGGCGCGCGGCATGCGATGGCGCCTGGAGCGGCTCCGGCGCGCCGCGGGGTTACCGCAGGGCGTCTCACCCCACACCCTCCGCCACAGCTTTGCGACGCATCTCCTCGACGGCGGTGCGGACCTGCGCGTGGTCCAGGAATTGCTCGGCCACGAGAGCCTCGCCACGACCCAGATCTACACTCATGTCTCGCCGGCTCGGCTGCGCGCCGCGTACACTGCCTCGCATCCGCGGGCCAGGCTCACTCCGCGGGATGAGCCTCCCGGGGACGTCTGAGCTGCCGGCGCCGTCACGGATTCATCACGGAGCTAGTCTTTCTCGCTCCCGGGAGCAAGTCCCGGGCCAGGGCTGCGCGGTCGTTGACGGCCTGCTCGGTCCGGATCAGATTCGCCCTGTGGCGACAGGAGTGGAGGGACCAACGCGGATGCCCGAGCGGGTTACGCTGCAGACAGCCTACGGGCGAACGAGCGCCGGGATGGGCGCCTCGGACGTGGATCTCTCTCCGGATCCGGCGGCCTGGGACGCTTTCGTCGCTCGCTGCGATCCGGGTTCCTATTTGCAGACCACGGCCTGGGCCGCAGTCAAGGAGCCCAACGGCTGGACGCCGCTACGGTTCATGGGCACGACGCTTTCCGGTCGGGCCGCGCAACCGTCCCCGCCCGCCCCAACGCCCGACGCTCCGGATGATGAGCCGGCCGCCGAAACCCAGACCGTGCCGGAGGGCGTGGCGCTCGACGTTGAGGACCTGGACCTCATCGACCATCGGGCCGAAGAGATGACGGCGGCGGAGACCGAGTTTGGCGCCCAACTCCTGATACGACGCCCGCGATTCTTCCCCTGGGCCTTCGCCTACGCGCCCCGGGGCCCCGTGTTCGAGTGCTGGGACCAGCCCACGCTGCAGGCCTTCACGGCCGCGGTGCGTGCCGCTGTGGCATCGCATACCGAGCCCGTCTCCCACGTTCGCATCGAGCCCGAGATCGAGCTGAACGGGCCGGTGGATCTTGACGGCGAGTTCCGACACGAACTCCGTCGCTGCGGCTGGCGCCCCAGCCCTGCCATCCAGACGACGCGGACCCGCCGAGTCGACCTTGCCGCGAGCGAGGAGGCGCTGTGGGGCGACCTTCGCAAGAAGTGGCGCCAGTACGTGAACAAGGCCCGCAAAGGCGGCGTCCGAGTGGTCGATGCGTCGGAGGATCGGTTGCCCGAGTTCTACGCCATCTACCGGGACACGGCCAAACGGGCTGGTTTCGTCATCCGCACGTACGACTCGTATGTGCAGTGCTGGCAGGCTTTCTCCAAACTCGGCATGGCGCGTCTCCTTTTCGCCGAGGACGAGACCGGCAAGGCGTTGGCGACGCTATTCGTGCTCCGCGTCGGCGACCGGGTCATCGAGCCCTGGGGCGGCATGACCGAGGCCGGAGCGGAGAGCCGAGCCAACTACCTGTTGAAGTGGGAGGCCATTCGAACATCGCGCGAGCAGGGCGCCCGGAGCTATGACATGTGGGGCCTGTCGCACGCTGGCATCGAATACTTCAAGAGCGGCTTCGGCGGACGCGAGATCGCTTTCATCGGCGCATGGGACCTCGTTCTCGATCCGGCCGGAAGGCTCGCATTCGACACCGCGCAAGCCGCCCTCGACCGCATCGGCCGCTGGCGGCAGGGCGTCCGTGGCGGCCGCGAACGACCTCATGCCGGGGAGTCGGCCGAGTGACGGACGCACCCGGCGGCGGCTCGTTCGCGGATCCGGCGCGGGCGTTGCACGACCGGCTCGCCGCCGCCGAACCGACAGCTCCGCGCCTCCTTGGTGAGCTGATCGCCCGGCTCGAGGCCGAGAGCCGGCTTCGAACCGTGACGCCCGGTCCGGGCGACTCGGGCGAGTACCGCGTCGGGGCCGTGGCCGTGCCGGCCTTGGGATCGCTTCCGATCCTCGGCGTCGCCTACGACTCACGCCACGTGCCGCCGGGATCGATTTTCGTGGCAGTTCCGGGCACCCACGCGGACGGTCATGATTTCGTCGCGAGTGCGGTCGCCCTGGGGGCCGCGGCGGCCATCGTGGAGCGGCCGGTGCCGGGCGTCTCGATCCCGCAGATCGTGGTGGACAGCAGTCAGCTTGCCCTGGCCGCCGCCGCTTGCTGGTGGTACGGCGACCCCAGCCGAGAGCTGGGAGTGGTCGGCGTAACTGGCACTGATGGCAAGACCACGACCTCCTTCCTCGCGGCCGCGGCGCTGCGGGCCGCCGGTATCTCCGTGGGTCTGCTCACCACGGCCGGGATCAGGATCGGCGACCTGGACAGCTTCAATCCCGAGCACGTCACGACGCCCGAGGCGCCCCTGCTTCAGCGGACCCTGCGAGCCATGGTCCAGGCAGGCGATAGCGCGGCGATCGTCGAAACCACTTCTCACGGCCTTGCGCTCGAGAGAGTCGGCGGAATCGCCTACGACATCGCGATATTCACCAACCTGACCCATGAGCACCTCGAGTTCCACGGCACCTTCGACGCTTACCGCGACGCCAAGCTGAGCCTCTTCCGACGCCTCGGTCGCGGGCCCGAAAAGCACCTCGACCGGCGCTGGCCGAGCGTCGCCATCGTCAACCGCGACGACCCCGCAGCACCGCTGGTCGAGGCGGCGGCCGGCGAAAGCGGCGCGCGCGTCATCTCGTTCGGTCTGGGCGAGTCGGCCGCGATCAGGGCCACGTCCATCGCGGAGGATGCGCGGAGCCTGCGCTTCGAGGTCACGACGCCCCGCTGGCAGGGTCCGCTCGAATTGCAGCTGGCCGGCCGGTTCAACGTGCACAACGCGCTGGCGGCCATCGCGCTGGGCGAGGCCCTCGACCTGGACCCCGATGCCGTCCGCACCGGCCTGTCCGGCGTCCCTGGCGTTCCCGGGCGGATGGAGCGCATCGACCGCGGGCAGCCGTTCGGCGTCGTCGTGGATTACGCCCACTCCCCGGCGTCGCTTGAGAAGGTTCTGGATCTGCTCGCAGCGCTGGCGGCGGCACGGGGTGGGGGAGTGATCGCGGTCTTCGGGTCCGCCGGCGAGCGCGACCTCGGGAAGCGCCCGATGATGGGCCGGGTCGCAGCTGAGCGGTGCCGGCTCGTGATCCTCACCAACGAGGATCCCCGCGACGAGGATCCCGACGCGATTCTGGATCAACTTGCGGCGGGGGCCGAGGCGGCAGGCTCGCGTCGCGGTGAGAATCTCCATTGCATTGCCGATCGGCGGGAGGCTATCGCCATGGCCTTCGAGCGAGCCCGCCCCGAGGACTGGGTTCTCCTCGCCGGCAAGGGACACGAGCGCTCGATCATCACCAGCGGCGGCGCCCAGCCGTGGGACGAGCGCGACGAAGCGCTGCGCGCCCTCGGATCGCTCGGCTACCGCGATGAATGACGACATGGTTGCGCCGCCCCGGGACGCCGACGCCACTGCGTTCAGGGCCGCCGCGGTCTCCGTGACGGAGGCCACGGTTGCGGACCGCGCCGACTGGCACCGCTTCCTGGCCGCTCACCCGGCCGGCGACCCGCTTCAGGAGTGGGCGTGGTCGGAGGTGACGGCCGTCGGAGGCGAGCGCCCCGTCCACTTGATCGCCAGGGACGCTTCCCGGGCGGTCAGAGGCGTGGCGCAGGTGCTCGTCCGTCCAACCTCGCTCGGCCGCTCCGTCCTTTATGTGCCCCACGGGCCGGTCTGGGACTGGCACGATCCAGCCGGTGACGCGGCGCTCGAGGGGCTCCTCAAAGCGATACGAGAGACGGGGAGGCGCGAGCACGGGATCGTGGCCAAGGTGGACCCGCGAGCCGCCATGCCCGAGGGCGAGGCCGGCTCCGAGGCCGGCACAGAAGCGAGCACAGAAGCGAGCACCGAGGCGACGATCCTCTCGGCCGATCTGATCCAGGCCGCCCTCGAATGCCGGGGATTGCGCCCGGCCCGAGTGGACCTGCAGGCCCGAACGACTCGATTGCTCGACCTTCGTCCGGGCCCCGATGCGCTCCTGGCTTCGTTCGACAAGGACACGCGCAACCTTGTGCGTCGGTCGGCGCGCGAGGGAGTGACTGCCCACTGCGTCCGCGACGCCGACCACGCCGCCTACGGGACCTTCGCCGGGTTGCTGGCCGCGACCAGCGCCCGAGGCGGCTTCCACAGCCGCTCGATAGAAGCCTTCGAACGGCTGGCCGACGTGTTTGCGCCATCGGGGGACGCATATCTGGTCGTTGCCGAGCTGGCCGGACGGCCCATCGCCGGATGCCTCGCGCTCGTCACCGGAAGACGCGCCTTCTACCTCTACGCCGCCTCTTTGCGAGAGGAATCCCTCCGGCACGCCAACGCCCCATACCTCGCCCTTTGGACTCTGTGCCAGGCACTGGTCGCCGACGGCGTCGAGTGGCTCGACTTGTGGGGAGTGGCCGAGGCGGACGACCCCACGGCGGATCCGGAGTGGGCTGGCTTCAGCCTGTTCAAACGAGGCTTCGGCGGCGTCCGTCTGGTGCATCCAAGAGCGATGGACATGGTTATCTCGCCGTCCTGGTACCGGCTTCGCGACTGGCGAGAACGGCGAGCGATCAAACCGGCGTCCGCTCCGAACAAGGATCGGTAGCACTGCCCCCTACGGCCGCAAAAGCGCGTTCCCAATCCATCATCATGGAAGGCCGCCGATCTATCGCGACGAGCACCGCGCCGGTGGGCGCCCGGGATTTGGAGACTTCGGACCGATGCGATCCTGCCTCATCCGGTTGCTGATGATGGTTTTGCTCGTCTTCGCCCTCCTGTGGTTCGGACTCCCGTTTGGCGCGAGCTTCCTGGCGACGAGCGCACTCAACGCCAGTGGCTTCACGGGCACTCATACCAGCGTTCAGGTGAACTCCGATCCACCGCCGATGCTGCTCACCGGCAAGGCCGACACGATCAGGATCAAGTCAGACTCGGTATTCATCGGCGATCTCCATGCCAGCAACATCGACGTGATCCTCCGCAACGTCGAGCTGCTCAGCCGCAAGATCGGATCGGTGGACGGGACGATGAAGGGCGTACGCGTTACCGCGCCCAACGGGGATCAGGTGACCTTCGATGAGGTCGAAGTACACGGCGCTGCCGCGGCCGCCAACGCGACGCTCACCGTCACGTCTGAGGCGCTCGCCGGCCTGGCCGTGACGATGTTCAAGGCTCAGGGCACAACCGCGACCGTCTCCTTCAAGGATCCGAACCTGGCGACGATCACAGTCGCGGGCAAACGGCAATCGGGGACCCTGGTCGTCAAGAACGGCTCGCTGCTGCTTGTTCCGGCGAGCAAGTCGATCCCTACCCTCACCCTCATGTCCCAGGGCGCCGGCAACCCCTTCAAGCTGACCTCCGCCGCGGTCAAGGGGCAGCAAGTCACGCTCTCCGGAACGATCGACGTTCAATCGCTCCTGATCTGAGCCGCGAAGCCCGCCCAGACCGTTGCGCCACGGTGGGCTGATAAACTTCGATCGTGTCCATAGAGCCACCCGGTCCCCAGCCCACCACGTCGGGAACCCCCTCGCGCGCCCGATCCGTACGCACCGCAATTGCGGATCGGATCCGAGCCGGCCGTGGCCAGGCACGCTCGCCCGAGTCGATGCTGCGCCATGTGCTCGCGTCCGTGGCACGCCACTACCCACAGGCCGACCTGAGCATCGTTCAGCGAGCCTTCGATCTTGCCGTTTCAGCCCACGCGGACCAGCTGCGGGTGTCGGGCGAGCCATATGTGACTCACCCGCTCGCGGCCGCGCAGATCCTGGCCGACATCGGGATCGATCCGGTGGCCGTCGCGGCCGCCATCCTCCATGACGTTCCCGAGGACACTGAGTACAGCCTCAACGACATCGAGGAGAAGTTCGGCCCCGAGGTGGCGCGTCTCGTGGACGGCGTGACCACCCTGTCGAAGTTCAGCTCGCACACCCACGAGGAACGGCAGGCCGAGAACATCAGGAAGATGTTCCTGGCGATGGCCGTGGACATTCGTGTCGTCCTGATCAAGCTCGCCGACCGATTGCACAACATGCGGACGCTGTATGCGCTGCCGTCGGACAAACAGGCGCGGATCGCCCGCCAGACGCTCGAGATCTACGCGCCCCTTGCCGAGAGGCTGGGCATCTGGAGCATCAAGTGGGAGCTCGAGGACCTGGCTTTCAAGAACCTCGAGCCGGAGAACTACCGAGAGCTGGCCCGGACGCTTGACACGCGCCGCAAGAGCCGCGAATCGTTCGTGGAACGGGCGGTAGAAGCGCTCCGACCCGAGCTTGCCGCGGCCGGCATCGAGGCCGAGCTGTCCGGCCGGCCGAAGCACCTGTACAGCATCTGGAAGAAGATGCAGCGCAAGGGCTCGGAGATCGGCGAGATCTACGACGTCTACGCCATCCGGATCCTCGTGGAGGAGGTCAAGGACTGCTACGCCGCTCTGGGCGTAGTGCACTCGATGTGGCGGCCGATCCCGAATCAGTTCGACGACTACATCGCCGTCCCCAAACCGAACCTCTACCAGAGCCTGCATACGGCGGTGATGGCCCTGGACGGCAAACCGCTCGAGATCCAGATCCGAACGCACGCCATGCACCAGGTCAGTGAGGTCGGCATCGCCGCCCACTGGCGCTACAAGGAAGGATCAAGGGCCGATCGCGAGTACGACGCCAAGCTCGCCTGGCTGCGCCAGGTCATGGACTGGCAGCGCGACGTTTCCGACGCGACGGAGTTCGTCGAAGGCGTGAAGCTCGACGTCTTCCAGGACCAGGTCTTCGTCTTCACGCCGAAGGGCGAGGTCAAGGATCTGCCCGCCGGCGCGACGCCCCTCGACTTCGCCTATCGCATCCACACCGACATCGGCCATCGCTGCATCGGCGCCAAGATCAACAACCGGCTCGTGCCCCTCGACTACAAGCTCAAGAACGGAGACATAGTCGAGATCGTGACGACCAAGGGCGAGCACGGCCCGTCGCGCGACTGGATGAACGTCGTCCGGACCAGCCACGCTCGGGAGAAGATCCGGCAGTGGTTCAAGCGCCAGGAGCGCGACGAGAACATCGCCCACGGCCGCGAGTCGCTGGATCGCGAGCTGCGCCGCCTGGCCCGGACGAGCCTGGGTGCGGTGGGGGCGGAGCGGATCCTGGAAATCGCCCGCGCCTACAAATACGAGAACCTCGACGACTTCTACGCCGCCATCGGATACGGCGCAGTCGGGGCGCAGCAAGTGGTCACGCGGTTGGGTGTCGTGGACGACGCCCAACTCGCGCTTCCGCCCACCGCTCCGCCTCCGAGCCCGTTGCGCGCCGGCGGTGTGCGGGTCAAGGGCGTCGGCGATCTACTGGTCCGCTTCGGAAAGTGCTGCCACCCGATCCCGGGCGACCCGATCATCGGCTTCATCACCCGCGGCAAGGGCGTGACGGTGCACCTCAAGAACTGCCAGACCGTGCTCAACGAGCGCGAAACCGCGCGGCTGATCGAGGTCGAGTGGGAGGGCAGCCCGCAGCAGACGTACCCGATCGCGATCCGAATCGAGGCCTACGACCGGACGGGCCTCCTATCGGACATCACCCAGGTCATGGCCGACAACAAGGTCAACATACTGGCGGCCAACGTGGCGGTGACACCCGACAAGACGGCGATGGTCAAGGCCACGCTCGAGGTCGCATCGGTGGCTCAGCTGGCGCGCGTCATGAGCCGCCTGGAGCACCTCAAGGACGTAACCTCGGTCCAGCGCGACCTGGGGTAGGGGAGAGCGCGGCGGGGCGAGCGCGGCGGGGAGAGCGGGGCGGGGCG
>Ga0209638_1002503_pt1 | contig 11247 bp, 14 predicted proteins | sample BarGraNGADG00211_FD_184490 | JGI IMG/M metagenome (GOLD analysis project Ga0209638, IMG submission 184490) | Arctic peat soil microbial communities from Barrow, Alaska - Barrow Graham LP Ref core NGADG0002-211 (SPAdes) (version 2) | ecosystem: Environmental > Terrestrial > Soil > Wetlands > Peat... | reverse complement strand
TTGCTGTGCCTGATACTATCTTCGGCCCAAGAACCTGCCCGTCCGAGCTTGAGGTAGTAGGCGTGCTCCGCCGTCAGCATGACGGGGAGACTACCACAACCGCGCGGGACGTGCGCGCCTTGTAGACCTCGCCCATCCCGCCGGCCCCAAGGGGGCGAGGATCTCATACGGGCCGAGGCGGGTGCCGGCCGAGAGAGGCATGGGAGGACCGCCGGCATCGTAGCACCGGGCCTCGGCGACGGGCCGTGGGGCAATTTGGGGCAATCGGCGGCGCGATGGAGCGCGTTGGGGCGCGAAGTGGTGCGCCCGAAACCTGGGTTGAGCGCGCCGCATCCGGGGTACAAGGCGTAGCCGTACTTCCCCGGTTCCGGCGCCGGAAAAACCCAAGAAAAACCCAAACGGCAATTGTCGACCCTCCGGTTGTGGGTAACGGCGACCGTGCCCCGGTGCCGGAATCCAGCGAAACGCTAGTGATTTCGAGGGAAAGAAAGTGGCTCCTCAGACAGGACTTGAACCTGTAACCCTCCCGTTAACAGGCGCGTCGAAACGTCGATCTGAAACGATCAGACCCTATCTTTGCTGAGGCCCATTGATCTGAAGTGATCTCTGGCGATCCCCTGCGACGTCCGCAAAAACCCAAATCAACCCAAGCGCCGCCCCGCGCGGAATTGCGAAGCGGCTATGGAGAGCGTCTCAGAAAACCTCGCGGCGGGGAGATTCGCTTTCGCCACCATTTCCGCCAGAACGGAGGCTGGCGTCAGGGCGAGTCTCTGTCTCTGAAAGAGGTAGATTGACGAGACACCGATCGAGGTTGAATCGTCGATGACCGTGTCTAACGGCTGCGCATCACCCGCGGCGCTTCTCCTCCAGAGCGCCGTCGGGTCCATGCGCTGTTGGGCGCCGAATTCCTAGCCGACATCGCAGGGCCTATTCAGCACCTCGCGTGAGCGCCACAGGATAGGTGAGCCCCGGCATCAGCACCGTACGCTTGGAGGCTGCAGCCTGCAAGGTCTTCGCGTCCGTTTCCGTAGAGAAGCCAACGTCGCGAACGTCCTTCGCACCCGCCCGCCACCGACACTTCAATAAGCCCGCCGCATCAATGCCGTCAAACACAAAGACCAGCACCCCCTGCACATACCCGTTTCTCTCAATCACCCGACTCGCCTTTGCGTCGATAGCGTCGGCCGGCACGAACCGCCGAAACGTCTTGGCGTCAATCGACACATCGGTATTGCCAGGGCTGAGTGTCCTTGGCGCACCCCCAGTAGTGAGTCCGGCGTTCGAAGTCGCGTCCAGCGTCCACGATAGGGCATCCACAGCTGAGGGAGCGCCGAGGTTCTTTAAATTGGCCACCAGGTAGATGTGGGAGTGGTTCGCGTCTTCATCGCCAACAAACGCGCTGAGCACGGACAGCTCGAACTTGGAATCTGTCAGTTCGGCCATCCTCTCTCTGAGTTCGTCACCGACAAATCGCTCGTCATTCCACGCCTTGAAGAACACGAAAAACAAGAACACGCCTGCCAGAATAAGTAGCGAGTACCTGGGCGCCGGTTTGTCTTTCCACACCGACCACAGCCACACAACGGCAATGATCAGTCCGCCAGTGGAATATCCTGCCCAGTTAGTTGCGACTGCCCAGATGAATCGCCACAGCGTGGCCATTTGTTGTGCCTCTGCCTCAGAGTTCCACCGATGTCATGAGTCGCAGCCGCAAGGCGCTCGTTCGTCGAGACTGTCGTGGTGCGCCCAACGTGCCGAATGAGCGGCGCGCGTCGGCGGCATGATCGCACGGGACGGCCCGCGCGTCGGCTCCATTCGGATGTTAGCCCGCTCTTTATAGCGGTTCCTTGAAATCCCCGATCAATCTGACGATTTCGGCGGCGCGGCGCCCGTACTCCTCAGCCTGACTTAGAACGCCCGAGCGCCGTATCTGATCGATCGCCTCCAGCGCAGGGCGCAAGTCTGCGGGCTGGTTCTTGCTCGCAGCTTCTATGGCCCGCTCGACCTCTGGGCTTCGGAGATCCGCGACCGCCTTCTCAATCTCTGGGGCATTTCGAAGGACTTGCGCTGCCGTTTCATTGAGCGCCGAGGCAGCCGCAGCCACTTGCCTTCGAAGCTCACCGGAGAGAGAAGCGGCGGCGACAACCCTTGCGATTTCGGCTGCGAGGGCTGGCGATTGAAGTGGTTTCGCGTTCTTCAGCTGCTCGACCAGTTCACGAATGCTTTCCGAAGACGCCATACTCATAGTCCACCTCCTGCGCCGCCTGCCATCTTGGCGATCGTGTCACCGAGGTTATTCCTGCTTTCAGTGAGTGCCTTGTTCTGATTCTTCAATCCCTGCCGGTCGAGTTCACTGACGAGCAGGCGCCCACCACCGATACCGGTGACCAGCGATCCGAAGAGCTCGCCCACTTTGAGAATAGGCGGTGCACCGGCAGCACCGGATCCGCCCAGCAGCGCCGTGGCGGTCTGGGGACCGTAGAGCCCCCAAAAGGTCAGCGCCGCTATTCCTCCCACGACGCACGTGCCCAGCCACCCAGGCCGATATACGTTTGCATCGGGATCGAATTTCGGCAACTGCAGCTCGCCGACGATCAGGGATGTGACTACGCCTCCAACGCAGCCAGCTAGGAACACAAGAACAATGATGACGGCAATCAGCATGCTGTGCCTCCAATGTTTCCAAGTGCCGGTCGGGCTAACGTGACGCTTCAGCCGCGGCGCACAAAGCGCCGTCGGCTGCAAGCGCTGTTGAACTCAATCCGCCTGCGGCGGATAGGGTAACCCTCGCTGGTCCATCTCGGTCTGCGAATCCCACCGTGCGTCTGACGATACTCCGATTGTCGGAGAGATCTCCCTCTCCGCCGAAAGGAGACCGCCATGACACCGTTGCGCCAACGCATGCTCGAGGACATGCAGCTCCGCGCGTTCTCGCCGCGCACCCAGGAGGCTTACGTCCGCGCCGTCCGCCAACTGGCCGAGCACTTCCGCAAATCGCCGGACTTGATCACCGACGAGGACCTCCGCCAGTACTTCCTCCATCTCACCCAGGTCCAGCACTATGCGCGGGCCACCGTCACGATCGCCCTGTGCGACATCAAGTTCTTTGTCGAGCACACGCTCGGCAAAACGTTCACGAGCCTGGCGTTGATGCGCCCGCCGCACACGCACAAGCTGCCCGCCGTGCTCAGCCGCCAGGAGGTCTGGCGCATCCTTCACCTCGTGCGCCTTCCCGTCTACCGGGTCTGCCTCATTACGATCTACGCCTGTGGCCTGCGGCTCTTGGAGGGCGCGCGTCTCCAGGTGTCCCAGGTGGACGGGGCCCGCCGGCTCGTCCATGTGACCGGGAAGGGGCAGTACGACCGCTACGTCCCCCTGCCGCAGACGACCCTCACGCTGTTGCGCGACCACTGGCGGACGCATCGCTCGCCGCAGTGGCTCTTTCCCGCGCACGCCCGACAGGGGCAGGTCTATCGCGTCGTGCCGGCGGCCGGGCCGATCTCCCGCTCCAGCCTCCAGTCCGCGTTCCATCGCGCGGTGCTGCAATCGGGCGTGCCCAAGCGCGCCCATGTGCACACGCTGCGGCATTCGTACGCGACGCAACTGCTCGAAGCGGGCGTCGACCTCCGGCTGATCCATGATGGACGGCCTCGGGTAGACGCGCGGTCCCCTCGTGCTGGAGATCGCCGACATCATCCGCGCGGCGGGACCCGCCTATCGCGAGGCGTACGGCCCCCGTCTGCTCCCCTCGCATCGCCGTGCGCTCGACGATCTCGCCACCTGTCGCACCGCCGCTCGCGGCGGCCATCTCCGCCGGTGCGACCACTGCGACGACCTCCAGTATCAATACCACTCCTGCCGCAACCGCCACTGCCCGAAGTGCCACGGTGAGCAGACCCGACGCTGGCTCGATCGCCAGCGGTCTCGTCTCTTGCCGTGCCCCTACTTCCTGGTCACCTTCACGCTGCCCGAGGCGCTGCGGTCGGTGGCCCGCTCGCACCAGCGTCTGGTGTACGACGCGCTCGTGCGCGCCGCCGCCGAGACGTTGCTCACCCTCGCCGCCGATCCCCATCACCTCGGGGGCCGCCCCGCGATCCTCGCCGTCCTGCACACCTGGACTCAGGACCTGCGGTATCATCCGCACGTCCATGTCCTCATCACCGGCGGGGGACTCGCGCCCGATGGCACCCGCTGGATCCCGACGGCTCGGCCCCACTTCCTCTTTCCTGGCTACGTCCTCTCGCCGGTGTTTCGCGGCAAGATGCGCGACGCCGTGCGTCGGGCCGGACTCCTCGATCAGGTCCCTCCCGACACCTGGACCTGCGACTGGGTCGTGCACGTGCAGCCGGCGGGCGCCGGTCAGCAGGTCCTGGAGTACCTCGGGCGCTACGTCTTCCGCGTCGCGATCACCAACAATTGAATCCCCAAACAGATCACCCGGTGACCTCGCCACCACCGCTTGAGTTCAACCGGACTCTTTGTCGCGGCTTCGCGCGACAAACAGTCTTCACTCGTTAGCCGTCCTTGCTTACCCTCCGACTGCGCCTCTTAGGACGATACACATCAAGGATGTTCTTGGTCTTGGTTATCTTCGCGCACCCGACTTCGACGAGGCGGATGAAGTCGCGCGCATCGGAAAAGTAGTTCTTGAAGGCGAGGCGTACTTCATCGCTGGTGTCGGCACGAACGAGAACAATATCCCGGTCTGGCATTTTCTTTTCGAGCTCGAACAGTGCGCGTAACGCATCTGGTGCATGTCGATAATATTTCACTTCAAGAGGGCGTCCCTCAGAAAAAATCAGAATCGCATTCCGATTGGTTGATACCGCGCGGTCGGCTGCGTTCAGACCTCGAAGCATCTGAAGTAGGCCTATCTCCTTGTCGGCTCTCAGAAAGCGAGACACGAGGTCGCGATCCGCGAAATCGGGGAATGGGCCCTTCTGCCCCTCGTGGGCTCGGGCCAGGATTTCACTTGCCAGAGCCATCGCGACTTCAAAGCGCTTGTCCCCCTGCTGAAACTTTGGCTGGCTCCCCGTAATGAACCCGATTACCTCTACCGCCGTGGCCCAAGCATGTTGGACCAGGGTCCGATATTGAATTTCGACACAGAGGCCGGTCAAGGGCTTGCCCACGTCCGAGTTGACGTCGTACTCGTACACATCGTGCACACCGCGGTACCCTGTTGCCTTTGGGCGCTTAATATAGTCGTACTTGTCTGTATCGCCTTCGTGACGCCGCTTATGATGAAACCGCGCGAGATGAACACTGTCTCTAAACGCGTACAGTTCCTTTGCGGTCTTGAAGATCAGTCTACATCCTGCGACGTCATCCATCCGTGAGAGGCTCATTCCGGGAAAGCGATTAAGCTTCTCGAAAATCGTGCGCTTTCGCTTGTGGCGCTGGGCCACGGTGACTCCGCGGCCCCGCGCCCTCAGGCGAAGAATCGCTTGAAACGTGTTCAGTACCGCGCGATGCGCGGCGCGCCACTCCTCGATGACCGCCAAGTCCTCCGACGAGGCGGTCCCCTGGCGTATGTTTTCGCCAGCCCTGTTAACGCGGGACTTCGAGCCGCCCGGGAATCCTGGCGAACCGTTAGTGAGGTTTCGCTTCTTCATGTCTGTACGTCTTGACGGCTAACGTTTCAAATGAGCCGCGCGCCTGGACGACATGAACGCACAGACGGCCTGGCGTGTCGGCTCCATTTGATGGTTAGGCCGGCTGATCTAGGATTTCCCAGAACCTCCACACGCCCTACAGGGAATGGTGCCGCGACCATGGCACGAAGAACATGAAGACCACGTTCGTGCTGCAGCCTTGTCCGGTCCGGTGTCACGGGTGTTGCCTGTGCCACCGCATCCCTGACACGACACTTCGCCTGAGCCATTGCAGGTCCCGCAGTTGTCAGCCAATGCGTCCTCTCTTCAATTGAACGGTCAATACAGAAATCAGCGCCTTCTTGGCAGTATCGCCTGATCCGTTATCGCAGATTCGAGTGCACGATCCGTCACGACCGCGTCTCTCAAGATGGCTTGAGTGAAATTCGCACCCTGTAACGCTGCGCCGGTGAAGTCCGCCTTCGAGAAATCAGAACCGCGAAGATCCGCCCCGACGAGAGTCGCATTTGTGAAAGACGCCGCATCGAAGTGGACCCCGCGCAACTCCGCGTTGCGAAGCACGGCCTCGTCCAGTTCCGCGCCAGTAACATCGGCGCCGTTCAATTGCACGATAGGACCTGTGCCTATCAAGCCGGATTCGTACAGAAACTGGAGAAGCTGCGCCTTGCGACCTCCGTCGAGTGAGCGAAGGGCTGCTAACGTGCGTGTTCTAGCGATGGCGCGTGCAGGTTCGGAGTTGTGCCCTTCTAGCTTTTGCGCCAAGAGCATTGCGGTCATGCACTCCAAGTAGTCATCCAAGGTCTTTTGTCGCTGGCGGTCCGCTTCAACGCTCGCTTCAGACGCCTTGCGAGAACCATCCAGAAGCCAAACTGCGAGTGCGAGGAAAAACGGCACGACAAGAAGATCAAGCCAGTCCCAGAGTGTCTTTGCGGGAATCCCGTCCCCCTTCGAATCCACCGACGGTCCAAACCCAGTCCACGGAACCGAGTAGCCCCTCTTAATGAGGAACGCAATCGCTAAAGCGCAGAACAGGATGCTACCGTAACGAATCAGACGCTTCATGTCGAGTGAATTCCCTGATAGTCTGGCTCCCTGCACGGCCTAACGCCAGGCATCAGCCGCGGCGCTTGGGATCCTTCAGCGCCGTCGGCTGCATGCCATGTTGGGCCGCAGTCAGCAGGTGTTTCTCGGCCTCGTGCGTGATGCGCTCCTGTACTCCCGTGCTCCACGACCGGGGTGTCGGATGGTGTCTCATCCGAGTCACGGAATAGCGGCCGGGCCGCAGTCTCGGTTTCTCGCCGTTGATGAAGAGTTGCAAAAGTGCCCCGTAGAGCGCTCGGAGGAACACGAACAACCGCTGCAGCTCGCGAATATTCGTGTTCTCAAAGAGTCCGTCGACCTCGGTCGGAGTCGACGCCTCTTTGTGCGCGAACAGCTTGTCGCGGACGCCGCGGTAGCTTGTTTCGTAGATCCGGCGCCACTTTCGTGTGTGCGCCCGCAGGCGCCGAAAATCGCGCGGATCTGGTGAGTACGATTGCCGAAGATAACCGGGGAGCCAGATGGGAGCCTCGGGCTGTGCCCCCTGCTTCCGCTTTCCAAGCTCGGAAGTCGAGAAGATGTGCGGGTTGTCTTGGGCGGCCTTCAAGAGCCTGTCGAGATTGTGCGCCGAGTTCTGGTCGAACACCCGACCGAGAGCGATGAATGTGGCTGTCTGCAGAGCTCCAAGGACCGTGTTCCAGAACAGGGGAGCTCGGTTCAGGAGTTCGTACACCGACTCATGGTCTCCGGCGACGGCGTGCACTGCAAGGTACGCGTAGAGGAATTGCGTGCCCGCCTCGACCTCGGTGCGAAAGACCTCGAGGTCCGCCTCGAATTGTTCGCTTCTCATCATGCGTACTTCGTGTCGGCCCAACGGCCAGCGTTCACCAGCGGCCGATCAGGATCGCATCCGCGGCCGTCTGGTGCAACGCGTGTTAGGCCTCCGACCATGGAGCCTCCAAGCTGTTAGCAATGTTCTCTGGCAACCGAAACTGCGCTACACCGGGAATGCGAAGCACGTCGACGGAGAGCGGCACGGCGGCATGGCGGTTGTGGAACACGGTGAGGTGGATGCCCTCAGACCCGAGATCGTAGATTACCGCAAGGGCGCTCGTTGAGGTGTTCGCATCGCGACGCATGGCGCGTTCCGGCCCAGAGTGCGTGGGCCCAAACGTCGGGCTTCGGGCGGGATCGCTGGGGACGCTTACGTCGATGACGTCGAGTCCCTGCATTGCCGTCATGACCGAGTAGGGGTCAGTGTGGATGCTGCAGCCGGTATTGTTGAAGACCGCCAGGAGTGTCGGTACGCGCCCAGCTGAAGCCACGGCCTTGAGCTGAGCATTCGCGGTGCGAATCTCGCGTCGGAGCCGCTCACCCGGAGTACCACCCCCTACCACGATCTCTCCGCGATCGCGCCGCACGTTGATTTCCAGTTCTTCCTTGTTGGGCTCCAGCGTCTTCACTTCGGCGAGGAGTCGGTGTGCCCCGACTCGAAGCGCGTAGTCCGGGGTCTTTGACTGCCCTTCGGGTATCCGCTTGCACTCGATGCCCCGAAGGGAGCAGAAGGACTCGAAAAGCTGATCACCCAGCGTGTTCATATCTTGCTTTGAAGGCCTAACGCTTCCGACTGAGCCGAGCGCCTCGGTGACATGATTGCACGAGACGGTAGGTGCGTCGGCTCCAGTCGGTGTTAGCCAGCGATGCGAGACCTTTCCCACTCTCGAATCCTGCGCGCCCGGCGCTCCCACGTACTGTGCGTCGTCCATCGATTGTGCACCAGCGCCTCGGGCGGGCCCGAACCGCCAAGCACCCCGAGTGCATCCAGGAGGGCCGGCGCGCCCGCAACAACGACCGCGAACTCATCTGCTTCCGCCTCGTGATGCCGTACCACGAACGTCTCGTACAGGCCGCGCAGAATCCCGATTGGCAGCACCACCACGAGCACCCCAGCGATGCCGAGGTCGCGGGGCAGGAACGGAGCGACCGCCATCTGAGCTGCTACCGCCGCCACCAACCCCAGCATACCGGCCACGGCGCCCCATGCAAGCTTCCGCCGAAAGTGATTCAAGCAGACATGCGCAGCTTCGTGAGCCAGAACGGCCAGGAGCTGCGGCGGCGTGAGATCGCCGGGAATCGACTCGGATATCACGAGCGTCGAGCGGCCCGGCCGAGCGACGACGTGACATACACGGCCGCTGCCGAACCGCGCCTGCAGGCAGAGGACCTGATCGAACGCGAATCCTGTAAGGTCGCGGAGTCTATCGAGCCCCACCATCAAGGCGCGCGGCGGTGATACGTGCCAGCGAGAAATGAGGCGCTTGTACATGAATATCCAGCACGGGACGAGCAAGGCGGGGCTCCCGATCGCAACGGTCAGGATGGCGGCGACCCTCCACCGGGGGGGACTGGCCCACAGCACGGTGGCAAGCAGCACGAACCCAAGCAGGGCCGTAGCGGCGCCCAGTGCGCCCACGAGCAGTTGCGGGGTGACGTCCGCGGCGGGACGATGACGCTCGGCGGTAGGCCCCAATCGCAGCGCGGCCGCTAGGATAACGGCGGGCAGTGCTGTCGCCGCAGTTACGATTCCGAGCAGCGTCACGAGCAAGGTGAAGAACTGTACGGCGCTACGGCCTGCTGGGCGGGGCGTCGATTCACCTCCGAGGACCAGCAGGTAGCTGAACGACAGGCACGCCAGCGCGAGAACGGCCAGCAGGCGCGCTCGTGTCGGCGCACTGCCGGCCGACAGCCGAGCCAGCAGGAACAGGCCGCCGCACAGTCCAACAGCCGTCAACCAAGCGAGGCCCGGATCCGCGTCGTGGACAAGCTTCGCCGACCCCGCTCCGACGACGAGGGCTACGATAACGGCGCTGAGCCTGATTCCCACGGGCAAGGGCGCCGTCCCGTGGTCTTCACCACTTGCAGAGGAGGCTCGGTTCGTCGACTTGCCTGCCGGTGGGATCGCGTGTGCCGACCATCCGAAACTCATACGCCCCTCAGTCTGGCTAACGCCCGGCTTCAGCCGCGGCGGCTCGTGACTGCATCGGCCGCCGTCGGCTGCAAGCCGATGTTAGCCGGCCCTTCGGCCCGCCGGCCGTTACAGCAGCTTCAAGCTCCGTAATGTGTCGACAAGCAGTCGCCCGTCGTGGTCCACGGCGCCCGGAAAGCCCTGCGCGACCTCCTTAGCGAGGCCCTTGGCCTCCGCCATCCGCCCGTCGGCGGCGTACAAGGCGGCCAATTGAACCCTCGCCAAGGCGCCCACCTGGACCCCGTTGCCATACCAGGTGTCGCCATGGGCCTCGATAGCTGTCTTCAAGTACGCCTCACGTTCCGCGCCGGAAGAAAGCTGCGCAAGGTACAGCACCGCACTTCCCGCCCGGTTCGATTTCGGAAACTCCGTCACGACGCGTTGCAGAATCACCTTGGCGTCAGGCCCGCGCAGGTTCTTGTTCGCAGACTGGTACAGATCTTCCAGTTTGCGGAAGTCGTCCGCGGAGTAGATGGCCAGGTCCTGGCGCATCCGCTCCTGCGCCCGTGCACGAAGCATCTCGATTGTAGGTTCCGATCCCTGGATAGGCCCAACGCTGAGCAGCACTACGAGGAACGAAAGTACAGCTGTCATTCGGCACTCCTTCGCGATTCCGTTCGTCCGGCTAACGTCAGCGCTCACCCGCGGCCGTTCAGAACTCGCGCGGCCGTCGGGTGCAGCGCATGTTAGGCGGTAATGCACCACAAGGAACTCCATTCACTTCCGTGGAGCCTTTCCTCCAACCACTCCGGTGACCCTCACCGTTGCCGAAGCGGTTCCCCAACCTCCCGTTTGGTTCGTTAGGGTCATTGTGTAGGTGGTCGTTTCTGTTGGCGATACATCAATCGAGCCGGACGGCTCGACCAGGCCGATCTTAGGTGTGATCAAGTCGGTGGTTGCATTGGTCGTTGCCCAGCTTAAGCGGGCTGCCCCCCCGAGAGGAGTCTCACCAGGCGAAGCGACAATCCATCCACTAACCATGACGAGTGGAGCGTTACCCGGAAGCACTGCACCGCCCGCTTGGAGGCGCGATAGGAGTTCTGGAGGCAACTTCGTGGGCGCGTTCTCATCCAATAGACGAGCAGCCCATTGCTTCATCTCAGGTGGCACCTTCTTCGGGTCTGCCTCCTGGAGGATCGAAACGGCGAGTGTGACGTACTCTCGCTTTGCGGTCTGGTCCTGGAGACGGGCGTTGACTGCAAAACCGGTAATCGCGAGTACAACGGGAATCGCGACCGCTGAAAGAACCCTGGTTATTCGCTCGAATAGCACCCAATGGCTCACGCGGTCCGAGGCCGCCTCTCTGAGGTTTACGGTGATCTCTCTTTGGCGCTTGACCTCGACTAGTTCGTCCATCCGGCCTCCAATTCCAAACCACCGCCTGGCGACGTCAGCGCGGCAGAAGCGTTCGTGTCTGACAGATCCGCCTAACGACTAGTAGGCCGCGAAGCCGCGCGTATCCACGGCCGCGTCGCGCCGCCGCTCATTATCGTAATCCACAGAACATAAAGCAAATCCAGCAGGAGTCCGGCTCGCCGCCGGGCTTGGATACGCGCGAAGGCGATCGTG
>Ga0209638_1002502_pt1 | contig 11252 bp, 10 predicted proteins | sample BarGraNGADG00211_FD_184490 | JGI IMG/M metagenome (GOLD analysis project Ga0209638, IMG submission 184490) | Arctic peat soil microbial communities from Barrow, Alaska - Barrow Graham LP Ref core NGADG0002-211 (SPAdes) (version 2) | ecosystem: Environmental > Terrestrial > Soil > Wetlands > Peat... | reverse complement strand
AATTGACGTCCCGCAAGGTCTTGATGCTGACCCGACCGTCAATGATTTCGCCAATTCCAGGCAGGGTCTTGTAGGCGATCTGACAAGCCTTGCAGGCCGTGACGATACGGCGTATCTGATCGCCCGTAACGGAAGGAATGGCGATCAGGATCTCCTTGACATCGTGGTTTTCCACTATCCTGGTAATTTCATGCAATGATCCGAGAACCGGTATGCCGTGGATCGATCTGCCGTGCTTCCTCCGATCGTCATCGATAAAACCGATCACCGAGTAACGGAGATGATCGTTCTCGATGATCTCCCGCAGGATCTTCTCTCCCGCGGACCCGGCGCCGACGATGAGAATTCGTTTCCGCTGGGTGGCAGGGAAAAAGGTGCACTGGCTCCCGTTCCCGCATCGTAAAAAAAGAGCGGATGGCCATGCGCAGACCGCCAGTGAATAGGAACGTGAGCCCTCCGTCCATCAGGACGACAGCCCGGGAATACCCTCGCTCAAATCAATAAAATATTAAAGATGAATGCCCTGATCAGGAGCGTCGAGGTTGCTGAAGCCTGCGCAGAAGTCGCCAGAAATTCCTGGTGCTCGTATAGCGCCACATGCCTTTATAGAGACCGAACAGGAAGAAGATGCAGAGCTTCACCAGGAGTATCGGAATCCAGATTGTCCTGAGCTGCTGCGCAAAGAAGGCGTCCAGAGAGAACTCGAACCGGAAGAGATAGGCGAGGACGAGGGCCCCTGCGAAGAGGATGGCATCACCGAGGAGCATCAGATAAAAATAGGGATTTTTCAAATGCATCTTCATGGCGTAGTCACGTCCTCGTTTTCCTGACCGTGGAGGCTGAAGTCTCCTGCTTATTAGCGATTTTCCGGACATGGACCGTCAGAAGCGTGAAGCCGATGAAACACATCGTCAGGAAAATCAGCACAGTCCGTACCCCCCATGGATAAGCGATCAGGACGCCGGCGCCGACGGCCAGTTGCGCGGCCCCATATGTTGCGGAGATCTTAACATGGGCGATGCCGAATTCATTGACCAACAACTGGTATAAATGGCGGCGGTGGGACAGGGTAAGATTTTCGCGGTCCTGGATGCGGACGACCATGGTCGTCAATTCATCCGCATAAAAGGGGAAAAGCAGTGCAGCGAAACAGACCATCTCCAGGTAATTCCGGGAAAGCGTGACGACCAGACCGGCAAAGACAAAACCCAGGAGGATGCTGCCTACATCCCCCATGAAGACGCGGGCCCTCGGCATGTTGAACGGAAGATATCCCAGACAGGCCAGGGAAACGCATATCGACAGCAGGGACAGTGCGTTCTGGAAGGCATCCGGGGGCGGCCGATACAGGGTATAGACTCCCAGCAGACCGAAGCCGATTACCCCGCTAAGACCTGCAATGCCGTTGATGCCATCCATGAAATTGTAGAAGTTCGCCGTCCCGATCAGGAAAATGAATATCAGCGGCAGGATCAGAAAGAATATAAACGGAGAAAACCCAAAGTTCGACAAGGCATAATGGGCGGTCAGGCGGGGCAGCAGGGGGAACAGGAGTATGCTCGTGGAGATGCATTGGACGACGAGACGGAATTTTACCGAGATCCGGAAATAATCCCCGAATAAGCTCACGGCGGAGATGAGGATCGCGCCAAACAGAAAGGTCGTCGGAATCCGGAGCGTGAGACCCGCCATGATAAAGGCCGCCAGGATCCCCACGCCTCCGCCGCGGGGCGTGGGAATGATATGGGAACTGCGCTCGTTCGGGGTATCCAGCAGATGCTCCCGGAAGGCCATGCCGGCGATAAGCCAGGCGCCCGCAGCTCCCACAACCACACACCCGAGAAAAAGAAGCGGTATCCGGTATTGGGCAACCAGCCCGACCATTTGCTCGAACAGTGACGTAAGATCATTCATCATATAACGACCAGGATCTTCATAAATCGCCGGACTGCCGCATCTCGGCCACCGTCTCCCGCCAGCCCGACACGAGATCGTACTGGGGGACAAAACCTAACTGCTCGCAAAAACGTCGACCGTCCACGGCCGCATCCTCGGTATATTTATCGATCGTCGCCCGTACCACGGGCGAGGAGAGACCGCAGAGTCGGGCGCCATCCTCCAGGATGCCGGCCAGTCCGCGGATGGTGTTCACCGGCAGCATCAGACGTGGCGGCCTGCGGCCGAGGGCTTCGCAGAGGATCCCGATGACGGCGTTCATGGTGTGGATCTGTCCGTCGGTCACGTTGAAAATCCGGCCGGCCGCGTCCGGATGGACGGCGGCCAGCACAGCCGCCCGGCCTACATCCTTGTCATACACCAGGGTTCGGCGGTTGGTCCCCGGGCCGATGGGCGCGAAACGGCCCCGGGCAAGGGCGATGAGGAGGCGCCGGTAATTCCCCCTGATCCGGCCTCCGTAGACGGCGCCGAGGCGCAACACAGTCCCCAACGGCCGGCCGTCGGCCCGCTTCGCCGCCAGGACGATCCTCTCCGCGGCGAGTTTGGTTTGCGCGTAAAACGAATCGGGACGGGCTGGTGAATCTTCCGTCAGGATGCCTCCTGCGGAATCGCCATAGACGGCGATCGTGCTGAAAAACACCATGCGCACGACGCCGGCCTGCCGGGCCGCCTCAACAACGGTGGCAGTGCCGCCGACATTGATCCGCTCGTACTCCGGTTGCAGGGAAGGAGGCGGGTTGACGATATGCAATAGCGCGGCCAGATGGATGACCACATCGATTCCCTGCATCGCCGTATGAACGACGGAGTGATCGGTTATATCACCGAGTTGCGTTTCGATACCCTCCGCCCACAGCCCCCGTGAGGGAGGATCAAGGGAAAGGGTCCTGATCCCGTAGCCAGCCTCGACGAGCGACCCCACTACCCGCGGCCCTACGGCGCCCGTCGCTCCCGTCACCAGAATGCGCAGCGGATGATTCATCAACAAAAACGGCTCCTCAGACCGCACGAACTGCTGAAAAACGAGCAGCGCTCTTTTCATGCCGGCATCACTGCATCCCGCATACGGGTGTACTGGATAAGCTTGGAGAGAAGGCGGAATGTCAGCGTCCATGGCAGCGGTTTCAAATTATTCACCTGCCAGGATAGATTCGCCATCCGTACCGTTGCCAACCGGCTTTTGAGGGAGGCGTTACTGGCCCCGCCCGCACGCATATGGACCAAGACCTCCGGAATGTAGGTCGTCGATACCCCGTATTTCAACAGTAATCTCAATGTCAGTTCATAATCGGCTGCCGTACCCAGGGAGAGATTGAAGTTGCCATATTTTTCATACACCGAGCGTCGCACAAAAAATGTCGGATGCGGCGGCATCCAACCCTGGTAAAAATTACGGGGGTTATGGTTGCCCGATCGCCAGTAGCGGGTGATCCGGCTGACATTCGCCGGGTCGACATAAACCAAATCGCCGTAACAGGTATTGATGCTTTCATCTTCAAAAACGCGGGCCACCTTCTCCAAAACATGAGGATGCGCATAAAAATCATCCGAGTTGAGAATGCCGATGACGTCACCGGTCGCAACGGAGATCCCCTTGTTCATCGCGTCATAGATCCCGTGATCCGGTTCGGAAATTAGTTTATCGATCCGGTCGGCATGGCGAAAGATAATCGGCAGTGTCGCATCGGACGAATTGCCGTCTACAATGATGTGTTCCAGATCGGGATAACTTTGCGACGTCGCGGAAAGAATGGCGTTTTCTATCGTGACGGCGCTATTCCACGTTGCGGTGATAATAGATATCTTCATTTTTCCAAGGTCTCTCGTCAATATAAACGAGGCCAGCGATGATTGATTATCACGAAACAGCATCTGTTTCGGTTTTTTTGAAATCCTGAGGGGATTTATACCACAGATATAGAGTTGAAGCGATGCCGATAGTAAAAGACCAGACGAGAAAAACGGCCCGGTCAATCACGGCGGCGAGTGAACCGACATTAAAATCAATGCCGAGCGCAACGGCACCGAGCGCCAGGGCAAGCTCACGCAGGCCAAGAGAACCTGGGGTAATGCCGAGAAACATCGTAACATAGGCAACGGCGCCAAGGACAAGGTAGCCTGCAGGATGAATGTTTTGGCCCATACTATGATAAATAATAGCGAGTTGAACGGAAGAGCTCAAAAAACACCCTGTGGCCAAAAGCATATTAACACACAGATCGAATTTGCTTTCGGTCATCATCTTGCGTCCTTGGGCTAAATTGTGAAGGGTAATGGTCAGTTTGTTTGTGCCTTTAATCGCGGGCAATGGGATAAAGATGAGGGCGACTGAGAAGACAAGGACCGCTAAGAAGATGATGGCAAGAAGAAAAGTTTCGTATCGATTCAGGCGATATACAGTCAGGAGGACAATCAATCCAACAACTGCAGCAGCAGTTGTCATCAGGAGCAACAGGTAAATAAAGAGCACAGTAAAATGAGCGTAAATGAGGCCGTAATGACGTTTGAGGTAATTGGCACGGTAAAGCGTGCCGAATTTCATCGGCATGTAGTTGAGCAGGATCGTGGCATTATGCAGGTGAAACATTTCCCCGAATCCTGGCCTGATGCCGAAGGTTGCCATCAGGTGCTGAATCGTATAAGAGCCGACGACGACGCCCACTGTCATGGCGACGAACAAATAGATAATCGTAGATAGTTTCAGATTTACCAGGCCTTTGAGACTATCCCAGTGGTTAGCAAGATACCACAGCAACAGACCGATTATCACGATGCCGAGAAAATTTTTAAGCCAGCGAGTCATTTTCCATCTTTATCGGTTTCTTCATGATTTCGGACCGGTCTATTCTGACATGCCAATCCGCGACGCTTCTGCTCTTTTTGGGATCGCCATCTTTTTCATTTTTTATAACAATCAGATGATGGTCTGTAAATAATCCGCCAGCCGATAATCCAAACTCGTGATTTAACCAATCCACCCTACCGATCATTTTCCGTCGTATCCGCTCAAAAAATCTGAATATCGCTGGCGAGATAAAGAAAATAATTTGAGATATACATAGCATTAATTTCCAACCAAATGAACATTTCAAATAGGAAAAGCGAAACTGCAATGGATTGGTCAAACCAATCTGTTTACAGTAACAAGCAAAGTATTTAAAGCTTGGAAAGGTCAAATGCTCTGAAATACTGTTGTACCAAAACTTGGCTTTAAATATTTTTTTCCAGAAAATGCAATCTGGGTTGCCTGTGGAAATAATTAATAATCCATTTTCATTCACATGCCGCAGTGCGTTTCCCATAAATTCACTGACATCGGTCACATGCTCTATGACATCTATCGCAACTACAATATCGAACCGCTGATCTGGATTGATCTGCGTGCATGTTTTTCCGAGAATATTTACGCCGTTCGATTGAGCAATCAGTGATGCAGACCCTGATGGCTCTATACCAAATTTTTCGAATCTCGCCGGCAGACTCTTAAGAAATAACCCTGAATAGCACCCGATATCCAGAATTTTTCCTCCAACTAATTTGGATAATAAACCACGAATAATATTGAAATCATTCCGTTTATTCTGATACCATTCCCATAGTGTATCAGACGCATTTTGATATAAGTCTATGTATTCAGCTTGAGAAAGTATTGGTGATCTGAATAATGAATTGCAATCCAGACAATGCATCAGGTATCCGCCATTGATGGAAGGCGTAATGGACTGACCGGCAAACTCTCCACAATCAGGTATTTTGCCAAGATTTTTGATGCTAGAACTTCCACATAGGCGACAAGGAATTTTATTCAATAGAGTTTCCAACCCCACTTTCGAAAGTATTTCAGGCCGCTCAGGATAAAAACCATTGCCATTTTAATCCTTTTCTGCGAGGCACGCTGCCAGATGTGGGTAATATGAACAAAAGGATAATAGAGCGTTTTATACCCCATGACCTGAATTTTTCTCGATAGATCAGCATCTTCAAAGTACATGAAAAACCTTGGGTCGAAACCGCCTACTTTTTTGAGCACCGTCGTTCGACAGAACATGAATGCCCCCGTCATGAACGGTACCTCGCATATACGATCGTATCCTTGATCCTTCATTTCGTAGTGATCCAGCCTTTTTTTAAAATATTTCAACCCTACACCGCTATAAAAACGCCTCAAAAAGAGATCGAGCAGGGCCGGATTTCGTTTATTCAAACATTGAAGTGTCTGGTCTTCATTTAAAACACGCGGACTGATCATTCCAACATCGGGATGAGTGTCCATATATTCGATCAACTCCTCAAGAACCCCTTTAGACATGATCACATCGGGATTTAATATGAGATAGTAGTGGCTCGGTTCGCAGCGAGACAAACACCAGTTATGCGCTTTGCCGTAGCCGAAATTTTGTCCCGCGTAGTGATAGAAAACAGGGGCGCCTTCAAGGATGGATTGATGAAGCGGTGTCGGCGAATTGTCTATGATATAAAGTTTGACGTTCAGGCTTGTGTCGAGGAAACTTCTCACCACATTTTTTATCATCGCTTGGGGATTCTTATATAAAACGACCGAGGCGATACAATCAAGGGGCTTTCCCCGGGAAGCCAGTCTGAGAATTTTCATTCCCTATTACCCCATATATCCTTTCGATATTTTCACTTTAGAAACAGCAAAAGCGACCGCTGGAATGGGATATGATTTAGGACGAAAGCTCAGATCTATTTTTTGCTACTCTCATATCCGCGTTGTGCAGACCGGAGATCGGCAAGACCTTTCCGGATCTCCTCCGGGCCCACATATTTACGAACATCGGTGTTGGAGTATTTGACAAAACCGCACCATAGGCCGGCGTGGCGGAACCGGAAAAGGTCAGAACCACGAAGAGATAACCAAGGATCACAAACAGCAGAAGGGGCATCCCTTTTCCCCCTATCAAGGGGAGCTCAGTCTCACCAAGTCCGTAGATGATTCGCTTTCGCCAGCCGCCCCTTGTCTGCGGCTTTTCGTAATTTAAGATGAATGCCAAAACAACGATAGCGCCAAACGCAAGACAGAAGGGGCAGAAGACGTCTTCTCTGAATTGAAAGGCAACAAGATAAACTTCCACACCGATCCCCGAAGCCAATAGGATGCGGACCAAGGCTATTTGCTTCAGCAAAGCGAGGGCAATGATCGCCAGCATATACCCGACGCCTATGTATTTCAGATCAATTCCAAAGATATCACCCTTCAGATAGGAGCAGGATGTGTCGCAAACAGAGTAGAAAAACATCAAGACAATGCCGATCAAAGCCAGAGCACTCGTCATGATGTCTCTGTGATTTCTGATTTTCGCCCATATGTTCATATCGATGTTTACCTATTGCCCTCGGTCCGGACTTATCTAAATCGATTCACACAAAAAAGCGCGTCAGACACATGGACTATTTAGCTCCCTTTTCTTTTCAATGATCCCCTTTACCTTACAAGCCTTGAACGCCGCCCGATAACCGCGGTGCAGAAGACCCAGTGTGGTGGCATCCAACTCGATACCGTAGGCCAATTTCAGATTGGCGATCTCGTCAAGGCGCCCGGCCGATTTGATGATCTTTTCATATTGCCCATCTACTTTCTGCCAGATGCTGTCTGCGTCCCCGGTCTCGGTCCAATGGACAATTTCCGGCACCGGATGCAAACGGCTGAATATATAGTTTGAGTTGCCCTGGCGCTCGAGACGGCGGCAAAAGCCGACGAAATCGATATCGCGGACCATGACCGATACCGCCTGCTCGTTATAGACGACCCGCAAACCCTGCTTGGACAGGCGGTAACCAAGCTCAATGTCCTCACAACCGAATCGAAAAACAGGATTGAATATGCCGTGCTCCAGCAGAAGAGAGCGCTTGCAGGAAGAACGCCCCCCCCAAAAATATGTATAATCCAGGAGTTCTCCGGGCTTCAGACTGACGTAGGAAAACAGAAAACAACCGACCTCGACCACAAAATGCATCAAGGGTTTGGCGGCGATCTCCGGACTGAGACGGGTATGGCCAAGAACCGCGTATTGGTCCGCCGGATATTCCCGATGGGTCTTCACGTGCTCCTCGAGCAAGGTTTCGTTCGCCACGTCGTCGTCGTCGAGGAACAAAACGAAGTCACCGCGTGAGGCAAACAGGCCATGGTTCTTGGCCGCTGCCAGGCCCGCATTTTTTTGAAAGAGGGAGCGCAGGGGCAGCTTGCCCTCGAAGGAACGGACGATGCCCTCGGTGTCGTCCGTTGATCCATCGTTAATGACGACGATCTCGAACTGCTCGCGGGGCAAAGACTGCCGGCACAAACTCTCCAGCATCTTGGCCAGCAATTCCGCCCGATTATAGGTGCAGACCACGGCACTCAACAGTGGGGCGGCGGTTCCCGCCAACAACGGCTGTGGATAAAGGTCAGACATAGGACTCCACGATGAAAAAAGCATCCTTTTTTGACAGGTGGGGCCGTTGGGCAAGGAAACGACCCATGGCCGCGTTGGCCGCGTTGTAATCGTAGTACATCACCGGCGGGCGCAGGTTATGGGCAACGGCCACCGCATCCACAACCCCCATGTGAAGCCCTCGATCCAGAGCCACGCACGGCCAAACGAAGTCATAGCCCCAGCCCATGGGACTGCCTTCGTCGAAAGGCAAAAAGGCCTTAAAAGCACTGCGATGAAGGGAAAACAACGGCCCTATCTCCACGAAACGGGTACGCCGGGCGGCAATACCGTCCAACCGTTCAACGAAAGGATGGTCGATATAACTGTCATGGGTGCGCGCCGGCTGTGCGACGGCGAGATTATACTGCGAAACCAGGGAAAGATAATCATCCACGAAGCCCTCGGGCAGCATGATATCATCATCGACCACCAGCAGATATTCGTAGGCGGCCAGATTGATGTCTGCCAAGAGCCGGTTGAGGAGAACAAACTTTGGAGCCGGTTTTTTCTGATGCCAGGCCGTCAGCGCCTGCAAATCAGGATCGGGCGCGGCTTTCCCCAAGGCGACCCAGCGCTGATCCACCGCCCAATCACGGCTCTTTTGCAACTCCGCCAGGATCCTGGGGGCATAATTTTCCTTGCCGGTGAGATACACACCAAGAACCAAAATATCGTTCGGCATTGTTCTCCTCGATCGGCGGCCGGGCAGCGGCCTGCTTCGCCAGACCTTGCCCTATGCCCCTTCGCCCTTATGCAGCACTCTGCTGCCGGATTTCCCGGGCCGCCTCCGGCAGGGGAAACATCGCAGCCAGACGCCGCCGCGTCGCCGCCAACGAATAATTTTCCTGCAAATGGGCCAGGGCGTTGACTGACAACCGGTGCCAAAGATCGGACTCGAAATAGAGCCTGATCACCGCATCGGCAAAGGCTCTGGGCGTATCGGCAAGCAACATGTGCTGCCCATCCACCAGTCCCATACCTTCCGCACCGATAGTGGTCGTCACCACCGGCAGGCCATAGGCGATGCTCTGGCCGATCTTCCCCTTCATGCCGGCTCCATAACGCAGCGGCGCCACAAACACCCGGCAGGAGGAAAAATAGGGCTGCACGTCGGCGATGTAACCCAGCGGTTCGATATGCTCGGAGCGCATCGCTTTGATAAATCCGGGCATATTGCTGCCGACGATATAGAAGACAATATCCGGGATGACCTCAACCACCAGAGGAAGGATCTGGTCCACGAAATAGCGCACTGCATCCTCGTTGGGCTTGTGCCAGAACCCGCCGATGAACATCAATCCTTTGCGTTGTGCAAACGGGGTAGCCAAAGGCTGCAGATCATGGATGTTGGGCAGGATTTCCACCCGGGCATCCGGCTGCTCTTCCAGCAGGCGCGCCTTTTCCTCCGGTGTGATGGCCAAAGCCATATCGGAGCAGGCGGTGTTGAACAGTTCGATCCGCCGATAATGGGCGATCTGCTCCTTGAGATTGCAGTCCCCGGAAATCTCCATCTCCCGCTCAAACCTCACCCAATGAAGATCCACTGTATCAAAAGCAACCTCAGCATTCAACGCGAAGGCCCGCACTGCAGGAAGATAACGGAAGGCAATATCGGGCCGCGACAGGATGACGTAGCGGTATTTCCCGCCCTGCTTCCCCAGATGCTCCAGGATAGTGGAATAGCCCTGCAAGGTTTCGATGCCCTGCCCCTCCAGTTGCTGACGGTAGCTGTTCTGCTCTTCACCGTTATCCGCGGCAAAGGTGAGGCGAAACCCTTGTTCTTTCAGCAGAAGCAGGATTCCGGACATGCGCACCGACCCCGAATCCTTGTCCGGGCTGGGAAAATAGCAATCCGCCACCAAGAACCAGGGCTGCGACGAATCATACCGGCCGGCGCTCTCAGCCATACCCAATAAAGGATTCCAGTCCTGTATCAGACTTACCGCGGTGTCTGTATCCATCAGGGTTTGCCGTTTCAGATAGGCCGCTTTGAGCTGCACCTTGGCCTTCAATGGCAGCGGTATCCGGTGAGACATCCGGCGCGCAAAGTGCTGGAACCAAGACCTGAGCCAGTTCATGTTACCGCGCACCTTACCACGCACCTTGCGCAGCATGACTTTAGTGGCCCGCAACGGCATGGTCACCCGCCAGGACGTCGATTGGTAAAGTTCCGCCAGTTGCACGTCACGACGGACCATCTCATCCCGGATTCCGGCCAAAGCCTGCTCCGCCTCGACCAGTTGCACGTCACGACGGGCCACCTCATCCCGGATGCCGGCCAAGGCCTGCTCCGCTTCGACCAAGGATTGCCGGAGTTGCTCATTCTGTTGCTGGGTGGTCTTCAGTTGGGCCTGTGAAATGGCCAAATTGGCCTGATCACGTTTCACCTGCTCGTACAAGGCTTTTTCCCGTTGCAGGGCGGTCTTCAGTTGGGCCTGCGAAATGGCCAAATTGGCCTGATCACGTTTCACCTGCTCGTACAAGGCTTTTTCCCGTTGTAGGGCATCTTGCAAGATTTTACTTTCAGACTCCACGTTTTCCCGCAGATGCTCCACGTTTTCCCGTAGGCACAGGCACTCCGCTGCGAGTTCTCTGGAACGGTGCATATAGACCACTCGTTCCCCCAAACTGAAAAAATGCTGCTCCAGGACATTGCGCCCGGCGGTATCCATGGAAAACAGCTCTTTAACGGAGCTGTCGATGGCTTTCCCCACTCCGATCAAACCCAGGCCATGGCTGAAACGGAATTCCATGGCCGGATATCGGGCTGCCAATTCCTCCCAAAGACGCCACACGCCAAAGTCCCTTTCCCGCTCAACGATGTCGTGAAACAATATCAAGCCTCGATTGCTCATCTTG
>Ga0209638_1002501_pt1 | contig 11254 bp, 5 predicted proteins | sample BarGraNGADG00211_FD_184490 | JGI IMG/M metagenome (GOLD analysis project Ga0209638, IMG submission 184490) | Arctic peat soil microbial communities from Barrow, Alaska - Barrow Graham LP Ref core NGADG0002-211 (SPAdes) (version 2) | ecosystem: Environmental > Terrestrial > Soil > Wetlands > Peat... | reverse complement strand
CTTCGCGGGACCCGCCGAGCACCCACTCGGCATAGAAGGTCACCCGCAGAATGCGCCGCCGGGACGATTGGTTGCGCAACCGCAGCCGCTGAACCCGTACGGGTAGCCCCCCAGACTCGTCCACGGGCACGAAGGTTACCAGTTCCTGCTGGATGGCGTGGCTGTTGTGCTCGAAGACGGTGTAGCCCTGGCCATGACGAGTCCGGTATGCGTCCAGCTCACGAATCGGCGCCGGGGTCGGCGGCTCGTTGTCCGGGGACGAGGGCGTGGTCTCGAAGAACGCGCGCTCCGCGATGTTCTGCGGAGGGAATCGGACTATGATGTAGGAAGCCGCCTTCGGGTCGATCTTGTCCAGAGAGGGCGGCGTTCCATTGGAGTATTTCAGGTTGACGAACTCGAATTCGAGGCAAAGCAAGTCGGATGGTCGCACAACCGAGACCGTGAAGTTCATCGGGATCACGACGACCGGCGGCTTCTCTCTCACGGGTTTGATGATCTTGCCGATGTCCGGCGGAATCCTGATCGGCGGCCGTGTGATTGTTGGTGGCGCCGTTGTGTCCGGCGGCCTGTTGGCTGTCGGTGGCGGCGCGGTTGGCGGGGGAATCCTGCGAATCGGAGGCGCTGCCTGGCGGCCGGAAATATCGATGATCGTCGGTCTATTCGGGGTTGCCGTCGCTGTTGCCGCGCCGATCAGTGGCGCGACGAGGGACAGCAGCGCTGGAATGCACGTGACGTTGTGCTGCTTCTGACCTGCGCGCGAGATCTCGAAGTCCGGCGTGTCCGGCGAGTCGCCGAGCTGTACGCTGCAGCCGTCCATGTGCAGCCAGGCAGGCTCCGAATACCCCGCCAGCAGGGCTTTCTGGTTCTCGGTCTTGCCGAATGTCGTCGTGTAGCGGACATCCCCCAGAGCGAGGTCGAAGTCCCCGGTGTCGCCAATGCTCGTCGTGCGGGCGCGGAGCCGGGTGCCGTCGCCGAGCGATTCCGCCAGCATCGTCCTCTGCGGAAGCCCTGTCTTGTGCTCGCCTAACTCCAGGCTTATCGTATCAAAGGCGCAGGAATCGGTCGAAATCCGCCAGTCCGGCGGGGTGTCGTCAAGGAATAGTTGGGCGTCCCATGGGGCGTTCTCACGCCGGAGCACGACGAGGCTGCGCTTGGGCGCGGGCTTGGTAACGAGGCTCGTATCGCCGGAACGGGGCATTGAGATGGAGAGACTGCCCGACGACAGCTACCTGCCATCGAGCTCCAGCCTGGCGATCTCTTTGCCGCTGAGTGAGAGCGTCCAATCAGGGTGGAACACCGCGTCGGCCTTGCCCTCCAGGCGAAGGCCGCTATTATCGTCAAGGGCACAGAGCTGATGATCGAATGTCACCCTCGATTCCGCTGTCTCGCGGCCCATAAGCCATCTTTCGAACGGCACCGATGCGCGGAAGCCTCCGAGTTTCATCCTCAGCTTCATCTGCCAGCCGGTGAGCCCGCGCTCGATCTTGCACGCCATATCCGCAGGCAGATCGGTGCCGGGATACCGGGCGTTGGTGAGCTCGAAGCTGATCAGCCGCTCGGTCTTGTCCACACGCAGCTTCGGCGATCCGGCCCGAGGCCCTACTGGGCCACTCCCCAAGGCTGGCGCAGTAGCGCCACCGGCGAAGCGGCGCACGTCGATAGTCCAGCGATCGACCCCGCCGAGGCTGAACGAGACCCGACCTCGAACAGCATCGCATTGGAACGTGCCCAGCAAGTTTGCCTCGACTGCCTTCGCGACCGGAGACAGCCCGATTGCGGCAGCGCCGGTCAGACCGAGCATCTCCCTGCGGGACATCGTCAAAGGACCTTGCGTTTGGGGACTGCGCGCGCGAGTGCGACTTACGGCGGAGAGCGGAGAGGTTGAGTCGATAAGTGCCCATCAGTTGCCCTGCCTATTACTGAGCGGTCGCTCGCAGAACAGCTAGGGTGGTCCGCAGGCCAGAGTCCGGCGCAGTGACAGCCCGACTGCTCCGATTGCATATAGGTTATTGTAGAGGCCGGTCGTTTCCTTCTCCGAATTGCGAAATGCGGCTTCTTTCACATGATAGGAAGTACCTGTTGTTTGCGCGGCAAGAGCCGTGCTAGAATAGCGGCTGGGGGATGATAGGATGAAACCGATTAGCGACCTCAGGACGAAGCGTATACCGCACTTGAGATGGTATATCCTCGTGCTCATTTTCCTGGCGACCATCATCAACTACCTGGACCGCATGACAATCAACGTCTCGGCCCCGATGATCGCAAAACACTACGGGCTCAGCAACGAGACACTTGCGGTTGTGTTTACGGCATTCCTATGGGCATACACCCTGGGTCCGGGACCCATGGGCTGGCTGATGGACAGGATAGGCTCGCGCAAGGGTTACGCTCTGTCGATGGGACTATGGTCCGGGGCCGGGGTGCTGACGGCGTTCGCGGTGTATATCGGCAAAGGCGTCGCGGTGATCGTTCCTCTTAGCATAGCGCCGATAGTGTTGGGGTTCATCGTCTGCCGATTCGTGCTGGGCGTGGGCGAGTCGGCGAACTGGCCGGTGGCTATCAAGGCGATCTCCGAGTGGTTCGCGCCGAAAGAGCGCTCGTTCGCGATGGGTTGGTTCAACAGCGGCTCGTCGGTGGGCGTGGCGGTCGCTCCGCTGCTGTGCGCGGCTTTGCTTGCCGCATGGGGTTGGCAGGCGGCGTTCGTGGCGGTTGGTCTCATCGGCTTCCTGTGGATGGCGGCGTGGCTGTTGCTCTACAGGCCGCCGACCGAGCATCCGTGGATTACCAGCGAGGAACTGAACTACATTCAGACCGAACAGGACAAGGAGCATTCTGTCGAGGATGTGAAGCGCGCCAAGTGGCTCGACCTCCTGAGAATCCGGCAGGTCGGTGGTGTGGCGTTCACGCGGTTCTTCATGGACCCGATCTGGTGGTTCTACACATTCTGGCTTCCTACCTATTTCGTGCAGGACAGACACTTGGACCTCAAGAACATGGCCGTCTTTACCGCTCTGTCATTCCTTGCTTCCGACCTCGGCAACCTCTTCGGCGGGTGGACATCGAGCCGGCTGATGAAGCGCGGCCGGACGGTCAACGCCGCCCGGAAGATGGTCATGACACCGTGCGCCGCGCTGATGCTGCTGGGCCTGGTAGTTCCTTTTGCATCGCGCAACTGGGCAGTCACGCTCATCGCTATCGTGATGTTCTGCTATCAGAGCTGGTCGGTAAACATGATGTCCATTCCCGCTGATGTCGTGCCTAAGAGCATTCTTGGCTCGGCCGCGGGTCTATCGCACATGGGCGCGGGGTTCGGCGGAATCGTGGTGACCATGATCGCCGGCTACCTTTCGACGAAGTATCACTCATTCAAGAGTGTCATTATGCTGATGGGACTGATGCCGATTGTCGGAATCACGTTCCTTTATCTGGTAATAGGCCGCATCGCGCCATACAAGAGAAAGACCGAGGAGGGTTAGGGAATGCTCGTCCGCCGGATTGTCATGCTTTTGCTCGTGCTTGCTGCGTGCGCTATGCCGCTTTGCGTGTCTGGGTCTCCGGCAGGTGATCTCGCCGCCAACGGAGCGCTGGTGATCTTGTTCGGGCCTGCCGCGGCCGGGACGAAAGGCAGCTTGCTCAGCGACGGTTCCCTATATATAAAGGAAAGAGGCTTCGGCTGGGACCAGGACCTGACCGCGCAGACGCGGGACAGGGGTGATGGATGCACGGGAGTCGCGCTGCTCGAAACAGGAATCAGCCAGGCAGTTTTCACAATCGACCTGCCGGACGGCGATTATCTCTTTGAAGTGACCGTAGGTGACACGGGCTATAGCGGCGGCCTCGCGGTTGATGTGGACGGAGACCGAGTCGCCGACCCGTTGACTTATCTTGCGGGCAAGAGCGCGAGCATCATTGTCCCCGTGACCAGCCGGAATGGGAAAGCTGCGGTCACCTTCGAAGGCGGGCGGAACGGTGTTTGGAACGGCCTGATCCGATCCATTACCATCACCCCTTCATCTGCTGATCCGGCCAAATGGAACGCAGCCAAAGAGGCAGCCAGAGCGTACTTGGAGCGGGCAAAACAGCTTGTCGCCGACCGCGCTGCCTTGCTGGTTAGGCAGCGAGCTGAGTATCGTGCCCTGAGCCTGCGGGATGAGCATGCGCCCAGGCAGACCATCGATCTCAGCGGCAAGTGGCTGTTCTGTCCCGTAAGCGAATCGGGAGATGCCCCTCAGACGGCGCAGTGTTCCGACAGAGACTGGCACGTAATGCACGTGCCGGACTTCTGGAAGCCGATCGAGTGGTGGATCTACATGCAGGGCAGTGGGACGTCCCATGATTTCTACCGCAATGAAGTAGATCGCTGCGAGGCGTTCACGTTCGACTACAAGACCACGAACGCCGGATGGTACCGGCAGTGGATTGAGGTGCCGGCCTCAATGCGCGGGCGCAGGCTGGTGCTGAGGTTCGATGCTGTCGCAAGTATCGCGCAGGTCTATTGGAATGGCAAATCGGTGGGCTCGCACGTCGGCATGTTCGGACCGTTCGAATGCGAAGTCACGCCGAATGTGAAGTTTGGCGAGAGGAACCTCCTGGCGGTGTTCGTATCCGCGGGCAAAGTCGATCCGGCCATGGCGAAGCGCAGCCTTGGGGTTGCGGTTACAGTGAACATCACGCAGGAGATGCTCAACTCGCTCGCCCACGGCTGCTACAAGGCTGGAATGCCGGGTATATGGCAGCCGGTTTCGTTGATCGTGTCAGGCAAGGACCGCATCGCCGACGTCTTCTTCAAACCGAGAATGGACGGCGCGAAGATTCAGACCGCGGTCAGTTCATCCGGTAAGCAGCCACTCGTTGTCAGAAACACCATCGTCGACTCGGTCTCCGGCAAGACCCTCTACAGCGACACGAAGGGCAGTCCGGCGATCAGGGGCAGAGCTGTAACTGATACAGGTAAGCTGCAGCCCAAGCTGTGGTCGCCGGAGCATCCGAACCTGTATGTGCTGAAGACCAAGCTTCTGGCCGGCGGCAAGATCGTGGATGAGGTATTGACCACGGTCGGCTTCAAGTCATTCGAGGCGCGCGGCAACAGGCTCTACCTGAACGGCAAGCCCTACTTCCTGCGCGGCGCTGACCAGCCTCCGCACGGTATCAAGCCAAACGACAAGCCGCTCGCGGACAAGTTCATGAAGATGATGCACGACGGCAACACGATGGCGACAAGGTTCCACGTCGCGCCGCCGTCGCGGATATGGCTTGACGCGGCGGACAAGTATGGGGTCGGGTCGAGCGTCGGAGAGGACTGGCCGTGGGTGCTGATGGGTAGCACTCCGGTCCCGGACAAGAAGCTGATAGAGCTTTGGCGGAAGGAGTTCCTGGACATCGTTCGCGCCAATCGCAATCATCCCAGCATGTTCATGTGGACGATCAGCAACGAAAGCTACTTCGAGGGCGATGCTGACCTCAAGCGCCGCGAGGAGAAGTATCGGATATTCTCCGATCTCATCAAGGATGTCCGCAAGGAAGACCCCACGATTCCGATTGTCTTCCACTCGGGTCACGTTCGCGCGCCGGGCGAGCTTCCGATGCTCGCGGCGAACAAGTTCGATGACGGTGACGTGGACGATAGCCATTTCTACATAGGTTGGTATTGGAAGTCGCCTTTTATGCTCAGTGTTGCCAAGGACATCGAGACCAAGGGGATGGGCAAGAGGCCGCTCATCAGCCAGGAGGCATCGACAGGCTATCCCGACAATGACACAGGCCACCCGGTGGAGAGCTACATCACTCAGCACGGCGTGCCTCAGGCCTGGGTTGGCAGCCACGCGCTCTATAGCGATCGCCCGGACGAGTTCCTGGAAACGCACGGTGTCATCACAAAAGAATACGCGGAGAGAATCCGGCGCGAGAGGACCACTTTGTCCGGCTGGATGATATTCTCGAACACCTGCTGGTTCAAGGATGTCTACGACGCCGAGACGATCTCCCCTTATCCCGTCTACTGGGCGGTCCGCAAAGCCTGGCAGCCGGTGCTGGTATCGCTGGAATCGTCGAACCGGCATTTCACCGCGGGGCAAAAGTTTTCGAGCGAGGTCTGGGTGTCCAATGACGATCCGGACCGGCCAACGCTTCGGAATCTGTCGCTGGTGTGGCATGTGAGGGATCAGTCCAACGTGGAGACATCGGGCCGCGCGAGCCTGCCGGACTGCGCCTACGATAAGCGAAGTCACGGCCAGGTCGAGTTCCGCATACCGGATAAGTTGGCCATGGACAGGGCGAACGTGAAGCTGGACCTCGAACTGTGGTCGGGTGAGGAGGTCGTTTCCCGCAACGACTACGACCTGATATGCGCCGAGGATCGGTTCTACAGCGCGAGCCGGGGCAGCGTCTCGGTCTTGGAGAACGACACGAAAACGAGCGATTACCTGGCAAGCGCGGGGATCAAGTGCGACAGCAGGCGGGCGCTGGATTGGAAGTCGCTCGACAAGTCGGCGGTCGTCGTGATCGCAGCCGGTGTCGATAAGGCTACGCTGGGTTCGGCGCGTGACTTCGCGGACTTCGTCAAAGGCGGAGGCAAGGTTCTGGCGATCAACGCGCGCGGCGCGGACTCGGTGCTGGCGATGATACCCGATCTCGCGGCGGACACGGTCACCTTGGTTGACGCCTCCGGGGACTTCGTGGAGCCGCTGGTTCCCGAGTTGCTCGATGGGCTCGATGCGATGGACATGCACTGGTGGAACGCTGAGCCGGAGGACACCGTTAGGGTCTGCCGGTTCGCTTATCGTGTTGTCGAGGGAGATGGTGTCAGTCTTCTCGCCCAACACATCCAGCCTCACGGCTACCTGAATCAAGGCCGCAAGCTATCGGACTACACGTCCTGGCCTGCATTCGAGGTCCGGCGAGGCAGCGGGAAGGTGATCGTGAGCAGCTTCATACTGGCCGATGACCCGATAGCGAGGCGGTTTTTGGGGAATCTGGTGTCCTACGTGGGGAAGTGATGGCGGGTCTACTCCTCGAACACCTGGAAGCTCCACAGCGAGTAACCGAACCCGGTGCCCCTCCCAGTGCCGAACATACGGACATATCTCGCTTCGACCGGCGTGAACTTGATCTCTTCCACCCCGCCCTTGCCGGAGTCGGTGGAGTATACATCGGTCCAATTCTTGCAGTCCGTGGACACCTGAATCTTGTATGCCTTGCCGTAGGCGGTTTCCCATTCCAGCCTCACGCGCCCTACGCGTTTCATTCCTCCCAGGTCCACGCTGATCCACTGCGGATCGCTGAATTGCGAGGACCAGCGGGTGCCTCTCCCACCATCGACCGCGAACCGAGCGGGACATCCGGGGAAATCACTGGATGAACTCACCTTGCAGTGGTCGGCCAGGCTGATGATCCGCTTGGCCTCCTCCGCACTGACTATCCGCACCCGCCTCCTGCTCAGAACGATATCGGAGGCGCGCGGAGCTTCCGCGACAAGGTCGGCGTTAAGGCGATACGTGCCGGGCTTGTCCGGGAGTTTCATGGGAAGCTCGATGAAGGCTTGGCCGTATGCGCCCACGCTGAATTTCGCCCAGTGGTAGCGCCTACTTGGGCCGTTGTATAGTACCAGTTCGACCCTGCCTTTCGCAGGCTTGTCCAAGTCGTTGGTGACGATGATCCGGAAGTTGGCTTCTGCGCCTGGGGCGTAGCAGTCGGCGACATCGTCGATGGTCACCGCGAGCGGCGAGAACGCGTCGTGCATATACTCAACAAAGTGTGGCTCGAGCACAAGCTTCGGCAGGTCCGCGAAGTTGTCGCTGGTGACCAGCCCAGGCTTGGAATACGTCAGATAACAGAACCACTGAATGGCAGCCGCGTCTCTTCTGGCGCGCCAATACTCAGTCACCGCCGCCGCGTGGTACGCCAGCAACTCGCGCTTCTGGTCGAGAGTAGCGTCAGCTCCGAGCTTCTCGACATACCACTGATTGAACGTTGAGGTCCCGCTGCCATCGCGACACATCCAAAACGCATCGTACTCGTTGATCACGAACGGCGCTTTGACGCCGGGCCAGGTCTTGTCCAGCGCACTGCCGATCCTCGGCTCCTCGCCGCCCTTGGGTGGCAGAATCGTATACGGGTGGATCTCCATCGCGTCGGTGGGCCGTTGGCGCTGGCTATAGCCATCATCCCACGGCCGATCGGAGAGGTCGAGGCCCCGCACGGACCGGGCCAACTCGCTCGTGCGAGGGGTAAGGGTCTCGTTGCACGCATCCCACACGACTATCGAGGGATGATTCCACCGCTCCCTCAGCCATTCCGTGAACTCGGACTTGAGCTCAGCCTGGTCCCAACTCTCTTGGAAGCCCCAAATAGGGCACTCGTCCTGCAGCAGCCATCCCAGTTCGTCGGCCATATCGTACCAGAACTCAGGAAACGGCGCGATGCACACGCGCGCGGAGTTCCAATGCAGGGCCTGCCTGGGAATGGTAAGCAGCTTGCGTACCCACTGGCGGTTCCAGGGCAGCGAGCCTCTGACGGGGTCCTCGAAGAAGCGGAACATGCAGAAGTTGGTGCCACGCAGGTAATAGGGCTTCCCGTTCAGCATTGGGCGGCCGGTCTTGGCGTCGTAGCGGAACTCCCGCATGCCGAATCGGGCAACGAGTGCGTCCGTTCCGGTCTCGACTCGCACTATATAAAGGAAGGGGCTTTCAGGCGACCACAAGCGCGGCTTCGGGATTCGGACAGTCCGGGTGATGATCTTGCCACCCGACCCGTCGAGGACCACCGAACTCGAGACTGGCCCCGCGGCGGTCTTCCCGCTCTTCCATTCTCTGACGGATATGCGCAGTCGGGTTGAGGCCGCCGCGTTGCATCGAAGAGCAACCTGGACCGTGATAGTCCCATTGCCGATGTGAGGCGCGACTTGAACTGAACCAATATAGGGCGGATTCGCGAGGATAAGCGAGACCGAGTCATAGATCCCCGGCGTCCAGATCGTCTTCTCCCCGTCCATACCCGGCGGAACGGTCGGCGGAAGCGACTCCCTGCACGCGCCGACGCGAACGATCAGCGTGTTCGGCACGCCATATCGCAGCAGCTTAGTAACATCGAAGTATCCGGGCGTGAAACAGCCCAGGTGTTCGCCCGCCGGCGCGCCGTTCAGCCAGACCTTGGTGCCGAACATGGCCTTGTTGATCTTAAGCAGCGCGACTCCGCTCTTTGGGCCTTTGACCGTGAACATGCGCCTATACCAGAACGCCTGGCGCAATGGACTCGCCTTGCCGACTCCGGAAAACGCCGGTTTGGCGAGATCGACCAAGCCGGGTACCGGTACGGAACGATCGAAGACAGCGGGCGGCGTGTCAGACAAGTTGCCCTCAGCGATCTGCCATTTGCCATCGAGGGACACGACCCTGCGTCCGGCCTGCGCGGTCGATGCCAAGACGCACAGCACTAAAGCGGCTATGACGAGAACCCTACTCATACTATCCCTTCGCATTCTTCCTCGCAGACAGAGTATCGGCCGTAACCGCGAGCAGCAGCGTCGCGCCGAGGATGAAGTCGATCCAGTTCAGCTCGACTCCGAGCAGGTTGATCGAGCTGACGATGATCGCCATCAAAAGCGCGCCCAGGAACGAACCGAAGATCGTGCCGACGCCGCCCTTGAGGCTCGCGCCTCCGATGATGACCGCCGATATCACCCTAAGCTCCAGCCCCTGTCCCGCTGATGTGGACGCCGAGCCCAATCGGGCGGTGACTATGATCCCCGCAAGCGCCGCAAGGAAGCCGGTCAGTACGTAGTTGAAGACCTTGAGCCGCTTTACGTTGATCCCGGACAGGACCGCGGCCTTTTCGTTCGCGCCGACGTAGTAGTTCTGTCGGAAGAATCGGCTGCGGCGGAGTAGGAAGTCTCCGATAGCGACGAGCACGATCGAGATAATGATCGGGAACTGGATTCCCATCACGCTGCCCTGGCCGATAGCGGTAAACGAAGCGGGCAGGCCGGATATGTTCCTGCCGTCCGAGACGACCATTAGCATACCTCTCGCAAGGCTCATCATTCCCAGCGTTGTGATGAAGGGGTTGATCCCGACTTCGGCGATGACCAGCCCGTTGATGAACCCAATCAGCATGCCCACCGCCAAGCCCAGCCCGATCGCCAGCGGAACAGGCAGGCCGAGCGTCAGCCAGATCGCGGTCGTCACCCCCGACAGGGCCATCGTCGAGCCGACCGACAGGTCGAAACCGCCGGACACGAGCAGCAGCGTCATGCCAATGGCGATGATGCTCTGGTCAGCCAGCGCCAGCATGATCGCCGATATGTTCTGGTGCGCCAGGAACTCGGGGACGGCGTAGACCATAGCCGCGATGCCTAGTAATATAATGTAGGCAATCATGAACTCGCGCTGATCCGTAATTCTCGCTAGTCTGGCCAGTATCGGTATACGTTTGGTCATTTCAGTCATACTTAGTCACCACAGTATCCAGCCCGATTGTAGGAGCCGTCTCCAGACGGCGAATCCCACGCGTAAGGCTCGTGCATCGGGTTCTGGAGAACCCTCCTACAGCGCTGATCGCACGCCTGCGGCGCAGGCGATTATGCTTTCTTCAGTTGCCTCTTCGCGTGTGAACTCGCCGGCTACCGTGCCCTGCCGCATCACGAGGATTCTGTCGCTCAGGCCCAGAATCTCGGGCAGATCGGACGAGATCAGTAGAATGCCGACTCCCTCGGCGGCGAGCTTGCGCAGGATCGAGTAGATCTCTGACTTGGCCCCGACATCAACCCCGCGCGTGGGCTCATCAGCAACGAGGAATCGGGGCCTGATGCCGATCCACATCGCCAGCAGCACCTTTTGCTGGTTTCCGCCGGATAACAGCCCCACCTGCTGATCCGTGGAGGGCGTCACGATCCCAAACCGATCAGCGGCAGTCTTCGCAAACCCGGCGACTGCGGAGTCATCCATCATCCCGAGCCTATCCGCGAACTTGCCCAGGCTTGGCGCGACGCAGTTCTCCCGGATCGACATATCGAGAAAAAGCCCATCGCCCTTGCGGTCCTCGCTCAAGTAGGCAATTCGGTTTGCGATTGCGTCCCCACAGCAGCGGATGCTCACGGGTTTGCCTTCGAGGAACATCCGGCCGCCGTCCAGTTGCTCAGCGCCGAAGATCGCTCGGCCGAGTTCCGTGCGTCCTGCCCCCGCGAGACCGGCGATGCCAACAATCTCGCCCTTGCCGACCGAAAGGCTGACATCGTGGAACGTGCCCGCGCACTGCGCTT
>Ga0209638_1002500_pt1 | contig 11263 bp, 8 predicted proteins | sample BarGraNGADG00211_FD_184490 | JGI IMG/M metagenome (GOLD analysis project Ga0209638, IMG submission 184490) | Arctic peat soil microbial communities from Barrow, Alaska - Barrow Graham LP Ref core NGADG0002-211 (SPAdes) (version 2) | ecosystem: Environmental > Terrestrial > Soil > Wetlands > Peat... | reverse complement strand
CAGCAGTCGGTGAACGTGTCCGGTGGTGCCGGTGCCGATGGTGTCTCCCAGGCTGAGCTGGTCACAGCCCATGTCCATCATCCGGGATGCGACGTCCACGACCTGGTCAATGGGGACCTCACCCTCCCAGGGGTCGCCGAAGCACATCGAGACGTATGCACGGACCCACAGATCCTCGGCGCGGGCCCGTTCGACAACGGGCGCGAACATCGCGATGGACTCAGCAACGCTGCGGTTGAGGTTCTTGCGGGCGAAGGTCTCCGTTGCGCTGCCGAAGATCGCGATGGCCTCGACACCCTGTGCCAGTGCCCCGTCCAGACCCCGCTCGTTGGGCACCAGCACTGGTCTGTTGCGACCACGGCCGACCTCACCAAGCAGAGCGAGAAGCGCAGCGGAGTCGGCGAGCTGGGGGACCCACGCGGGTGGCACGAACGATGTCGTCTCGATGGTGTCGAGCCCGGCGGCCACCAGGCGTCGGATGAACTCGGCCTTGACCTCCACCGGGACCACTGCCTTCTCGTTCTGCAGTCCGTCGCGAGGTCCAACTTCGTAGATGGTCACGCGTCCGGGCATACCTGGCTGGGCTTCTCGCTGCGGTCCTCGCATTGGCTCTCCTCCTGCTCGCGGCACCCATCGTCTCAGCACGTGCCCTGGCTTCATGATCGGCTCGGGCCCGCAAGCACCGGCATGTTGATACCTTGTCACCCATGACCCGAGAACGGGTCGGACGATACGGGGAGAGAGAGCATGAGCGAGCCGACCAGCGGCGGCAACCAGCAGTCAGATCCAGACGGGCAGCCTGAGTCCAACGAGGGCGTGGGCGAGGACGAGTCGCAGACCTCAGGATCTGTGTTCAGCGACCCGACTGCCCCCGTCTGGGCCGACCCCACCGCACCGATGCCCGCGCCGCCGGCACCCGAGCCGCCATCTGCGCCAACCCAGGACACGCCGCCGATGCCACCGGTCCCCCCGGCTCCCCCGGCTCCCCCGGGCGCGCCATACCCCGCGTATGGCCAGCAACCAGCCGCAGATCCTCAGCCGCCTCCCCCGCCCGCACCACCCATGAGCAACCCCTACGCCCAGCAGCCTCCGACCGACCCCTACGGCCAGTCGCAGTACGGCCAGCCGGCCGGTCAGTACGGTCAGCCGCAGTACGGCCAGCAGTACCCGGCATACGGCCAGTCGCCCTACGCGACCGGCGCAACGGCTCCGAGCAACACGTCAGCGATCATCCTGACCATCGTGTCCGGGGTGTCGATGCTGAGCTCTGCCTTCCTCGTCGGCATCCCCAGTCTCGTCTTCGGCATCATGGCACTGACGTCCAACACCACCGACCCGATCGGCTCGCGCAAGAAGTCCAGGACCGGCTGGATCATCTTCGCTGTCAACGCCGGCGTCGTTGCCCTTCTGGTCATTCTCGCCGTGATCGGGCTTGTCATCCTGGGCACCAGTACCTCCAACGTCAACTCCGGCGCCTGAGCGACGACCTGGTTCGCGGGTGGGAACACGCCCACCCGCGAGGGCGTTGACGAACACACCATGTCGGACGGACCCCTGATCGTTCAGAGCGACAAGACGCTCCTGCTCGAGGTCGACCACCCCGATGCCGAGGCGGCGCGCCGGGCCATCGCGCCCTTTGCCGAGCTCGAGCGCGCGCCCGAGCACGTTCACACCTACCGGCTGACGCCACTGGGCCTGTGGAATGCCCGAGCCGCGGGGCACGACGCGGAGCAGGTCGTCAACGCCCTGATCACCTACAGCCGGTATGCCGTGCCACATGCCCTGCTCGTTGATGTCTCCGACACGATGGACCGTTACGGCCGCCTGACCCTGGAGAAGGATGGTGACCAGCTGATTCTGCGCAGCACCGACCGGCCGGTGCTCGAAGAAGTGCTGCGGCACAAGAGGATCCAGCCGCTTCTGGGCGAGCGGCTGGACGACTCCAGTGTTCTCGTGCACCCCTCGGAGCGCGGTCAGCTCAAGCAGCAGCTGCTCAAGATCGGCTGGCCGGCCGAGGATCTCGCCGGCTATGTCAACGGCGAGGCGCACCCGATCTCGCTGGTCCAGGACGGCTGGGCCCTGCGGCCTTATCAGCAGCAGGCGGTCGACGGCTTCTGGCACGGCGGCTCGGGCGTCGTGGTCCTGCCGTGTGGCGCGGGCAAGACCCTGGTCGGCACCGCCGCCATGGCTCAGGCGTGCGCCACGACGCTGATCCTGGTCACCAACACCGTCGCGGCCCGCCAGTGGCGCGACGAGCTGATCAACCGGACCAGTCTGACCGAGGACGAGATCGGTGAGTACTCCGGCGCCCGCAAGGAGATCCGTCCGGTCACCATCGCGACCTACCAGGTGCTGACGACCAGACGCAAAGGCGTCTACACCCACCTGGACCTGCTGGATGCCCGCGACTGGGGACTGATCATCTACGACGAGGTTCACCTGCTTCCTGCACCGATCTTCCGGATGACCGCCGATCTGCAGGCACGCCGCCGGCTGGGCCTGACGGCAACGCTGGTCCGCGAGGACGGGCGCGAGGCCGACGTCTTCAGCCTGATCGGGCCCAAGCGTTTCGATGCGCCCTGGAAGGACATCGAGGCCCAGGGCTACATCGCACCCGCCGACTGCGTCGAGGTGCGGGTCACCATGCCGGACGCCGAGCGGATGACCTACGCGATGGCTGAGCCCGAGGACCGCTATCGCCTGGCGTCGACGAGCGCCTCCAAGAACCGGATCATCGAGGCGCTGGTCGAGAAGCACGCTGGCGAGCCGACCCTCGTGATCGGCCAGTACCTCGACCAGCTCGACGTGCTGGCTGCCCGGCTGAACGCCGACCTGATCACCGGCGCGACGTCGGTGGTGGAGCGCCAGAAGCTCTTCCAGCAGTTCCGCACAGGCGAGGTCGGGCTCCTGGTGGTCAGCAAGGTCGCCAACTTCTCGATCGACCTGCCCGAGGCGAGCATCGCCATCCAGATTTCGGGGACTTTCGGCTCGCGTCAGGAGGAGGCACAGCGGCTCGGGCGCATCCTGCGACCCAAGGGTGACGGTCGCACGGCCCACTTCTACAGCGTCGTCTCACGCGACACCGTCGACGCAGACTTCGCCGCGCACCGCCAGCGCTTCCTCGCCGAGCAGGGCTACTCCTACCGGATCATCGACGCTGGCGACCTGCTGACCCCGCCCACCCGACCTGACCCCACCACCCCGGGCCTGACTCCACCACCCCGACCTGACTCCACTACCCGGCCTGACCCCATAACCCCGGTCTGACCCCATAACCCCGGTCTGACCCCAACACCCGGGCCTTGCTCAGTTCAGGCCGGTTTCGAGGCGACAAATCGGCGCTCCGACCGGCCTCAACTGAGCAAAGTGGCCTGAAGTGAGCAAGGCACGTCGCGCAGGACATTCACAGCAAACTCCCAGATACGGCATACAGACTTGTGCTCGTGACCACAACCGCGCCCGAGGCCCGCCTCCTCGTCGTCGAGGACGAACCCAACATCCGTGAGCTGCTCGCCACCTCCCTACGGTTTGCGGGGTTCGAAGTTCATGTCGCCGGCGACGGCGCGACGGCGCTCAGACAGGCAGCCGAGCACGAACCCGACCTGGTGGTTCTCGACGTCATGCTCCCGGACATGGACGGCTTCACCGTCACGCGCAAGCTGCGTGGCTCTGGGCGGCTGCTGCCAATCGTCTTCGTCACGGCCCGGGACTCGCTGGAGGACAAGATCAAGGGGCTGACCGTCGGCGGAGACGACTACGTCACCAAGCCGTTCAGCCTCGAGGAGGTCATCGCCCGGATCCGCGCCGTGCTGCGACGGACCAGGGGCGAGCAGGACGACCACGCGACCTTGCGTTTTCACGACGTCGAGCTCGACGAGGACACCCACGAGGTCCGACGCGGCCTGCGGCTCATCGAGGTCTCCCCCACCGAGTTCAAGCTGCTGCGCTACCTCATGCTCAACCCGAACCGGGTGCTGTCCAAGGCACAGATCCTCGACCACGTCTGGGACTATGACTTCCGCGGCCAGTCCGGCATCGTCGAGTCGTACATCTCCTACCTTCGGCGCAAGATCGACGTGGAGGAGCCTGCCCTCATCCAGACCAAACGCGGCGTCGGCTACGTCCTGCGTCTGCCACCAGAGCCTGCGTGAACGGGCCAGAGATGGCCAGCACCGACACCACGTCCCAGCCCTCCGGAGCGAGGTCCCGAGTTGGCTTCCATCTCGGGGCGCTGCCGCTGAGACTGCGGCTCATCGCGCTGCTCGTGCTGTTGCTGCTGGTCGCCCTCACACTCACCAGCATCGCCACGAGCGCCATGATGCGCCGGCAGCTGATGGACAGCACGGATCGGGACCTTCGAGCTGCCGCTCTCCCCACCGCTTCCCAGGTTCTGACCCAGCTTCTCGGCCACAGGGGCGACGTCTTCCCCACCAACTACGCCGTGCGGTTCATGCCCACCGATGGCAGCACGGCTATCGAGGTCAACGCCACGGGCGAGCGGCTGCACCCCAACATCCCGACCCTGCCCCTGAACGACCCACGCGTGCAGAACGGGACGCTCTTCACCGTCCGCTCGACCAACGGTGAGATGCGCTGGCGGGTCATGCCGGGTCAGCTGCGGGATGGATCTGCAACCTTTGCCGTCGCCGTGCCGTTGCGTGGAGTCGATACGACAGTGCAGCGGATGTTGAACTTCGCTATCCTGATTGGCTTGGCCGTTATCGTCAGCTGCGCGATCGTCGGCTGGTACGGCGTACGTCGCGCCTTCCGGCCGCTCACGCAGATCGAGGACACCGCCGCCGGCATCGCGGCGGGCGATCTGACCCGGCGCATCCCTGAGGGGACAGCCAATGACGAGGTCGCGAGCCTGTCCCGTTCGCTGAACGCCATGCTGACGCAGATCGAGCAGTCCTTCGCCGTACGCGAGGCCTCCGAGGAACGAATGAGCCAGTTCGTGGCCGACGCCTCGCACGAGCTGCGAACCCCCCTGGCAGCGGTGAGAGGGTACGCCGAGCTGTTCCGCCAGGGCGCTGTCAGCAAGCCCGAGGACGTGGCAGGGGCGATGCGCCGCATCGAGGACGAGTCGATCCGGATGGGCGGACTGGTCGAGGACCTGCTCCTGCTCACCCGGCTTGACAGACGACGCCCGCTCGAACGCGGATCTGTCGACCTCACGGTGCTCGCCGCCGACGCAGTGCAGGACGCTCGCGCTCTCGACCCCACCCGTCATGTGCGCCTTCTCGGGCTCTCGGGCGACCTGGAGCCAACCACCATCGAGGGTGACGAGGCCAGCCTGCGTCAAGTTGTGACCAATCTCGTTGGTAACGCTGTGAATCACACGCCTCCCGGCACCGACATCGAGATCGCGGTCGGCAGCGTCGCTGGTCGTACCAAGCTCGAGGTTCGCGACCACGGCGAAGGTGTCGATCCCGTCAAGGCACGCAGGGTCTTCGAGCGGTTCTACCGCGGTGACCCGTCACGCGGCCGGGGCAACGGCGGTGGCAACGGTCTGGGCCTGGCCATCGTCGCCGCCATCGTCAGCGCCCACGGTGGTCAGGTGGGCGTGGCTGCCACCCCCGGTGGTGGTGCAACCTTCGTCGTGGACCTGCCCACAGCAAACTCCCAGTCAGTGCCCAGCCTCGTTTGATGCGCGCGGTATTGAGTGGACTCAACAACACCAAGGAGCTTCCGATGACGCAACAGCCTCCGTTCCAGCCACCACAGCCAGACGAGGGTATGCCGGAGCCCACTGCGACCGAGCCCGCCACGGCGGAACCCTCGGCGACAGACCCAACTGCGGCCGATATCCCGACGACCGAGCCCTGGGCGACAGGCCCAGCTGCGACTGCTCCCACCGCGACCCAGCCCCCGGCGAACGAACGCACCGCGCCGCTCGGGTACGACCAGGCGCACACTGCACCGCTCGGGTACGACGAGTCGCAGGCGCAGCCGCAGCCATTCGGGTACGACCAGACGCAGGAACAGCCGCTCTGGTACAACCAGACGCAGGAGCAGCCGCGGAATCCCGCATACCCTCCTGTGGCTCCCTATTCTCCGGCTGAGCCGCGCCCGCCTGTGTTCACGCAGGCCGGCACAGAGCCCGCTCGGCCGGCCAAGCCCCGCAGGTTGGCCGAGCTGGTCATCGTCGCGGCCCTCACCGCAGCTCTCTCGAGCGCGGGAACGTATGCCCTGACGCGAGGCGACGTCACCGCGTCCCCTGCGGTGCAGTCCCGGTCAAGCGCGACCACCTCTGCCGCGCCGGTGGCACAGGCCAACGCGGACGCTCCCAACTGGGCCGTCGTCGCAAGTGCTGTATCACCGAGTGTGGTGGCCATCACGGTGACCAGCGGCCAGGGCGGCGACCAGGGCTCGGGCGTCATCTTCGACACCTCCGGCCGCATCCTGACCAACAACCACGTCGTGGCTGCAGCCGGCCAGGGCTCAACGATCTCGGTGACCCTCAACGACCTGCGGACCTACGACGCCACGGTCGTTGGCACCGACCCCTCCACGGACCTGGCCGTCATCAAGCTGACCAACGCGCCGAAGGATCTCAAGGCCATCGCGCTCGGTGATGCCAACGCGATCACGGTCGGCGAACAGGTCATGGCCGTCGGCAACCCTCTGGGGCTGGCAGGGACGGTGACCACCGGCATCGTGAGCGCGCTCAACCGGCCCGTCACCACCACACAGCAGCAGCCCGGCGACCAGTTCGGGCAGCAGTCCGCCAGCAGCTCGGTCGTGACCAACGCGATCCAGACCAGTGCCGCGATCAACCCTGGCAACAGTGGCGGCGCCCTCGTCAACGCCAGCGGCCAGCTCATCGGGATCAACTCGTCCATCGCCTCGCTCGGGTCATCCCTCGGATCGTCCTCGCAGAGCGGCAACATCGGCATCGGCTTCGCGATCCCCGTCGACCAGGCCCAGTCGATCGCCAACCAGCTGATTACGTCCGGCAAGGCCGAGCACGCCTACCTCGGGGTCAGCTCCAAGGACAATGTGGTGGCCCTGGCGTCCGCCAAGCGCGCTGCGGCCGTCGTCGTCAATGTCGTCAGCGGGACTCCCGCGGACAAGGCCGGGTTGCAGGCCGGCGATGCGATCATCGCGGTCGACGGCAAGTCGATCGATGGGTCCTTGTCGCTCGTGGCCCAGGTCCGGGAGCTCACCGTGGGAGACAAGGTGACGGTCAAGTTCGTGCGTAACGGTCAGACCAAGGACGTCAGCATCACCCTCACCAGCAAACCGGCCACGAACCAGTAGCGCAGCGGCTGCCTCCGCCGTACGCGCTACCGGCACAGGTCTTCCGCGGGATAGGCTGCACGACTCACCCCCAGCACCTGCCCGCGGAAGGCACCTGTCGTCATGTCTGTTGCCCCGGAGCTCGAACGCGAGCGTGACTACCTCGCCGGGGCGCGCGCCGAGCTCACCCGGATGCGCGAGCGGACGCTGTCGTTGGAGGCACATGGCGGTGACCCCCTCTCTGGCGAGCTCCTGGCGGCAACGCTCTACCGCCGTGCGCAGTCCCTGATCGACGACCCGACCACTGGCTTGTTCTTCGGCCGGATCGACCAGCATCCCGCTGAGGCCCAGACGCCCGAGCGGTGGTATATCGGGCGCCGCCACGTGGCAGACTCCCACGGCGACCCTGTCGTCATCGACTGGCGGGCCGACGTCTCCACCGCCTTCTACCGCGCGTCCCGGGCCGAGCCGATGAGCGTGAGCCTGCGCAGGCGCTTCGGCATCGACCGGGGTGAGCTGACCGCCTATGAGGACGAGTGGCTCGATCGCGACGATGGCGGCACGGCGCCGCCCGGGTCCGCCCTCACGAGCCAGATTCTGGTCGGCGAGATCGAGCGGCCAAGGGTCGGGCCCATGCGCGACATCGTTGCCACGATCCAGCCGGAGCAGGACTTCATCGTGCGTGCCGACGTTGGCACAACGGTCTGTGTCCAGGGCGCCCCCGGCACCGGCAAGACGGCGGTCGGCCTGCACCGGGCGGCCTGGTTGCTCTATGCCTTTCGTGAGCGCCTGGCTCGTGGCGGCGTGCTGGTCATCGGTCCGAACCGTGCATTCCTCGACCACATCGGAGCTGTGCTGCCGGCCCTGGGCGAGGTTGAGGTCCGGCACAGCACGATCGACGAGCTGCTCGCGTCGGTGCCCGTGCGCGGCAAGGACAGCGTCGACACCGCTGTCCTCAAAGGAGACTCGCGCTTGGCGGAGGTCCTGCGGACCGCGGTCTGGTCCCACGTGCGAACGCCCAAGGATCCATGCGTGCTGCCTCGCGGCGCGCACAAGTGGCGCATACCGGCATCCGAGGTGGCCGAGATCGTGCAGGAGCTGAAGACCCGCGGGGTGAGGTACGACGCCGCGCGGCAGATGCTGCCCCACCGGTTGGCCCACGCGATCCTGCTGCTGATGGAACAGGCCGGCGACTCCCCCGACGACCGCGTTCAGGAGGCCGTAGCACGTTCCGCGGCAGTCAGAAGGTACGCCGGCCAGGTGTGGCCCGCGCTCGACCCGAAAGCCGTGCTGTTCAGCCTGCTCTCGGACGCGGCAGCTCTCGAGAGCCACGCCGCCAACGTCCTAAGCGAACAGGAGCGCTCAACACTGTTGTGGGCCAACCCTCCTGCCGCCCGCGGATCGGCACGATGGTCGCTGGCCGACGCCGTCCTGCTCGACGAGATCGGCGATCACCTCCAGCGCACCCCGAGCCTGGGACACGTCATCCTCGACGAGGCCCAGGACCTCTCACCGATGCAGCTGCGTGCAGTGGGACGGCGATGCTCGACAGGATCGGCTACGGTTCTGGGTGATCTGGCGCAGGGCACGACGCCCTGGGCCACCGAGTCCTGGGAGACTTCTCTCAGGCACCTCGGCAAACCGGCAGGCATCATCGAGATCCTTGTCCGGGGGTTCCGGGTGCCCGCGGGCGTCATCGAATATGCAGCCCAGCTGCTGCCGTCGATGGCACCGGGTCTGGACGCGCCGGTGTCGGTGCGAGAGAACCCCGGCCGCCTCGAGGTCGAGCGCGTCGAGCCCGCCCTGCTGTATGACCGTGTGGCAAGGTCCGTCGTGGCGTATGCCATGGAGCCCGGCTCGGTCGGTGTCATCTGCGCGGATGCTGCGGTGAACGCGCTCTCGAAGGCGCTGTCCCACAAGAAGATCGATCACGGCGTGTTGGGCTCGGATCATGGGGACGTGGACCATCAGGTTGATGTCATCCCGGCCACAGTAGCCAAGGGGCTGGAGTTCGACCGGGTCATCGTCGTCGAGCCGTCTGCCATAGCCGCTGCCGAGCCCGACCGTCGCACCGGGCTGCGACGGCTCTACGTCGTGCTGACCCGCGCGGTCTCCGAGCTCACGGTGGTCCACGCCGACGACCTGCCCACCGAGCTGAGCGGCTGACAGAATGCGGACCATGCCCGCCCTGATCACCTGGTGGAGCCTGGACGTGCGCGCCATCGTGCCAGAAGCCCACGACTACGCCGTCGCGCGTTCTGGCGCCGACCTGCTGGCTCGATGGACCGAGCCGACCCGCCGCTATCACACGACCCGGCACCTGGTGGAGATGTTCTGGGCGCTGGAGGAGCTCGAGGATGTCGGCGAGATCGACGACCGTCAGAGCTCGGTCGCCCGGCTGGCCGCGTGGTTCCACGACGCGATCTACCGCCCGGACGCAAGCCCTGGTTCCAACGAGGCGGACAGCGCCGCTCTGGCCCGGGACACCCTTCTGCAAGTCGGGTTCGGTGACGATGACATCGATGCGATCGACCGGCTGATCCGGCTCACCGCGAACCATGACGTCCAGGCCGAAGAGCCCCTCGAGGCGGCCTTTCATGACGCCGACCTGTGGATCCTGTCGGCCCCGCAGGATCGGTTCGACGGCTACTGCGACCAGGTTCGCCTGGAGAACGCCGGCATGCCCGACGCCGCCTTCCGGCCTGGTCGTGCGGCCATTCTCGAGCCGCTGCTCCACCGGGACACCATCTATCGAACAACCCATGCCCTCCACGCCTGGGAGACGCCCGCACGGATCAACCTCGGTCGGGAGCTGGCCCGTCTGCGCGACTGATCAACGACGCCAGCAGCGGCCACCAGAACTCACCGCCGCAACGGCGCTCAGCCTCAGGCCAGTGCACCCACTCGGCTGCGTCCACATCCACACCCTGCGGCGCGACCGCCGGCCTGACGTCTTCCAGCACGGTGGCGAAGCAAGCGACGTAGTTGCGCTGCCTGGGCCAGCGGCCGGTCGGGCCCTGGTCGAACGTCACCCGCTCATAGCCGCACGGCCTCAGCCTCCCAGGGTCGATGCGTAGCCCGGACTCCTCCCACGTCTCCCGAGTCGCGCACTCCAGCACGGTCTCGCCCGGCTCACGCCCACCGGCCGGAGCCCCCCACGCGTCGCGGGCCACGGTGCGCACCAGCAACATGGCGCCATTGGCGTCGGCGACGAAAACCGCTGCGGCTGCAGTGAGCTCGTCGGGAGTTGGCAGGGATGAGGCAACGACATGAAGGCTGTGTCCGACGTCGACATGGGCCAACACATCGCGGTAGGCGGCGAGAGGTCGCTCGCCCTTGCGCTTCTGGAATCGCAGCCCGCTGTCACGCAAGAGCCGGGCGAGCTCCTTGCCTCCCGTTGGCCGCGCGCCGGCCTCGACGAGTGCGGCATACAGCCCCTCGGGCACGTCGAAGTGGTCGCCCTCGAACCCACGGGCGGGTATGCCGGTCTGCGTCGCGAACGTGCGCAGCTCGTCATACGAGCTGTCACTGATCAGGTGCGACCACAGCCGGCCGTGAGCCGGCCAGCTGGGTGGGTCGATCCAGATCGCCATCGCCCGCCTCCATCCTTGGCCGCCGAACCCAATGCTTCCACCCGGCATCGAAGTCGCAGTAATCGACCCACCGAGCCCGCTTTCGGTCGATGACTGCGACTTCAGAAGTGGGGGAGGGCATGCACAGCTGTGAGCCCAACAGCCATGGTGCGAGCCAAGGCGGATCGGGTCAACGCACAGGGCGGCTCCCCCACTCGGGGGAACCGCCCTGTCCTGCGTCGTTCGAAAGCAGGGGACTCAGATACGTGGGCTCAGAAGCCCATGCCGCCCATCTCGTCCCCACCCGGGGCAGCCGCAGCGGCCTTTTCGGGCTTGTCGGCGATGACGGCCTCAGTGGTGAGGAACAGCGCGGCGATGGATGCCGCGTTCTGCAACGCCGAACGGGTGACCTTGGCCGGGTCGATGATGCCTGCGGCGATGAGGTCGACGTA
>Ga0209638_1002499_pt1 | contig 11272 bp, 7 predicted proteins | sample BarGraNGADG00211_FD_184490 | JGI IMG/M metagenome (GOLD analysis project Ga0209638, IMG submission 184490) | Arctic peat soil microbial communities from Barrow, Alaska - Barrow Graham LP Ref core NGADG0002-211 (SPAdes) (version 2) | ecosystem: Environmental > Terrestrial > Soil > Wetlands > Peat... | reverse complement strand
ACCGCGACGATGGCACGACGGACCGCGACGATGGCACGACGGACCGCGACGCATGCACGCCGGTCCGCGCCGCCGACACGATGGTCGCTAGGCAAAACCTGCCTATTGCGAAACCCATGTGGAAAACTCCTTTAAGAAAGTATAGGGGTCACTCAACCCCATTTCTGCAAACACCGCCCCCGTGCCGGTTTACGACGGCGCACGGCCGGGGGCTCATCCACGCGCCGTCAACAAGGAGGATAGGACAATGAAGGTGCGACAAGGGAACATGCTGACCGCGCTCGAGAGCACGCGCCGCTTTCTCGACGACAACCAGGCAGCACTCGTGGGCGTCGTGACGCCTGCAACACGACAGAAGCTCGTCGACGCCATCGGCGAGCTCTCGTCCACGGCGATGGCCCAGAATCAGTTCACGCGCGACCTGACGGGCTCGTTCGCCGTTCAGGCGGCCTGCCGCACGGCGCTCATCCGCGATCACATGACGCCCATCGCGAAGATCGCGACGCTCGAGCTCTCCCAACTGCCCGAGCTCGTGAAGTTCTCGCTCCCGCACCGGCGGGTCACGATCCAGCAGCTCGGCGCACACGCCGACGGCATGGCGGAGGGGGCACGCCCGCACGCCCAGGTCTTCATCGACGCGGGCCGCCGGCCCGACTTCATCGATCGGCTCAAGCAGGCCGCCGATCAGATGCGCGCCGCTGCCTACGACGCCGCACAGGGTCGCGTCAGGATCAAGGGAACCACCACGGGACTCACCCAGAAGCTGTCCCGTGCCCGGAAGATCGTGCAGATGCTCGACGCCTTCGTGAAGGAGGCCGCCGGCAACGACAAGGCGCTTCTCGATAGCTGGCACACCGCGAAACGCGTGGTGCGAACGAGCGGGGCGAAGACGGCAAACAGCGGTTCCAGTTCCGTGGTCAGCGTGGGCGACAGCTCGAGTGCGGCGATCCGCGTCGGGACCCACGCACTCGCGCTCGTCGGCACCCGCAGCCCGTCGCGCCGCACTAGCGCTTTCGCGAGCGAACCTCGCGCAATGCGGTCTCGTAGTGCACGGACTCACACCGCACCCTCCTCGAGGCGGATCTGCCTTGGAAGAAACGCGTGGCCTTCCGTCTCGCACGGTGAACTGAGGCTCCCTCGGAACACCCTGCGCCTCTGCAGGGGACATGGGCTGGAGCGCGACACGCACGGGATTAACGTGGCGCGTGGCGAAACGCTGTTCCCGTTCCGCCACGGTATCCGGCTCAACCGATACTCACACATGCGCTATATTCCCAGTTAACTATTATATACGAATAGCCGTCTGTTTCCCGTAGGACCGCCCCGTTTGGGCTTCGCCGTTGCCCTCGGGGGCCGGTAGAGTCCCAGTGTACGACATACTCTACCGACGGAGCGCCCGTGGCTCGTGTGAAGTCGACGTATCCACAGTTTCACGACGTGGTCACGATCAGGTGATTGCCCACTTCCGTTCCGCTATTCCGTCCTGTGCAGCTTGGCTCACATTGGCGTTGACCGCCGCAAGCCCAGCGACAGCGCAACGGGTCCCTCGGCTGCTCGGGTCGTCCGTGCGCATCGAGGTGGACAGCAGCCCGCGCCTATCTGGCGTTGTGGTTCGTCAGTCCACGGACAGTCTGACACTTCGGGCTGAGGGCGGCGCACTTGGCTACTCAGTGGCCTTGGCGCACGTCCGGCATGTTGAGCGGTATGCGCCACGAAGGAGCGCGCTTCTCGCACTCGGCGGCTTCTTGGCAGGAGGTGCGCTAGGCTACGTGGTTGGTGGCTACGCGATGAACCGCGGGATCGCGCATTGTCTGTCGGTTCCCGGCCATGGTGACATGTGCGCGTTTGATCCGTTCACGGTCCCCGTGTATACGCTCGGAGGGGCAGTGGCAGGTACGGTCGTAGGCGCGCTAGTGAAGCTTCCTCACTGGGAGCCGCTGTTCTAGTCTGTCGGCCCCGGGGCGAGAGAGATGCCAGAGCCGTTGACAAGACGGAACGTCTAATGGAATGCGTTCCATTATTTCTTCATCCCCACACCTGCCTCGAGTGTCAGCGAGCGCGAGCCAATCTCTGCCCGGATCCGCGAAATGAAGTCGTCTACGCCGACGGGCGCCGGTTTCTGCCCCTGCCCCGCCCCGCGCGTGTTCACCGCCACCTGATCCGCCTCCGCCTCCCGCCGCCCCACAACGCACATGTACGGCACCTTCATGCGCGCTCCCTCGGCGACTCGGTACTTCAACGTCTCCGACCGATCGTCCAGGTGCGCCCGAATCCCAACCGCGAACATCCGCTCCACGATTGCCGCCGCGACGGGCGCCTGCTCGTCCGTGATCGGCAGCACACGCACCTGCTCCGGCGCGAGCCACGTCGGGAAGGCGCCCGCAAAGTGCTCGATGAGAATCGCGATGAATCGCTCGAACGAGCCACTCACGGCACGATGGATCACGACGGGCCGGTGCGCCACGTTGTCCTCACCCACGTACTCGAGCCCGAACCGCTCTGGCGCCGCGTAGTCGAGCTGAATCGTGCCGAGCTGCCAGGCTCGCCCAATCGAGTCGGTCACGTCGAAGTCGATCTTGGGACCATAGAACGCGCCGTCGCCCTCCTTGAGCGCATACGGCTTTCCCGTCGCCTCGAGCGCGGACTTCAACGCGCCCTCGGCACGATCCCACATCGCGTCGTCGCCAATCCGCGTTTCCGGACGCGTCGCGAACTTGAGCGTCGCCGTCAGGCCGAACGACTCGTAGTAGCCGAGGATGAAGTCCATGAGGAACTTCACCTCCGACTCGATCTGATCCTCGCGCAGGAAGACATGGCAGTCGTCCTGCGCGAACTGGCGCACGCGAGTGAGACCCGACAGCGCACCGGTCACTTCGTTGCGATGCAGCACGTCGAAGGTGACGAACCGCTTGGGCAGCTCGCGATACGAGTGCTTCCTCGAGAGGTACAACAGGTAGTGCGACGGGCAGTTCATCGGCTTCAAGGAGAAGTCGTGCTCTCCCGTTTCGTTGTCGAGCACGAGGAACATGTGCTCCTTGTACTTGCCCCAATGCCCCGACAGCTCCCACAGGCTCTTGTTGTACAGCAGCGGCGTCTTGATCTCGGCGAAGTCGCGCTGCTGCCGTTCGCGAACGAAGTCGACGAGCAGGTTATAGAGGATCGTCCCGCGCTCGGTCCAGAAGGTCGCACCGGGCGAGAAGGGATGGTGCATGAAAAGATCGAGCTCCTTCCCCAGCCGCCGGTGGTCGCGCTTCTTCGCCTCCTCGAGCCGGAAGAGGTGCGCGTCCAACTCGTCCTTCTTGAAGAAGGCGGTGCCGTAGATGCGCTGAAGCATCTGCCGCTTCTCGTCGCCACGCCAGTACGCGCCGGCGGCGCTGAGCAGCTTGAAGTGCTTGAGACGTCCGGTGTCGGGCACGTGCGGGCCGCGGCACAGGTCGATGAAGGGACCATCCGTGTAGGTCGAGATGATCTCCGACGGATCCGTGAAGTCATCCAGGCGCTCGAGCTTGAGCGGATCGTCGGCGAAGCGGACTCTCGCCTCGCCAATATCCACCTCGGCGCGCATGAACGGATACTTCTCCTGCACCACCTTCCGCATCTCGGCCTCGAAGGTGGCGAGGTCGTCCGGCGTGAAGGGCGACGCGACCTCGAAGTCGTAATAGAAACCGTCGTCGATCGCCGGACCGAAGCCGATCTTGGCGTCGGGGCGCAGGCGTCGCACGGCCGTCGCGAGCACATGCGCCGCGGAGTGCCGCAGCACGCCGAGCGCGTCGGCATCTTTTTCGGTGAGGACCCGGAACGCACCGCTCGTCCGGAGCGGCGTCATGAGGTCCTGAATCTCGCCATTCACGGACACCGCGACCGCCGCCATCAGGAGCCGCTCCCCAATCGAGCGAACGACGTCGGACGGCAGCGTGCCGGCCGGCACCACCCGCGTGGCGCCATCGGGCAAGGTGAGGGTGACGTCGGCCTCGGAGGAGCCGGGAGCAGGACGGTCGATCATGTACGACGATGGGGGGGGGCGAGTCAGTCGAGCAGCGGCGTAAGTAGCCGTGCGTACTTGAAATAGAGGGCGACGCCAACGAGGAGGCCGATCCACACCAGCACCCAGACAAAGGCGCGGCGGAGTGAGACCGTCTCGTCGAGGTTCTTGCCGTCTTCGAGTCGGAGAATTCGCGAGAGGCGCAACGGCCTGGGGATGGAGGTGAGACACGGGCCTTCTTCTTGCACCGCGTTCGCGGATACTACCTCTGCAAGTTATCCTTGCGGCTGACCCTTCGCCACAGGCTTTCCGCTATGTCATTTCTGCGGTTTCGAGACGAGGACGAGTCCTCGATCGCTGGTACCGTCGCGCCGGTCCTGCTCGGTGCCCTTGCAGGATTCGCCGTCGGCATGATCGTCGCCCAGCGCGTGGGCGGGTTCCGCGGCCTGGCCGACAAGATGCGCCGCCGCGGGAAATCCGACGACGCCAGTACCACACCCAAGGTCGCCGACGATTTCGCCGACTACCCAGACGGGTACGAGGACGACGAGATCGAGGAGCTGGATGGCCAGGCCGGCCTCGAGGAGCACGTCCTCGAGGCATTCCGGAACGATCCGATCCTGGCCGAGCGCGCCATCGACATCGGCGGCATCGGTGAGGCGACGATCGAGCTTGCTGGCTGGGTCACGTCGGAAGAAGAAGCCGAGCACGCCGTCACGATCGCGCGCGGAGTACCTGGCGTTCAGACCGTGCTGAACCGCATCGCGGTCGGTGACGAGGAGGAGCGCATCGCCGATCACGCACGTCTGTTCGGCGAGGGCGACGACGCGCACACGGAGGCGCACTGGGAGGGCAACACCGTCGGAACGGGACGTCGTCGTCAGGGCTCGTCGGATGACGTCGACCGGCACGCCGATCCGCGCGTCGATCTGGCGGAGAAGTGGACGAGCGCGGACGCCGAAGTGCGCGAGGCCGCGGAGAACATCGAAGGCATCGCCGCGGAGCGTCGGGCTCGTGAGAAGAAGCCCATAAAGGGCGACCGGAACGGTGGGTCGCCCGTGGCGCCGACGGGCGTGCCGAAGGCGGATCACGTCGCGAATCCGACTGCGTAGGTGCAGGTCCTTCGGTCGCTTCGCTCTCTCAGAACGACAAAGAGGACCTGCTTTTAGACCCATGGCCCGCGGATTAACTTTCGCGGGTCATGTCCATTTCAAGCACGAGCGATCAAGACTTTCCAGCGCATTACGATCCCGCCGCCACTGAGGCGGCGATCTACGCGCGCTGGCAACAGGCGGGATGTTTCACCGCCGACGCGTCGCGCTCGTCACGCATCGGGGGCGACCGCGATCCCTACGGCATCCTCATGCCGCCTCCCAACGTCACGGCAATTCTGCATGTCGGCCATGGACTGAACAACGCCGTGCAAGATGTGCTGATCCGCTGGGCGCGCATGAAGGGACTCGAGGCACTCTGGGTTCCGGGAATGGACCACGCCGGCATCGCGACGCAGAACGTCGTCGAGAAGCAGCTCGCGACCGAAGGACTGGCGCGCAACGATCTCGGTCGCGAAAAGTTCGTCGAGCGCACGAAGGCGTTCGTCGAGCAGACGGGCGGTGTGATCCTCCAGCAGCTGAAATCGATCGGTGCGTCGGCCGACTGGTCGCGCACGGCGTACACTTTCAGCCCGGAGCTGAGCGTCGCGGTCCGCGAAGCGTTCGTGCGGCTCTACGAGCGCGGCCTGATCTATCGCGGCCATCGCGTCATTCACTGGTGCCCGCGCTGCCTCACGTCGCTCTCCGACGAAGAGGCGGAGGCGCAGGAGACGACGGGCGCGCTCTATCACATCTCGTATCCGCTCGCCGACGATCCAACGCGCTCCATCACCGTCGCCACCACTCGTCCGGAGACGATGTTCGGCGACGTCGCCGTCGCGGTGAATCCCGCGGACGAGCGGTACGTCGCGCTCATTGGGAAGAACGTCGTTCTTCCCATTCTGCAGTTGCCCATTCCGATCATAGCGGACGACTACGCCGACCCGGCGTTCGGCACGGGCGTCGTGAAGATTACCCCCGCACATGATGCGAACGACTTCGAGGTCGGGCGCCGCCACGACCTCCCTGCCCCGATCGTGATCGACGAGCACGGCGTGATGGGCGAGGTCGCCGACGCTGCGGGCCGAGTGCCGCAGGCACTCCGCGGAATAGACCGGTTCGAGGCACGCGAGCGCGTCGTGGCGATGCTCGACGCCGCGGGCCGGCTCGTGAAGTCGGAGACGCACCAGCACAACGTGCGGCACTGCTATCGCTGCGATACGGTCGTGGAGCCGCGACTCAGCGACCAGTGGTTCGTGCGCATGGCGCCGCTCGCCGAGCCGGCGCTCGCCGCCGTGCGCACCGGCCGCGTGCGGCTCCTGCCCGAAAAATGGGTCGGGGTGTACGAACACTGGATGACCAACATCCGCGACTGGAACATCTCTCGGCAAATCTGGTGGGGACATCGCGTCCCCGTCTGGTATTGCAAGGAATGCGATCCGCCGCAGGACGTCATCGCGAGCCGAGTGGACCTCACGGAGTGTCCGTTCTGCGGCTGCGACGTCGTGCAGGATGAAGACGTCCTCGACACCTGGTTCTCGAGCAGCCTCTGGCCCATGTCCACGCTCGGCTGGCCGAACGAGGAGGCGACGGATCTGCGCGCCTTCTATCCAAGCGACGTCCTCGTTACCGCGCCGGAGATTCTGTTCTTCTGGGTCGCGCGCATGATCATGATGGGCTACGAATTCATGGGCGACGCCCCGTTCCATTCCGTCTACCTCCATGGCACTGCTCGCGACACGCAGGGCCGCAAGATGTCCAAGTCGCTCGGCAACGGAATCGACCCGATGGACGTCGTGCATCTCTACGGCGCGGACGCGCTGCGCTACACGCTCATCGCTGGCATGGGCCTCGGCGCCGACGTTTTCCTCGATCCGAACGATCTCGGCAAGTCGTTCGCGACGGGACGCAACTTCGCGACGAAGCTCTGGAACATCGGCCGCTTTCTGCTTAACAACGTCGGCGACGACACGGTGCGCGCCTTTGCCGATCTCGAGCCGGATGAGCTTGGCCGAGCGGACGCGTGGATTCTCGAGAAGCTCGACGCTGCGATTCGCGAGTGCGATCGCGCCATCGGACCGGTGCGCCCCGCGCACGGCGTCTGGCTCGAAGAGGAACTCGCGAGCGGGCTTCACCTCAACGAGTTCGCGGAGACGGCGCGCCGCTTCGTCTGGAACGAGCTCGCCGACTGGTATCTCGAGGCCATCAAGACACGCCTCCTCACGCCGGGCGACGACCAGCAGGTCGCGCGCTCCGTTCTCGTGCACGTGTTCGATCAGGCGCTGCGTCTGCTGCACCCGATCGTGCCGTTCGTGAGCGAGGCGCTATGGCAGCGGCTGCCAGGGCATGTGGACGGAACCTTCCTCGCCACCTCGAGCTGGCCCGACGCGCGGCGACAGACGACGGTGGACGTCCGCGCCGGAGAGTTCGAGCTGATCAAGGAGATCGTCGAGGCGATGCGCCGCGTGCGCTCCGAGTACGCGATCCCGCCCGGCAAGATGATCGACGCCTTCGTCGTGGCTGCGCCGATCTGGCGGCAGATGCTCGCCGACGAGTTCTCGCTCATCGCGCGCCTTGCACGCACACAACTCACGTTGGCCGACGCGGCGCCAGCCGGTGCGGCGGCGAACGTCGTGCTCGCTGGCGGCACGGAACTCATCGTTCCACTCGCCGGCTTGATCGACGTCAAGAAGGAGTGCGAGCGCCTCCAGACGGAGCTGGCCAACCTCGAGAAGCAGCTCGCGTCGCTCGAAGCGCGATTGGGCAACCCGGGATTCGTCGATCGCGCTCCGTCGCACGTCGTGGACGCCGAGCGGGTGAAGCGCGACGAGTGGAGTACGCGCGCCGGCCTGCTGCGTGCACGCTTCGAGGGACTGTGCGGCAAGGCCTGATCCTCGCGCTGGTGGCGCTGGCGGCGTGCGCATCCGCGTCGCCGCCGCCGGGCGGTCCCGAGGACAAGATACCGCCGAAGCTCGTGAAGGTTTCGCCGGACACGAACTCGGTGAACGTTCGCGATAAAGTCGTGCAGTTCTACTTCGACGAGACGATCAACGATCGCGGTGCAGGACCGCAGGAGCTCGACAACTTCTTCCTCGTGTCCCCGTCCGACGGCGCTGCCCGCCTCAGCTGGCACCGCAGCCGCATCGACATCAGTCCCCGGCACGGCTTCCGGCCGAATACCGCATACATGGTCACGATGCTGCCGGGGCTGGCGGACCTGCACAACAACCTGATGAAAACGGGCGCAACGGTGGTGTTCTCCACCGGTCCGACGATTCCCAAGCTGAAGATCGAGGGAATCGCGTTCGATTGGCTCGCCGGCACTCCCGTACGCGCGTACATGGAAGCGATCACTCCGGACAGCATCGTCTATCTCTCGCAGTCGGACAGCGGCGGCAAGTTCACGATCGGGCCGCTCACCGAGGGCACCTACCTCGTGCGAGCGATCATCGACCAGAACGGCAATCGCGCGCTCGACCGCAACGAAGCATTCGATACGCTGCGCGTGACCGTGCCGCAGGCGGGGCCGATTCAACTGCTCGCCGCACTGCGCGACACGCTGCCCGCGCGCATGGGCGTCCCGGCCGTCGCTGACTCGATCACCGTCAACGTGCCCTTCGACCGGCTGCTCGATCCCACACAGACGATATCGACGACCGCCTTCCGGCTCGTCGGATCGGACAGTGTGGAGATTCCGATCGTCTCGGCGTTGTCACCGCTCGAGCTGAAGCGAGCCGATAGTGTGCGAGCCAAAGTGGCGAGCGACTCCATTCGCCGCGCCGATTCGCTCGCGGGCAAACCGATCACGCCGATCGTCGCTCCTTCCGCCGTCGCACCCGCACCAGCCGCGCCGGGCAAAGCTCCGCCGCCGCCACGGCCGAAGCCGAATCTGCCGTCGCCCTTCATGGCGGTGACGCTCAAGCTCGGACGTGCGCTCAAGCCCAACACGGATTACCGCCTGAGCACGACGGGTCTGCGCGCGCTCAGTGGCAAGGTCCAGCCGAGCGAGCGTCGTTTTTCGACGCCCAAGCCGCCACCGCCAAAGGCGGCGAAGGATTCCGTCCCTGTCACGCTGGTCCCGAAGGCACCCGCAACGCCACCGTCGAAGCCATGACCGATCCGCGTCGCACTCTGCCGAGCGTCAGCGCGCTGCTCGAGAGCGCAGGGGTGCTCGCGCTGCTCGACACCACGCCGCGCACGCTGGTGGTGTCCGCAGTGCGGGACGTCGTGAGCCGCGCACGGGACGACGCGAGCGCCGTACCCGCCGGCGATGCGGCCTGGACGGAATCGATCGCGGCGCGCGTCGCCCTGACGCAGCGTCCGTCGCTGCGGCGCGTCATCAACGCGACGGGCATCGTGCTGCATACCAATCTTGGGCGCGCCCCGCTCCCCGCCGCGGCTCTCGACGCCATTGCACGCGTCGCCGGCGGGTACAGCAACCTCGAATACGACCTCGACGCGGGTACACGTGGCTCGCGCTACACGCACTGCGCCGCGCTGCTGCGAGAGCTCACCGGCGCGGAAGACGCGCTCGTCGTCAACAACTGCGCCGCCGCGCTCGTGTTGGCGCTCAACACCGTGGCGACGAATCGCGATGCGCTGCTCTCCCGCGGCGAGATGGTCGAGATCGGCGGCAGCTTTCGCGTGCACGACATCATGGCGAAGAGCGGCGCTCGGCTGCGCGAGATCGGCGCGACGAACCGCACGCATCTCGCCGACTACAGCCGCGCGATCGGCGGCGATACTGGCGTGATCCTCAAGGTGCATCGCAGCAACTTCGCCATCGAAGGGTTCGTCGCTGACGTCTCCGTGCGCGAGCTCGCGCCGCTCGCGCGCGACCACGACCTTCCCATCATTCACGATCTTGGCAGCGGGCTGCTCATCTCGCTCGCCGACATCGGCCTCGAGGGCGAGTCCACGGCGCGCGATGCGCTCGAGGCCGGCGCGTCCATCGTCGTGATGAGTGGCGACAAGCTGCTCGGCGGACCGCAGGCGGGAATCATCGTGGGTGCGGCGCGGTATCTCGGCGCGATGCGTGAGAATCCGCTCGCGCGATCGTATCGGGTGGACAAACTCACCCTCGCCGCGCTCGAAGCGACGCTCGCGCTCTACCGGGACCCGGAGCTCGCTCGGCGCGAGATCCCTGCTCTGGCCCTGCTCGGGGCATCGGTTGACGTCGTGCGCGAGCGTGCGATGCGTGCGAGTGCGATGCTGCGCGAAGTCGGCGTTCGCGGTGACCTCATCGCAAGCGTCGGCAGCGTCGGCGCGGGGGCATACCCGCTGACGCAGTTGGCGAGTGTCGCGATCGCGCTCGAGGGGAACGCGGAACGATGGGCGACGGCGCTCCGTGCGGGCGCGCCCGCGGTCGTCGGGCGCGTGCATGACGGGCGCCTTCTGCTCGACTTCCGCGCGATTCCTGAGGCGGAGGTCGAGGCGCTGGTCGAGGCAGTGCGGGCGGCACATGAATGAGCGCCGGACGCGCAAAGCCGCGCTGCTCGATCGCGACGGCACGATCATTCCGGATCGCGTGTACACGAGCGATCCGAACGACGTCGTACTGCTCCCCGGTGCGGCCACCGCGATTCGCCAGCTCGCCTCAGCCGGATATCCGTCCATCATCGTCACGAATCAGTCCGGAATCGCGCGCGGGTTGATCACGCTCACACAGTATCATGCCGTGCGCCGGCGGCTCGACGAGCTTCTCGCCGCGGAAGGTGCGATGCTCGCCGATACCTTCACCTGTCCGCACCACCCCGACTTTGGTTCGCCGTGTTTGTGCCGGAAGCCGAATACCGGACTCTTCGAGCGGGCGGCGGCAGTGCACGCATTGGATCTCTCGCGGTGCCTGTACATCGGAGACAAGGCGCGCGACGTGATGCCGGCGCTGCAGTTCGGCGGACGTGGCGTGCTCGTGCAATCTCGCCACACTGCCGACGCGGATGTCGCCAAGGCCGATGCGGTGAGGATTCCCGTGGTGCCGAGCCTCTTTGAAGCCGTCTCGCTGCTGCTCGCGCCGGTCTCGTGAGCCGGTCGCGCATTGCGGTTCTCGCGAGTGGCGGCGGCAGCAACCTGCAGGCGCTGATCGATCACTTTCGGGCACTTGGCGACGGACGTGCCGCGGACGTCGCGCTCGTCGCGTCGAACAAGAGCGACGCCGGCGCGCTCGGGCGGGCTCGCGCCGCCGGCATTCCCGCCGCCG
>Ga0209638_1002496_pt1 | contig 11277 bp, 5 predicted proteins | sample BarGraNGADG00211_FD_184490 | JGI IMG/M metagenome (GOLD analysis project Ga0209638, IMG submission 184490) | Arctic peat soil microbial communities from Barrow, Alaska - Barrow Graham LP Ref core NGADG0002-211 (SPAdes) (version 2) | ecosystem: Environmental > Terrestrial > Soil > Wetlands > Peat... | reverse complement strand
AGCCATAAAGGGGTCAAATTAGGGGTCAAATACTTTTGTTTAGTTTAGTTTTCATTTTACATCAAAGAGAAATTAAATTCTCTGAAACCATTGATAATACTGTGTTTGAAGTATAATGATGTAAAAATCAGGAAAACTAAATCAACCCATTATTCGTCCTGGCGGGGTCACCACACAGGACTGAGTCCCGATTTTTTCGGAACTCTTTTCTTTTTACCTCTACTGAAACCCTTACCACCATTGCAAAGCAGGTTAAGCACCTCACTTGGCTGCATGGTTTAAAAAGTATTATTGTTATAAGTAAAAAAGATTCCATTCAAATTGAACCTGATGTGTTTCCGGAAGCGATAAAATATTTTAATAAAACACCCTTCTCTAATAAGGCTACCTTCGTAAACAATACCCTCACTGGAAAGCAATCATAGAGAAACAATATACCGCCTGAAATAGAAACTGGGAAAAAGGCATAAAAAAATAAATATCAGGCCGGATGAAACGGTATAAAAAAAATAAAACAAAAGATGTTTTTTCTGAAATGCTTCCACAAGCAATTTCGATTATTAAAAGATCTATTCTTGATCCTTTGCTCGGGGATAATGTAATGCGTAAATACGCCAACGAAAAATCTCCTCTCCGGTCTGAATTGTTTTCATCAGGACAGATGCAGCAATATGCTGTAAAGTTGGCTAAAAGCCATAAACTAACTCAAGGAAAATCTTCGGAACAACTTTTGAAACGCCTTGCAGAAAATGAAGATGTTTTACTGGATGTTCATAGCTTATTAACTGAAACAGTAAGAGTAAAAAAACGTATAGCACCTGCAGGCGAATGGCTGCTGGATAATTTTTACCTAATAGAAGAACAGATATATACAGGCAAAAAACATTTACCGAAAGGATATAGCAAAGGATTGCCCCAACTTGCAAAAGGCCAGTCACAGGGACTTCCGAGGGTATATGATATTGCGGTGGAAATTATTTCGCACAGTGATGGACGTGTTGATATGAAAAGTTTAACTGCTTTTATTAACTCGTATCAATCTTTAATTACTTTAAAATTAGGAGAGCTGTGGGCCATTCCAATTATGCTTCGTTTAGCATTACTTGAAAATTTAAGACGACTGGCTACTCAAATTGCAGTTGATATACTCAATAAAAATCTTGCCGATTATTGGGCGGATGAGATGACTGACACTGTTGAAAAAGATCCTAAAAACCTGGTGCTGGTTATTGCAGATATGGCAAGGTCAAATCCACCAATGGAAAGTTCTTTTGTGGCCGAACTAACAAGAAGGTTGCAGGGAAAGGGTTCTTCTTTGGCATTGCCGCTTAGCTGGATAGAACAACGTTTATCAGAGAATGAGTTAACAACTATTGAACTTGTGTATTTGGAAAATCAAAAGCAGGCCGCCGACCAGATGTCTATCAGTAACAGCATTAACGGGCTTCGTTTTTTAAATACTACCGATTGGCGTGATTTTGTTGAAGGCCAGAGTGTTGTGGAACAAATTCTACGGGAAGATATTAATGATGTATATGAAAAAATGGATTTTTACACACGTGATAGTTACCGCCATGTTATAGAAAGGATTGCAAAGAACAGCAATTTTGAAGAAGAAAAAATAGCAGGTATGGCTATTGCTTTTGCAAAAGAGAATACGGGCAATGATAATATCCGCACTTCTCATGTAGGTTATTATTTAATAGGCAAAGGAGTAGCGGAACTGGAGAAAGTTGCAAAAACCCGTTTAGCAATCGGGGAGATTTGTAAAAAATTTTTTAATAAAATCCCTTTATTATTATATACAGGCGCAATCGTAATCATTACATTTTTTTTAAGCTGGTTGTTATTAAATAAAGCTTATGAGGATGGCCTTCGGGGCTGGAAAATAATTTTATTAGGGGTAATATGTATTATAAGTACAAGCCAGCTTTCATTAACTCTTATTAATTGGCTGGTTACTTTATTTGCCCGGCCACACCTGCTTCCACGATTGGATTTTTCTAAAGGTATTCCTCAGCAATATCGCAGTTTAATTGCTGTGCCGACAATGCTTACAGGCATTAAAGAAATAGAAGACCTGGTAGAAGCCCTTGAAGTTAGTTTTTTGGCAAACAGGGATGAAAATCTCCACTATGCTTTGTTGACAGATTTTAAAGATGCTGTTACAGAAACACTTCCGGAAGATGAGTATCTTTTACAATCTGCAAAGAATAAAATCATTGAGCTAAACAGGAAATATGACAGAATAAAAAATGATACTTTCTTTTTTTTTCACCGGCCACGTAAATGGAATGCAAAAGAAAAAAAGTGGATGGGCTATGAACGCAAACGTGGAAAGCTTGCGGCGCTTAATGCATTGTTAAGAGACAAGGACAAAGAAAGTTTTTCATTGATAGTTGCTGATGAATCATTTTTCCATGAAATAAAATATGTTATCACACTTGATACAGATACACAATTGCCAAGAGATGCAGCATGGAAAATGATAGGTACGCTTGCACATCCCTTAAACCACGCATTGTATGATGAGCAAAAGCAACGGGTAGTAGATGGATACACTATTCTTCAACCTCGTGTATCAAATAGTTTGCCGGGCGCTACCAGTTCAATATACAAAAAGATACATGGAAATGAAGCAGGAACCGATCCTTATACCCATGCTATCTCAGATGTATACCAGGATCTGTTCCAGGAAGCTTCATTTATCGGCAAAGGGATTTATGATATAGATGCATTTGAACAAACTTTAAATAACCGGTTTCCTGATAATCGTATTTTAAGCCATGATCTGTTAGAAGGAAATTATGCCAGATGCGGTTTGATTAGTGATATACAATTATACGAAGAGTACCCCTCCAACTACATTGCTGATATGCAGCGCGACCACCGATGGGTAAGAGGCGATTGGCAGATTGCACGATGGCTTTTTCCTTTTGTTCCAAGTCCAGATAAAAAGTATAGAAGAAATACATTATCAGCTTTATCCGTGTGGAAGATATTTGATAACCTTCGACGCAGTTTTGTATCAATATCTCTTACATTACTTCTTTTATTTGGCTGGATAATTTCTCCTTCAGCGCAGTTTTGGACCTTGTGTGTTATAAGTATAATCACAGTGCCTTCACTAATTACACTGATTTGGGATATATTTAGAAAACCAAAGGATATGGTATTGTGGCAGCATACAATATATTCTATTCGATCTGCATATAATAACTTCATTCAGCATACTCTCTATCTTATATTTCTTCCTTATAACGCATTCATAAATTTTGATGCCATTGTACGTACTAATTGGCGTTTATTTATTTCACGCAAAAAGTTTCTTGAATGGAACCCTTCCGGTAATTCATCTGTGAACACCCCCAAAAATTTATGGGCAGCATACGGGGTAATGTGGTTTGAGCCTTTGTTAGCTGTAAGCTTGTTGGTTTATTTAACTTATTATTCCTCATTGGCATTGTTAATAGAAATTCCTGTGTTGGTGCTTTGGATAATTGCGCCTGCAATTGAGTGGTGGGTAAGTCTTTCATATTCAAAACGTGAAGCGGATATTACAAAGAAGCAAACTATTTTTCTTCAAAAACTATCTAGAAAGATATGGGCCTTTTTTGAAAAATTTGTTACCGAAGAAGATAACTGGCTGCCGCCGGATAATTACCAGGAACATCCTGATCCAAAAATTGCACACCGTACATCGCCTACTAATATCGGCCTTGCGTTATTATCAAATTTAACAGCGTATGATTTTGGTTACCTGTCAGCAGAAAAACTAATTGAACGTACAGCCAATACATTAAATACAGTTCAAAAACTGGAGAGATATAGCGGTCATTTATACAATTGGTACGACACAATTACGCTTGCTCCCTTAGCACCACGATACATTTCCACGATAGATAGCGGAAACCTTGTAGCGCATTTGATAGTATTGAAGCAAGGGCTTCTTTCAATTATAAATGATAAAATATTTTCAGTGAAAGTATTTGATGGGTTGATGGATACCGTAGAAGTTCTTTTAGAGAAAAAAGAAAAGAGAGTTGTAATTGAACAATTTAAAAAAGAACTGGAAATTATTCGCCTTGCGCCGCCTTTTACTTTAGCAGAAACAATTGTTTGCATAAACAGCCTTGAAGAAACCTTTGGGCAAATTACTGCCAGTTTTACTTTCAATGAAGAACAGAACAACGAATCTTTTTTATGGGTGGAAAAACTGGGGAAACAAATAAATGATATACGCAATGACCTGTTAACACTTGCTCCATGGCTACTGCTTCAGCCACCTTCTTTAAAATTAAATGATATTGCTGCGTATAGATCACATATTCCAACCTTATCGCAACTGGCTAAAATAGAAATGGAATTATTGTCCCAAATAAAAGCGTTATATGCAGAAGATAATACAGCAGAAGAGAATGAGTGGATAAATGATTTTACAGCGCATATCAGCAATGCATCACGCAGGGCAAAAGAAAGGATATTGATATTGGGAGGACTTGCCCGGCAATGTATGGAACTTTCAAATATTGATTACGATTTTTTATATGACAGGTCGCAACACTTGCTTGCGATTGGTTATAATGTTGATGAACAGAGAAGGGATAATAGCTTCTATGATCTGTTGGCTTCAGAAGCAAGACTTACCACATTTACAGCTATAGCACAAGGAAAGTTACCACAGGAAAGCTGGTTTGCATTAGGGCGTCAACTTATTAATACAGGTTCAACGCCAATTCTTCTTTCATGGAGTGGCTCTATGTTTGAATACCTGATGCCAATGCTGGTAATGCCTTCTTATGAAAATACTTTGTTGGGCCAAACATATAAAGCTGTTGTACAAAAGCAAATTGAATATGGCAAAAAACGTGGTGTGCCCTGGGGTATTTCAGAATCAGGTTATAATTCTGTAGATGCTAATCTTAATTATCAATATCGTGCATTCGGGGTTCCCGGGTTAGGCTTAAAACGCGGTCTGGGAGAGGATTTGGTTATTTCTCCTTATTCGTCTGTTATGGCATTGATGGTAGCGCCGGAAGAAGCTTGTAAAAACATGGAGGAATTAGCAACAAATGGTTTTGAAGGAGAATTTGGTTTTTATGAAGCTATAGATTACACCGCATCCCGTTTGCCAAGAAGGCAATCAAATGCTGTTATACGTTCTTTCATGGTGCACCACCAGGGCATGGGTTTGTTGTCACTATCGTATCTGTTACTAAGCCGGCCTATGCAAAAACGTTTTGAGGCTGAAGTACAGTTTCAGGCTACTCTATTGCTATTGCAGGAACGTATCCCGAGGGTATCAACTTTTTATTCTCCTGTCATGCATATATCAGACAGCAGTATGATAGCTGAAAATAATGATATACCCATCCGTGTTATTAATACACCTGATACGCCTGTGCCCGAAGTACAGTTATTATCTAATGGCAGATACAATGTAATGGTTACGAATGCAGGCGGAGGCTACAGCCGGTGGAAAGACATTGCGGTTACCCGTTGGCGTGAGGACAGCACCTGTGATAACTGGGGAACTTTTTGTTTTATAAAAGATATGGAGCAGGATAGCAGCCTTTTCTGGTCATCTGCATATCAGCCTTCACTTAAGGAAGGAGATAATTATGAAGCAGTTTTTTCACAGGGACGTGCAGAATTTCGCCGGAGTGATTACTCTCTTGAAACACATACTGAAATTGTTGTTTCTCCAGAGGATGATGTTGAACTGAGAAGAGTACATATCACTAATCGCTCAAGAAGAAAAAGATATATTGAAATTACCAGTTATGCAGAAGTAGTGCTTGCATCTCCCAATGCTGATGCTGCACATCCTGCCTTCAGTAATCTTTTTGTTCAAACAGAAATCATTTCACAACGCAATGCTATTATTTGCACACGACGTCCTCGTTCTGTGGAAGAACATAACCCTTCCATGTTTCACTTAATGAAAGTGCATCATGCAGAAATAAAATCTGTTTCTTATGAAACAGATAGAAGTAAGTTTATTGGTCGCGGTAATACTATTCATCAGCCTGCTTTTTTAGATAAAACGGATGGGCTTTCAGGAACACAGGGTTCTGTTCTTGATCCTGTTATTTCCATTCAATATAAAATAGTAATTAATCCCCAGGAATCTGCAACTATTGATATGCTGATTGGTATTGCAGACACTAAGGAGATTTGTAATGCATTGGTAGAAAAATACCAGGACAGGCATTTAAGAAACCGTGCACTTGCACTTTCGTGGACGCATAGCCAGGTTGTACTAAGGCAGATCAATGCAGGGGAAGCAGATGCACAATTATATTCAAAGCTTGCAGGTTCAGTAATCTTCGCAAATCCTTCTTTGCGTGCAGATCAGAACATCATTATAAAAAATCATCGTGGACAATCGGCTTTATGGAGTTATTCTATTTCGGGAGACTTGCCTATTGTTCTTTTACAAATAGAAGATGCTGCCAATATTGACCTGGTAAAACAATTAATACAGGCACATGCTTACTGGCGGTTAAAAGGTTTAATAGTTGACTTAGTAATCTGGAATGAGGATCATGGCGGCTACAGACAGGTTTTGCAAAATGAAATACAAAGCCTTATCGCACCTGTACTTGGTGCTGATTTTAAAGAACAACCCGGTGGAATTTTTATTAGATCAGCAGATCAAATATCAAATGAAGACCGCATACTATTTCAAACATTGGCACGCATTGTAATTTCTGACAGGATGGGTAGTTTGGAAGAACAAGCCAACAGGCGCAGTAAGGTAAAAAGCATCGTTCCTTATTTTACTCCTGTTAAATTTTATCCTTCTGTCGCAACATCCGTTACGCTGCCGGAGGATTTGCAATTTTTCAATGGTATCGGCGGCTTTTCAAAAGATGGAAAAGAATATATTATTACAACAACTGCGGCCCAAACAACACCTGCACCATGGATCAATGTATTAGCTAATCCAAATTTCGGAACTATTATTTCAGAAAGCGGACAGTCATACACGTGGCTTGAAAATGCACATGAGTTTAGATTAACACCGTGGAACAATGATCCTGTAAGCGACCTGGCAGGCGAGGTATTTTATATAAGAGATGAAGAAAGCGGAAGGTGGTGGTCGCCAACGCCACTTCCCGGCCGTAGCAAATCTTCATATATTACAAAGCATGGATTTGGGTACAGTATTTTTCAACACAGCGAGGATGGTATTTATTCAGAAATGTGCGTATTTGTTGATCTGGAAGTTTCTGTAAAATTCATTATTTTAAAATTACATAATCAATCCAATAGGCCACGCAGGCTTTCTGCAACAGGTTATATGGAATGGGTATTAGGTGACCTGAGGCCAAAAAATCAAATGCACATAATTACTGAGTCGGATGCGGATACAGGTGCTATCCTGGCAAGAAATCCTTATAATACAGAATTTGAAAACAGGGTTGCTTTTTTTGATGTTGATGAGCGAACAAAAAATTTCACAGCAGATCGTAGTGAATTTATCGGCCGCAATGGTACACTTCGTAATCCTGAAGCTATGGGTAAAGCAAAACTTTCCGGTAAAACAGGAGATGCGATTGACTCTTGTGCTGCTATACAGGTCGTGTTTGATTTAGAAGATAATGAAGAATATGAAATTGTTTTTCGTCTTGGCGCGGTAAGGGATCATGATGATATAGTTAATATAATTCGTGATTTTAAAGGAGCTTCGGTTGCACACAATGCATTGGATAAAGTTAAAAAATACTGGCAGCAAACATTGGGAGTTTTGCAGATAGAAACACCTGATGCAGCTTTAAATATTATTTCAAATGGCTGGCTCAATTATCAGGCATTGGCCTGTCGTATTTGGGCACGTAGCGGCTTCTATCAATCCAGTGGTGCTTTTGGGTTCAGGGACCAGTTGCAGGATGTATTATCATTACTTTATTCAAAACCTGGAATTGTACGAGAGCAAATATTATTAAATGCTTCACGGCAATTTAAAGAAGGTGATGTGCAACACTGGTGGCATCCACCAGCAGGAAGGGGTGTACGCACAACATGTTCTGATGATTATCTCTGGTTGCCCTTTGTTACTTTAAAATATGTTTCGCACACCGGCGATAAAAGTATTTTAGACGAGTCAATTTATTTTTTAGCAGGACGTGTGTTAAATGTAGGTGAGGAATCTTATTATGACCTTCCTATCAGTTCTCATGAATCTGCCAGCCTGTATAATCATTGCATAAAAGCTATTGAACATGCACTGAATTTTGGAGAACATGGATTGCCTTTTATTGGTTCCGGCGATTGGAACGATGGTATGAACAAAGTTGGCGAACATGGTAAAGGCGAAAGTATATGGCTCGCATTTTTTTTATATGATATATTGATGCGGTTTACAGAAATTGCTGAGTTAAAAGGTGATGCAGGTTTTGCAGAAAAGTGTAAACAACAGGCAAAAAAATTAAGAAGCAATATTGAAAAAAATGGTTGGGATGGGCAATGGTATCGCCGTGCTTATTTTGATGATGGTACACCGCTTGGTTCATCAACCAATGAAGAATGTAAAATTGATTCTATTGTACAAAGTTGGTCTGTACTTTCTAAAGCAGGCGATATTGAACGATCACAAACGGCGATGAATGCCGCCGAAAAATTCCTTATCCGTAAAGATGCGTCTTTGATACAATTGTTTGAACCGCCTTTTGATAAATCTAATTTGAATCCCGGTTATATTAAAGGGTATGTTCCCGGCATTCGGGAAAATGGCGGACAATATACACATGCTGCCATTTGGTTAATAATGGCCTTTGCAGAGCTAAAGAATAAACAAAAAACCTGGGAATTATTGCAAATGATAAATCCTGTAAATCATGGTGCAAATGCTGATGCCATTGCAAAATATAAAGTAGAACCGTATGTAATGGCTGCTGATATTTATGCAGACCCTTTGCACCTTGGCCATGGCGGATGGACTTGGTACACAGGCTCGGCAGGTTGGATGTACCAGCTTATTATCGAATCTTTTTTAGGATTAAAACGTAAGGGAAATATTTTACAATTTGAACCTTGTATCCCTGAAGCATGGGAATCTTTTAAAATAAAATATCAATTTATCGATACGCTCTATCATATAACTGTGTTACAGGATAAAAACCAAACAGCGGCGATAGAAGTATTTGTTGATGAAGAAACACAATCAAATAAAATCATTTCGCTTATCAATGATGGTAAAGAGCATTTTGTAAAAGTGATATTGAATAATGCACATTATTCTTCTGAAAAATTGTAAAAATGTGAGGCTATGAAAAGAGAAAAGGAAATTAAAGGATGGAAAAGCAGATTAAAAATTCAGAAACTTATCTCAACTGAGTACCTGCTGCCGGCAGGCAGGGAGCATCCCGATTACAATTGGGAAGGTTTCAGGTTTGAATCCTGACGGGGTCAAATAAAAAGCAGCTTTTAGAAGCTGCTTTTTATTTATACTTATTTGCTTAAATAATTCCGATTTAGTATTTTTGAGTAACCAACAAAATAAATATGGCTTACTCAATCAGTCTTACATCAGTTGAAGTTTTGGAATTAAAGCGCTTAAGGCGTAGCGAAAAGGATGGTAAGATATTACGTCGCTATCAATGTATATGGATGGCCTATGAAAATTTCCCTAAGAAAGAAATAGCCTCCACATTGAGTGTAAATATTGATACAGTAACTGACTGGATTAAGCTATTTAATAAAAATCGTTTAGGTGGTCTGTGTAAGTTGCATTATGAAGGCAGAAGGCCATCCGGTTTAGATGCCGTTAAAGATGTGCTTATAAAGTATATCAAAGAACAATCTGTCAGCAAACTTTCTGAGCTACAGGATTTTTTACAAACTAAACATTCCATTATAGTAGAACACAGTTGGCTAAGCCGCTATTGTAAAAAAAACTCCATTGCTCTTATAAAAAAACAAGACTAATACCGGGCAAAGTTCCCTCAGCGCAAATACAACAAGAGTTCATACAACTGATGGAGCAGCTCTACACTTGTGCCTGTAGTGATACAAAAGAAGTGTTACTGTATTTAGATCCTATGCATCAGATACACAATAATGAAAATGATTACGCCTGGCAACCGGCAGGGGTTGAAGGCACTAAAAAAGTACGGGCTAACACAGGACGAAGGCGGCTCAATATTATTGGCGCAATTAATCCGGTAAGCTTTGAGCCAACCATTATGCTAACAGAAGAAAACTGTTGTGCAGAAGTAATTGAAGCATTTTTAGAAGAAATAAAAAAACACTATACAAACGCCACAACCATTTGTATCATTTTAGATAATGCAAGATACCAACGTAGTTATCTTGTACAACAAAAAGCAAAAGCATTAAACATTGAACTTCTATATTTACCACCCTACAGCCCAAACTTAAATCTGATAGAACGACTATGGCGTTACTTTAAAAAGAAAGTAATGAAGAATAAATATTATGAAACCTATAATTGTTTTGAAAATGCAGTTGAAACATTTTTCCAAACATTTGATGACAGAATCACCGACATGAAATCTTTATTGAATTTTAAATTCGGAATTATTAAAGCAAGTTAGTATAAACTACGAAGAGGTTTGGAAAACGGATGTTAAAGAGAAGAAAAGTATCGTTTGGGATAAGTAAAAGTAACTACGCAAACAAATAAAAATTGTTTTTCAAAAATATTATTCAAGCTTTCTCTTCATGCTATTCGATACCCACTTTAATTCAATTCCCCCACGTGTTTGCGAAGATTTTCGATTAGTAAAATAGGAGCCTGTTAAAGTTTTTGGAAACTCATGTTCATGAAGCTCGAGCATTGTGTATCCATCAAATTGTTCTCTCTGGTGAATGTCTTTAATAGAAGTATTTATTTGTCCCTGCCATAAATAGCATAATGTAAATTTATCTTCATTATGAGAGGAGGCAATTTCACAAAGAATGCTCTCGGAATGTCCTATTGATGAAAATGAATGAACACATAAAGTAGTTAAGGTTTGTGTTACTTCAATTGCAAATTTTTGAACCTCGCTGCCATCCGCATTTTCAAGAGTTCCTTCCCAACGTCCACGCAGATCTGGCGGGATATTTAAAGATTTACGTATGGATTGAAATAATTTAGTATGCCATAAATAGCGATCTGTCAACACCCATAAAACACTAACAGGTGCAATGATAAAACCATAGTGCAATAATATTTCACCTAAACTTTCTGTTTTTGCAATATGAAAAATAATTAATACCAAAGAAAAAAATCAAACTCAATATTCCAACACAGGCAATTATTACCTT
>Ga0209638_1002494_pt1 | contig 11283 bp, 8 predicted proteins | sample BarGraNGADG00211_FD_184490 | JGI IMG/M metagenome (GOLD analysis project Ga0209638, IMG submission 184490) | Arctic peat soil microbial communities from Barrow, Alaska - Barrow Graham LP Ref core NGADG0002-211 (SPAdes) (version 2) | ecosystem: Environmental > Terrestrial > Soil > Wetlands > Peat... | reverse complement strand
GTCGTGACCTTTACGGCGAAGGACGCGGCCGGCAACATGACGACCGGTAGCTTCACCGTGGTCGTGCAGGATACGACGGCGCCGACGATCACCTCGATCAGCGGCAATCTCACGATCGAGGCGACGAGCTCCGCAGGTGCAACGGTCAGCTACGCGGCCGCGATCGCGAGCGACGCGGTCGGCCCGGTGACGATCACGTACTCGAAGGCGTCCGGCACGGTCTTCGCGATCGGCACGACGATCGTCACCGTCACCGCGAAGGACGGCGCCGGGAACATCACGACCCGCACCTTCACGATCACGGTGCGCGACACGACGCCGCCGGTGATCACCTCCGTGCCCGGGAACATCACCGTGAGCAGGACGAGCTCATCGGGAGCGATCGTCAACTTCGCATCCGCCGTCGCCACCGACGCGGTCGGCCCGGTGACGATCACGTACTCGAAGGCGTCGGGCTCGCTCTTCGCCGTCGGCACGACGACGGTGACCGTGACGGCGACGGACGCCGCGGGGAACAGCTCGACCAGGACATTCACGGTCAGGGTGCTCTAGCGCCGTAGTCCCTTTCGCCGCCGCCGGTAGGCCGAGCGGCCCATGAAAGGCGCGGCGGGGTCGTCTAGCGTTCCCAGAGTGGGGGGGAAGCGCTCGTTCGCTGTCGCGCTCGTCGTGGCGTCGCTTGTCGTGGCGCCGCGTTCGCTCGCGGCCGGCTGGCTGCCGCATCCGGCCGACGCGACGTGGACGTACCAGTGGACGGACAGCGTCTACGGGCCCACGCCGACGACGGAGAAGGTGACCGTCAAGGACACGAAGGGCGGGACGTTCACGCTCGCGTGGACGACGGTGGGCTTGAACAATCCCGCCGACGCGGTCAGCACCACGGGTCAGGTCTCCTTCCAGGAGACGAACGCGGGCCTTGTGAACACCGACTGGACGAGCAACGCGCCGCCGCCGTCGTGGCCCGTGCTGTGCGGCACGACGGTGTCTTGCCCGAACTCACTCTCGAGCGCGTACTACAACGTGATCTGGGGCTCGCGCTCGCCCGTGCTTGCCGAGCCGCTGCTCAAAGGGACGACGTGGCCCGGGACCGGCGGCGCGCAAGGCGACGTGTCGGCCTCTTCGACCTATCTCGGAGTCGAGCAGGTCACCGTGCCCGCGTTCTCCGGTCCGGTGACCGCGGCGAAGGTGCGCTCGACGATCACGCAGGCGGGTGCCCTCGGTGATCCGTACGGCAGCGGCACGCGCACTGTGTGGTGGGTCTACGGCGTCGGCCCGGTCAAGATCGAGTTCCAGCACGCAGGCGGGACAGGAGCCGCTGTCACGTCGGTGATGCTCCAGAGCACGAACCAGACACCCCAGGCCCCGCCGTCGGACGTCGACTACTTCCCGCTCACGAAGGGCCAGACACTGACGTACCGCTGGACGAACACGAAGCATCTCGCGCAGCCCGAGGTAGAGCGCTTTACGACCGATGCCGTTGCGAACGGCTCAGCGCGATTCACTGTGAAGAGCGTCTCCGGTCCGATCAAGGTCGCGGGCACGTACGGCTTCTCGAAGCGGCTCGACGGGATCACGAATCTCTGGGGGACGACACAGTCGGCGACGAAGCTGAAGTTCCCGCCACTCGGCCCGAAGGGCGCGGGTGCCGCGGACCGCAATCACATCGTGACGCCGTTCGACCTGATGACGTTCGGCTTCAATCCGATTCTCCAGGCGTATGCGATCAAGGGCGCGACCTGGCCTGCCGATCCTGCGAGTCACGATTTCTCGATCTACGGCGTCACGGGGACGACGTCGGTGCTCGGTGTGCAGAAGGTGACGGTGCCGGCGGGAACGTTTCAGGCGCTCGCGGTCAGGACGACGCTCGTGCAGGCCGGCTTCCCGTACGGCAGCGGTACGCGCACGTCGTGGTTCGCTCCCGGAAAGGGTCTCGTCAAGCTCGTGTTCGCGCACGGCGACGGCAGTGTGTCGACCGTCGAGCTGACGAAGTAGCTCGATGCGGACGGCCGGAGCCGTGCTCGTCGTCGCCGCGGCGGTCACAGTCGCGGGCTGCGGGGGCGCAAGTCACGCGCGGCGCGATGCGGTGAACCAGTACTTCGACCGTGTCCAAGTGGCGCAGGCGCCGCTTCGAGTGGAGGCGGCTCCGATCGAGCAGGCGTTCGGGCGGTTCTCGACGGTGCGCAACTCGAAGAGCGAGTTGCGCGCACTCGTGCATGCACAGGCAGTGCTCGAGCGCGTACACGCGAAGGTGCAACGGATCCAGCCGCCGGCCGACGCACGCCGCGTACATGCGGACATCGTCCACCTCTACGAATTGCAAGCCGGCGTCGCAGGCGAGCTCATCGCGATGGCGCACTTCGTGCCGCGGTACGACTCGGCACTCGCGCCGCTGAAGCCGGCTCACGTGCAGCTCGCAAGCGACCTGAAGGCGGCCAAAGGCTGGAAGAAGATCGCGCACGCGTTCGAGCGGTACCGGCTGTCGATCGCTGCCGTGCTCGCGGAGATCGACCATTTGTCGGCGCCGCCGACGATGCGGCCGGCGTTCAACGCGGAGCGGGACGTACTCGGGCGCAGCGTCGGGCTCTGTGCGTCGATCGAGACCGCACTCGCGAAGCACAGTGCGAAGAAGACGTCAGCCGGGATCAGAGCGCTCGCCGGCCTCGGAACGGAGAAGGCCGTGGTGCGCGCGCAACGCAATCAGATCGCCGCCGCGAAGGCGTACAACGCGAGGCTCGCGCGCATCTCGTCGCTCACAGCGAAGATCGCGGACGAGCGAAACAAGCTCGTGGGCGAGGTGGGCTGAAAAGCCCTGCAAATCCGGTGGTTCGTGGCTAGCTCGCCGATCGACCCGAGACAACCGAGCGACGCGATGAGCGCGCAGCTGCTACTCGTGGTCCCGTGCATGCCTCGCTTCGTTCGCTGCGATCTCTGACGGTTGCCTGCGCAGGAGTCGCCCTCTTGCTCGGCGCCCTGACGACGTGCACCGCGGCGGCCTCGTCGATCGGCAACCTCGCGGAAGCAGTCGGCGTCTATCGCTTCGCCGACGGCTCGGCTGCCGCGCTCGTCGATCAGGACGGCGCACTGCGTCTCGTCGACTACCGGACAGGCGCGTTGCGACAGCTTGAACAGCGAACGCCGGCGCTATTCGTCGGTGGCCCCGGTGTCTCTGTGCCGGCACCCGTGAGCGTGCGCGTCACGCTCGGCTCGCGTCGCGGAGGAAACGTCGCTTCGCTGCGCGTCAACGGGCAGGCGGCGACGCGCATCCCGCTCGTCATGCGTTCGGCGACATTCGGCGGCGGAGACGTGCGGCTCGCCGGTCGCCTGCTCGTGCCGGTCGGCAAGGGTCCGTTCCCGGCGGTGGTGATCGTGCCGGGCTCCGTGCCTGCGCATCGCGATACGTACGACCTCTGGGCGTTGTTCTTCGCCTCGCGTGGCTTCGCGGTTCTGACGTACGACAAGCGCGGCGTCGGCGATTCGACCGGGCAGTACATCCGTGCGGCCACCGACGAGAATCTCCGCAATCTCGCGTCGGATGTGCTCGCGGGCGTCGCCTGGCTCCGCCGCCGGCCTGACATCGATCGAGCGCGGATCGGGCTTTCGGGCGGCAGCCAGGCAGGCTGGGTGATCGCGCTCGCCGCGTCGCAGTCGCGCAGCGTGCGCTTCGCTGCGCTGCAGTCGGGTCCGGCGATGTCCGTGGGCCGTCAGCTCGCCTACAGCGCGCTGACCGGCGACGGGGCCGTCGCTCCAACGGACGAGCAGATTCACGCGGCGCTCGACGGCGTGCCCGACAGCGGCTTCGATCCGCGATCTGCGCTCGCTGCCCTGACGATTCCGGTCCTCTGGCAGCTTGGGACGGTGGACAAGCGGATGTACACCCCCGAGACCCTCACCGACCTCGCGGCGATCACGGGCGACGGCGTGCACGACTTCACGATCCGTCTCTATCCAGGCGGCGCGCACTCGCTGCGACTGACCGCGAACGGCCTGATCGCCGAGGAGCGGACGTCTCCCGGCTTCGTCCCCGGCGTCTTCGCGGATCTGGGCGCCTGGCTGCACGCCCACGCCTGAGGCGCGCAGCGGATGTGTCGCTGGGGGTCCCGGCGCGCTACGGTTCACGGCAATGGCGGGTCGCGACGAGCCGCATGACCGGGACGCCGACGATTGGTTCGACGAGCCCCAGCCTCGGCGCGGGCCGCGGGTGCGGCCCAACGACCGTCGAGGGAGAGCGGACGCTCCATCCGCGACGGCTGCCGGCGCGGACGACTGGCTAGGCGCCGGGACCGCGCGGCCACTCCGCAGGCCTCGCCTTGGTCCTCTCGATGCTCTGTCGGAGCGGGGACGCGCCATCGCTGCGCTCGGCGCCGCACTCGTCGTTCTGCTGATCATCGGCCTCGCCGTGGGCGGGGTGTTCAGCGGCTCCAAGCCGCGCACTGCGGCGAGCCTCACAGTGACGAGTTCCGGCGGGACGACCACCGCGCCGACGGTGACGAAACCGAGCCGGATCGCCGCTCCTTCGGTTCCGCTCAAGCCCGGCGACAGCGGCGCCCAGGTGAAGGTGCTGCAGCGTGCGCTCGCAAGCCTGGGGTACTCATCCGGTGCGGTCGATGGAAGCTACGGGCCGTCGACGCAGACCGCGGTCGCGAAGTTCCAGCGCGCAGCGGGCCTCACCGCAGACGGCGTCGTCGGCCCGCAGACGCGTCGCGCACTCCGCACTGCGCTCAGCAATCGGTGAACGGAGCAAACGAGACGAGCTTTTTGGGTGTTCGGCGTAAGACCACTCCGTCTTCGGAATAGATCGGCACGCCGCGACCTTGCGCGATCGGTGAGCGGTCCGCCCGCCGGGTCGAGGACGAGCGGCTGCTCGAGCTGGATCCGTGAGATCCACGCGGCCAACTACTTCGCCTATGGCTCCTGGCGGATGTGGAGAGCGCTCCTGCGCGCCGGCGAGCAGGTCGGCCGCGGCCGGGTCGAGCGGCTAATGCGCACCAACGGCATCCAGGGCGCGAAACGGCGCGGCAAGCCGTGGCGGACCACCTATCCAAACGCGGATGTCTACCGGCCGGACGACCTGGTCGAGCGTGACTTCAGCGCCGGCCGTCCGGACGAGCTCTGGTTCGCGGACTTCACCTACCTGCGCTGCTGGGAAGGCGTCGTCTACTTCGCGTTCGTGATCGACGCCTACAGCCGCGCGATCGTCGGCTGGCAATTCGCAGCGCACATGCGCACCGACCTCGTCCTCGACGCGCTACGGATGGCGCTCGCTCAACGCGGCGCAGGCGCGAATGTCGCGCTGGTTCATCACAGCGACGCCGGCAGCCAGTACACCTCCTACGACTACACTCAGACCCTCGACGACCACGGCGCGCAAGCGTCGATCGGCACCGTCGGTGATGCCTACGACAACGCGACCGCCGAGAGCTTCGTCGACAGCTTCAAAACCGAGCTGATCCGCGACCGCGGCTGGCGCACCCGCACCCAGCTCGAGCTCGCGGTCGTCGAATACGTCGCTTGGTTCAACAACGAGCGCCTCCACACCTCACTCGGCGGCGTCCCGCCGACCGAGTACGAACAGCTGCATGCGACACGATAGGTTCCTAGGAAGAGCCCTCGCAATTGAAAAGAGGGAACCAACCAAAACCGTCTCCGTGGAACCCGGAAGGGCTCAGATAGTCGGCCGGCGTATGTCCATCGCCTCCGGACAAGCCGGCGATGCCGACCAAGCAGGTGTCCGGGCGGACGAAGAATGACTGCCGGCTCGGCGGAGCGGTCGGGTCGCGTGGATAGCTCGGCCCAGGCAAGATGACAGGCCGAAGACCGCGTAACGACGCGGCCTCCGGCCTGGTTGAGCGGAGGGGGAGGGATTTGAACCCTCGTCGGACCCAAAAGCCCGAAACGGTTTTCGAGACCGCCGCATTCGACCGCTCTGCCACCCCTCCGCGGCGGCTGCATCGTAACCGAGAGTAGAACCGCGCCCTGGACGCGAAGCGGACGATTCTGCTCGCCGGGCTCGATGTCGGCACGCGCATCTCGGCAACAACGGACACGAAGAACGACGACGAGGCCGTAGTCGACGTCGAACGTCAGGCCCACCAGCAAGTTCGTGTCGAAAACGCCGCTCAGTTGAGCTGTTCTTGCAGGTTCGGGCTTCAGCCGGTTTCGCCCGCTGGTTGACAGTGTGTTTCCAGCCTTGCAGCCGAGCGGGTCCCCTGCGAATCCGCCCGTCTGACGTCGAGCCTCTGGCTCGCGCTCTTCGTAGGGGCGCCGGCGCGCATAGTTCTCCGCAGCGCCCGTCAGCGTGCGCGCGGATGTCCGCGGCGGCGGCGAGGGGGATGGCTGCGCGAGAATCGAAGAAGGAGATAGGCGATGAACCGGGTCCGTTCAGCACACTCGCTGCGGTCGGTTGTCGCGCTTGCGCTTGTCGCGAGCATCCTGACCGCACTCACGCTTGTCTTACCCGGCCTCGCGAAGCGCGCTCCGTACGTCAAGGCCGCCGCGAGCGCCACGCAGGTTACGCACGTGGCGAGCGTGTCGTACAGCATCTACGGCACGTCCGATTCACGCAGCTTCACTGTGCCGCAGGGGTCGCCGAGCGGCGCGCTGCTGTTCGTGTACGCCGGCAAGACCGGCGCGGACGCGATCAGCTCGGCAAGCTACGGCGGGCATGCGCTGACGCGGCTGGTCGCGCGCGGGCAGGGGTCGGTTCGCCTCGAGGTCTGGTACCTGCTCGGGCCGCCGGACGGCACGGCGACCTTCGCCTGGTCGAAGGCCGGCCTGAGCCAGAACGTCACGTGGGGGCTGTCGCTGTTCGCGGGCGTCGATGAGACGACGCCGTTCACGAGCGTCGTCCAGAACGGCGTGACCGACGATCGCAGCGGCGGCGCGAAGTCCGTCTCCACCGACAGCCTGCCCAGCGGGCCGTATGACGGGTCGGTGGTGTTCGATGCAGCCGTCTTCAACGGCAGCACGGTCCCCGCCGGCGGACCGAAGTCCTACGGATCCGTGCTCTGGTCGCGCAACAAGTCGACGACAGAGGGTGGCGCGGAATACACGGGGGGGCAGCAACATCCCTGTCCCGCGCAGTTGGACGCCGAGCGGCTTGCCGCATTTCGACTGGGCGATCGTCGCCTTCGGGCTGAGGGCGGTCGCGGCCGTCAGCGGCGCTCCCGCGAACACCGGGCTGCCGGTCATCACGGTCGCGCCGGAGGGCCCCGGCTACGTGCTGACAGCGACGACAGGGACGTGGGCGAACTCGCCCACGTCGTTCTCGTACGAGTGGCGCGTGGCACCCGACGACGTCGCACCCCCGAACGGCTCGACGGTGGGGAGCGAGTCGACGCTCCACCTGCGCTGGCCGGTCGGGTCCGGCTACTACACGGTCGTCGTGACCGCCACGAACGCGGCTGGATCGGGGAAAGCGAACGCGTACGTTCACTTGACCCCGGCTTCCTTCACGGTCGTCGCGCTGCCGTCGATCTTTGGCGTTCCGCGCGTCGGCCAGGCGCTATCGGGTGGGTTCGGGGGCTATCTCGGCGTGCAGACCGGTGCGCCTGACTGGACGAGCGGCAACTTCGGCGCCGTTTGGCTTCGCTGCGATGTCGCCGGTGTCAAATGTGTCGCGGTCCAGACGGACATCGCGCACGGGTGGCCGCCCATCTTCCCGCACTACGTCGTGACCGCAGCCGACGCGGGCTCAACACTCCGCCTCCTCGCCGAGACCACCGTCCTCCCCGGCACGAGCAGGCCAATCGGAGCGGTGTCGGCGCCGACCGCAGTCGTCACACCCTGAGCATCGCCCGGCGTGGGGGTGGAAGCGCCCCCACGCCGGGCAGCGCTCCTACGACTCGGCACTCACCGGCGACAGCGTGAGAACGGAGAAGGAGGGATTCGAACCCTCGATGGAGACATTCATCCCCATAACGCCTTATTCGAAGCAAGGCGTTGCAGGGGTCTTCGCCTACCTTCCGAGCTGGCTTAGCTGAGCCGCCTTGGCCGGTGTGGGTTGCGGCGCGTTTCGGCTGCTGGTTGACATTTCGTTTCCATCGAGCAGATTGCCGAAGCCCTGGCCAAGAGCGTCCCGCAGCTCGTCCGCGTGGCGCGCCTGCTCGAACAAGTGCGTGTAAACGGCCAGCGTTATCGCGGCGCTCGCGGTGCTCTTACGCGAGGCGGCCCGAGTCGTGCTCTTCGGCTTCCGGCGGGGCCCACGGGCGACCTCCGCGAGATTCCGCCTCGCGGGTGCGTGGTTGCTCGCAACCGGCTCGCGTCGCCCGTGAGCCGTGGTCGCGGCCAGGATCTCCCAGTAGGGTGGCTGCAGGCCACCGCGCCTCAACCGGAAAGGGCATCATGAAGTGCTCGAACCGCTGCACGCTGGTGCTCCTCGTCGGTGGTGGCGTCGCGGCGCTCGCGGCGGCGGGTCTCCTCGCCCGCCCATCAGGCGCGACGGTTGCAGACACGACCTGTCCGGTCAACGTGATCGCGGAGCTGAAGAACGTGTCCCCCACGACGGTGCCGATCGGCGTGCCGGTCGTCCGCAGCTTCACGCTGCCCGCGTCGTACGCGGTCTCCGCGGTCCAGCTGTCCGTACCGGACGGGTACAACGCGACGCAGCTCGAGGCGAAGGACGGCGTCTACGGGCTGCAGCTGACGGCGCCCCGGGCGGGAGCCTTCACGGTTCAGGCGACCTGGTCGGAGACCTACATGGTCGACAACGCCGACGGCACCAACGCGGCGGCAACGTGCACCGGCACCGGCAGCGTCTCGCTGACCGCAGTACGCGCGGCCGCCGCTGCACCGGCGAACAGCAAGCTCCCGGCGGCAGGCGTTTGGCGCTACGACCAGTTGTCCGGCACGCCCAGCCCCAAGTACGCCATTTTCAACACCTACCTCCGCTCCGACCCCGGCAAGTCCAGCCTCTACGCCTTCTCCGTCACCGTCATCGGCGGCACGTGCAAGAAGGGCGGCAAGATCTTCACGGACTCGCTCGTCGGTGGCAGTTCGGCGAGCACCCTGATCCCCGTCAAGCCCGACGGCAGCTTTTCCGGTACGCGAAGCGCGGTTGGAGACGAAACGGCGAGCAAGGGGACCGTACGATTCAAGGGCGTCTACAGCGGCATCCATGTGAGCGGCACGGTCACGGTGCACATGCACTACCCCGTCCTGGGCGATTGCCAAGGCACCGCCAAGTTTCGCGGGATAGGCGAACGGATCGGCTAGCTGTCGGCGACAACCCGGCAGACGTCCAGACGGCAAACCCGATCGCGCGCTGCCGCCCGTAGCTAATCGCCGACCTCGCCGCCGGCAGGCTTTCTCCACGGAGAAGGAGGGATTCGAACCCTCGATGGAGACATTCATCCCCATAACGCCTTAGCAGGGCGCCGCCTTCAGCCACTCGGCCACTTCTCCTCGATGGGACGAACCTTACCGAACCGGCCTTTCGCGCTTCCTAGGCGCGTCCCCGTGAAGCGAGCGAAGCGAAGCGCTAGTCGTGAATGCGCGCGATCAGCTCGCGGCGGCGGATGACTTTGCCGGCGGTGCCGCCGAGTCGGACGTCGAAGCCCGCGTCCGCCGGGAACAGGACCTTGTCGCCCGGGCTCAGGCCCTCGGCTTCGGCGCCGACCGCAATGACGATGCCGAAGCTGCAATCCGCTTCGGCGCTCGCGGGCAAAATCAGCCCGGCACGCGTCTCTGCTTCCTCGTCGGTCGGCTCGATCACGACATAGTCGTCGAGCGGCTCGAGCGAGAGCCTGACGGGGCTGGGATCAGTGCGGCGATCGTCGAGCACAGAGAGACGATACTCCCCGGTGTGGCGTCTCCGTTCATCGAGCTCGAGGTCGGCGGGCGCGCCGTCAAGGTTACGAACCCGGACAAGGTCTACTTTCCGGCGCGCGGCGAGACGAAGCTCGACCTTGTGCAGTACTTCATCGCGGTCGGCGACGGCATCGTGCGTGCGCTGCACGAGCGGCCGTGCCAGCTGAAGCGCCAGCCGGAGGGGGCGGGGGGTGAGGTGATCTGGCAGAAGCGCGTCCCGGAGCGCCGGCCGGACTGGATCGAGACGGCGCGGGTGACGTTCCCGTCGGGTCGGCACGCCGACGAGCTCTGCGTGACCGAGCTCGCGCACGTTGTCTGGGCCGCGAATCTCGCCACGCTCGAGTTCGGTGCCTGGCCCTCGCGCCGCCGCGATCCCGAGCGCCCGGACGAGCTGCGCATCGACATCGACCCGCAGCCGGGGACAGGCTTCGAGGAGGCGAAGCGGGTGGCAGCGGTCGTGCGCAAGACGCTCGACGAGATCGGCTACATCGGCTGGCCGAAGACGAGTGGCAACCGCGGCATCCACGTGTACTGCCGCATCGAGCCGAACTGGGACTTCAAGGTCGTGCGCCGTTGCGCGCTCGCCTTCGCGCGCGAGATCGAACGTCGAGCGCCCGACCTCGTGACGACGGCCTGGTGGAAAGAGGAGCGCGGGGAGAAGGTCTTCGTCGACTACAACCAGAACGCGCGCGACCGGACGATCCTCTCGGCGTACTCGGTGCGCGGGCGGCCCGACGCCACCGTCTCGGCGCCGGTGTCCTGGGACGAGCTTCCAGGCGTTGCGATGGAGGACTTCACGATTGCGACGATGCCGCCGCGTTTCGCCGAGCTCGGCGACCTGCACGCCGGCATCGACGACGCCGTGTGCGACCTGCGCGTGCTGCTCGAGTGGGTGGAGCGCGAGGAGGCGCAGGGGGAGGGCGAGGCGCCGTATCCGCCGAACTTCCCGAAGATGCCCGGTGAGCCGAAGCGCGTGCAGCCGTCGCGCGCGAAGAAGGACGCGGACACGGCGTAGCGCGGTCGACGCGCATTCCGGTTCGCGCTCCTGATCGCCGAAGAGGACACGGCATCACAGGCCACGGCTGGCGGCCGGGCACCTGACGTGTCTGTTAGCACCCTGCGAGGCCCCAAGCCCACATGCGGGACCTGATCCGGATCAGGTCCAGATTTCGGGCTCCGCTCGCGTCGCAGGACGCGGGCGACATCACGCAGGCGTCAGAAACGGCTTGCCTGCGAGGATCGCGAGACCCTGATGCCGCGACGCTCCAACCTCGGGACCTGGTTCGAACCAGGTCCCGATTTCAGGGCCGTTGCGGCGCCGGGGCTGCAACGGCACCGAGACGTGTCCAGTCGGAGCCATGTCCCGGTGCCAAGCACCGGACGTCGCCGGTTCGGGTCAGGCGAGAAGCTCTTCGACCGAGAGGTCGTCGGCACGCCGCGGCGGACGCACCTCGCGCCACGTGCACTGCGCGGGGTCCTTGT
>Ga0209638_1002491_pt1 | contig 11293 bp, 12 predicted proteins | sample BarGraNGADG00211_FD_184490 | JGI IMG/M metagenome (GOLD analysis project Ga0209638, IMG submission 184490) | Arctic peat soil microbial communities from Barrow, Alaska - Barrow Graham LP Ref core NGADG0002-211 (SPAdes) (version 2) | ecosystem: Environmental > Terrestrial > Soil > Wetlands > Peat... | reverse complement strand
AGAAAGTGCAGGTTCTGCCAGACGGCGCCACCAACGGTGCTTGGAATGCCGACGTAGTGCTCGAGGCCGGACAGTCCGCTGGTGACGGCCGCCCGGATGACGTCCGCCATCACGGCGCCGCTCTCGGCACGAATGGTGTTCGGAGTGGGGAACTGGAGATGGGCCGCGGTGTTTCGAATCACCAGGCCCCTGAATCCCCGGTCGCCGATGAGGATGTTGGCGCCGAGCCCGAGCACGAAAAAGGGGATTCCGGCGGAACGCGCCGCACCCACCGCGTTTGCGAGGTCGTCTGCCGCTGTGGCATCGTACAGCACGTCGGCAGGGCCGCCGATCTTGAATGTCGTGAAGGGCGCGAGCGGAACGTTCGCCCGCAGGCGCTCGGCAATCAACGAACTTTTCCCGAGAAGGACGGATACGGCATTGGACATGATGCGGTTAATCAAAGGGCGGGTGGCGATGGCCGCCAGCGCGGCGCTCCTGGTGATGCTGGTGCTCCTCGCGGCGCCGCTGGCGCACGGGCAGCGCGCCGAGCTGGAGAAGACGATCCAGCGGCGCGTGATGGCGAACGGCCTCGAGGTGATCGTCGTCGAGAATCACGGCGTGCCGCTGGTCACGGTCGAAATCACGGTGCGCAACGGGTCGTTCACACAGACGCCGGAGTACGCCGGGCTCGCGCACATGTTCGAGCACATGTTCTTCAAGGCGAACGATGCGTATCCGGCGCCCGACCAGTTCATGGATCGCGGATCGGAGATGGGCGCCGTGTTCAACGCCACCACGAAGGAAGAGCAGGTGAACTACTACCTCACGCTTTCTGCGGATTCGCTGGAAGGCGGCCTCAAGTTTCTCGTGTCGGCATTGCTCGCCCCGAAGTTCCGCCAGGACGAGCTGGAGCGGGAACGCCAAGTGGTCCTTGGCGAATACGACCGCAATGAGTCGTCGCTCGGCTTCAAGCTCGAGCAGGAGATGGGGAAGAAGCTCTGGGACGGCGAATGGAGCCGGAAGAACGTCATCGGCGACCGGCAAGTGCTGCAGACCGTGACGCCGGACAAGATGCGGACGATCAAGAACCTGTACTACGTGCCGAACAACTCGGTCCTCATCATTTCCGGCGACGTGAACCCCGCCGCGGCGTTCGCGTCGGCGGAGAAGATTTTTGCACCATGGAGACGCGGCGATGACCCGTTCGTGAAAGCGCCGGTGCCGCCGATGCCTCCGCTGACGAAGAGCGTCGCGGTCATCGACGAGGAACCGGTGAATGCCGTGACGGTGCTCGTACAGTGGCAGGGGCCGAGCGTGCGAAAGGACGAGAACGCGACGTTCGCCGCCGACGTGTACTCCGACGTCCTGAACAACCCGCAGTCGCGTTTTCAACGGAAGCTGGTCGACAGCGGACTTTGGCAGGGCGTCATCGTCAACTACTACACGCTCAACAACGTCGGTCCAATCACGGTGAGTGGACAGACGACTCCGGAAAAATTGCGTCAGGGACTGGCGGCAATGATGGTCGAGCTCGGCGAGTCGGTGAAGCCCGGCTACTTCTCGCAGGAAGAACTCGATGACACGAAGGCGAACCGCGCGGTGACGACCGCGTTCGGCACCGAGAAGAGTTCGGACTTCTCGCACACGATCGGATTCTGGTGGGCCGCCTCGGGGCTGCAGTACTACATGAAATACGTGGATGAGATGGCCAGGCGCACGCCGCAGGACCTGCGCGACTATTCCAACAAGTACATCATCGGCAAGCCGCACGTCGTCGGGGTGCTGATGACGCACGAGGATCGCGTGCGCATCAAGTTGACCGAAGACGAGCTCACGAAGATCGGAGTCGCGCCGGGAGTCGTACCATGAAACGCCTCGCTTTGGCGGTCGCGCTCGCGGCCGGCTCGGCCCACGCTCAGTCTGATACGGCGACGGTGAGCTACGTCGTGAGCGGCGTGCGCGTGATCCAGCGGAAGACGACCGCGTCGATCGTCGTCGCGAACCTCTATTTGCTGGGCGGCGTGCGCCAGTCGACGCCGCGCACGGCGGGAATCGAGAATCTTCTCCTTGCCGTGAGTGAACGCGGCACACAAAAGTATCCGAAGGACATCCTGCGGCGCGCGCTCGCGCGCACGGGAAGCGAGATTCCCGTCGCGCCGAGCGAGGACTGGACTCTCGTGAGCATTCACACCACCACGAGCGAGCTCGACTCCACCTGGTCGATCTTCGCGGAAAGGCTCATGCATCCGACGCTCGATTCGGGCGACGTGGAGTTCGTGCGCGGGCAGATGGTGAGCGGGGTCCGCCAGCGTGCGGACAGTCCTGATGCGACGCTGGACTACCTCTCCGACAGCATCGCGTATGCCGGGTCCCCGTACGCGCTCTCGCCGGTCGGCACGGAGACTTCACTGTCCCGAATCACTCGCGCGGAGCTGCGTGCGTACGAGCGCGACCAGATGGTGACGTCGCGCATGCTGCTGGTGTTTGTCGGGAACGTGTCGCGCGCGAAGGTCGTGGCGCTGGTCGGTTCGACGATCGGCAAGCTTCCGGCCGGAAAATACGCGTGGACGATGCCCGACACGATGCCGACGCGGCCCGCCGACGTGATTTTCGACCAGCGCCCGCTGCCGACCAACTACCTCCAGGGGTTCATCAATGGCCCGCCGGCGAACAGCCTCGATGCGCCGGCGCTGCGTGTGGCGGCGGCCGTGCTCTCGGGCCGCATGTTCGCGGAGATCCGTTCGCGCCGCAACCTCACCTACGCCGTGAGCGCCAGCTTCCGGGACCGCGGCCTCACGTCGATGGAGCTGTACGTCACGACGACATCGCCGGACACCACGGTCGCGCTGATGTCGGAGCAGGTGCACGAACTGCAGGATGGCGAGATCGAGACCTCACGGTTGCGTCCGCTTGTGCAACAGTTCATCACGGAATACTTCCTCGACAACGAGACGATCACGGCGCAGGCTGATTTTCTCGCGCGAAACCAGCTCTATCGCGGCGACTTCCACGCGAGCGCGAGGTTCGTGGCCGATCTCAAGGCCGTCACGGGCGCCGACGTGCGCCGGGTGGCGCGCGCCTATATCAAGAACGTGCGCTGGGCGTACGTCGGAGATCCCTCGCGCATCAGGCTCGACCGCCTGCTGATCTTCTAGCGCCGGGAGCGCAGCGCCTCGCGCACGGCGCCGAGCGAGCCTCCCGCCGCGTGCAGCGCGACGAGCAGGTGATAGAGCACGTCGGCGGCTTCTTCGTTGGCGCGCTCGGTGTCGCCGTCGGCACACGCCGTGACGAACTCGCTCGCCTCCTCGCCGATCTTCTTCAGGCGCAAGTTGCGATCGGCAAGGAGTCTTGCCGTGTAGCTCCCGGTCCCGCCGCCATCCGCGCGCTCGTCGATCGTCGCATCGAGTTCGGCGAGCGTGTCCGCGGCGATGTTCCCGAAGCAGGTGGCGGCACCGGTATGGCACGCGGGACCAGCAGGGATGACGCGTGCAAGCACCGCGTCGCCATCGCAATCGGCGCTCAGGGTCACGACGCGCTGCGTGTTGCCGCTCGTTCCACCCTTGTGCCAGAGCCCTCGCGATCTTGACTGATAGTGCATCTCGCCAGAGGCGAGCGTGCGCTCGAGTGCCTCGCGCGACGCAAACGCCACCATGAGCACCTGTCCCGTCGATGCGTCCTGCGCCACGACGGTGACGAGCCCGCCGCCCTTCTCGAAATCGAGTGCGTTCAGATCGAGCATAGAATCCTTCGTGATTCGGCCGCGAGCGCGGCGTTGGTGGCAATCGAGTGTCCGCCGAACGCGGTCACGTCGCCGTCGAGATCGGTGAAGACGCCTCCAGCTTCCTCGACGATCGGAACGAAGCACGCGATATCCCACGGGTTGACGATCGCATCGACCATCACTTCCGCGCGGCCGGTCGCGACCATCAGGTAGCCGAATGCATCGCCCCAGCTGCGGCTCACCGCGGCGGCCTTTGCGAGCCGCTCCCATCGGTCGCGCCCGGCGGGCGACGAGAACACGCGATCGTCCGTGATCAGCACGGTCGCGGCACCCAGTTCGGCAACGTCGCTCACACGTGCGCGCGAGCCGTTGTGCCAGCTTCCGCACCCCGTGGCGGCGGCGATCGTCTCGCCGGCGGCGGGAAAACACGCGGCGCCGGCCAGCACGCACTCGCCCTCGACCACTGCGACGAGCGACCCCCAGAGCGGAACGCCGCGCACGAACGCCTTCGTGCCGTCGATGGGATCGATCACCCAACGGCGACCGCTCGTCCCGGCTTGCTCGCCGAACTCTTCACCGAGCACACCGTCCGCGGGGAAGTGCGCGCGAATCCACTCGCGCACGGCCTCTTCCGCTCCGCGATCCGCCACGGTCACCGGTGAGCCGTCACTCTTCCATTCCACGGCGACATTCTTGCGATAGTGCGAAAAGGCCACCGAGCCCGCGAGCTCCGCGCACTCCTGCACGGCCTGCAGCAACGATTCTTGCGACGCGGCGTGCGTCATGCGACCATCCGCACGGGAATGCCCGCCCGGTGCAGGGCTAGCTTTAGCCCGGTCACGGTCTCGACGCCGTCGTGCACGATGCCGGCGACGAGCGCGGCATCGGCGCCGCCATTCACGATCACGTCGCGCACGTGCGCCGCGATGCCCGCGCCGCCGCTCGCAATGACCGGCACGCTCACCGCCCTCGACACGGCGAGCGTCAGTTCCAGATCGTAACCCGTGCGCGCGCCGTCCTTGTCGATGCTCGTGAGCAGGATCTCGCCCGCACCCCGCGCGACGCATTCGCGCGCCCAGTCGACGGCGTCGAGTTCCGTGCGCACACGAGCGCCCGACGTGTACACCCGCCAGGAATCTCCGTCACGCTTCGCGTCGATGCTCGCGACGATGCATTGCGCGCCGAAACGGCGCGCACCCTCGGTCATGATCTCCGGCCGTTGCACTGCCGCCGAGTTGACGCCCACCTTGTCCGCGCCCGCCCGCAGCGCGTTCGCCATGTCGTCCACAGTGCGAATGCCGCCGCCGATCGTGAGCGGTATGAACAGCCGCTCCGCCGTCCGGCGCGCGAGATCGAGCATCGTTCCGCGCTCCTCGTGCGTGGCGCCGATGTCGAGAAAGACGATCTCGTCGGCGCCGTCGCGCTCATAGCGTTCGGCGAGCTCGACGGGATCGCCGACGTCACGAAGCCCTTCGAACCGGACGCCTTTCACGACGCGGCCCCGCCGTACGTCGAGGCAGACGATCAAACGTCGCGTCAGACTCACGTGCGTTTCCGCCGTTTCGTGCGCAGGGACACGCTTCCCTTCGTGCTGAAGACGCTGCCGGTGTCGGCGAGCGCCTGCCCGAGAGAGAAGCCCAGCGCCTTGAACGCCGCTTCGACGACATGGTGGCGATCCTCACCGCGCAGCACACGGATGTGGAGCGTGAACTTTCCCGCGTCGCAGAACGAGCGCATCCAGTGCTCGAAGAACGTGCTCGGAATCGGACCTCTATAGAACGGTCTCCCGCCCACGTCGATGACGGCCTGTACGAGCGCATCGTCCATCGGAACCGTGCGTTCACCGTATCTCGCGGCGCCCTTCGGTACGAGCGCGGCCACAGCCTGTCCGGCGGTCAGCGCCACATCCTCGACGATGTGGTGCCGGAGGTCGCCGCGCGCCTTGATCGTGAGGTCGAGGCCGCTGTACTTCGCGAGCGCCGTCATCATGTGGTCGAGGAAGGGCACCGTCGTGTCCACCGACGCCAGACCGCTTCCGAGGGAAGCCTCGACGCGAACCGTGGTCTCCTTCGTACGTCGCTCGACGATCTTCCTGGTGCTCACGTGGAGAACTCCTCCGCGAGAATTCGCGGGTCGAGGGCTCCGGTGTAGAGCGCCATGCCGAGCACGGCGCCCGCGAGCCCACGTTCCCGGAGTGCGCGAAGGTCGTTCATCGACGAGATCCCTCCCGACGCGAGCACCGGCCATTCACTGGCTTCTGCGACGTCTTCCATCAGGGGGAGGTCCGTTCCGGTCATCTGCCCCTCGCGGTGCACCGCCGTCACGAGGAGGCCGCCGAGCGGCACGCCGCCGAGTTCGTCGATGAGGTCGAGAATGTTGCGCGGGTGCTCGCGCGTCCAGCCGTGGGTGACGACGCGGCGGTCGCGAACGTCCGTCGCGAGAACGATGGCGCCGGGATTCGCCTCCGCGATTTCGCGGAGCCAATCGGGATCATCGATCGCGCGGGTGCCGACGACCACGCGCTCTGCGCCGTCAGAGAAGAGGCTCTCGACTTCCTCGGTCGTGCGAATCCCACCGCCGACCTGTATCGGCGTCGCGGCGTCGGCGAGAAGATCGCGTACGATCGCGCGGTTGGTGCCGCGGCCCGTCGCCGCGTCGAGATCCACCACGTGCAGCCGCTGGAAGCCGTAACCGGTCCAGCGGCGCGCGATGTCGCGCGGATCGCCGAGGCGAATCTTCTCCTTGTCGAAGTCTCCGCCGACGAGCTGCACGACACAGCCTTCGCGAAGGTCTATGGCCGGGATGGCGAGCATGGTCTATGGGTTCGAGATGAGATTCAGGTATTCGTGAACGAAGGCCAGCCCCGGAGCGGAGCTCTTCTCCGGATGGAACTGGACGCCGACCACCGTGCCAGCACGAACGGCCGCGGGAAACCGGTCGCCTTCGTGTGTGGACCAGGCCGTGACGACGGATTCGTCGAGTGGGCGGCAGACGAAACTGTTCGCGTAGTATGCGGTCTCGAGTCGCGCGCGGCCGAAGAGCGGATCGTTCGCGTCGTCGATGGTGTTCCAGCCGATCTGCGGAATGCGCGGCGTACGAAGCCTCGTCACGCGCCCGCCGAACACGCCGAGCCCCGCCCCATCGCCTTCGTCGCTCGCATCGAACATGAGCTGCATGCCGAGGCAGATTCCGAGACACGGAAGCCCGGCAGCAATGGCATCGCGCATTGCATCGCGGCCGCCTTCGAGCGCGCGCGCCGCGGGCTCGAACGCGCCGACTCCAGGCAGGACGAGCACGTCGGTGTCCACCGCGGCGCGCGCATCGGTTTCGAGTCGCACGTTGCGCCCTTCGCCGCGCAGCGCCTTCGCGAGCGAGTGCAGATTTCCCGCGCCGTAATCAAAGAGCGTGATGCGCATCAGGTCGCGTCGCGCGGCGCGGTTCGCAGTGCGGCGCGCAGCGCGGCGAGCGCGCGTTCCATCACGGGCCATGGTCCGGCGGTTATGCGGAATGCGTCTCCGATGCCGGGAAGATCGCGGAACGGGCGGATCGCAATGCCCTCGTCGCGCAGCGACTTCGCGAGCACGAACGCCTTGGGTGTGGGCACAAGCAGGAAATTCGCTGCCGATGGAAGGGGCGGGAGGCTCATCGCGACAAGCTCGGAAGCGAGGCGGTCGCGGCTCGCGACGGCCTCGCGCACGCGAGCGGCGACCCAATCCGTATCGGTCGTGAGCGCCTCGACGGCCGCGCACTCGGCCAGCCTGTTCAGTTTGAACGGCCCTCGTGACTTCTCGATGATTTCAACGATCTCGGCCGAAGCGGCGGCGTAGCCCACGCGCAGCCCCGCGAGTCCGTACGCCTTCGAGAGCGTGCGGCACACGATCACGCGCTCGAGTCCCGGCGCCTCCGCAAGAAAGCCCTGAAGCCCGGTGAACTCCACATACGCCTCGTCGAGCAGCACGAGGCCGCGCGCATTGTCGATGATTCGGCGAATCGTGTCGACGCTCGTGGGCGACGCCGTCGGATTGTTGGGCGAACAGAGGTAGATGATGCGCGCGTTCGTGGCGAGCAGCGCGTCGGCGTCCATGGAGAAATCCGCAGCGAGCGGCACCGGAACGGGAGTGATGCCGTTGATGCGCGCGAACACCGGGAGCATCACGAACGTCGGGTCGGGATGCGCGATGGTGTCGCCCGGCGACGCGAACGCGCGGATCACGCAATCGAGCACGTCGTCCGATCCGTTGCCGGTCACCACACATTCGGGGCCGAAGCCCGCCATCTTGGCGATCGTGCGCTTGAGGGAGTCGCCGTACATGTCGGGATAACGCGATACGTCGAGTCCCTCGCGCAACACGGCGGCCGCTGCCGGCGGTGTGCCCCATTGGTTCGTGTTGTCGCTCAGGTCGACTTCGGCGTCGGCTCCCGCGGAATAGCGCGGGATCGATGCGAAGTCCGGTCGCGGCAGCTGGTCCGGCGCAAGGCGATTCAAGGACGTCATGCCGTTCTCCATTGTCTCGCCGCGGCGGCATGTCCCGGCAGCCCTTCGGCGTCAGCGAACGTTCCCACGTCGGACGCCAGTGAGCGAGCGGCCGCGCGCGAGACGCGTTGTATCGTGGTCCAACGATAGAAGTCCTCGGTCGACAGCCCCGAATATCCGCGCGCGAGGCCGCCGGTCGGCAGCACATGGTTCGCTCCCGTCATGTAATCGCCGAACGCGACGCTGCTCGCCGCTCCGATGAAGATGGTTCCGGCGTTGCGAACGCGCGCCGCCACGCCGCCGCCGGCGCGGCAGCAGACGAGCACGTGCTCCGCCGCGTACTGGGCGGCGAACGCGATCGCCGCGTCGATAGACGAGACGCTCACGATGCCGCCGCGCGCAGCGAACGCATCGCGGATGATCGCCGCGCGTGGCTCGGTTGGAACGATGCGTTCGATCGACCGCTCCACTGCGCGCGCGAACGGTCGCGACGCCGAGACGAGCACGACCGCGGCGAGCGGGTCGTGCTCCGCCTGCGCGACCATCTCGCGCGCGACGACGACCGGATCCGCGGAATCGTCCGCGATCACGAGCAGCTCACTCGGCCCCGCGGGCGCGTCGATGGCGACGACACCGGCGGCCTGCAGCTTCGCCTCCGCGACGTACGCGTTGCCCGGACCGACGATGCGATCCACGCGGGCGATGCTCTCGGTTCCCCATGCCATCGCCGCGACGGCGCCCGCGCCCCCAACGGCGAACACACGATCCGCGCCGGCGATTTCCGCCGCTGCCAGGAGCACCGCTGCGGGCCGGCCGTCGCGGGCCGGAGGTGAGCACACGATCACCTCGCGCACACCGGCGACCTTTGCGGGCACGACACCCATCAGGAGACTGCTCGGGTACGTCGCGCGTCCGCCGGGTGCGTACACGCCGACACGGGCGAGCGGGTCGGGTCGTCGCGTGATCACGACACCGTCGACCGTCGTGAACGACTGCACCGCCGGACGGAACGCCCGGTGCACGGCGCGAATGTTTTCGGCCGCGCGCTCGAGTGCGCGGCGCAGCGTGGGATCGAGCGAGTCCAGCGCCCGTCTCCAGAGCCGGCGCGGTACCTCGATCGACTGGAGCGCGACGCCGTCGAGTTCGCGCGCCATCGCGCGAAGCGCGGTGTCGCCGTCGCGCCGCACGTGCGCGAGGATCGCCGCAGTGCGACTGCGGATCGCGTCGTCGGCGCTCGTCGAGCGATCGAACAGCGCCTTCCATTCCGCGGTGCCGGTCACGGGTACGCCGCCCCGCACCGCGAGCTTCAAGGTGTTCATGCCATCAGCCTCTCGATGCGGGTGACGAGGATCCCTTCGCCGCCGAGCTGCTTGAGCGCCGTGAGAGTCTTATAGATGCTTGCCGCCGGCGCGACCGCGTGCACGGCTACCATCGTGCCGCCGTTCAGGAGATCGATGACGGTAGGCCCGGAAATTCCGGGGAGCACCTTCTTCACCTCATCGAGCCGGTCGCGCGGCACGTTCGCCATCACGTATCGCTTGCCGCGCGCGGCGATCACCGACTCCAAGGCCTGCACCAGTTCATTGAGCGAACGCTCTCGCGGTTCGTCGAGCGAACGCCCACGCGGTTCGTCGGCCGCAGGTTTCGCCGCTGTGATCAGCCGCGCGCTCGACTGCAGGACGGTCGCGATCTCCCGAAGTCCGTTCACCTTGAGCGTCGAACCAGTGGAGGTGAGATCGACGATGAGGTCCGCGATTCCGAGGTGCGGGGCGACCTCGACGGCGCCGGAGACGGGAACGACCTGCACCGTCTTGCCTGCCGCCGCGAAAAAGCTCCGGGTCAGATTCGGAAAGACCGTCGCGATTCGCGGCGAACCCTGAAGGTCGTTCAGCGAGCGGATTCCTCCCTCTTCGCGGGCGGCAACGACCAGCCGACACCGTCCGAACTCGAGATCGAGGCGCGATTCGAGCGCCCGTTCGGATTCGGCAACCAGGTCCCATCCGGTAATGCCGGCATCCGCAGCGCCGTCGGCGACGAATTCGGGAATGTCCTGGGCGCGCACGAAGATGGCCTCGAACTCGCCGCCGAGCGATGCCGTGAGGGCGCGCTCACTGCTGGCCCTGACCTCGAGGCCTGCGTCGTTGAGCAGCTCACGGCAGTCCTGGTTGAGCCGGCCTTTGTTGGGAAGTGCTATGCGAAGCATGGAATTGGACCCGAAAGATCAAAGATGGGAGAAGTTGGTGACTGAAATAGAAAAAGCCCGTCCGCTGGGACGGGCCGGGCTCGGAGCAGGGTGTCGAACGCGCCGTTAGGCGGTCATCCGGACACGTGCGACCTCGCCGCGGCCCGTGGGCCGTGGTGGAGATGCACATGGTGGAGGATTCGCTCGCGCATGATTGCATGAAGGCTAGCCGGGCACGGGGCCGCAGTCAACCAATTGGCCGAATTACGGAAGGGCGGAGGGGCAATCCGATGAGGCAAAAGATTGCATTTCGGTGTGGCTGTGAATAATTTCACATACGGCGTATTCGCTCAGCACTCAGCATGTCAACCATTCATTGTGTTCGGTTCTGGAGGCCTCAAGTAATGCGGTTCCTCGGTGTAGCGCTTGTCTCGAGCGCGGTTGTTCTCGGCGCGTGCGTTGGTGGTGCGAAGCAGGATGCAACGCCTGCTGCGGCGTCGACGCCGGCAGCGGCGGCTCCTGCAGCGGCCGCGGCTGGTACGGCGCTCCCCATCACGGGCAAGACGTGGGAAGTGAAGATGGTAGGCGACGGCAATGCCTATAAGTTCGTTCCCGCCGATCTCACGATCAGAGCCGGCGACGGAATCAAGTTCACGGTCGTCTCGATCCCGCCGCACAACGTTGCCTTCGATCCGGCCCTGGTTCCCGCCGACGTGAAGGGCCAGCTCGACGCGAACATGGGTGCGAACAAGCTCGGCGAGCTCTCGAGCGCGCTGTTGCTCAACATCGGCGACGCGGTCACGATCTCGTTCGCCGGCATCAAGCCCGGCAAGTACGAGTTCCACTGCACGCCGCATCTCGCGATGAACATGAAGGGAACGGTCACGGTCACGCCGTAAGCACACGCAACTGTTCGACGTGACGGGCGCCCGGG
>Ga0209638_1002490_pt1 | contig 11293 bp, 11 predicted proteins | sample BarGraNGADG00211_FD_184490 | JGI IMG/M metagenome (GOLD analysis project Ga0209638, IMG submission 184490) | Arctic peat soil microbial communities from Barrow, Alaska - Barrow Graham LP Ref core NGADG0002-211 (SPAdes) (version 2) | ecosystem: Environmental > Terrestrial > Soil > Wetlands > Peat... | reverse complement strand
TCGAGCGTCTGACCCGCTGCGGCAACACCGGCTGCCGCTGCCACGCCGACCCACCACAGCTCCACGGGCCCTACCTGACCTGGACCCGCAAGGTCGACAACAAAACTGTCACCCGCACCCTGGACACCGCCCAGGCCGACGCCCTGCGCCCGCTGCTGGACAACTCCCGGCGACTACGTGAACTCACCACCGAACTCGAAGCCCTCGCGCTCCAGCAGGTCAGAGACAACCCGACTCAACCCGACCCCTGACCGGCCTATCCGCGCGCGCTCCAAGTCTGAGGAGCCCCAAACAGGAGCGACGCCTGCAGCTTCTGCGCCTGCGCTCCTCCGAATGCTCGGCTTACCAACCGACGATTCGGTCACGTAACTCCGGCGCGACTGCACTTCTCACAGCGTCGAGCACGTCGGGACCGACCACGATGAGTTTCGTTGGGTCCGCACGCAGGATAACGGACGCGCACGCAGCGGCCTCTTCGGGCGTTGAGCCCACATCCTTGATAGGGATAGCCGCGTTAGGCCTATGGCCAGCAAACGTTCCGGTGAGAGCCAGGTACCAGCGCCCAGCCAGGACCGGATCAGTGCGGACATCCCGGGGGTATGGCAGGAAGACGATTTGGCGGCTCAGGTCCTGCTCCTGGACGTGGAGAGCAGCCAGGAGGCGTTCGCCGGTTGGGTTGGGCGTGAGTGCCAGGAGCCGCGCGGACTCTCGTGCTTGCGTAATCGGGCCTACCTGCGACGCGCCGAACCGTGTAAGTGGGGGTCCGATGTAGCCGAAGGCCTGGCTCGCGGCGAGCGTCAGTAGCCCGCCCGTGGCCGCAACGATGGTCCGCGAGAGGTGACCTGATGATCTCATCGACCGGGTGGTGACCAGGGCCGCCACAGCCGTAACGATGACGACGAGGCAAGCCAGCTCGAGCCCAATGGCGAACTTCCAGAAGTAGTAGCTGACCTTAGTTGCCGTGAGGAGCTGCAGCACGGCGAGCGCGCCCGCAATGGCCGTGCCGCCGACAGGTACGAGAGCGAGTGCGGCGGTGCGCGCAGCTGCTCCTCCGGGGGCGCCCTGCGGCGCCCGTCGGGCCCGTGTGAAGACTGCGAAGGTGAGGCCCGCACTGCCAGCCACAATCGTGATGAGCAACCCGATGGCGGGTGGCGTGACGGCACCAGGGGCTGTGAACTGCGTTGCGATTGGCAGAACTGAAAGCACATCGACGACAGCAAGCAGCGAGAGGCTGACGGCCAGCGCGATGGCGGAGGCAGCCAGCCACTGCCCGGGAGGTGCCGCCCATCTCCTTCGTGACAGCGGCACGACGAGGGTGAACAGGGCCAGTAGGGCAAGCACGAGGAGGGGCGCCCAGTCGTAGGCGATGCCCACGATGGCGCCCCCGATCGCTCCCAGGATGACTGGCGAGATCACCCGATGCAAGGGGACGACGAGGAGCACGAGCATGCCCACGAGCGCGCAGGCCACGACGAAGTTGGCGAACCCGTCCTGAAGCGCGGTGGCCCCAGGCCCCGCCATGAGTCCGGCAGTGACCAGGGCAACCATTGGCGCTGCAACTGCGGGGCGTCGGCGCAGACGCGGTAGCGCACAGATGCCGGCGACAAGCGCAGTGACGGCGACAATCACAACGAGCGCTACAGAGTGCGCATAGACGACCAGCTCGTGGTCTGCGCTGCCCACGGTGGGGGAGGTCAGTAGCTCCATGGTCGCCGCGACCACCGTGTGGAAGCCCTGAGGGTACGAGGTGAATGCAGGGGCTTCGCCGAACGTGGTCAAGGGCGCCGCGTTCGTCATGACGCCGAAAATTCGGATCATGTGAACGATCGCGTAATGCGAGCTGTTGTCCCAGCCCGGGATAAAGAGCGTCAGGACCCGAGAGCCCGTGTGCGCTGTAAGCAAGTCTCGTAGGGCGGCCGCGCTGGCGATCGCAGCAATGAAGGGTAGGGCGTCGACCGGACGGAGATTTGGGACAAGGGAGGCGAGCCGGGACCGGGGCGAGCGCCCATTGGTTACCCAGGCGCCCAGACCTCCAAGGAGCAGGGCGAGGACCATCGTCATGCGGCCGAGTCCTAGAAGCGGCGCGGGAAACCACCACCCCATCGGCAGCCACCCGAGGCCTGCCGCGCCCGCAATGAGAATGCGGCGTGACAACTGACGTGACGTGGGCACCAAGAGACACCCCGTGGCCAGTACCGCGAGTGCTAGCCCCCCCTGAAGTAGTCCCGTGCGACGCGCGATGACAACAAGTACCACGAGAATTGCGCCAACAAGAATGCCACGAGCAATCCTGACAAGGTTAAGGCGACGCGACGCAGACAAGTTTTCCTGCGAGTCGCTCAGATCAGGAGCTAGGTCGACAACGGGTCCGCTCAGGGACGCGTCATTTCGCGACATCGACCACCGCCAGGGCCAAGGCGTCAGACCATTCCCGGATGGGTGCAACGCCTGCACTCTCCCAACGGTCATGTCCCAACACGGAGTAGGAGGGGCGAGGCGCCGGCCGCACGAAAGCCTCGGACGTCGTCGGCCGCACCCGGGTGGGGTCCAGACCCAGCTCGGAAAAGATCGCCTGGGCGAAGCCGAACCACGTCGTCTCCCCCGACGACGTCCCGTGATAGATGCCGAACGCCGCCTCCGACGTCACAAGCCGCACGATTGCCGCCGCTAGGTCCACCGTCCACGTGGGCTGCCCACGCTGGTCGTCGACAACCGAAACCGTGTCTCGTTCGGCGGCCAACCGCGCCATGGTCTTGACGAAGTTCGGTCCGTGGGCGCCATACAGCCATGCGGTCCGCACAACCCAGGACTGCGGGCACAGGGCCCGGACAGCCCACTCCCCTGCCCCCTTGGTCCGGCCGTATGCCGATCGCGGCGCGAGCGGCGCGTCCTCCGGATACGGGCTGTTGGCGTCGCCCGCAAAGACATAGTCCGTCGAGACCTGGACCATCAGCGCTCCGGAAGCGGCGCAAGCACGGGCCAGGTTCGCGGCCCCGACCGCGTTGACCGCGAACGCCTGTGCTTCATGGGTTTCCGCTTCATCAACCGCGGTCCAGGCAGCGGCGTTGACCACGATGTCGTGACCAGCCACGGCCGCAAGACAGGCGTCCGGATCGACAATATCCAGAACATCGCGGTCGACTCCGGTCACCTCGTGAGTCCCTGGTGACTCGCCCAGTGCGGCGACCAGGTCCTGCCCGAGCATTCCGTCGCAGCCGACGACCAGCCATCGACTCATGTCTTTGACCGCTGCACGTTGCGCATCCCGCGAGGTTATCGGAACCAGCCAACCATCACGGAATCCGACGAGGGCGATAACCTGCCCTCTCATGAAGGGAATCATCCTCGCCGGGGGGTCCGGGACGCGACTTCACCCGATCACCCGCGCCATCAGCAAGCAGCTCATGCCGGTTTATGACAAGCCGATGATCTACTACCCGCTTTCGACGCTGCTCATGGCCGGGATCCGTGAAGTCCTGATCATCACGACCCCGCAGGACCTCTCTCAGTTCGAGAAGCTGCTGGGGGACGGCTCGGCCTGGGGCATCGACATCTCGTATGCCGTGCAGCCGAGCCCGGATGGTCTGGCGCAGGCCTTCATCATCGGCGCCGACTTCATCGGCCAGGAAACCGTGGCGCTCGTCCTGGGCGACAACATCTTCTACGGCACCGGCCTTGGCACCTCACTGCGCAGGAACACCGTGCTCACGGGCGGTCACGTGTTCGCCTACCACGTCAGTGAGCCCTCGGCATACGGCGTGGTCGAGTTCGACGACGATGGCACCGTCCTCTCCATCGAGGAGAAGCCGGCCAAGCCCAGGTCAAGCTACGCGGTCCCCGGGCTGTACTTCTACGACAATGACGTCATCGGGATCGCCGCCAACCTGAAGCCCAGCCCTCGCGGCGAGCTCGAGATCACCGGGATCAACGAGGCCTACCTGGCCCGCGGGGACCTGACCGTCACCGTCCTGCCGCGTGGCACGGCATGGTTCGACACCGGCACCTTCCAGGGTCTGCTCGAGGCCAGCCAGTTCGTCAACGTCGTGGAGGCCCGGCAGGGGCTCAAGATCGGCTGCGTCGAGGAGGTCGCCTGGCGCAACGGTTGGTTGACCGACAACGAGCTGTCCGACCTGGCCGACCCCCTCGTCAAGAGCGGCTACGGCACCTACCTGCACAGCGTGCTCGCCGGGGGAAGGGCTCGCGCCTGATGGACATCCGAGCGCTGAAGATCGAGGGCTCCTTCGAGATCACCCCCAGGGTGTTCCCCGACGACCGCGGCGTGTTTCTGGAGTCCTTCCGCGGCGACAAACTCGCAAAGGTCATCGGACACCAATTGGACATCATCCAAACCAATGTGTCGGTATCTTCCCGGGGAACGGTACGTGGCGTCCACTTCGCCGACCTGCCGCCATCGCAGGCCAAGTACGTCACCGCTATGTCCGGATCCTTCATCGACTTTGTCCTTGACATCCGGGTTGGCTCCCCCACGTTCGGGCAGTGGGACAGCGTCCTGCTCGACACGATCGACCGCCGCGCCATCTACCTCGCCGAGGGCCTGGGCCACACCATCTGCTGCCTCGAAGACAGCTCCACCGTCATGTATCTGTGCTCCGCCACCTACAACCCGGCACGCGAGCACGCCATCAACCCCCTCGACCCCGAGCTCGGACTCGCCATGCCAGAGGGCGTCACCCCGGTGCTGTCCACCAAGGATGCCGAGGCCCCCTCACTGAGCCAGGCGGCCGCACAGGGACTGCTCCCCCGGTATGACGAGTGCGTCCGTTACTACGCCGAGCTCGCCTCGGGCGCCTGAAAAGCCCGTATCGCGACGTGGATCAGATGCGGAGATCCTCTCTCGCCGCACCTGGGAGTCGAGAACCCGACCTTGTCCCCGACAAGTCGCCACGCCCTGCACAGGGGTTCACGCGTCGGTTCACGCGTCACAAGTAGTCGAACTTCGGTTTACGCTGACGCTTACCGCGCTGAGGCAATCAGCGTTCTCGGCCCGTTCGTGGGCTGCCACGTTCGTGGGCTGCCACACCCTTCTTTCGGTCCTGCTCATCCGAGCACTCGAGCGAGAAGGAGTCCGTTATGGGCATCCCAGCACCGAAAGGGTCAAGGCAATGAGCTGCGACGGCATGCACAAGATCGCGCGCTATCAACCCGCGCGGCGGTCCAGTTCGAACGCGCGAGTGTGTGCTCGTGCGTTGTCTTCAGATCGATGCGTCTGCCACACGCGCGGGCCCTTTCAACTCGATGCGTGGGTAGCCGCTTCACTCGCCCCGGTCGGTAGAGGCATCGAAGGGTGCCGCGGATGTCGTTGATCGGGTGGGTGTTCCTCGATGCGATCGCGGTGGTCACCGTCGCGGCGTTTGTTGCCCTCGTTCTTCTGTGGCCTTCGCTGGCCGGGCGTAGCCCTGGCAAGGTCGTTGCCAGGGCGGGAATGCTGCTGGGGGTCAACTTCTTGGTACTGCTGACCGCTGCCACACAGCTCAACGCTCAGTTTCTGTTCTTTGCCGACTGGACGGACCTCAGAGGCGCCTTCGGTGGGGGGCCTACTTCGACAGCACTGAGCCGGGGCGCCACCGCCTCCCACGCGGCCAGCAGGAAGGCAGTCGGCACCGCTGCCACCGCTACTGGGGTGCTTCCGCCTTTACCCACTGGCCGTATGAGTCCTTCGGGCGTGATCTCGTACACGATCAAGGGGGCACTGAGCGGGATCGTCGGAACGGTCGTCGTTCAGCTGCCACCGGGCTACACCGACCCCGGTAACGCCTCGGTGCGGTATCCCGTCATAGAGGCTTTCCAGGGCTATCCCGGCAGCCCCAAGTCGTGGATTAACGGGATGAATCTCGGTGGTGTCGCGGCGCACCAAGCTGCCATGAAGCGAATGCGCCCGGCCTTGGTTGTCTCCCCACAGGTGGAGATCCCCGCCGGCGTGGATACCGAGTGCGTCAACGGCAGCGCCGGCAACCCACAAGTGGAGACGTGGCTTGCGCAGGACGTTCCGAACTGGGTTACGCATACGTTCCGCGTCCAGACCAACCGAGCCTCATGGGCCGCGATAGGGCTGTCAGCCGGCGGCTGGTGCGCGGCGATGGTGGCCATGTTGCATCCGGCCCAGTACGCGGCCGCGATCGTGATGGGCGGCTACTTCCGCCCCGAGTTCGGCCCCTTCTACTATCCCTATCCGACTCAAGGCCGGCTCGCCGCCCGCTACGACTTGGTCGCCCTCAGCAGGCGAAACCCCCCGCCCGTGGCTATTTGGCTGCAGACCTCCCATGCAGATCCTCTCTCCTACAATTCGAGCGCGGCATTCCTCAAGGCTGCCAAGCCGCCACTGGCCGTGAACGCTATGATCCTCCAAAATGCCGGACACCGGGTCAGCCTTTGGCAGGGCCTTCTGCCCGGCAGCCTGACCTGGCTCGGCGCGAACGTCCCCGGCTTCAAACCCATGCCGTAGGGAACACGACATCGAGTCGACGGTCTAGATTTCCAACGTCCCGCAGGCTGGCCATTGGGACTTTCGGCCTATCCAGTGCCGGGATACGTTGCGCGACAATGGATGTGGCGGAGGAGGTGGGCAACTGTGCGGACGTCGGTCCATCGGGCTAGCGCCACAAGCTTCGCGGTCGCGGTGCTGCTGCTGGCCGCTGCCTGCGCGTCCTCACCGCATACGCCAAACACCGGCCTGACCACACCGGCGACAGTCACGAGCACGGCCCCCCCTTCCTCGGCCAGCGGCACGCCGACGGCCACATACCCCGCCACGACGGGCACGACGTCGACCACCGGCACGGGCACCTCGTCAGCCACGCCTGCTCCGACCACCCAGTCGAACACGCTGGCTCCGACCGCGCCGATCCCCCCGTCCCTCGTTGGTCATGTGGTGAGCCGCATCCCAACGAGCCGCAGAGTCGTCGCGCTGACGTTCGACGCCGGGGCGAACGGTGACGGTGTGGACTCGATCCTCTCAACGCTTGCCAAGGAGAAGGTGGCGGCGAGCTTCTACCTCACCGGCAACTTCGTCAACAGCTTTCCGACGCTGGCGGTCCGGATGTCCGCGGCGGGCCGACTCGGCAACCACACCGCAAGCCACCCGCACCTGCCCACCCTGACCGACGCCCAGGTGATGACGCAGGTCACCAGCGCGCAGACGACGATCCTGCGCGTCACTGGCGAGGATCCGCGCCCGCTCTTCCGCTTCCCCTTCGGCGACTCGGGTCCGCGCGACCTGAGACTGGTCAACGACCTCGGGTACGTCGCCGTCGGCTGGACCGTCGACAGCCTCGGCTGGCAGGGGACCTCGGGTGGTCGCAGCGTCGACTCCGTAGTCCAACGCGTCCTCGGGGCAGCCACACCGGGCGAGATCGTGCTCATGCATGTCGGGTCCAACCCGACCGACCACAGCACGCTCGACGCCGACGCCCTGCCAAGGATCATCGCGGGACTGCGCGCGGCGGGCTACGGCTTCGTGACCCTCGACGCCCTGGGCGGCGGCTGACCGGGGCGGTCCAACCCTCAACGCCTGCGAGTCAGTCCTGTTGGGCGATGAAGGTGTGCATGCCGGGGACGGTGAACGCGAGCTGGCCGCGCTCCGGGGCATACAGCAGGCCCTTCTTGATCACTTCGTTGCGGGCAACCGACAGGTCTGAGACTCGTCGCTTGCCCATGGCAGCGGTCAGATCGGAGATCGCCACCGGTTTGTCACCGCCGAGCTCAGCCATCGCCCTCAGGAGCTGCCGCTGGGCAGTCGTGGCGCGTTCCCAGCGGGAGCGATACAGGCCCTCGTCAACCTCTCTGCGCGCGAACTCACCGCCCACCTGCACGTCATCGAGGTTGATGGTGCTCGACCGCGCCGCATCCCACACGTGTTTGCCGACGGCCTGCAGGAAGTATGGGTAACCGCCTGCGATCACCAGAGCCGCCGCGAGCGCGTCAGCCTCCCAGACGACGCCGTGCGCGCTCGTTGGCCCGGTCAGTGCCGCCTTGGCGCCCGCGGCGTCCAACAGCCCGATCGGTCGATAGTCATAGAGCCGCTCGGCATAGCTGGTGGCATCCGCCAGTTGGGCTGGCAGGGACGGCAGTCCGGCGCCAACAAAGATGACCGGGAACGGTATGTCGGACTGACCGATCTGATGCACCGCGGTGTTGACCGCGGTGAGGTCTGCCGGGCTGGCCTCCTGCAGCTCGTCGACCAGGATCAGCGTGCCGATCCCCAGATCGCGCGACGTCTCCCCGAGCACCTCGAACAGCATGGCGAGGTCGTCAGCGAACCGTCCGGTGTCGGCGACGCCAGCCACCGGTTCGACATCGACGCCAACGGAGACCATGCCCGAGGTGGGATCGAACTTGAGCGAGAACGCCTTGAAGACGCCGAGCAGCCGCCGCAGGCGTGGTTCGGGGTGCCGGCCCGTCGCGGCCCGCATGGCCCGAACCAGTGCCGAGGACAGGGCGACCGGCAGCGGGATGGCAGGGGTGACCTCGACCTTGGCGGCGATCCAGCCCTTGGCGCTGACCTGGGCCAGCAGCTCGTTGAGCAGCACCGTCTTGCCGACGCCGCGCAACCCGTTGAGGATCCAACCGCGGTCACCCTCACCGAGCTCGTCGACCTTGCGGCGGACCACGGTGAACGCGTCCAGGAGGGGTTCACGACCGGCGAGCACGGGAGGCCGGCGCCCGGCGCCAGGTCTGAACGGGTTGGTCACTGGATCCATGTCTGAGACATTATCAATCCGTATAACAATCTTCCATAGACGATCTGACAGGACCTGTTCGTCGGAACAACGATGATCTGAGGCCCCGGCTCAGTGCTCCGGGACCAAGATGCCGAACGTCATTTGGCCCTGCTCGCGCACGTCGGCGGGCACGAGTAGCCAGGCCGGGTGGGTCGCGGAGCCAAGCACTCCCGCCATACGGAGCCTGTGGTCGTCCTTCTTCGTCAACTCCTCACGCATCGTGAACGGGTCCTCCACCAGGGCGCACAACAGAGCCAGGTCGCGCAAGTGCCGGGATGGGTCACCAGGCAGTCCGCTCGCGGCCCCCTTGACGACCAGAGCTGCCAACAGGGACGGACGCGGCACCGCGACGATTCGGCCTTCGTGTTCGACCACGACGAGCTCGGTGCGGTCGAGCGCCTGGGTGCCACCTGGAACCTCGAGCGTGCGTCCCGGCTTCGTCGTGGTCAGGTTGGCGCGGGCACCAAGACCTTCGGGCGCCAATACGTCCACCTTGACCGGCTGCGGCTTGGCGGGGCGGATGTACCGGTGGGCCAGACCGTCGGGGCTCATCCCGTCCACCGTGAACCCCGCGGTCTGCAGTGCAGCGACGACCTGGCCGATGGCGTCCCGGGCGGCACGAACGTTGGCGACGATGTCACCGTCCTGGCTGATCTGGGGCGGCACCTGCCCGTGTTCAAGGGCATGCAGTAGAACCATTTGCCCACCCACGAGAGTCCAGGGTGTCCTGAGGGTCTCGGCAAGATCGAGCAGCACGTGCCACAGCTCGTCTACCGGGTGTGCGAGAGGCGGCAAGGTGATGGTCAGACGGCTCACCGCCTGGCTCCGACCGTGCGTGTGCTGAGCTCGTTCAGCTTAGCCACGCCACCGCTGACGGCCCGAGGCTCCGCTGACTCGAGCAGGTCCGCGGCCAGTGCCGCCACGCCCGGGTGCGAATGCCCCTCGAAGGGCCACACGCCCCGCGGGACGCGCACCAGCAGATTCGACTCGGCCGGCATTTCGACGATATGCAACGCTCGAACCAATTCTGGCCATCGCCCGCTGGGCACGTAGAACTGTGGTATCTGGCCCATCGCCAGGAGATCCACACCCATCCGGGCAGCCTCGGCGGGGCCGGCAGCCAGCACTTGCGGCTCAGCCAGCAACCGCGAGATGGCTGCCGGATGGGCCCGGACGCGAAGGACCTGGCTCCGTGAGCGCAGCGCCGCGCGCCAGCAGTCAGCATCAGCGCCGTTGAGCTTGCTCAGGAGGTGACGCACCTGGCTGCATGCCACCGACGGCAACCAAAGAGCCGACCCGCCGTCGAGCAGGTCCAGCAGGCCCCACGCCCGCGCCGGGGCCAGCGGCCGGCCCGCCCGCGCCTTCTGGCCGGCCAGACGAGCGACGTCCTGCGGGTCAACGAGCCAAACGCGGCCGACCCTGTGCCCCGCCAGGTCCCCGGAGCGCACCAGCTGGCGAACCCGCGTCGGGTGCACGCCCAGGCGCTCAGCAGCGTCGTTCACGGCGATGTCCATGCGCCCTCCATTTCAGCAATAGGCTCACCTGCGAGACCATTCCTGAAACCATGGTGTCACGAGAACCTCATTACAGCAATCATCTCGCCCCTGAGGGCATTCCTATAATTCCGGCGGTCAAGCGGCTCGCATCTCACGATGACGAAACGACTTGTTGACCTGGATGACGCCGACGTAGCAGCTGCCCGGGAGGCGCTGGGCACCAAGACCTTGAAGGACACCGTGGTCAAGGCGCTGCGGGAGGCCAGCGCTTCCGCTGCCCGACGTCGGGAGGTGGAGCGATTGGTCAGCGGATCGATGAAGGCCTTGGCCGACAACGACGAGCGGGCACGAGTATGGCGGTAGTTGCCCGCTACCTGGTGGACACCAGCGCAGCGGCTCGCATGCATCACGAGCGGGTTGCCGAACGGGTAGCCCCGTTGATCACTGCCGGCCTGGTCGCTACCTGTGCTCCTCTGGACTTCGAAGCGCTGTTGAGCGCGAGGAGCTCGCAGGACTACGAGCAGATCCGAGTGGACCGCCAGTCGGCATATGAGTACCTGCCGGTCCTGGACGAGCACTGGCATCGGGCCTTGGATGTTCAACGATCCTTGGCACGGCTCTCTCGACACCGTGACGTGGGCCTGACCGACCTGCTGGTCGCGGCCGTCGCCGAACAGCACCGCATCACCGTCCTGCACTACGACTCGGACTACGACACGATCAGCGAGTTTATTGACCTTCAGGCGCGATGGGTCGCCCCGCGCGGCAACATCGACTGACTCCGGACGTGGCGGCGACACGTCCGGGCGACCACGCGGGGCGCCATACCGGCGACTCGGTCAGGCCAGGGCTGCCACCGCTGCGGCGACCGCCGGGGCGACGCGCTCGTCGAACACGCTCGGCACGATCTCCAGCGCGGTCGGCTCGGCGACCAGCCCAGCGATCGCCCACGCCGCGGCCAGCTTCATCGCCTCGGTGATCTGAGGAGCGCCGGAGTCGAATGCACCCCGGAACAGACCAGGGAACGCCAACACGTTGTTGATCTGGTTCGGGAAGTCG
>Ga0209638_1002488_pt1 | contig 11302 bp, 13 predicted proteins | sample BarGraNGADG00211_FD_184490 | JGI IMG/M metagenome (GOLD analysis project Ga0209638, IMG submission 184490) | Arctic peat soil microbial communities from Barrow, Alaska - Barrow Graham LP Ref core NGADG0002-211 (SPAdes) (version 2) | ecosystem: Environmental > Terrestrial > Soil > Wetlands > Peat... | reverse complement strand
CGCGGGCGCAGCCGGTAGGCAAGCGGCGCCAGGCTCGCCAGCCGTTTATCCGCCGCGTCCGCGAACAGGTCGGACATGCCCCGAAGTATGCAGGCGGCCGCGGCCGCGTGACCCTCAGTGAGACGGCCACCGAAGCGGCGGCCGTCTCATCTCGTGACCCACCTGTATCCGCGCGGAACGATCAGCTCGCGCGGAAGTAGAGGTCCTGGTTGGCGTGGTTGGGCGAGTCTGCCGCGTTTGCCGAGATATCCATGTGGATGTCCGTACCAACCGGAATGGTGGCGGGGCCGCCCTTGTCGACTATGCACTTCGTGAGATTGAGCGTGACGCTGAGCGTATTGGCGGAGTTGGCCGCCTGATCGGCGCTTGCGTCTGTCAGTTCGCCACTCATTGTCCCCGACGATTGTGCCCCGGGCACGATTTCCAGATTCGGATCGCTCTCGCTGTAGCTCGCCGCCGAGCACGCTCCCGAGTCGTGGTTGGTCCTCGGAGGAATCAGATCTCCCTGGGACTGGATGCCGAACTCGTATACGAGCCGACCGATATCCATGAAGTCCGGCTCACCGGCGCCGGCGATACCGTCGCGTTGCGGCCTCCACCAAGTGAGTTGCACCTTGATGTCGCCGCCGCCAACAGCCGTGACGGGCATCGGGTTGTTGCGCGTGCCGTAAGCGCCCGCCCCCGCGGCGTAGTCGATCGTCTTGACTCCGGTACCGCCGTCGAAGCTCTTCAGAGCAGGGACGGTATTGAAGACGAAGTCGAGCGGTGCGGGCTGCAACGTGGTCACGCCGGCCTTCGCTACCAGCACCGTCAACATGTCGCCGGTGCCGATCTTGGTCGAGACCGCGTGCGGGTCGAGACTGAACTCGCCGTTGAGCACCACTTCGGTTGCGCCGCCGCGCAAGACGCCGAAACCGTCGCCGCCGGTGCTGCAGCAGGAAGGCCACGGCTTCGACACGGAGGGCGGACCACCCACGCCCGGAGACGAGAACACGCCGTTCAGGACAACCTGGCCGGTTCCGCCTTCGCTGCAGTAGGAGAGGCCGTGGCAGTCGAGCTTGACGACGTCGCCTGTCGGAACAGGCATGAGTTTGATGTTGAGATTCGCGACCAGTGCCTCATCGATCTGCTCGCGGGTGACACCTGTCGCGTTCGCGTTCAGCGTATGCGGGATGTCGAGGAAGATTTGCGACATCCAGCGACTGGTCGGCGCCGCGGGACCGCCCGGCTCAGCGCCGGGAGGAGGCGGCGGACCGGGGTTGAGCTCGGCAGCGAACGCGCCTGCGAGCGGCGTGAGCTGATTGCCGAAAGCGGGTCCGGCGGTTTTCGCCGAGCGCAGCGAGTTGAGCACGAGTGTGCCGTTCTCGGCCGCGTCGAGCACGTTGGGCACGCCGTCGAAGTCGGTGTCGCCACCGCGCCCGCTCGCACCGTCGTGGCGCGACGAGCGCACGAAGCCGAAGTTCCGGCCGTTACCGATCGGGACTTGCTTCTTCACAAGAGCGACCCTCTTCGCGTCGAGCCAGGCGCCACGCACCTTCTTGGTCACGCGCGCATAGCCCTTCGCTGTTACGACCTGAATACGCCCGAGCTTTGCTCCGGCGCGGACGCCGACGATCGCCTTCCCGTTCTTGTAACCGACCACGATCGGGCCGGCGTATTTCCCGCGCGGTCCGATCAGTTGCAGGGTCACCCGCTGCTCTCCCAGGCGCAGCTTGAACGCCTGCTTGTGCGTCGAGGTGACCTTTCCCTTGTAGCCGATGGCCAGCACCGTGTATCCGGCGCGGTCGAGCTTGCCGCTGACGGTGAGAGAAGCGCTTTTTGCCAGCGCCGAGGGCGCGGCGAGCGCAAGTGGAAGCGCCGCTACGACCATCGCAAGGATGGCCAGGCGCGCGTGGCGCCGTAGCAAGGAAATCCGCGGTTTGGCGATCTGATCTCGGCTCATGTTCCCTTTCCCGTCGTAGCGGTCTCGAGCTTCCTGGAAATCGGCGCGCCAGGCGGTGGGTGAAGCTTCGGGCTCCGTATTGCTGCCGAAAGGCGGCAATCGTCCCCGTTCCGGGGATGGCTCGAGGCCAAAGCGGTGAGAAATCGGCTCCTCTTCGGCGCGTCCGCTCGCGACGCGTGCAAGTATTCCGCCCGTGACCACGCTCGCTTTGGCCGTGCTCGGACGAGGCCTCGTCGATCCCGCCCAGCCGCTGCTGCGCGCCGACGACGAGGCGCTGCTGCGCGGCCGCGCCGCCTTCGAGACGACGCGCGTCTACGCCGGCAAGCCCTTCCGGCTCGACGATCACCTCACCCGCCTGAGCATCTCGGCGGCGCGGATGGATCTGCCCAAGCCCGACGAGGATGCCTTCCGCGCTCTCGTCGTCGAGGCGCTCCCGGGAATCGAGGACGCCTCGCTGCGCCTGGTCTGGACACCGGGCTCCAGCGAGGGTGGGGCTCCGGTCGGCTTCGCGATCTTCGGCGCGATTCCCGCCGGCCACGATCCTTTGCGAGCGCGCGGCATGAAGGCGATCACGCTGCCGATCGGCGTGCCCTACGAGCTGCGCGCCAAGGCGCCCTGGATTTTAGGCGGCGTCAAGTCCACCAGCTACGCGGCCAACATGGCGGCGATCGCGGAAGCCGAGCGGCACGGCGCCGACGACGCCATCTTCCTGGCCGAGGACGAGATCGTGCTCGAAGGGCCGAAGACGAACGTCTGGTGGCGAAGCGGCAGCACCCTCTTCACGCCCTCGCTCGAGACGGGCATCCTGGCCGGGATCACACGCGAGTTCGTGCTCGAGGCGGCGCCGGCGCTCGGCTACGAGATCGCCGAGGGCGTGTACACGCGCTCCCAGCTCGCCGCCGCCGACGAAGCCTTCACCTCCTCTTCGGTGCGAGAGCTGATGCCGATCGTCCAGCTCGACGGTGCGCCGCTCGGCGACGGCCGCCCGGGCCCCGCGGCGGCGGCGCTTCAGCAGGCGCTACGGCGTGCGGCCGCGGAAGACTGAGCCTGCCCTCTAGCTCGGCGCTTGCTTTCGAGGCACGGCTGATGAGCGATAACGGCGCAGATTCGGCACGCTGAGGTGCGCTTCTCGCTCTTCGGGGACAGTATTTTTAAACGACCCCGCGGGCGGGTGGCTCGGTGGCGGGCAAAAGACCGTTTGCCCGCGGTGATTCGACCTGAGCCTTCCCGAAGGCTGCTTCGCTCGGCGAAATCGGGTATATGAGCTTTATGACCGGTGAGGAAAAAGTCCGCCTCGGCGGGATGGCGCTCGAGAATGGCGTGCTCGTTCAGGGGCCGACCGCCTGGGCCTGCGCGGTGCGCCTGCCCAGCGGAGAGCTGCGCGTGGCCGCCGGGCGGAAGCGCTTCCGCGCCTCGGGCGTTCGCTCGCGGCTGCTGCGCGGGCCGGCGCGCCTGGTCGAGCAGTTCTCGGTCTTGCCGGCCATTCGCCGTGCGCTGCCCGAGGCTCGCCTTCCCTTCCAGCGGCGAAGGGTGCGAGCGGCGCTGATGACCAGCTCGCTGGTCGCCCGATTGGTGCGCGGTTCCCCTCGCCTCAGCCCGCTCGCCAACGAGCTCGCCGGCACGGCGTTGACGATCGTTCCCGTCGCCGTGTCGCTGCGAGGCTCGGAGCTGACCGCCTACCACGGAGCCGAGCACGCCACCATCGGCACCTACGAGCACGACGAGCCGCGAGGGCGCGTGCACGAGCGCTGCGGCTCCAACCTGATCGCTCCCATGCTCGCCGGCTCGCTCGTGGCCAACCTGCTTGCCTCGCTCCTGCCCCGGCGCGCGCGCGGACCGGCTCGGGTGGCCGGTCAGGTCGCCGCGGTCGCCTTTTCGAGCGAGCTGCTGGGCTGGGCGCTCGCCCATCCCGACGAGCCTCTCTCGCATGCCATCCGCCGCCCGGGGATGGAGCTGCAACTTCACCTCGCAACCGCCGAGCCCAGCCTCGAGCAGCTCGAGGTGGCGCGCGCGGCGCTGGATGCCTGCCTCGAGCTCGAACTCAGCGAAGACTGACGCGGCTCGAGCCGGTAGCATCCCACTCGTGCAGGCGAAGAGCACTCATCACATCGCCGTCGCCGTCAACGACGTGGACGAGGCGCTGGCGACCTACGAGCAGCTCTTCGGCGCCGTGCTCGATCACCGCGAGACCGTTCCCGAACAGGGCGTCGACGCGGCCATGGTCACCCTGGGCGGAAACCAGATCGAGCTGCTCGGCGCCACCGGGCCCGATACGCCGGTGGGCAAGTTCCTGGCCAAGCGCGGGCCCGGCATCCACCACATCGCCTTCGAGGTCGACGACATCCGCGCCTCGCTGGCGGAGCTGGCCGCCAAGGGCGTGACGCTGATCGACGAGAAGCCGAGGCGCGGGCTGCACGGTCTGGAAGTCGCCTTCATCCATCCCGAGAACACCTACGGAGTTCTCTACGAATTGGTGGCATATGCCTGAAAGCAAGCACATCCGCATCGAGATCGGCTTCGTCGGAGGCCAGATGATGAGTAGCCTGGTCACGAGCAAGTCGGCGACCGAGCTCGAAGAGGGTCTGGGCACGCCGGGGGTGAAGACACTGACGCTTGAAAGCAGCGAAGGCCCGTTCACCGTGGTGCTGGCGCACGTCGTCTACGTCAAGCGCTTCCCGCCCGAGGGGCAGATCGGCTTCATCACCGCGTAACCGGGTTCGGCGCCTGCCGGGCTCCGATAGGCGATCTGTGTGCGCGGATAGAAGGCAGCCGGTTCGAGTCCGCTTAGTTCCAAAAGGTTCGAACGTGCCCCGCTGTCTATGAACCTACGTGCGACGTCCAAACCTCTGAACATGGCCTCAGAGCTCGTATCCACTACTAGCTAAAAGGGTCGAACGTGCCCCGCTTGGGGTGATGTCAACGCCGGGCCGTCACTCTCGAGAGCGGGCCTGAGGCACCCGAGACTGTCGCCGGTCTAGGCCCTCGTCTGCGCTTTGCTGCCAATACGCGAGGCGTAGCTTTCGGCTTGCTGTCTGATGAGTTCTGATTCCTGCGGCTTTCCGGCCCAGCGGAGCGCTTCGGCGCGGTCGAGGGAGACCACGGCCGCTTCGCGCCAAAGCTTGCTTGTTTCCGCCAGCTTGAGCACTCTTGCGAACGTCTCGTCGGCGATCTCATACTCGTATCTAACGGTGAGCACTAGCGCCTTTGCGTAGAGAGCTGCCGCTTGCTCGAACGTCTTCTCCGAGAGAAGTGACAAGGCTTCCTCCGCAGCTTCCTCCGCCTCCTCGTTTCGTTTCTGGCGCGCCGCAAGAAGCGCTTCGTAGCCTCGCAGGATCCCGCGGTCGTCTGCTTCGGCATGAGGAGGTAAGAGAGCGCGAGCGGTTCGCAGATGATTGGCGACGCCTCTCGTCCTTCCACCCCAGAGGAGAACGCTGGCGCAGAACATGTGGGCGCGGGCAAGCCGCAAAGTATCCTCCGTGTCCTTCAGGATCGAGATCGCCGTTCGGAGGTGTCTGAGGGCAAGCGCGCGATCGTCTCGTGCGGTCGCCAAGCGAGCGAGTGACCAATGGATCTTCGCCCTCGCGTATGGATCTGCGTTCCCCAAGTCGCCGCCGAACTCCTTGAGGACACACTCCGCTCGCTCGAAGTCGCCGATAACGCAGAGCGTCTGACTCATCTCCATGGCGAGGATGGTTCTTGAGGCGGTGTCCTTGGCCTCGGCGAGCGAACGCTCGCACAGGGCCAGCGCGTCCTCGGGCCGGCCGAGCGAACAGTAGGCGTGCGCAAGAGCGGCGTATAGATCGGGGAAGACATCTGGCCTCACGAGCGGGTGCTCTAGCGCTCGTTCGAAATTCTCGACCGCCTCGCCCATGCGTCCCCAGCTGGCGATGGCCATCCCGAGCGTCGCCTGCGTCCGTGCGACGAGCTCGCTTTCCCCCTCCCGCTCCGAGAGGGTGATGAGGGTACGCAGGTCGCGCTCCACGACTTGGTCGCTCGGGTCGAGCCGAAAGCGCAACTCGGCGTCCGCGAGAGAGAGATCGAGCTCCTCTCGAATACTGAGCTCGGCACCGGTCTCCAGATAGTCGAGAGAGACGCCAAGCTTGCGGGCGATGCGGCGGATCGCTCGCAGGGAGGGCTGGCGTTTGCCCGACTCGATCCGAGAGATCTGCGCGGCGGTTAGCCCCGGGCTACTTAGAGCGTCTTGGGTTAGTCCCTTCTCGACTCGGAGACGGCGGACGCGCTGTCCGACTGTCTCTTCTCCGCGACTCGCTGTGCTCTCGTCTCCCGCCATTCGCTAACGGATTCTGGGGCTTGTCACCGGGTAAGTCAATGAGAGACACTTGCCCGGAGGTAGACGCGGTGGAAAAGTCAACTGAAAGCGTCACTGATGAGAGGAGGACGACTATGCGAATGCGTCTGATCACGTTGATCGGAATGGCGGCTCTTATCGCCAGCTACGCCGCCTTCTACCCGCACTGGTAGAAGCTGGTGACGTCGAAGGGTGGGGCGAGACGAGTGTCTCGTCCCACCCGCTCTAATGTTCGGCTGTGGCGTGGCGCGGTCTGGGCGAGCGTGCGGGAATGTTCCTTGACGGTTCCGGCCTCTACGACCTACTTAGGGCGGATACGGGCAGAAGGCTCAGCGCTGCGCGAGCGTTACGATCTGCAAGGTGAGCGCGTCTGAAACCGATACCAGCCTCGAGCTGACCGTCCCCGGCTTCGAACGGATCCGGGAGTCTTCTGCTTGCGGTAGCTTGCTGGGGAACATCAACGGCTTGATGATTGCGGACCCTAAACTCCAGAAAACGCTCGAACCTCACTGGAACCGGCTCCTGGAGATGGTGCTTCTACGACTTGCAGATACGTATCTGACGTATTTGTCGCATCTTCTCGCCCTGATATTCGTGGCCGATCCCTCTAGCCTTAAACGTATGAGAGGCGACGAAAAAACGTCCTTTGATCTAGAGATAATCATCGCAGATAACCCAGCTGATGACCGGATTCGTACGTTTGCCGAGGACCAGGTATCGAAGTTCTCGCGAAAAGGCATTAAGCGCGCAGCATCGTATTTCAAACATCGGTTCCGGTTCAATCTTTTCCCGTCCGATGAACCACTAAATGCCGCGATCGTCGTAATAGCGGTTCGTAATATCCTCACGCATAACAACGGTAGAGTTAATCGCGAATTCATCAGAGAAACAGGATTAACGAACGTCGATATCGGTGCGCGCGTAGAACTGAAGACAGAAATGCTCGAATCGTTCGCGTGGCTGCTAGACAACTCGGCGGGCGATATAGACGAACGCGCGGTTGAGAGGTGGAAGCTGCCAACGGTCTCGGTGCTGATAGCGAAAGACGCCGGCCCGGTACTTCTCGAAGATTCTCCTTCGTAGCGCGTTCTGCCCTTTTTAACGACGCTACTGAGGTGCGAGGAGCCCCACGTGGGCCAGCGTTCGCGAATACACCCTGAGCGTCGTGAGTCGAAAGGGAGCGGCTGGAGGCGCGTGCTTGCCTTAGCATTGGCCCATGCGTGACAGGTTCACTTTGCACAGCGTCATCTACAGGCTCATCCTCGGCGCTGTCGTTCTGGCGGTCGTGATCCCAGTATGGGCGAGCGGGCACCAGCCGATGTGGCCGGTTTCGCTCATCACCATCCTTGTCGTGACCGCCGCTGGAATACTGTTGGCGCGCCAACTGCGCCTGCGCGCCTGGTTGCGTCGCTAATGACCGGCGGGACGAACAATTGGTAGCGGTTTCCTAACTGTCTCAAACGGAGGCCACTGGGTCTATTGCCTATTGGCTGCGCCAGCGTGTCGCAGTGGCACCCGACGCTAGAGTCGCCTGAGCGAGTGTTCAGGAATGTCGCCTGAGCTTCGCGGCGTTGGCCGACCCTCGTTCTGGCGGAACTTCCACGGCTTCGAGCCCGTCGATAACTGGCTCTGCCGCTCCGATTCGCCTAGCGCAGGGACAAATCCTCTCAGTGTCACGCCACACCTTGCGACGCAAGCCACTCAGTTCCGGCTTGAGACTGACCGTCTTTCCGACGAATCGGACAGCCCTCGTCCTCCACTCGGCGGTGGTGATCGCAAGAGCGCTCCGCTGATTAGAAAGGCGAGCAGAACAAGGGACGTGGATCGGCATCCCCGGCGGTCGCGGAGAGGGAAGACCGCACCAGTACGGCGGCGATGACCGTACGCGCACGCTGAACGTTCGCGCTCACGCTTGTGATCCAGAGCCCAGCGCCTCCCGAATGACCCCAGAAGCGACCGCAGGGAGTATCGGTGGCGAAGATGCCGAGCCCGTCTCCCACGTAGGTGTTGCTGACCGTGGTGAAGCCGGAATAGAGCGGGCCGCCGTCCGGGTCGGTCTTCTCCATTTCGGCGAGCATCGGCCGCGAGAGCAGCCGCCCCGAGAGCAGCGCTGAGTAGAAGCGGGTGAGATCCTTGGCGTTGGAGACGATGGCACCGGCGGCCCAGGCCAGGTTGGGAGTGAGGAATGGGATAGCCGCGTCGGCTGGCCGCAACCCCTTCGCCAGCGACGTCGCGTGCAGCTCGAGCGGCTTGAGGATGCGCGAGGCGAGCTCGTAGGCGTAGCTGTGCCCCGTCACCTTCTCGATGATCAGCCCGAGCGCTATGTAGTTCGTGTTCGAGTACTCCCATTGCAGGTCAGGCTCGAAATCGAGCGGCTTGGAGCCGACAACGCGGAGCACGTCGATCGGCCGCGTTGACGGCGCCGATAACGCGGAGGCGAAGGCATTGTTTGTGTAGTTCCGAAGCCCCGAGCGGTGCTGGAGCAACTCGCGGATAGTGATCACGTTTCCGTAGCGAATAACGCCAGGCAGGTAGTGCCCGAGCGTCCTGTTGAGCCGAAGCTTCTTCTCCTGAACCAGCTGGAGCACGATCGTCGCCGTGAAGCTCTTGGTGACGCTGCCGACCGGAAAGCGCTCGTTGGCACTCGGACGCGGACTCCCCGCGGTCACAACGGTATTGCGCTTGTGGTCAGAGACGAAAACAATCGCGCGCTCGACGCCGGGCCGCATGCTCCGCCTGACGTACGCCGTCAGCCAGGATGGCACAGAGGGCGAGGCCCAAACTGACGCTCTCGCCTGGGTCCCCGACGTGGCAGGAGCAGCTGACTTGCTTCCACATCCGCCGAGCGCGAGCATCGCAAGCAGAGCGGCGAAGGTGACGGCGATGTTTGGGCGCGCTGGCACGCCGGTCAGCCGAGTAGGTGCACGAGAACGCCGGCGCAGATGACGGCGATCGGAACGAGCAGGGTGCCGAACGTGAGCGCAGGAGGACTCTTCTCGATGTACACGCCGCCTCTGCTCAAGCGGACGGGCCCCGCGCTCAACCCTCCCGCCAATCCGAAGACGACGAAGAGCGTGGCGCCGCCGCCGAAGAGCATCCCTTCGACCCAGCCCTTGGAGTTCCCGCCGCGAAAGTGCGCGATCAATAGCCCGGCGAGCACGAGCACGGCGACAAGCGCCAGCGCCGTCAGTGCCAGACGCTGCGCGTACCGAGTGCCACGCTTTAGCACACGGTTACCCTAACCGAGTTTGCAGACTGGGGCGGAGAAGCCGAACCGGCGTGCGACGGTTCCGTGCGAGCTCTCATCAGGGCTCCTCCTTGACGCCCGCTCTCGGGCGGCCTGCTATACGCATCATGCATACGCCACTCGCCAAGAACCTCCGCCGACAATTAGCGATCCTGATTATTAGCCCTTTCGTTAGCACCATGCCTCGCCCGGTGGGCGGGCTGGTGGGGTGAGCGAGTGTGCGGGAATGTCACCCGAGCTTCTTGAGCGCGGCCGAACCCCCGCGTAGTCCCGCTATGCTTGACGTGTGACGGTGACGAAAACTCGCTCTTTCCCGCGCGCACGAAGACTGCTCTTTGGACGCGGCGCGCCCACGAGACGAGGACTGCTCTTTGAGTTGGCGATCTTGGTCATGTGCGTTTCCATCGCCGTGGTGATCGGGAAACTCATCTGGGGTGGGTCTTGGGTTTCCGTTGTGGTGATTGGTGTAGTCACCGTGCTTGCGGGGTTCGGTGGTCGGGTGTACCGGTACCGCCGTTTCGCCAAATCCTCCTAGCGGGATAGACCTAAAACCGCGTCGCGGGCGCTCGGCTCGCCTCAGCCGCGCTTCTCGGCGAGCTCGAATCTCGGCGAGCCGTGCCTTCGAGTAGTAGCGGGCGTCTGAGCAAGTGCGCGCTCGATGCTCGGGCGCACACTTTTCAGCCCTTCGGGACGCTGTGCAACGTGGAAACGACAGCCTGCCGATACGTCCAGCGGTTGATCGCGGTTCCCGCGGGAAGGCCCGCGGTGGGAAAGAGGCTGACGTAGCGCGAGCCCAGGAGAGCGCCCGTTGCCGGGTCGAAGAGGAGGACGTGATCGTAGACGTCGTGCCTGGATCCGGGCACGACGAAGCGATACGCGACGGCGACCGCCGGCCTTCCCGCCACGGACTCGTCAGGCAGCCGGCGCACGTGGGGGAGGGTGGCGAGCGCGCCGAACATAGCGGCGCGGGTCGCCGGGCGCACGGGCGTCCTGAGGATCGTGAGCGCGCCTTCGAACGCATCGTCTACCAAGCCCAAGCCGGTTTTGCTAACGTGCCCCGCTGTCTATGACCCAAGGTGCGACGTACGAACCCCTGAACGCGGCTTGAGAGTTCGTATCCGCCACTACCCAAACCACGGATTTACGGGGTAATCCGCGACAGTATAAGTGTCCCGAAAGTCCAGATTTAACGTCCTAGACAGCGATACCCAGACGAACTAAGATAAGTATGAGTCATTAAATTAAAAGGGGGTATTATGCCAGCATTTACTAATCCATTTTCAGGGAATGTCGATAAGAAAATGAATAAAGACGAGTTAACCCAAGCCATTCGATTGGATATTGCCAGTGAGCTAGAGGCCATTTTTATATACGACGCTCATATTCAAGCCACCGACGACCAACTAGCCAAAAAAGTCCTAGCTGATATCCGCGATGAAGAAAAAGTCCATGTCGGCGAGTTATTAACTCTACTAAAACACTTGGATTCAACTTTAGCTGCCAAGCTAACATCCGGCGAATCCGAAGTTGCCAAAATGATGGAGTAATTAGGGGATATCCTGCGCTTGACGTCTCTCGCGATCTGGTAGACGCCGTGACGCACCCTTCGGAAGCGCGGATGTTCACCCGCCACGTCTGCGGAGAGCGCTGCCTTCACCGATTTCGAGAGCAGCGGCTCACCGGCGAGCTCGCTAGCAGCCGCGCTAATCTCGCGTGCCGGCATCGGCTTTCCGGCTCGCTCGAGCACCAGCGTCACGGTCTCGAGCACCGGGCTCACCCTGGGCGGAACAGGCCGAGGTTTGCG
>Ga0209638_1002486_pt1 | contig 11306 bp, 8 predicted proteins | sample BarGraNGADG00211_FD_184490 | JGI IMG/M metagenome (GOLD analysis project Ga0209638, IMG submission 184490) | Arctic peat soil microbial communities from Barrow, Alaska - Barrow Graham LP Ref core NGADG0002-211 (SPAdes) (version 2) | ecosystem: Environmental > Terrestrial > Soil > Wetlands > Peat... | reverse complement strand
CATGAACGACGTTGACACCGATCAGCGCCGGCACACGATGGCCATCGAGTAACGGCCTCTTGACACCCGATCCTCCATAGGGAATCAGGAGTTCTGGATTCGATTCAAGGGGCCGCTGCGGGGCCAAGAGTTTTGACAAGAATCAGAATCATGGCTCCCTCGTTGGGTCATTTGATGTCTCGCCAGTTCCAGGCTTCTCTTACGCGACAGGCATTTTCGCGTATCCAAACTCAGTGTCGGGTAACGACCTGTGAACGATCCCGGTTCTGCAGAAAGACTGCGATAAATGCGCTGGTCAGAGAGCACGACCGGTGCGCTTGGAAACTTCACTGCCGAAACGCACAGCATCGGCCTCGGGAACGTGTATTACGCCATTCTTCCTTCCCCGCCTTATGGCCCAGAAAATCGTGAATCCGACCACCAATTGGAAGTCTACGTCGAGGAAGAACAGTCGGTAGGTCTGGCCAAGAGTGAGCAGCAAAGTGGCTAAAACGGAGGCAACCCACGCCCATTCGATGTAACCCTCCTGCGCCCGGCGGTGTGCCGATACCGCCGCCCACCCAAGAATGAATGCTAGAACGATTACACCGAATAGCCCGAAGTCGAAGTAAGTCTGGCCGAACCCGGTGTAGACGTTGAACGGGATGGGGATAGGTACGTACGAACCCAGTGTATCTGGTGGCTTGTAGCTGGAGTCGAATAAACTGAACAGTTTGGTCAGAGTGAAAATACTAGTCGGGTGCTCCATCGGGTCGACATTTTCCCTTAAAGCGGTTGATAGTGCCGAAGGCCCACCAGTGCCGTACAGAATCACGCTGAGCATCCAACTCGGCCATCTGAACTCTGGAAAGTACGATGAGGCTAAGCTGGTCTTGCCAAGCTGGGCCCCGATGTAGCTGAAGATGGTCAACGCGACCCCCACCCCCCCAGCCATCATTAGCATGGGCGGGTGGTGCGCCTCACTGGGAGCAGCAGCACCACGACGGCGTGGCACAACCGCACGACAGTAGAGGTAGAACACAACCACTTGGACTATCAGCATGATCGTCATCAGCCTTGCAGGGGTTTGAAGCGACGCCAGCAAAGCGACGATGACCAGCACAACCCACGCCCGCGAATAACGTATTGCACCATAAACCCCGAGGCAGGCCAAGATCGGATCGGCAGCGGCGAGCAACGCGACAAGTCCACCGCCACGGGCTGACCCAGTCTGTGCGGTGCGGACTTGTTGGATCGTCAACTGCCCGAAGCCACTTCCGGTCGCGGACGCCACACCCGAACGGAACGCATAGACACCCCCGCCGACCATCGCTAGCGTCACCACGCTGGCGATGACTAGTTGGGTGAAGGCGACACGCCCATCCCCCTGGTCGACTGATCCCAATCCGGACCTTTGCCGGCGTCGCAATACCGGGACTGTCATCGCCACAAGTCCGACGCCGACGATGATCGCAGCCTGCGCTGTCACCGGAGCCAGACGTACCGGATGCAGGGCCAGGGACAGGGCGATGGCGACCCATGTGAGCAGAGACACCGACAAGAGTGACCCCTTGTCGCGCTTCCATGCCCACGCCGAGAGCAAGGTCGTGAATGCTAGAAAGCCGAGGTTGACCGACACCCACGCAGCCTAGCGGTAGGGCTTCGCTTTGCACGGGCGGGCCGTGGCCGTGGCAACAGATTGACCTTCAAGTCTCATGAGCCCCACGTGGCGGCGGGGGATCCTGACAGGCGCTCGACTCGATCAGACGAACACCGTTACCGCGCGCCGCGCCGTAACGTCCGCGCGCCAAGGTCTCACCTCGGCCGACGATATCTTTGACACGACTACTATTGTCATCCAAGCCTCATCCGTAATGCGCAAACAATGTCGAAAACGACGCCAACACTTTCATCCTGCGGCAGGATCGAAACTACGCGCGACGAGACATGCTGGAAGACTCATCAAGGCGGTCAGCCCGTCGGGCAATCATAAGTACCACAATAGCTTGAGCTATGTAGATAGTTGTGGACGCCAAGGCAGCCCCAGTGACTCCCCATCGGGCACAGAATGGGAAATATATTGCACACAAAGCTACCGAGATCAGGCCGATAAAGATGGCAGGTCTGCTTGTTCCGCTAGATACCAACGTCGAGAACGCAATACGCGCGGCCCCTTGAACAATGACGCCGGGGAGGAGGATGAAAATCAGTGTGATCGCTTCTGAGTAGCGCGGAAGTAGGACAGGCACCACAACCCAAGCAATCATGGCGATTCCTAGACCACCAAGTAGTCCGGCGGCCATGTTCAATTTGAGTAGTTGAGCACGGTGCCGAACTCGTTCCGCTACAGACTGGTTCGCCCTGAAGTGACTGAATGCCAAGAGACTGAGGGCCTCAGACACTACCCAGGTGAGTTCGGCAACTGGTGCTGCAATTGAGTAGATGCCCAACTGTGCAGGTACTACGAAAAACGCCAGGATAACTACGTCTGCTCGATAGAGAAATTGGAATCCAATGAAGCCCAAATGTGCTATCCAAGAGGTTGCTAAGATGGACCGTGTTCTTACGTGGCGTCTTGTGCCACTCGTGGGTCGATGGAATCCGCGCAAGCCATAAATAGTGGACACAATGATACCGACGAACCAGCAGCCAACGACTGCAATGGCGGATCGAAACGCGAACGCTACGGGTATCCCAACAACCGCATAGATCCCGGACTGAATACTCCAAGCAACGCGAAATACGCGCGCATCGCCAAGTCCCTGTCGCACTCGCAGTACTACCAGGTTGAAGGAAACGATGGCAGCTCCAATGGTGCCAATCATCAACTCAACCGCGCGTTGATGTTCTCCGCTTATTGCGAACGAGATTACAGTCGCGCTTGCTCCAGCGAGTAGTGTGATTAATGAAGCCGCCGCCCCTATTCTGAGGCATCTCTTGAGCGCCGAGGGATCGCCGGTCTTGTGGGCATAGGTAACACCAACTTGCAGACTCCCAAAGGCGATCGCTCCGCCGAGATTGGCCACTCCCATGATGAAGACCAATTGACCGCGTCCAGCGGGACCAAGAATCTCGGCCGTTGCATACGTCACGAGCAAGCTCGCCGTGATCGACACCACCTGTGACAGAAGCAGTTCAGAGAGCCCCTTGAAGGTTTCAGTGGACAGCATGGAGCCGATTCTTCTGATCACCGACGGTCGGCTTCCGTGACCCCCGTCGCGTGGCACCAGCGCCAATTCCACGCGTGGAAGGCGCAGTGGGTCTCCACTGCGGTGCATCCTGCCGTTTCCCGGACGGGGCGCTTCGAAGGGGGCGCTGTCACAACCTGCGACAGCCCCTGGATCCAGTCGTCCACGGATTCGCCTTCGAGTCCGCCGAGTCTCCGCAGAGCTAACTCGTTAGCTCCCACGGTGACCTGACGATCGGCAGCCCAGTTGTTGCGGTCTCTGGCAGCCTGTTTCCACGGCATCAAGTTTGCTTCTGGGGCGGGCCGGGTGCAATCATCTTCTGCCGCTTTTGGCGTCCAGACGGAGCGTAAGTGCCGTTTCTCTTAGGCCAGAAGAAGCTGCAATGGGCATGCCGCTTCGGCCCAGTGCTTGCAACAATTTTGCATTGGAAACTACGTAGTCTTCAGTAAGCTTCTGGAGTCGCTCGCTATTGATTGGTAGTCGCAGGCGGTCACCCAATCCTGCAAGCTTCGTCATCAGCGATCGAGGCGGGCTCAGGATTAGGGGTTTCTTTCGCATCGCTTCGCTAATGATAGTAATCATTTCGTTTGTGGAGAGAGGTGAGTCGTCGGCGACGTTATACGTGCCAGGCTCAATCGGTCGTGACAAAATTGTCTCGATCGCGAAGCAGAGATTCTCAATCGTGACTAACGATCTCTCGTTTTCAAAAGCGCCCAGAGGATACGGGATTCTGCGAGAAACGAGGCCATAGAGCAGGTTGAGATTCCCCTTGTTGCCAGGGCCGTGGATCATGCAGGGGCGCAGGATGTAGGTTTTCTGGATGTGGCCCGTGGAATGGTTCCGTAGGTAGTTCTCGGCCTTTAGTTTCGAGACGCCGTAGGCAGTACTTGGACTCGGCTCAGTGGATTCAGTTAATTCGCCAACGACGGTGTCTGCCACCGCCTTCACGGAGCTGGCGAAGATAAACCTTGTCGCGTCCGACTCAGCGAATCGGTCGTACGTGCGTTTGGTGAGGCCAAAGTTGACTTCGTCGTAGTCCTCGGGGTTCGTCACGTTCCGAAGATCGTGAGCTTTGCCGGCAAGATGGATTATTGCCGAATCCGCTTTGGGCGCCTCCAGCTCGAAGTCATCGTAAGTGAGGTCGCTTCCCGAGCGTCCCACCGTGACTAAGCGTCTGGATTTGTCGCGGCTGAGATACGTCATCAAATTCGAGCCAACGAATCCGTGAGCCCCCGTGACGTACACGGTCTGGCTAACCATGTGTCAACCTTTCGGAGTTGGTCTGCCCTCGCGGAAGGAAGGTGCGCTCACAAAACGCTATGTCCGCAATGGCTTTCGCGACGTCGCGAGGCTGGAAGAACGTAACGGCCCGGAGGCGCGCAGATTCCCCCATTCGCTGGTGCAACTCTGGATCTGTCAGGAGACGGCGGATGGCCGTGGCCAAGTTGCGCGGGTCGTCCGGTGGGACCAAGATGCCCGTTTCGCCGTCCGCTACCGAATCAACCGCGCCCGTTGCGGTTGTCGTCACAGAAGGTACTCCCATGGCCGCCGCTTCAAGCACCACGTTGGGCATACCCTCGCGACGGGTGGGCAGAACGAGCAGATCTGCGGCAGCGATGTAAGGACGCACGTCGAGCAGGTGATCGATCACGCGGACCGGGGTGGTGGAGGCCTCAATGCGTTCCCGGTACTGCGACGAATCTTCCTCGTCCTGAGCGCCCAGGACGAGCAGCTGAAGGCCGATTCCCTCCAGTCGCAACAGATCGAGCGCGCCAATGAGCGCGTCCGGTCCCTTGTCGGAGGTCAGGCGGCCGATGAACAGCACAATGGGCACCTCAGGATCCATCGCGAGGTCGTAGATGAACGAGGTGTCCCGCGGGATCGGGCTGAAGTAGTCAGAGTCCACACCGTGTGAACTGCCGTGATGGGGTACCTCGATCGGTCTTCCAGCCGCGAGATGGAGTTCCTGATATCGAGCGGCCAAGGAAGGCGAAACTGCCACGATAACGTGGCTGCTCGAGCTTGTAAGCCACTCCATCGAACCGAGCAGCCACCGCTGGGTCCCCGCCGTTCCTTCGAGGCGCAAGCCTTGGAGGAAGTACGCCCGCCGCGGGACCCGGTTCAGGCGTGACGCAACCATGCTCAGAAGCGCGGCCTTGGGTGTGCCCCCGAAAACGACTTCTGGCCTGATGCGCCGAAGGATCCGCACCCAGGCCCACAGCGCCCGCAGATCGGCCAATGGGGAGATGGTTCGCTCCATTGGGATGATGTGCACGGCGTCGGCACGTTTCCTAAGGCGCGGCACCTCGGGACCATCTGAGGTCACGACGTGGACCTCGTACCCGCGGCTTTGGAACTCGTCGATGATCTGGCCGTAGAAGCCATCAACGGTTCGCGAGATCGTGGTGGTAACAACCACAGCGGGTCGGGTTCGAATCTGGTTCACGACAAGCCCACCGCGCCCTTCCATGCCGAAGACCATGCCGTAAAGGAGTAATGCTCGTTCACTGCCCTGATCCCGGTCGCACCGCGCACACCTCGCTCCTCCGAGGTTGTGCGGATCATGGCCACCAACGCATCCACCCAATCGTTCATGTTCGTCACGGCCGTTCCTGAGAAGCGTTCCAGCGCCACGCTGTTGGCACCTACTGGCGACCCCACAATAGGGAGACCTGTCGCAGCGTACTGAAGCAGTTTGTAAGCGCATTTGCCCAGGCTGTAACGGGAAGAGTCCAACGGTGCAAGAGCGATGTCGCCAGTGGCAAGATCGTCGGCAAACGTCTCAAGACTCCAAGGCCGACGATCCACGATGCCAGCGAGTGATGGGTGTTCTTGCTCCTTGGCTTGGCTGATCAGCCGGAGCCTGGCGCCCGTCAGTCGATTGACTTCTCGGAGGGCGGGTCCCAACTGTTCCACGTACTTCTCGGTGGAGCGGGACCCAAGCCAGACAAGCATCGGAGGGTCGTGGAGCTCCCAAGAAGTCTTGGCACGGTACGTGGATGGTGCGACGCACGAGGGAATGACCCTGACCTCGTCGTTGTAGGTCGAGGCCCAGTCGGCCAAATACTCGTTCCCGGCAATGACGACGTCGGCCGACTCGACGGCGCGGCGGCACTTGACCGCTTTGCCGAGGAGGTGTCTGCGGCCCTCGACGTCCTCGAACAGGGCGTCATCAAAATCGTATGTTCCGTGGGTGGCGCGCAGAAGCAGCCCGCTTTCGACCTCGCCTCGGCTGAACGGAGATGCCTCTCGGGACAGCAACAGCCGGTCAAGTGGTGCCTTGGATAGTCGGCGGATGTGGAATTCAGCGCGGAGAACCGATACAGGATGACGCCGAATCCTGCTGACCTTTGCATCGGGTAGCCCAGCGTAGTTCAGCGAAATTGCATCGAGTCCGAGATGGTCGAGCCAATCCTGGACCCGCACCCTGGTGCTTGGGGCCTCGTTGCCATAGCTGGAGACGGTCGTCAACTGGCTCACGGTCAACTGGGCCCCGCCAGTCGGCTCGGAACTTTGGCTCTGGGACGTGGGCTGGTTCATCGCGTGGAGGCTCGAGGGGCCGATGCGCACCCGTGAACTGGCTGCGAGCCAGAGCGCTCTCTTTGGAGCCACAGTTCCAAGACCAGCAGAGCATAGACGATGTAAGCCCAGTTCCGCTCGGTCATGGACCGCTGTTCGACGAGATCATCGATGATCTCGCCGTCCAAGTACGATCGCACCAGCGCCGTCCTGGACCCGACAGTCTCTAGGAGAATCGACCGCAGATCATTCTCAAGCCAAGATCGCAAGGGGATCTCGAATCCCCGTTTTGCGCCTCGAATGACCTCGTCGCTAAGTCGCCCCCTGTATGCGTCGCGAAGGACGGACTTGGGGGTTCCTCGCTTGATCTTGTGCCGATCCGGAAGACGCCAGGCCAATTCAGCTACTCGATGGTCAAGGAATGGCGAGCGAGCCTCAAGGGAGTGCGCCATCGACGCGATGTCCATCTTGACGAGGAGGTCCGAGAGCAGGTTCAGCTCGATGTCGGTGGCCATTTGTTGGTCGAGCGCACTCAGTTCCGACCGAGAACGGCTCGAGATCAGCACTTCCGTGGGGGTCGACGGTGCCCCTCGCCAGCATTTCCGTTTGTCGCTCTCGCGCATCATGTCCAGCGTCCAGGCCAGGTATCGTTCTGGAGCGTCAAGCGACAGGCCGCGAGCAAATCGGGAGACGAAACCCAAGGGTCCGCGCCTGCTCGAATTAAATCTGCCCAAAGCGGAACTGAGGTGGCTGGAGACGCTCCTGGGTAGCTGGTCGAACCGAGAGGCGTTGTAAGCCGCCACGTATCGTCGGTAGCCTCCAAAGACCTCATCACCGCCGTCGCCGTTCAAGACGACGGTCACATGCTGACGCGCCAGCCGAGAGATCTGGAGACTTGGAATGGCGCTGGAATCGGCGTAAGGCTGGTCGTAGTGCCCAATGACTTCCTGAAGTCCGTCGAGCGCATTGATCTGAAGTGGCAACACGGTGTTGCGGATGCCCAGTGCTGCTGCGGTGCGCGCAGCGACCGGAGCCTCGTCCAGTGCACCCGGTGTCGAGATGGTGAACGTCTGGAGGTCGGACCCGGTCAGCTTCGCCGCCTCGTAGGCCACGACGCTGCTGTCGACTCCCCCCGAGAGGAACACGCCAAGTGGTACATCAGATCGCAGGCGGAGACCAACCGCTTCGGCGATAGATTCCCGGCTGAGCCTCTGAGCCTCTGCGTACGAGACGTCTAGCTTTGGGGAGAACTCCGGCCGCCAGTAGCGTCGAACTGACGTCTTCCTATCCTTGAAAGTGAGGACCGATGCGGCAGGCACCGAACTCACTTTGCGGTAGATCGTCCGTGGCTGGGGAACGACCGCCAGGGACAGGTAGTCATAGATCGCCTGATCGTCAATGGTCCAGGTATCGCCGGCGGCTTTCGCCAGCGGCTTCAGGGCCTTGAGTTCTGACGCGAAAACCAGTCCACGGGGTGTCTGCGAGTAGTAGAGCGGCTTCTTGCCGAAACGGTCTCGGGCGAGATGAAGGCTGACGTCGCGTCGGTCATAGATTGCCAGCGCGAACATTCCGCGCATCGGATCTACAAAGTCCGTACCGAGGTCTTCGTACAAGTGAAGCAAGACCTCGGTATCGGAGTCGGTGCGGAAGACGTGTCCCTTGGCAGCCAAATTTCGATGAAGCTCGCGGTAGTTGTAGATCTCGCCGTTGAAGACCACAGTCAACGATCCGTCTGGGCTCGTCATTGGCTGGTGTCCGCCAGCGATGTCGATGATAGCCAGCCGTGTCATGCCGAGGAAAACTTGCCCGTCTATGTAGGTCCCACTGTCATCGGGACCTCGATGTGCGATCGCCTTGAGGGCAACGCCGAGTGCCCCTGCAACCGCCGGACTCTCATGTGAGCCCCCCGCTACTCCGCACACTTACTACCACCCTGATCCTCGGTCGACTCCATAGGGCGGCGCGCCCTCGTTGTGGCAGGCACGTCAGTTGTCACCACCGGTGCGCTGGCGACGAGGCTGCACGGTTCGCGCAAGGGCGACCGGCGACGCGAGGTAGGCCGCGAGGACCACCAGCGTTGCGGGCACTCCAACGAGGAGGGAGCCAGGAACCCAAGCCAAAGTTATCACCAAGGCGAGAACGACGGTGAGCGCGGCAACAGCGCTGTGGGACATTCCCACCTCGCTCACGAGACGCTGATAGACGTGCTGCCTGTGTGCGGTCATCAGTGGCTCACCGCGAAGCGTACGCCGCGCCAGAGCCGTGCCGGTGTCGGCCACATATATCGACAAGGGGGCCAGGAGCACCACGACTGACGATGTCTGATGGGCCCCGATGATGATGCCGATCCCGACCAGCGCTCCCAGGAGGTAGCTGCCCACGTCTCCCAGGAACAACCTCGCTACCGGGGCGTTCCAAGGCAAGAACGCTATCGTCGACCCTGCAGTCACAGCGCCGATGACCACGAGCGAAGACTCGTGCTGGGCATATCCGACGGCCATGGCCACGAAGCCCCACGCCGCCATGTTCAGGCTCGTGATCCCGTTGATGCCATCCATGAAGTTGACGGCGTTGACCGCGACCGGGATGCAGATCATCCCCGCCAGGATCCACCAACCACCGCCAACGCTGACACCGACCAGAGCTCCAACAGCTATCTGGGCGCCGAGTCGTGGTGCAGCCGCGAGGGCACTACGATCGTCGGCGAAACCAACGATCGCCAGGCACACTGCGCCTGAGACGGCAAGCCAAGGCACGTCCTGGTGCCGAGCCGAAGCGAGGGCCAGCCCGGCGAGAACGCCGGCCAGACACGCAACACCTCCACCACGTGGCACCGGGGTGACGTGTGAAGACCGATGGTTGGGGACGTCCAGCACGCCGCGGTGAAGCATGACTCGCAACACCAACGGCGCTGCGGTCATGGCGACCGCGAAGCTCACCAGGAGCTCAGCCATGATTCAACATCACCCGCGGGTCGGCTGAGAAGCTCGACGGGCATCGGCTTCTAGCCGCATCCAGTGTGCTGCTGCGCGGTGATCGGGCATTGTGAGTGACTGAACCTCGTCGACGCTGAGCGTGGGCACATCGACGCTGCTGACCAGGGGGTTGGTGGTGGCCCGGCGATCCTCGTACATGGAGAAGAGGTCCTCGGTGATCTTCTCGCCGGGGCGCAGCCCGGTGTAGATGATGTCGATGTCCTTGCGACCGGACATGCGAATCAGCGTGGTGGCTACGTCGACAATCTTGACCTGCTCACCCATCTCCAGGATCATCACCTCGCCGTCCGCGCCGATGGAGCCGGCCTCCAGGACCAGCTGGCAGGCCTCGGGGATGAGCATGAAGAAGCGCTCGACATCGGGGTGGGTGATCGTGATTGGGCCGCCATGCTCGATCTGCGCGGAAAACAAGTGCACCACGGATCCGCGCGAGCCCAGCACGTTGCCGAAGCGCACCGAGACGTAACGTCCCGGCTGGGTGCGGGCGAAGTCAGCGGTCAGCCGCTCGGCGACCCGCTTGCTGTGGCCGAGCATGCAGGTCGGGTCGGCGGCCTTGTCGGTGGAGATGTTCACGAAGGTGCCGACACCGACCTCGGCCGCAGCGGTCAACACGTTGAGGGTGCCGAGCACGTTGCTCTTCCACGCTTCCAGCGGATAGGACTCCAGCAGGGGCAGATGCTTGAGCGCTGCGGCGTGAAACACCAGATCCGGCAGGGTGGCCGCGAAGACGGTGCGCATGGTGTCCAGGTCGCGGATGTCGGCGAGGATGACCTCGTCGCCCTCGAGCAGTCCCTGACCAGTTAGGGACAGCTGGGTCGCCTGCAGGCCGGACTCGTCACGGTCGAGCAGATAGAGCTTGGCTGGGCCGAAGCGGGCGATCTGGCGACAGAGCTCTGAGCCGATCGAGCCACCCGCGCCGGTGACGAGCACCAAGCGCCCCGCGAGCTGCTCAGCGATGACCGTGGTTTCCATCGTGATCGGCCGACGACCCAGGAGGTCCTCCAGCTTCACGTCGCGCAGATCGTATGACGTGGGCTCACCGCCAATGATGTCTCGTAACGGCGGCAGGATCAGGACGTCAAGACCCGCGGCAGCCGCCAGATCGGAGAGCTCCCGGATCAGCCCGGCGTCGGCCATGGGCAGTGCCACGACCAGGGCGGTCGCGTCGTACTTGTGCGCCACGTCGCCGATGTCCTTGCGGGTGCCTCGCACCCGCACACCGTCGATACTCAGGCGTTGCTTGGATTTGTCGTCGTCCAGAAGCGCGACAGGGAAGAACCCACTCCCCATGTCGTGCATCATGCTGCGCAGCAGCCGTCGCCCGGCATCGCCGGCGCCAAACACGATGATGCGTCGTTCGTTCTCTTGGGACGCGTAGTGACGGCTGCGCCAGCTGCGGATCATGAAGCGGACGGCGAACATACCGACGAGGGCGAGGGCACCGGCAACCACGGGGACGCTGCGTGGCACCACCTGGGGATCGGCGATCAGGGCCCAGACCACCAGCCCTCCAGCGGTGACGATGACGGTGCGACTGATGTCGGTGGTTTCTTCGAACGAGCCTCGCCGATGGCCGACCGCGTACGGGCCGATGACGGTGCCGACGCAGAGGTGACCAATCGCG
>Ga0209638_1002485_pt1 | contig 11307 bp, 7 predicted proteins | sample BarGraNGADG00211_FD_184490 | JGI IMG/M metagenome (GOLD analysis project Ga0209638, IMG submission 184490) | Arctic peat soil microbial communities from Barrow, Alaska - Barrow Graham LP Ref core NGADG0002-211 (SPAdes) (version 2) | ecosystem: Environmental > Terrestrial > Soil > Wetlands > Peat... | reverse complement strand
TGGCCCTACCGGGCCACTCCCCAAGGCTGGCGCAGTAGCGCCACCGGGCATTCAAATCCCGAAACACGCATTTGAGGCGTCCGGGTTCTATGTGATGCGGTCGGAGAGACTGCATGCTATAATAGACGCTGGCGACAACGGCATGGAGGGGCTCGGTGCTCACGCGCACAATGACACGCTGAGCTTTGAGCTTTATGCGTTCGACAAAACGTTTATTGTCGATCCCGGCAGTTACGTCTATACCGCTGACCCGGAGATGCGCAACTATTTCAGGTCCACCGCGTGCCACAACACCGTCCAGGTGGATTGCCTGGAGATGCACCCGGTCAACGCGAGGTGGCTGTTTGCCCTTCCCGATGCGGGTGGCGTGAAGGTTATCCGCTGGGACATTCAGGGAGACGTGCAAATACTCCAGGCCGAGCACTACGCATACCGCCGGTTGCGCGAGCCGATCACCCATCGACGTGGCATCGAATTCGACCGAAACGCGGCGACATGGACGATCGAGGACACCTTCGATGGGTCCGGGGAGCACGAGTTCTGCTCGCGGCTGCACTTCGCACCGGGAATTGAGCTTGCCGAAGTGCCTGGCGCGGCGGGCAGCTTCGTGACGGCATGTGGGGGCGCTGTGCTGCGGATTGATGTGCGCTGCGAAGCCGATCTGCGTGTTGTGGTGGAAGACGGTTGGTATTCCCCGAGCTACGGCAGGCGTGTGCCGATCAAGGCGCTTGCTTACACTTGGCGCGCGCATGCGCCGTGCAGGTTCGAGATGATCTTGATGGCAGGTCTGCAATGAGTAACACAACTTCCGCTGAGGTAGGGGGACAATCCTCCGGGATAGGGTATTCCGCGGCACTGGCCATTATCTCCGCATGCACGGCGGCCGTGGGGCTACTTGCGTGGAGCTACTTCCCCAGCGTCTTGGCAGCGGCAATTGCGGCCCCCGCTGTAGTGTGCCTGACCTGGTGGCTGTTGAAGTCACCTGTCAGGTGCATGTATGCCCTGATCATCACCCTGCCCCTAGAGGCTGCCGCGGTCCTGGAGGTCGGTTTCACCCTGCGGATTGCCTATGCCCTGATCGGCCTGTGTTGTGTTTCGACTTGGTTGAGCCGCAGGCGCCTGGTGATCGAGCGCGATCCCACCACCGCTGGGCTGATGCTCTTTATCCTGATCTGCACTGCTTCGATGGTGCAGTTTGTCATCTTCCCGCCCCCTGAGATCGCCAACCTGCAATCCGGCCTTGGGCTGCGCGCTTCGGGGCTGAGGGTGTTCGTCCAGTTGTTTCTGCTCCTGCTGCACGTCGCGTTTTTCTTCAACGTTCTGGTGCTGCTCAGGGACAAGGCCCGGATACGGACCGCCGTGCAGTTCTATATTGTGACGGCAGTCGTTGTGGCAGCCTATGCAGTCTACCAACTCGTCGCGATCACCTACAATCTGCCGTTCAAGAACATAACCAACGCGATCTCCACGGGCGGCGAGGGTATAGCCGGAGTATCCTACGCGAGCTCGATTTTTGCGGCCATACGCCCGCGTTCAACTTTCCAAGAGCCTGGTAACCTAGGCCAGTTCCTTCTGTCCGCACTCGCGATCCTGCTGGTCTATCAGCCGTTCGTGGGCCGCAAAGACAAGTTCCTGCAATACTCCTCGATACTGGTGCTGGTGTGGGGAATCATCGTCACTGTTGCCCGAGGCACCTATCTTGGTATGCTGTTGGTTGTGCTGCTGCTGCTGGTTGTAGGGTCCAGAAGGGTATCGGCTCCCAACCTGATTGCGGTGCTGCTGTCGATTGCGGCATTTGCGGCCGTGGTCTTCCCCGTGATGGCCGTGATGTCTCACGGCGCCGGCTCAATGACGGGGATGCTTACGGGCCGGTTCACGGGCAACGAGATGACACAGGAGACCCGCAAGGAATATCTGCCCGTGCTGCTTGCCGTGTGGCAGGAGCATCCAGTATTGGGCGTGGGGTTGGGGGCTTACGGCGCATACGGGGCTGCGGAGCTGAAGATCGGCACGGTGATGAGCGCACACGGAGTTTGGTGGTCTGTTCTGGTGGAGACGGGCCTGCTGGGCCTCGCCGCATATATGTGGTTCATCGGTGCTTGGTTCAGGCTGCTCTACCGGCGATCCATAAGCGACTGGGATCCCGAGTTGCGCGGCATATTGGCGGGTCTGATCCTTGCGATGGCGGGTGTGCTGTTCCAGTATCTGTTCATGTGCGACCGGATGTCCACCTATGTCTGGTTCCTGCTTGCACTGGGGTGCGCGGCCGCCAACCTCTCGGTGCGAAACTGCGGCGCGGACCGTCCAGTATTGGAGATCGACGAACGATGAGGCTGCTGATCGTCTCCAATATCTACCACCCCAGCCTTTCACCACGGGCCTTCCGCTGGACCACGCTCGCGGAGCACTGGGCCTCCCGGGGACATGAAGTGGATGTGGTCTGTGGGTGGAAGCCGGGACTGTCGGAGGACGAGGAGGTCAACGGCGTTCGCATCCGGCGAGTGGGCCGGGGGATCACTGAAGCCCTGCGAGCAAGGCTTCTGGGCGGAACAGGCGGGTCGGCTGAGTCGAGCGCGGGAGCCATCGCGCCCCGGCGCAGCGGCCTTAGGGCCGTGGCAAAGTGGGTGCATGATCACACCTGGAAGAAGCTCTACTGGCCGGACTACGCATGTTTGTGGTGCTTCCCGGCGACCAGGGCGTGCGCGCGGCTGCTTTCCGGGCGGCATTACGATGCAATGATCAGCGTCTCTGACCCGTTTACCTCGCAGATCGTGGGGATGCGGCTGAAACGGCGGATACCGTCGTTGCGCTGGATCGCCGATATAGGGGACCCGTTCTGCTACCGCGACAGGACACAAACGAACAACCACCGGCTCTATAGCGGGCTCAATTACGCGGTCGAAAGGCGCATCTTCCGATTGGCCGATGCGATCTCGGTAACGACCGGCCTGACCGCCGCAAGATACCGCGAGCTCTTCCCGGAGTCCGCCGGGAAGGTCCGGGTTATCCCGCCGCTGGTCTCGTTGCCGGTCGAGAGCGATGTGCCACACCAGCCGCTGTTCGCGTCCGACGGAAAGATCAGGCTTGTGTTCCTCGGGACGCTCTACAAGGAGATCCGGAACCCCCGCTATCTACTGCGGTTGTTCTCGAGGCTGCTGCAGGCGGACATCGGGAGCCGGCTCGAGCTGCACATGTTCGGCGACATACATGACTGCGGCGAATGCTTCGACGAGTGCGGCAGTCTCATGGGGGACAAGATCGTACTCCACGGGCTGGTGGGCCGGGAGATTGCGGGGCACGCGCTCAGAGAAGCGGACGTTCTCGTGAACATCGGAAACGACACCACATATCAGCTTCCGAGCAAGGTTGTGGAGTACGCCAGCACCGGCAGCCGGGTGCTGAACCTGGTCAAGAGCGCCGAGGACAGCTCGGTCGAGTTCTTCGAGTCGTACCCGGCGGCGCTGACTCTGGTGGAAGGTGATCATGCGCCGGGCCAGTTCGATGAACTGCTCGGGTTCGTGCGCGACCCTCGGCCCCGTGTAGAGGGCCAGGAACTGGAGCGGCTATTGTCGGGTTTTGCGGTTGAGCAGATTGCGGATGGGTACATTCAACTACTTGTGAATCGGGAGGAATTGCAGTGATGGACATTCTGACGCTGAGCGATTACTATCTGCCCGGCTACAAAGCAGGCGGCATGTTCAGGGGCCTCGCAAATATGGTTGAGTTGCTTGGCGCCGACCTGCGCTTCAGCGTTGTAACCCGCAATCACGACCTGGGAGACGCGCAGCCTTACCCTGGTTTGCGGCCTGAGCAATGGGTGGTGGTGGGAAACGCTCAGGTCCACTACCTGCCCGACAATCGGACGACTCTCAAGCACTTCGGCGACCTGATCAGAAACACACCCCACGACGTACTCCACCTGAACAGCTTCTTCTCACCGTCGTTCACGATCAAGCCGCTCGTATTGCGGAGGCTGGGGCTGATTCCCGCTGGCCCCGTGGTCGTTGCGGCAAGAGGGGAGTTCTCCAATGGGGCTCTGGCGATGAAACGGCACAAGAAGCGGATCTATATCGCCTTGGCCAAGGCGATCGGGCTGTATCGCGATGTCGTCTGGCAAGCATCCAGCGTCTGTGAGGAGCGAGATATCCGGCGCTGGTTCGGCGGCGATGCCACAGTGGTGGTAGCGCCGGACCTGCTATCGCCGATGGCCATAGGGGACGAAGAACCGCGGCGTTGTGAGAAAGTCCCCGGCCGCTTGCGAGTGGTGTTTCTATCTCGCGTGGCTCGCAAGAAGAACCTGCTTGGCGCGCTATCCGCGCTCAATGGACTCGAAGGGGACATCGAGTTCAGCATCTATGGCCCGGTGGAGGACCCTGGCTATTGGTCGGAATGCGAGGCTGTGATCGACCGGCTGCCTCCAAATATCCGTGTTTCCCAGCTTGGCGCCGTGACCCACGATCAGACTGCGGCCATTTTCAGGCAGCACGACCTGTTCTTCATGCCTACCCTGGGGGAGAACTTCGGTTATGTCATTCTCGAGGCATTGGTACAGGGCTGTCCGGTTCTGATCAGCGATCAGACATTCTGGCGGGAACTGGAGCGAAAAGGGATAGGTTGGGACATATCCCTGGATCAGCCGGAGCGATTCGAGGCCGTGCTGCGGGAGTGTGTGGAAATGGATGCGGATGCGCACCGCGTTCTGGCCCGGCGCGCACGGGATTTCGCAATCGACTACTCCCACAGTGACTCATCACTGCAGGCCAATCGCGAGCTTTTCCGCGCGTGCTCGAAGGTCGGTTGAACCTTGCTCTTGTCTGGAGGATAGGAATTGGATTATCTCAAAACGCCTGCTATATTCAAGGTGCGCAAGGTGCTTCGTTACCTGAGGCTCTACGGGCCCCAGCGCACCCTTGCCAAGGTGCACGGGCAGATCCACATGAACCGGGTGTTTGAGAGTCTGCCTTCTCCGAACCGCCAGGCTCGCGCCGGCCAGACCATCGGCCTCATAGGCTGCGGCAACTACCCCTACACAACCATTGCCTACTACTTGAACCGTCGAGCCGGGCGCGTCATCCGCGGCGTTATGGATATCGACATCAATAAGGCTGCGTCACTCTACGAGCGGTACAAGGCCGCTTACTACACCGACGATCCGCAGGCAGTTGTCAACGACGATGCTGTTGACCTGGTCTACATCGCCTCGAACCACGCCTCGCACGCGGAATATGCGATCGCCGCCCTGGACAAGGGCAAGAACGCCTACATCGAAAAGCCTCACGTTGTCAGCGAGGACCAGCTCACCAGGCTGGTGGATGCGATGAGGCGTTCGCGGGGGCGGGTGTTTCTGGGCTTTAACAGGCCCGGCAGCCGCTTTGGAACCATCATAGCCGACTATCTGGGCCGCGAATCCGGCGCCGCCATGTATAACTGGTTCGTCGCGGGCCATGCTATCGATCCGGACCATTGGTATTTTAGGCCGGAAGAGGGCGGCCGGGTGCTGGGAAATCTGTGCCATTGGATAGACTTCATCTTGACCCTGGCCGGGCAGGATATGTATCCCATCGAGGTGAACCCCACACGCGCGGCCGGCAGCGACTGTGATATCGCCGTCACCTACAAGTTCGCCGACGGGACCATAGCGGCAATAACGTTTTCTGCCAAGGGGCACACGTTTGAGGGCGTTAAGGAGCGGTTCGCGGCGCACAAGGGCAACTGCCTCATCGAGATGGACGACTTCCATACGCTGAGAGTCGAGGTCGGCGAGAAGGTGAGGAACTACAGGAACATCTTCCGCGACCATGGCCACGAGAACAATATCGTCTCCGCCTACCGGAATGTCAAGGGAGCCCTGCCCTACGATCGGGAGCGCAGAATCGCCCAGATCTGGAACTCAGGTATGTTGTTCCTGAAGACCAAGGAAGCCCTGGACAGTGACACCAGGGTTGTGATTCACCCTTACTCCGGCGGAGTCTAGGCCTTTCCCGACTCCGCGCTTGTTTGCTCGGAATGGCTCGCACTAGGAAATGAAGTCATTCGCGATGCGTCTGCTCACTTGACTGAATGGCGGATCGGCAGGTATCCTATCCAGTAAAGCAACACTGAGGTTAGCTGTTTATGAAGCAAGTAATACAATATGCCAACACGGGCCAGTTGAAGGTCGAGGATGTCCCGCCGCCGGCGCTCGCGGGCGGCTGCGTGCTGGTCGGAAGCCGCTGTTCGCTGGTCAGCACCGGCACCGAGAAGATGGTGATGGACCTCGCCAAGAAGAGCTTAGTTGGCAAGGCCCTGGAGCGGCCGGATCTTGTCAAGCAGGTTATGCGCAAGATCAAGTCCGAGGGACTCGGAACGACTCTTCAGAAAGTGCGAAGCAAGCTGGATGCGCCGATTCCGCTCGGCTATAGCTGCGCCGGCACTGTGCTCGCCGTGGCTGAGGACGTGGATGAGTTCCAGGTAGGCGACAGGGTCGCTTGCGCGGGCCAGGGACACGCTTCGCATGCCGAGGTAGTCTGCGTGCCTCGAAACCTGTGCGTTGCGATTCCCGATGGCGTGGAGTTCGAGGACGCCGCCTACGTTACGCTCGGCGCAATCGCTACGCAGGGCATCAGGATTGCGGACGTCACCATGGGCGAGAGTGTCATCGTGATCGGCCTTGGGCTGTTGGGGCAGTTGGCGGTGCAGATACTCAAGTCGGCAGGCTGTCGGGTGCTTGGGGTCGATATCGACCCGGCCAAGGCGGAGCTTGCCTCAAAGTTCGGCGCGGATGCGGTGGCTGTGCGCGGCCGCGACAGCGTGACCGACGCCGCTGAATCCCTCTCCCGTGGCCGCGGCCTCGATGCGGCGCTCATCACTGCCGCCTCAAGCTCCAACGATCCGATCGAACTGGCCGCCGAGGTGCTCAGGGACAAGGGACGTGTGTCTGTTGTCGGCGCGGTCAAGATGGACCTTCCACGCAAGCCTTACTACGAGAAGGAACTGGACATCCGACTGTCACGGTCATACGGCCCAGGCCGTTACGACCCCATCTACGAACAGCGTGGGGTGGACTATCCCATCGGATATGTTCGTTGGACCGAGCGTCGCAACATGGAGAGCTTCCTGGACCTCGTTGCCGCTGGGACTGTCAAAGCGCGCGAACTCACCACCCACAAGTTTGATATTGCCGAGGCCCTGTCCGCTTATGATCTGATAGGCGGAAAGAGCGAGGAGCAGTTCCTCGGTATCCTCCTGGAATACCCGTCGTACGACAGCGCCCGGCCGGTATCGGTGGTGCTAAAGCCCAGCGCAGCAGCGGCGACCGGGAAGGTCAGGGTGGGAATGATCGGCGCGGGCAACTTCGGCCAAGCGATAACCCTGCCGAACCTTGCGAAGATCGACAAGGCCGTGCTTCAGGCAGTGGCGACCCTCGACGGCATTACGGCCAAGCGTTCCGGCGAGCGATTCGGCGCGGCTTACGCTACGAGCAGCGCGGATGAGGTCTTGGCCGATACGCAGGTGGACGCAGTCGTCGTTGCCACCAGGCACGATATGCACGTGCCGATGACCATAAAGGCGCTCGAAACCGGAAAGCATGTGTTCGTCGAAAAGCCTCTGGCACTGGATGCCGAAGGCCTCGAAAAGGTCATCGCGGCGCGAGAGAAGTCATCGGGCGAGGTAGTCGTGGACTTCAACAGGCGAATGTCCCCGCTTGTCGTGCGAATGAAGGAGCTTCTGAGATCGCGTACCCGCCCGCTTGTAATGTCCTATCGTGTCAACGCGGGCTTCGTCCCCAAGGACATCTGGATCCAGGATTCGGAGCAGGGCGGAGGGCGCATTATCGGCGAGGTCTGCCACTTTGTGGACCTGCTGCAGCACGTGTGCGGCGGGCGCCCGGTGGAGGTCTACGCGGCGTCTGCGTCTGGCGATGATGAGCATCGGATGAACAAGGACAACCTCCTCGCTACGATCAAGTTCTCCGACGGCTCCATCGGGACCGTTGCCTACGCCGCCGATGGTGACCCCAGAATGCCGAAGGAACGCCTGGAGGTCCTTGGGCAAGGCTGCTCACTAGTTATAGATGACTTCAAGACGGGCACGTTCCTCTTCGGTGGGAAGACCGAGAGGGTCAAGCTCAAGTCTCAGGACAAGGGGCATGGCGCAATGCTGCGGGCCTTCATAGAGATGGCCGCGGGTGAGGCCACCTCGCCCGTGCCATTCGACGAGGCAGTGGCGGCTACGCAGGCGACCTTCGCAATTCTGGAGTCGCTGGGGCTTGGCGCGAGCATTCGGCTCCAATGACCCGCTGTGCAAACTACTTGATCCGACAGGAAGACCGATGCGGATTCTATATGTAAGCCAATACTTTCCGCCCGAAGTCAATGCGCCCGCTCAGCGGGTTATGGACTTCGCTAAGGCATGGACAGAGGCCGGGCACGAGGTGATCGTGGTTACCGGCTTTCCGAACCACCCGGCGGGGGTTGTCTACGACGGCTACAAGCTTCGCATGCGGCAGCGCGAGGTCATCGACGGCATCGAGGTGCTGCGCACGTATCTATACCCCGCGGCCAACAAGGGAGTTGTCCGTCGCTGCATCAACTACTTCTCGTTCATGGCATCCGCGGCTATCTTCGGCTGCAGAGCCGCCAGGAACGTTGACGTCGTCATAGCCAGTTGCCCCCAGCTCTTGGTGGGACTGGCGGGATATGCAATCAGCGCGGCCAGGAAAGTCCCGTTCGTGCTTGAGGTGAGGGATGTCTGGCCGGAGGCGCTCGCTGCCGTGGACCCAGACGTCAACCTCGTTCTCTACAGACTCCTGGACCGCATCGCGAAGTTCCTCTACAAGCGTGCGGCCCGGATCATTACAGTGACGGAGGGCGCTCGAGACATCATCAGGAACCATGGGGTCAGCGAAGATAAGCTGGTGTTGATCCCCTCGGGCATACGCACTGATCTTATCAAACCGATGGAGCCGCCGGCTGGGATAACGGAGAGATTCGGGGATCAAAACAGCGTACTCGTATCCTATGTGGGCACGCACGGAATGGCCCAGGGCCTGTCGACCGTGCTAGAGGCGGCGCACAAGCTTTCCGGCGATACCAGGATCCAATTCGTTCTGATCGGTGACGGCGCCGAGAAGAAAGACCTGCTAAGGCAAAAACAGGACATGCGACTCGGGAATGTCCATTTTCTGGATCAGATGCCTCAGTCAGAGGTCCTGAACTATGTCGCGGCGTCCGACATCTGCCTTGTGCCGCTTCGCAAGGCGGACCTCTTCAAGCAGACAATCCCCTCGAAAGTCTACGAACTGATGGCCTGTGCGCGCCCGATCGTGCTTGGCGTGGATGGCGAAGCCCGAGAACTGGTGGAGACCGCGGAGAGCGGCGTCTACGTGGAACCGGAGAACTCGAGCGCCCTTGCCGATGCGGTTGTACGGCTGGCAGATAATCCTCAGACCAGGGAAACCTATGGCGCCAACGGCCGGAGGTTCATACTCGAGAATTACGACAAGAACTTGCTCGCGAAAACGTACCTCGACATGCTGGCGAAATTGACAGGCTCTCCACGCTGCCACATGTCAGAGAAATAGTGCACCACAACAAAAAAACCTCGCTTACATTAGTCCTTTTCAGCTCGTCCGCCACGATTTGGCACGATTCTTGCGATCTGAGTCAATAGAAAAGCCGCAGGCCACAGCGTTTTGAGTTCTGGCGGACTGCGTAGAGCTGAAAGGAGACTAACGTGAGATCCGCTTGTTTAGTCCTGATTTTAGTCGCATTGGTCGTCAGCATTACGGCCGTCGGCGCACTCGCCGTCCCGTACAATACACTCCTGGACCCGTTGGAGAGCAGAGACTCAACGCTGGCTAACACCAATTCTGGGGTGTTCTTTGCGCTCGCTCTCGATGGCAATGGCGCCGGGATGAGTGGTGGCGGTAAGAAGTTGATCTACGATTCCAGTTACTTCCCATCCACAGGTACCGTCGCTTTTGACGTGAATCCGCTCAACGGCTACTACGGTACCATTCTGGACACGATTGGCGTCCTGAGCACCCATCCAGGTGACTTCACGGTGCACTACTACTCGAGTGTAAGCAAGATATTCTTCGACATGACAGACGCCAACAACCACTGGCAACGACTTTCCACTGACATGTCACCCGACACGTGGTCCCGAGTAGGCATCAGCTACTCCAGCGGTGGCATCCAGCTTTATATCAACGGGCAGTTGAGGGGCAACACAACGGGGAGCTTCAGCCGCGCCAACAATGCAGACGATGTCTACGTTGGCGACATGGACCTGGACTACCTTGTTAACTGCGTTCCTCCGCCTCTCCCCGGGTTCGTTGGCTTTATCGACAACCTGCAGACATCGAGTGTGGGAAATGACCAGCTTCTGATCTCCCCATCGTCTGTGCCCGAGCCGGGTACGCTTATGGTTCTCTTGAGCGGATTGGCGTCTTCCGCCCTGGCCTTCAGGAAGAGACGCAGATAGACTCCTAAAGAACGTGCTGTGGCTTTGAACATAAACCGAATGCGGCGGGATGCACTCCCGCCGCATTCGGTTTTTGCCTTGACAAGGCGGAACCCCGGCTGTATAATCTTACAGGGCTAGGTGAACGCTTACCGGCCGATGTCTCCCGCTCCGGCACCAGTCGAAGGAAGCTGTTTCGCCTACCAGACTCGACGCGGCAGGACGCCGCGTATTCTTCGTTGTGGTGGTCGAAAAACAATGAAACGCATCTGTGTCCATGTCCTGCTCGTCGCATTGTTCGCATGCTCCGCATTTGCCGTAACCACTGAGAATGGCGGCCGGGCAGAGCCACCAAGAGGCGCGGCCCCGGATGAGACTCAGGCGGAGAAGCTTAGCAGAGCGGAGGGGGATTTCCAGAACCGCCTGGCGGACCTGACGCTGATTGTTGAGGGCCTCGAGAAGCGAGTCGGGGACATGCGCAAAGAGACAACCCCGCCCGCTCCGCAGGATATCGAGCGACTCGATCAAGACCTCTTGCTCCTAGAAGAAGAGTCCAACTCACTGATGACTCCCTCTCTCTCTCCGCTTGCGAAGCTTCAGCGGACGGACATGCAGGACCGGCTCTTCGAACTGAGGTTCAACCTGGAACTGATGAAGCGGCGCTGGGGCGGCGGTTGGGCGGTCTTTGGCGCTGACTTCTTCCGGAACTCTCCCCCTAACCAGAACCCCGAGCAGCAGTCGGTGCCGAAGTACTACCGGCTGCGCACAGGGGATAAGCTGCGCATTCTGGTGATGAGCACTCTGGGCGCTCAGAACGAATACCACCTGACTGTAGAGAGCAGCGGAGGCATAATTGTGCCG
>Ga0209638_1002482_pt1 | contig 11310 bp, 9 predicted proteins | sample BarGraNGADG00211_FD_184490 | JGI IMG/M metagenome (GOLD analysis project Ga0209638, IMG submission 184490) | Arctic peat soil microbial communities from Barrow, Alaska - Barrow Graham LP Ref core NGADG0002-211 (SPAdes) (version 2) | ecosystem: Environmental > Terrestrial > Soil > Wetlands > Peat... | reverse complement strand
ATGAAAAACGACTGTCGCTAGCCGTATTCTCCCAGGTCAGAAGGGTATTCGCGTGCTCCGACCCGCTCTCGTGAACTACTTCCGTGGTGGATCCAGGCTCAGTCGGCCGGGGACTCCGTCGAGGGCCGTGCCCTCAGGGAGCCTCGTCATCGTCGTAGTCATCAGCTCGCGAATCGGCCCACGCGTCCGCCATCGCTTGGTCGTCATAGTCGACCTCGACCAAGTCGGGTTCAAACGCGTCGGCGTCCGGGTTAAGGCCTTCGCTGGAGCGCATGAGTCTGACGAGGAACCGTTCTGCCGCCTGGACAAGTGGCCGGTTCTCCGTCCAGTAGCCGAACTCGATGCTTCGCCGTGATGAGGCGGTGAAGTTGGCCGAGGAAACCCAGAGCCGCTTCCCTTCGAAGCCCATGACGTCCTCAGGTCCAAAGGCGCTCTCGTCGTGCCACCATAGGTGGCCGAGTAAGGCCAGTTTGGCGTGAAGGAGCGGCGGCGGCTTTTCTGACGCGCCTCTTCCCTTGTTGCGGAAGCCCAGGGTGCGGATGGTCGGCACCGGCTCGTCATAGATAGGCCCGTATGGGCCAACGAGCATCGGTCTTCCGTCGACGCGGGGCGCCAGGCCGGTGAAGGCAGAGAAGGCCCGTACCGGCAGTCCGGGAGTGCGCTCGTTGACCTGGGCGAGGGCCGCCAGTTTCTGCAGCTTGTATGGCTTGCGCTCCTGCTTGGTCACGATGACGCAGGCGCCGGACAGGGTCTCCAGCTTGGCGATCATTTCTTCATCGTCGATCCACATCGCTGAGCCGAGCAGGCATGGGCCGAGGGACCGGTAGCGGCGCCATCGGTCTTGTCGGAGCACCACGAAGTCATCGATGCCTTGGACTAAGCCGCGCAGCACGTCGCGGCCGAAGTAGGCCTCGTTGCCCTGCTCTGGCCCAACGAAGATCTGCTCGTCAAAGTCGTCGGGGAACAGGTCTCGTTGCTCGTGCGGTTGGCTCGCCCCATCTCTTTCGGCGTCCATGGCTGCGCCTCCTCCTCGCCGAATTCGACGGCGTCCTGCCAATCGCGGGTAGCGGGCTGCAACGATCACAACACCCCAAGAGAGAGACTAGAACGTAGGCCCGGACGCGCTGGCTTGGGATGATGGCGGTGTGAGTGGCAAAGAGCGGGAGACGCTGTATCGGCGCCTGAGGACGGGGCCGATGTACGGAAGGTGGCACTGGCTGGCTTACAACTTCGCGCCCGAACGCGACCCGGAGACACCTTTCGCCAGGATGACGCTGGACGCACTGCTGCGCTGCGACTCTGTGATGCCCGGCTACGCCGACGCAATGCTGACGAAGTTGGAGTCGATCGGCGGCCGGTACCTTGACATGGACGACTACGAGGCGATCCGACAGTGGTTGGGCGAGCTCGTCGTGGTCCATCACTTCGTCACGTGGCCGTGGCAAGACACGGTGACGTTCGAGAGCGAGCCGACCGCGCCTGGTTCCGCCGCCAACCCAGAGATCACGATCACTGCACCGTTCTGGCGCCTGGGGATCGAAGTGAAGACACCTGATCTGCGGCCCCTCACCGAGAACCGCAACCGCAACGACTGGCAGATGTTGGCACGCTTACCCGGAGGCCCGAAGAGTTTGCCGGGGTCCGTCACGCTCCCCCGAGACAATCCTATGAAGGACTTCTTGGTGAGTGCCGATCGCAAATTCGCCGGCTTCCGCAAACAGGACCCGACGTTCCGCAGTGTTTTGGCGATCGTCTGGGACGACTTCATCAACGAACCCATCAGTGCCTTGATGGCACCTGGGTCCGGCTTGCTGACCTCGAAGACCTTCGACGTCGACGGGGATGGGCGTCCCCACACGTACCCGAACGTCGACGTGGTGGTACTGCTGCGTCAACAGGTCCAACTTCAGGAAGGTATGGCGAACCGGCCACCAGTCGACGAGCGCTACGACTTCCTCGACTACGGCAGCCTTGATCGCTTCCCGCCGAACGCTATCGTCGTCAACCCCAGTGGGCAGCCGCTGAACGAAGCGATGGTGCAGTCGTTGCAGGCCTACCCGCCTGACGTGAGTTTGGGCGCCGAGTACGCGCCGGCCGATTTGGTGATCTGGGTGTGATCACTGCTGCGGCCCGACGCGACTGGTGCGGCGGCTGCACCGATCACCAGGCTTCTGAGCGCAGCACGCGCGCATCGGCTGAGAGCGGTCACTGACCCTAGTGCGGCTTACTTGACGCTATCGATCGTGATGTAGTCAGATTCCGCGTTCCGGTCGAGGTAGGTCCGTACACGCTGGTGGACGTCTGGGGCTGGATTTCGAACCGTGATGTGGGGGTTCTGCGAGCCACGTTGGATACCTGTTCTAAGGATAGTTCGAATCTCTACGTCGTCAGGAGGCATCGAGTATCCGACAATCTCTAGGGCTCTAGCGCGGCTCAAAGCTCTGTAAGCGTCCCGCCAGACTGGCAGCAAAGGACCTAGGTCGTCGGCCTTGCCAGTAGCCATCGTGACCATGTATGGCTCCCGACTCCTGCTTCGGATTTTCTGCCATGAGTCGCTACCGTCTGAGCGGACGCGAATCAAGGCCCCGTCACTCGCGTCCAAGTTCATGGTGTAGATGCGCGGAGGATTCTGCAATTCGCTGAGAGCTGCGAAGTCCGAATCGGTGTACTTGGTGCTGCGCGACCTTTGCTGGCACCAGTCGATTGAACCGTGGAGCTTCAGCAACGACACTTCCTTCTGATCGAATTTCCTACTTCGGCTGGTTAGACGAAGAGGGATCGAGTTGGCGGCGGCGAACTGCTCAATGATGTTATCCCAATTCGAGGTGATTATGATATGTCCAGGCTGTAGCATCCCTTCGAGATAGGAGTGGCGCGAAAAGCCAGAAAGGCTAGCGCTGACCTTAGTGCGATTCGCGAGGAGGTGTGCGATCCCTCTGCGAAGCAACCGATAGAGATCAGGTGCATTGTCGAAGCCTGTACCCACTAAGCCAGACCCGATGTCTATATAACAGCGTAACGCAGAGAAGAAATCAACTGCCTGGGGCTGGAATCCAGGGTGTGCGGCATCAGGATAGAAGAACTTATACGCAGTCTTTAGTCGCGGCTCGAGGTCTTCATCGTGGAGCCAATGGCCTGGCCCGGTGCGGCTAAAAGCAACTGCTTCCGTTAGCAGGTTTGCCGTATTAGGCAGGCGGAAGGCGCAGGACAGGCCAGCACCCACGAAGAAGACCTTGCGGTCGCGGGGCGGTATCGGACTTGGCATGGGATTGAACCTACCGGTGAGGACCCCGCCGCAGCCCAGTTACGACGCACGTTGCGTCTCACGACGGTGCGGGTGAAAGCGGTCCACGAGATCGGGCACCTTCAGCCCATGCGGGTCACTCAGTACGGCTTGGGGCCGAATGCCGACAACGGAACGACGACCGGCCGCATCCGAGCCCCGGCTTTGGGTCCGTAGGACGATCCTCCTACGAGAATATGAGCTCCAGCACTGGGCGCCGCCGGTTCTTGCTTCCGGAGCCAAGGAAGTCGCCAGGCGATAGGCGTCATGGTTTCAGTCTATGGTTCACGCCGCACCCGGATGCTCCTGTGTGGACCAGCGCTGGGTGCGGTCGTCAAAGGAGTAGGCCCAGTTCGGTCAGAAGCCGATTCAGGAAACTCTGATCTTGAGCGTGTTGACGACGCCGTCCTGCTTCTTCTTCGATAACCCTTAGCCTCAAACCTTTACGGGTTACCGACACGGGGCTGTAGATCCCACGCCGACATCTCGTTGAAGCCCTTGCACGGTCCGAGGCAGGCGTCGCAGTTCAGATTGCCATGCTCGGCTGCCTGGAGGATCTGAGGGTCGTCGCCGATATCGTCAAGGTCCACCGTGGTTTCAATCATGCGCGCTTGGGGGTACCTGGGCCTGGGCACCATCGAGGCCTCGTTGGCGATCACGTTGCGGGCGTTCGCATAGGCCACAGTTGGGTAGGCCGACCCCACGACGTGCTCGCAATCCGTCGAGTCACAGATGGTGCACTTCCCGGCCTCGTTTCGGGCGGCGACCTTGTCGTAAGCCGCCCCCATCTGGTGGTCGCAGTCCTCGACCAAGCGACCGCAGATCGAGCACTCGAAGTCGCTAACGAGTCCAGCCGACATGCCGGCCCGGAGGTGCGACAGCTTGATGGAGCAGTCAGTCCACAGCTCGTCGTCGCGTAGGACGATCGGGCAGCCGTAGAGCCCGCGCCGAACGAACGCCGCCCGGTGAATCGCCTCGTGAGCAGCTTCAGCGAGCTCTTGGTCCTCGAGGAAGTTCAGCGCCGCGACGGCGGACGACTCTGATCGCCTGATGTGTGGCTCGATCTCGTCCAGTGTCGCTTGGTCGATGGTGGCGAGGAACTCCATCCACTCCCGCCGCTTCGCTGTCTGTATTGTCCGACGAACGTCGTCGTCCTCGACCAGCGGTTTGTGTATGACCGGCATCGAGCTCCCCTTCGTGCCGAGGATGTCTAGCATCGTCGCGTACTCATCGTCCGCGGTTTGCAGGGCCTTTTGCCCATTGACGTCGAGGTAGCGCAAGCGGTGGGGCCCACCGGACGGCGGTATCGGCCCCCACTGCATGAGCATCCACTTGAACTGGGGTCCTTTACTTGCCACGCTTGTCCTTCTTCTTGCTCGACTCTTCCTTCTTCAGGATGCGGAGTGCCTCCAGGACCTCTGTCCCGGTTCCTTCGAGCTCGTAGGTTTCAGACACGCTCGAACTCTCGTCCATCTTCACGATCGAGACCTTCAACGGCAGCTCGTGGGCTTCCTTGCTCGTCCAGCCTTGTGACTTCGAGCGCATCTCGATGAACAGTCCGACAGTGAGAATGAGCCAGTCACTGGTCATTGTCAGAAGGGCGAGCCCCAGCGACCACATCTCCGGGTCGATGCTGAACTCCTGCAGGTATTTCCGCGAGCCCTCGGGTATCGAGAACTCGACGGGCAGGTCAGCGGCGCGAGCCTCCTTCGGCAGGTAGCGCACGTTGTCCGTGTAGTGAGGGAAGTCGCCGGTGGCTTCCCCACCCGGCTTACGAGTCGGGATCACGTAGACCTTGTCGAGCTCGCCCTGGGCTGGGAGCGATCCAGGAAGAGGAGTCCAGCCTCCTATAGTTACTTTCGCCGTCATGGCGGAAGCGTAGTGGCGACCTACGACCGCTAGCGCGCGATCCTGCTCGGATGTCTTGCCCTGTGCTGAATAGGGGCCAACCGGGGACGTTCAGCCCCTTTCAACAGCGCCTGCCCAGACCCAGACCTCGTGCTGTTGGGGTGTTGCTCCGAACCTGACCCGGACGGCCCGCTTGGTCCAGGCGAGTGCTTGGGGGTCCATCAGCTCCTCGACGCCTTCCTCCCAGAGGACCCAGACGTGCACCCTGTGTGGGACAGCTGGGGTGGAGACACTGATTTGCCCCAGCTGTTCTGGCTGCAGGCTGCGAGGCTCACGCTGGACGAGGCGCGGGCGTTTCGACGATGTGTCTAGCCCTTCCTCGATACAGGAGCGGCGACTGGTGCTCTCTGGCTGTCTGTGGCCTCCGCTCTGATGGTCAACGCAAAAGGATCCCTTTACGACCTAGGTCGGCGACGACGTCGGTGTCAGCTAGGTATCGGAGCCGTCGCGAGGAGGTTAGCTAGATGGCGAGTGCGTCTTTACGTCGCGCCACGAGGCGCCCGCCACTTAAATCCATCGTTCCGTCTGGTCGCTCGTAAAGGGCCATGGCTTGATCAAACAGGGTGCGGGCGTCGGTCCGGCGCCCGCCCGCAGCAGCGAGTAACGCTCGTGCGCAGGCGATGTTGGCCTCGCCACGCTGGTCGGGCATGCGTCGGTAGCGCTCACCGAGATCGCGTAGTCGCTTGTCAGCATCGGATCGGGGTGGTGGCCCGCCTAGCAACGCCCGGTACGCAGCGAGCTCGATCTGCTGCTGGGTGAGGAAGGTGGCCCGATTGCCGGGCGCCGCAGGAAGGGCCCGCGCTGATAATGCGGTTCCAGCGGTGGCGGCAGCGAGTAGCGCGAGTCGACGCCCGAGAGGTAGGGATGGCTGGTAACTGACGTCGACGATGCGGAGCAGTGTGTGCGCGGCGGCGGACAGAACTCGGGAACGACCTGGAGGACCCGCCTTGTCGGGCAGGGACTCGAGAAGTGCAATGACGTTGGACAGTAGCCCCGCAGCCGCCGCCTGCCGGGATCCGGTGAGCGATCGTTGCTGCTCGCCCCATCGCACCCGGGCGTACGTGCGCAGCCCGTGCCCGCGGGTACCCCGCCGGGTGACGTCGGCGAAGATGTCAGCGGCCTCCCGCTTGGCATCGACCGCGCCGCGGTCGGCAAGCGCGTCCGCAAGCCGCACCGACGTTCGGGTCCACGCCAGACTGCCCGCGACACGGCTCCCGAGGACACGCCGCAGCACACGCGTGGCGGCGTCATAGTGCTGGGCGTCAGCGAGCATCCACGCGTAGGCCTCCGCGCCGTCCCACGAACTGAGCCCAGCCGCCCAAGTGGTGAACAGCTCGGGATAACGGCTGCCTGGCGGGTCGCTCGGCCAGGCCGGAAGATGTGCGGGGTCGACACCGAGAATGCTCGCCATCTGATGTTCGGCGAAGGAAGCCGGGTTGGCCCAGCCGACCTGCACATTTGCCCCAGTCTCGTTGCCCAACCTTTCGATCACGCGGTCGGGCAGCGTCGGTGCTGCCCACGTTGTCGACACTCCTAAGGTCGCGCGGAGAAGCGACTCGTACACGTCAATGTCCTCGCCGCTGTAGCCCGTAACGAGCACACTGCGTATTCGGCCGCACTCAGTGAGCCATCGAAGCGCCTCAAGCCGGTCGTCTGACAGTTGCGCCAGCTCAGGCTCGTCAGTGACTATCACACCGGTCACCCGCAGCGAAACGTCATCGGCTCGTGCCAACGAACCATGGAGCTTGACCAGCATCGGTTGCCGATTCGCTTCACCCCGACGGCGCTCCGCAGCCCATGCTGAGAACTCGGTCTCGGTCGCGACGACCCTCAGCGGAAGAGCGGTCCCGGCGAGTGACTGCCACTCCGGGAGCGCTGCGGCGACCCCCGCGTTCGGACCGCGAGCCCGCCCGGTGAGTAGGTCATAGGCCAGTTCGACGCCCTGGTCGAAGTTGAGGGTGACCTGCCGCCCACCGGCGATCAGATGAAGGGCAAGCAGCAGATGCGTCCGGTTCGGCACCGTCAACTCGAGCGACAGCAGGACGTTCGCGGCGTGGGCGCCGATGATCCCCTCCAGCCGTCCGACTACGTACTCCAGCTTCCACGCAAGCTCGCGCAACGGTGCGGGGTCGAGGTCAGAGCCATCACCGGCGACGGCGGCAGCGTGCCCCCGACAAAGGAGCAGGATGTCGTCGCGCAACTCGTTGCCCTTGGGAAGATCAGCCGGCTTGTCTGCGCTGACCCCGGCCCCGGTGAAGACCCCTACGTCCATCAGCCCATGATGGGACGCCGCGGCCTGGTCCACCAGCGCCGTGGGTGCAGGCTCGATCGCGAGCAGTGCACTCCGCCGGTGTCCGGTTGCCGGGGTCGTGCAGCCGGCGCGTTCACACTGTGCCGCCCCGGCTGTCCGCACTGATCTCCTCAACGGCGTCCTGGGCCGGGCCCTAAGTCGCCTTGCGCGACAGCGCCAGTGCTCCTATGGCGTGAGGGGATCCGTGTACCACTCGGCGCAGGGCTCCCAGGTGAAGCCCTCCTCCGAGGCGGTGATCAGACCGCCTGTTCCACCCGATCCATGTCCGCGAAGGCCACCCCGCGATGATTCTGCCATCCAGCGTGGACCGGTGGCTTCCCAGCGTCGGGGATCGTGAGCGCGCATCGGCGCGACCGCTCCCGTCGCGACAGATCAGTCCGTTCCGCGGCACCGGTTCCAGCGACGAGGGATCCAGTACGTCACTTGCCACGGAAAGACGCGACAAAACCGGGTATCAGGGCGTCTTGATCAAGGTCGCTAGAGCCACAAACAACGTTGTTGCCGTCAGAAGTGCGATGAGAATGGTGAGCCAGCCGGTCCGAGCCACCCACTTCGAGTCCACAGTCGCTGCGTCTACCAACGCCTGGATTCCGCCCCTCGAGGCCTCCGATATCTCAAGCATGCGCTCGGTCGCCTTTGCTGTGCGCTCGACAGGATCGGCGCTCTCGACATCCCAACTCGTGCTCCGGGACGAGCTGACGCGCCGGAGCACCTCTCCCGCCGCGTCCAGTTTCGCGCCGACGCTGAGTTTGCTTTCTGCCGACAGATTCGCCACGCGACTACGGTCTCACACGCACCGACCGAGATTGAACCAAGTCGTCCGCCGGCCACCTGAGATTCCCGCTTCGAAGGGCACGCGCGCTCATCGGCTAGATCCGGACTTATTCGTCGGTCATCCCCAGTCCCGTAAACGGAACCCCCCACGGTTCGCCTTACCGGTCGCTCGGTCTCCAGGTGGACCCTGGGCGGGCCGGTTCCACGTATGCCCCGCCCGCAGTCTTCACCGGGAAGGGGGTCCCTGTACGGACAGCCAACCGACCGCGACGAGCCCTTTCCGCCTGCGTCCTTTGCGCCGACCCGAAAATGGAAATACGACACGATTTCCGGGATCTACATCATGCGAGAGTTCGTGTCGAATAGCGCAAGCTCGCCGTCGGTGACGAGGTGTCGCACGACGAAGGCTCGTTGGCCAACGCGCCAAAGCCCTTCTCCCCGTTGCAGATCGGGCAGTTGGGCCCGCTCAGTCACCGAGAGGCCGAGGACGTCGGCGGTGTGCGGCGCCTCGGACGACTCCTGCTGGTAGATGATCTTGGTAGACCGGATGCAACTGGCCTCACGCGCGCTATGTCATAGGTTCTGGCCCGGACGGCGCCGACCTGGCGCTGCTCGAGGTCCTCGAAGAGAACGTGGCCGCCCGGTACGGCGAGGTCGTTATCGTCTCCGGCGATGGCATCTTCACCCAGAAGGTCGCCGACCTCGCCAGCCGGGGGCTCCGCGTCACCGTGATCGCCCACCCCGACGGCCTCGCCGCCCGGCTCCGCCTCGCCGCGCAGCACACCACCTACCTGCCTCACCGTCACCAGCCCCAGTGCGGGGACGCGGCTTGATGAAGGACGCGATGAAACCCACCACGGATCCCACGCCCGGAGCCGACGACGGCAGTCTCGTCGCCCCCAGCGACATCGCCGAGATGGCCGGTGTGTCACGCGCCGCCGTCAGCAACTGGCGAAAGCGCAACGACGACTTTCCCGAACTCGCCGGCGGAACGCCTGCCAAGCCACTCTTCGCCCGAGCGGAGGTCGTCGCCTGGTTGAACAGTCGCGATTATCGCGTGCAAGAGGACAGCGGTGAGGGTCTCGTGTGGGCCGCGCTCAACGCGCTGCGCGACAGTCTGCGACCGGACGAGTCCGCCCACCTCCTGCTTGCGCTCGCCTGTGCTCGCAAGCTGTCCGGCCAAGAAGGCGGTGACGGTCTGTCCTCCGCGTGGAACGACCTGCGTCAGGCCATCGAGAAGAACGGTCTCGACGCCCTCAAGTCACTGGCTGCCCGCGAGCAGGTGCGTGACCCCCGCTGGATGGAACTTGCCGAGGTCCCCGACTTCGTGAACGGGGTTCCCAAGGCCGCGATCGCCTACGTGTGCGACATGCTCGGCCAGGTCGCCCCCAACCGTCTGGGCGATGTGGTGGACGCCGCCCTCGCCAAGACTGCACGCGCCAAGGTGCGCGACGGTCTCGACCACGGCTTCGTCGAGTCCCGCACCTCCACAGCACTGGCAAACCTCGCCCTCGCGCGCGGAGGCGAGTCGATCTACGACCCCGCCTGCGGCGTCGGCAGTGCCCTGGTCGCGGCGATGCGCGCCGGCCTGAAGGCCAGTCCAGTGGTTGGCCACGACATCAGCCGTTACGCAGTGCTCCAGGCGAGGCAACGGGCGTACTTGCACGACCTCAACGCTGACATCGAAGTGGCCGACGTCCTCACCGCGGACCCCTCACCAGACCTCAAGGTCGACGTCGTCATCGCTGAGCCGCCATTCGGGCTGGCGCTGCCGCCGGCGGTGCACATCGCCGACCGGCGCTGGCGCTACGGCATGGCACCGAAGAGCTCCGGCGACACCCTCTGGTTGCAGCATGCCCTGGCACACCTCACCTACAACGGACGAGGGTTCGTCATCACCCCCGTGGGCACGCTGTCCCGTAGCGGCACCGACAAGGGCATCCGCGCCGAGCTGCTGCGCCACGGCTGCGTCGAAGCGCTGATCGCACTGCCGCCGCGGATGCTCCCGCACGTAGGCGCCAACCTCGTCGTCTGGGTACTGCGCCCCGCCCAGAACAACGACCGGCTCGACGTCCACTTCATCGACGCGACTGACGTCGACGACGCTGAAACCCGCATCGGCACCTGGTACACGGACATCGCCGGGAACCACGCTCTCGACGTTGCTCACAAGGTCGTGGACGTGCGAGACCTGCTCGCCGCTGATGCCGACCTCACCGTTCAGCGCTGGGTCGACGTACCCGATCGCGACCCGACCGAAGTGGCAACCGCGTACGAGGACAGCTGGCACAAGCTCTACAAGGTCGTCGAACACATCAAAGGATCCAGCGTGTCGCTGAGGCACTTTGCAGGCACCACCGACGCGCGCATCTTCACCGTCGGTGACCTCATCGACCAAGGCGTCCTGAAGCTGCGCCAAGGCCGCGTCATTTCCAAGGACGTGCCGGGGGAGCTGCAGCACCGCGTCGTCACCCAGAAGCACATCCGCGACGGTGCCATCGAGGACGTCCTCGAGGAAGACGACGTCGTGCCAGCCAAGTACCGGGGGCAGCTGACTAGCGAGGGCGAGGTGCTGGTGACCACCCAGCGCGTCATCCACGCAGTCGAGGATGACGGTGGTGGCCACCTGGCCGTGTCCGGGGTGCACCGGCTGCAGGTCGTCGACCACAACCAGATCTCCGCCGCCTACCTTGCCCTCGTGCTCGGTGGCTCGTGGAACAGCCGCTTCCAGGCCGGAACGACCATCCCCCGCGCCGACATCCGGCTCCTCGAAGTCCCGCTCGTCAGCACCGCCGAGCAGGCCAACGTGCGGCTAGCAGACGTCGCAGCGATGCTCCTGAAGGAGAGCGGTACACAGATTCTCGAACACGCAGCTGCACTTCGCGCCAGCATGCTCGATGCGCTCCGCTACAACGTGCCACTGCCTTAACCCTGTAGGTGGCGCCCGAGTGGCCGGAGCCGGACGTCCCCGATGACCTCGCCGCCGCCTTGGCCGAGGCACCCGCGAAGATCCGCGACGTGTGGGCGGACATCA
>Ga0209638_1002477_pt1 | contig 11317 bp, 14 predicted proteins | sample BarGraNGADG00211_FD_184490 | JGI IMG/M metagenome (GOLD analysis project Ga0209638, IMG submission 184490) | Arctic peat soil microbial communities from Barrow, Alaska - Barrow Graham LP Ref core NGADG0002-211 (SPAdes) (version 2) | ecosystem: Environmental > Terrestrial > Soil > Wetlands > Peat... | reverse complement strand
CCTGCTCGGCGAGCGCGCGCGCCGCCGGTGAAATTCCCTCGCGCTCCGCGAGCGAGCTCTCGAGGGTCGCAAGCCGCTCCTGCGCCGTCAGCGCGCGCTCGGCGAGCGTGTCGCGCTCGTGCGCCGCCTCGCGGGCTGCCGCGCGTGCGTAGAGCGCGCGACGTTCGAGCTCTTCGGGTGACGGGCCGCCGCGCGCCGCGTCTGCCTCCGCCTCGGCGAGCTCCGCGCGCAGCCGCACGATCAGCCGGGTCGCCGACTCGCGTTGCACCGCGAGCCGCGCCGCACGGCTGCGCAGCTCGTAGGAGACCGAGAGCGCCGCCTCGCGCTCGCCGGCCGCGCCGGTCAACTCCTCCTCGATGCCACCGCGCTCGACAAGCAGTTCGTCGAGCCGCGCCTGCGCGGCCGCACGCAAGGTGTTCTCGGCCGTGAGCAGCCGCGCAAGCACCTGGCGCGCACGCTCTGCCCGCGCCTCACGCTCGACCGCCGCGACGCGGGCAGCTTCCGCCGCGTCGAGCGCCGCACGCTCGAGCTCCGCCGTCTCGACGCCGGGATCGCCCGCATCGGACGACGCGTCCGCAAGCTCCGTTCGCACCTGTTCGAGCAACGCCGACGACGACTCGCGACGGATGCCGAGCCGTTCGGCCGCGCTGCGCAGCCGGTAGAGCACCTGCATCGCCTGCTCGCGCTTGCCCGCCGCGTCGGCGAGCTCCTCTTCCGCGCTCCCACGCTCCGCGAGCACCGCCTCGAGCTTCTCCTCCGCCGCACGGCGCGCGAGCTCTGCGGCGGCGCGGCGGCTGCCGGCCTCGCCGAGCCGCTCGTCGAGCGTCTCGAGATCGAGCTCGGCGATGCGCGCGCGCAGCTTCGCAACCTCGCCGCGCAGCTTCTCGGCCCGCTCGGCCGCGGTCGCCTGCAACGCGAGCGGCCGCAAACGCTTCTTGACCTCGTCCTCGAGGTCGCGTGCACGCTCGACCTGCACGGAGACGCGCGCGAGCTTGAGCTCGGCCCGGTGGCGCCGCGCCTTGAAGCGGCCGAGACCGGCCGCCTCCTCGATCAGCGCGCGCCGCTCCTCGGGCTTCGAGGCGAGGATCGCCTCGACCTTGCCCTGGCCGATGATCGAGTGCATGCCCTGGCCGAGCCCGAGGTCGGCGAGGATCTCGATCAGGTCGAGGCGACGCACCGGCGTCTTGTTCAGGAGGTACTGCCCCTCCCCGCCGCGGTGCAGCCGTCGCGCGACCGACAACTCGGTGTACTCGAGCGCGATCGTCCCGTCCTGGTTGTCGAACAGCAGCTCGACCTCGCAGAAGTCGGCCGGGCCGCGGTTCGCGCCGCCTGCGAAGAGCACGTCGTCCGGCTTCTCGGCGCGCAGCTCGTTCGGGCTGAGCGAGCCCGCCGCCCAGCGGATCGCGTCGGCGACGTTCGACTTCCCGGAGCCGTTCGGCCCGACGATCACGCCGACGCCCGGCTCGAGGCGAACCTCGACCGGATCGGGAAACGACTTGAAGCCACGGACCTTTACGGCACGGAGATGCACGCTCGGCCCAGGCTATCGGGACGGACGGACGGCTACTACCCGGGGTCGCGCCCCAGCGGAGCGTCCTCGTCAGGCTCGGGCTCGGGGTCGCGGAAGAGCTCGAGGATCCCGCGCTGTTTCTCGCGCCGGGCTTCGTCTTCGGCGAGCTGCGCGAGGTGCAGCTCCGAGTTCGTCGGGCGGTGCTCGGCCATCCCGAGAACCTGTACCCGGCCCGAGCCGGGCCTACTCCTCGGGCCGGATCAGACCACCCAGGTCAAGCGGCAAGGTTCGGCTGGATCTTCGTCAACGCCTCACGGGCGGCTTCCTGCTCGGCGGCCTTCTTCGAGCCGCCCTCGCCCACCCCGAACTGCTCGCCGTCGACGACGGCGGCGCAGGTGAAGTGCCGCTCGTGCGGTGGCCCTTCGGCCGAGAGCACGGCGTAGACGACCTGGCGCCCGCTGCGCGCGAGCGCCTCCTGGAGCTCGGTCTTGTGGTCGACGTACGTGTTCAGCGCGTACTCGATCCGGCTCGAGAACGCGTCCACGACGGCGGCCTCGACTCCTGCGAACCCGTGCTCGAGGAACAGCGCCCCGAGCGCGGCCTCCAGCAGCGCGGCGAGCACGTTGCGGTTCTTGGCCAGCCGCTCGAGCTCGTCCGCCTGCAGGCCCTCGTTATGCGCCACGAGCCGCCGGCCGAGCTCCAGCTCGCGCGCCACCACCGCGCAGCTTGCGCGCGAGACGACGTGCGAGCGGATCTTTGCGAGACGCCCTTCCGAGAACTCCGGATAGCGCTCGTACAGCTCGTGAGCCATCGCGAGCTCGAGCACGCTGTCGCCGAGGAATTCGAGCCGCTCGTACGACGCTGTCCGCTCCAGCGCCCACGACGAGTGCGTGAACGCTGTTGCGGCGCGCGCCGACGGCAGCGCGGCGATCAGTTGCCCGAGCTCGCGGTGGCCGCTCTCGACGCTACTGATGCGTCGAGACGTAGTCGACAGCCTGGCCGACAGTCGTGATCTTCTGGGCGTCCTCGTCCGAGATCTTGATCCCGAACTGGTCCTCGAGCTCCATGATCAGCTCGACGAGATCGAGCGAATCGGCGTCGAGGTCCTCCTGGAACGAGGCCTCTTCGTTGATGTCGCCCTCTTCGATTCCGAGCTGCTCCGTCAGGACTTCCTTGACTCGCTCGAAGACTTCCTCTCGCGACGCTGCCATGTCACCTCTTCTGTTCTGTTGGTGGGCTGAAAATCCGGCCGATCATACAGCCTCGGCCCGCTGGGGAAGCCGTGTGGCGAGCGTACCCACCACGTCCCGCTCGACGCCGCGGGCGGCGAGGCGGATCGCATTGGCGATCGCGGCGCTCGACGAGTTGCCGTGGGCGATCACGGCGAGGCCCCTCAAGCCCAGCAGATACGCCCCGCCGTGGGTGTCCGGGTCGAACCTGCGGCGGACACGGCGTGCCGCCGGCCGGATCAGGAGGCCGCCGAGCTTTCCCTGTGCCGTGGCGGCGATCTCTTCACGCAGGGCCTGGAGCAGCGTCAGGATCGTCCCTTCCACGGTCTTCAGGGCGACGTTGCCCGTGAACCCGTCGGTGACGAGCACGTCGGCGGCACCCTCCAGGAGGTCGCGCCCCTCGGCATTGCCGGCGAAGTTCAGGTCGCTCGCCGCCAGCAGCTCGTGCGCCTCAAGCGTGAGCTGGTTTCCCTTCTCGCGCTCCTCGCCGATCGAGAGCAGCCGCACCTCCGGGCTCGAGATGCCGAGGATCTGCTCGGCGAAGACGGCGCCCATCGTGGCGAACTGGAGCAGGTGCTCGGGCCGGGCGTCGGCGTTCGCGCCCGCGTCGATCAGCAGGGACGGGCCGCGCCGGCTCGGGATCGGGACCCCGATCGCGGGCCGCATCACGCCCGGGATCCGCCGCAGCTCGAGCAGGCCGGCGGCGAGCATGGCGCCGGTGTTCCCCGCGGAGACGACGGCGTCGGCCGTTCCCTCGGCCACGGCGCGCACCGCCGCGACGAGCGAGCTCTGCGGCTTCGAGCGGACCGCCTCGGCCGGCTTCTCGTCCATCTCGATCACGTCGGGCGCCTCGCTGAGCTCGAGCCCGTGCGTCTCGAGCCCGGCCGCGCCGAAGATCACGGGAACGATCGTGTCGCTCGAGGCCTCGAGGGCTCCGGCGACGATCTCGGCTGGGCCACGATCGCTGCCCATCGCGTCGACCGCGATGCGGATCATCTGCGGCGGCCCGCCAGGTGATGCTTCTGAGCTACTGGGGCGCTAGCACCAAGCGATGCAAGGACGCAGGGAGACTCCATAGTGGTTTCTATGGGGTCGACCGAGGACGCCGCAGCGCGCAGCGTGATCGCGTTCCAGGAGCCGGAAGGCATCGCCTGGTGGGTCGCTTAGGGAGCGTCGAGACGGAGCGGCTCGACGTCGCGGCCTCGGTACGTGCCGCATGTCGGACAGAGGTGATGCGGGCGCTTGGGGTTCCCGCACGTCGCGCAGACGTTCACCTTCGCGGCGCTGATCGAATGCGTCGCGCGGCGCTTGTCGCGGCGCGACTTCGATGTTTTTCGCTTGGGGACAGCCATGAGCGGTGGCCAGTATAGCCAGGTGCCGCAGGGTGTCGGCAAGCCGGTAGGTTCAAGGCATGAAGACACGGACGCTTGGCCAAGGACTCGAGGTCTCCGCGGAGGGCCTCGGCTGCATGGGAATGTCGGCCTGGTACGGGGAGACCGACGAGGACGAGTCGACCGCCACGATCCACCGGGCGCTCGATCTCGGGATCAACTTCATCGACACCGCCGACATCTACGGCGCCAGGATGGGCGAGAACGAGAAGTTCGTCGGCCGCGCGATCGCCGACCGCCGCGACGAGGTCGTGCTCGCGACGAAGTTCGGCAACTTCTTTCACGAGGACGGGCACCGCGAGATCAGGGGCCGCCCGGAGTACGTGCGCGAGGCGGTCGAGCTGTCGCTCCAGCGGCTCGGAATCGACCACATCGACCTCTACTACCAGCATCGCGTCGACAAGACGGTGCCGATCGAGGAGACGGTGGGCGCGATGGCGGAGCTCGTCGCCGCCGGGAAAGTGCGCCACCTCGGCCTCTCCGAAGCCTCGCCGGACACGATCCGCCGCGCGCACGCCGTGCATCCGATCACGGCGCTCCAGTCGGAGTACTCGCTCTGGACGCGCGACCCCGAGGACGGCATCCTCGCCACGACGCGCGAGCTCGGGATCGGCTTCGTCGCGTACAGCCCGCTCGGGCGCGGCTTCCTCACGGGTCGCTTCCAGTCGCCGGACGACTTCGCCGACGACGACTTCCGCAAGCACCAGCCGCGCTTCCAGGGCGAGAGCTTCCAGCGGAACCTCGACCTCGTCGAGCGCGTGCAGGAGATCGCCGCCGAGAAGGAGATCACGCCCGGCCAGCTCGCGCTCGCCTGGGTGCTGGCGCAGGGCGACGACATCGTCCCGATCCCCGGCACGAAACGCCGCACATATCTCGAGGAGAACGCCGCCGCGGTGGAGGTCGAGTTGACGGACGAGGACCTCGCGCGGATCGACGAGGTGTTCCCCCGCGGCGTCACCGCCGGCGACCGCTACTCGGACATGTCGACGATCGACGTCGGCTAGCCCGAACCGCCTCGTAACAGACGGTTACTCGGCCGGGACTCCGCCCGTACACCGTTACGTCTGGGACCTGGTTCGAACCAGGTCCCGAATTTACGAGCCGCCGAGCGGAACAGCTTCGCCAGGGCGATCTCGACCAGCGGGACCTGGTTCGAACCAGGTCCCGATTTAGGTATCCGCGTTACGCAACGCCTCGAGCGCGGCCCACCGGGAGTCCGGTGCGGTCGCCTCGTGCTCGTGCGGCTCGACGTTCAGATCCTTGCCGCACACCGGGCAGAGACCCGCGCAGTCGGTGCGGCAGAGGATCTTGTCCGGCAGCGCGAGGGCGATCGCATCGCGGGCCCAGGCGGAGAGATCGACCGTCTCGTCGCCGATCACATAGGGCGAGCGCAGCTCCTCGTCGCCGGACTTCGTCGCGTGATACTCGCGCCCGCGGATCGGCAGCTGGAGCTCGGCGTCGGCGAGGCAGCGCACGCAGGGCCCGTGCAGGCTGACGCGGAAGGAGAGCTCGAAGACGCTGCCCGTCGTCGCCTTCGTGATCGTCAGCTCGGCGGGCACGACGGCCGGCTCGGGCAGGTACTCCTGGCCGCCGAGGCGCAGCGGCTCGAGGTCGACGTCGAGCGTCTCGCGGAGCTGCTCGCCCGGGCGGAGCTTGGCGTTGCGGAGGTTGAACGTGGTCACGAGCCCACCGTAGCGCGGACTTCTTTACGCAGAGATGCGGCGCAGATCCGCGAGCCGCGGGGCCGCGCGGGGGAACTCGACGAGCCGTGCATCCTGGCGGCGGATGTACGGCGCCAGCGACTCGGCGGTCGGCTCGGCGACGGTGCGGGCGTCGCGGCCGAAGACGAGGAGCGCGATCGACGAGAGGATCACGATGCCGGCGGCGATCTCCTTCGAACCGACGTGCTCGCCGATGAGCGCCCAGCCGAGGAACACGGCGACGGCAGGGTTCACGTAGGCGTACGTCGAGAGGAGGTTGGTCGGCGCGTTGTTGAGCAGCCAGGCGTAGGCGGTGAACGCGACGAGCGAGCCGAAGACGATCAGGAACGCGACCGCGGCGAGCGAGGCCGAGGACACGGCGCCGGGATGGACGCGTGATCCCTCGCCCATCGCAAGACCGGCGACGGCCAGCAGGAAGCCTGCACAGAGCATCTGCATGGCCGCCGAAAGCACGGGCTTCCTCGGCAGCGGCGCCACACGGGCGTAGACCGAGCCGGCTGCCCAGGCGAACGACGCAACGAGGATCACCACGGCGCCGAGCAGGTCGATGTGGGCGCTCGGGCCGACGAGCAGCCCGACGCCGAGCAGGCCCGCGGCAATGCCGGCCACGGCGCCGAAGCCGAGCCTGATGCCGAAGAACACGCGGTCGAGCAGCGCGATGAAGAGCGGAACGGTTGCGACGAGCAGCGCGGTGGTGCCTGAAGCGACGCGCTGCTCCGCCCAGGCGACGCCGCCCGTGTCGATCAGGAGCAGCAGGCTGCCGACGACGGCCGCCGAGAGCCACTGGCGCTTGCCGGGCCGCTCGGCCGCGACGTCGCCGCGCCAGAGCGACCAGCCGTAGAGGAGCGCGCCCGCGATCAGGAAACGCACCGAGAGCATCAGGAGGGGCGGCAGCGACCGGTTCGCCACGGCGATGGCGAGATAGGTCGAGCCCCAGACGATGTACACGGTGACGAGAGCGACGGCGAGCTTCATGACATCCAGCCTGCCTGTGCCGATCGATTAGCACAAATCCAGTTATGATTCGTATTGAGTATGGAACGTGATAGATGGACCGGCGTCGAGCTCCGCCACCTCGTGGCGCTCGACGCCGTGGCCCGCCACCGCTCGTTCGGCCGCGCAGCGCGCGAGCTCGGCTACACGCAGTCGGCGGTGAGCCAGCAGATCGCCCAGCTCGAGCGCGTCATCGGGCAGAAGCTCGTCGAGCGCCCCGGCGGCCCGCGCCGGGTCGATCTCACCGATGCGGGCCGGCTGCTGCTCCGCCACGCCGACGCGATCGTGGCCCAGCTCGACGCGGCGCAGGCCGACATGGCCGCCCTCGCGGAGGGCGCGGCCGGCCCGCTGCGCATCGGGATCTACCAGAGCGTCGGCGCCCGCATCCTCCCCGCCCTGCTGCGCCGGTTCCGGCAGGAGTGGCCGCGCGTCGAGGTGGACGTCCGCGAGGAGACGGACGCGGCCGACCTGCTGCGGCTGCTCGAGCACGGCGAGCTCGACCTGACGTTCGCCGACCTGCCGCTACCCGAGGGACCGTTCGAGTCGGAGGAGGTGCTCCGCGATCCGTATGTCCTGATCGTCGCCACGAGCTCCGAGCTCGCCGGACGAGAGTCGGCGCCGCCGCTGCGCGAGCTCTCGGGCGTGCCGCTGATCGGCTGGCGCAGCACGGGCGAACCGGAGACGTACCTGCGTGGGCGCGTACCCGACCTGAACGTCGTCTTCCGCACCGACGACAACGGCACGCTGATGGGGCTCGTCGCCGAAGGGCTCGGCGTCGCCGTCGTGCCGCGGCTCGTCGTCAACCCGCGGAACCCGGCCCTCGCCGTGTTGCCGTTCGGCACGCGCATCCCGCCGCGCGACATCGCGATCGTCTGGCACCGCGACCGTTACCGGTCGGCGGCGGCGGACGCGTTCGCCGTGCTCGCCTGCCAGATGGGCGAGGAGTACGTCGCCGCTAACGTACCGTCCAGCGCCACGGCGGCCAGTACGTCGCGACGACCGGCCCGATAAACGCGTCGCGCTGCACCGGCCCCCAGATCCGCGAGTCGCAGGATGCGATGCGATTGTCTCCCATCACGAAGTACTGCTTCGCACCGAGTTGCGGCCAACGCTTGGTGACGGAGTCGCGCGAGAGCAGGTCGAGATACGGCTCCGCCAGCTTGCGCCCGTCGACGTAGAAGAAGCCGTTCTTCTCGGAGACGACCTCCCCGGGAAGGCCGATCACGCGCTTCAGGAACGTTCCTCCTTCGCTGCAGAGCCGCTTCGCAGCGGGGGGCGCGTGGAAGACGACGATCTCGCCGCGATGCGGGTCGCGGAAGCGGAAGACGATCTTCGCGACGAGCACGCGGTCGTTGAACCGCGCAGTGCATCCCTCGGTCGGCCGCGCGCAGAGCAGCGTGGGCTCCATGGACGAGGTCGGCACGCGGAAAGGCTGTACGAGCTCCGCCTCGACGACGAGGACAAGGAGCGCCGAGACGGCGAGCGTGACGATCCACTCGATGATCGTCCGGCGACGCACGTGCGCGGCCTGAGGCGGCGGGCTAGTAGCCGAGGTCGTCGCCGGAGCCGTCGCTCGGGCCGATGCCCGCGACGACGGATTCCTGCGAACGCTCGTGCAATCGCTCGCGTCCGCGCTTCACCGCAGAAAGGAACTTGTCGAGATTGACCTCGAGCGTCGAGAGGATGCCGTCGGCCCAGTCCTCCATCTCGAGACGCGTCTCACGCGCCTGCCGGCGTGCGTCGTCGACGATGTCCTGCGCCTGATGCTCGGCGATCTTCACGATCTCCGTCTGCGATGCCTCACGCACTGCCTGCTCGCGCGCCTCTGCGAGGAGCCGGTCGACCTCGCGCTTCGCCTCGGCGAGCATCTCCTGCCGCTCCTTGACGATCCAGCGCGCCTGCTTGATCTCTTCCGGGATCGTCGCGCGCATCTGATCGAGGATGTCGTAGATCTCCTCACGGTCGATGCGCACCTGATCGGTGAGAGGGACGGCCTTCGCGTTGTGCACGAGGTCGTCGAGCTTGTCGATGAGTACGAGGACGTCCATGGGGGCAGTCTAGCCTCGGAGACTTCGCCGGACGTCGGGGAGGTCCTTCAAAAGCGCTCCACGAGCCACGCGTGCACCTCGGGAACCCGCTCGCTGACCAGCGTGAGGTGGCCGTCCGAGTCGCTCACGCGCGCGTCCACGCCCACGATTCGCTGGGCAAGCCAGCGGCCGTGATCGGGCGGCACCATCAGGTCGTGAACACCCTGCAGGAGGAGGACGGGCACCGCGACATCGGCCGGCTCGAAGCCCCAGGGCTGCATGAAGGCGAGGTCGTCGTCGCGCCAGCCGTCGACGCGCTCGGAGAGGCCGCGCTCAGTCGTAGCGTGGAGATACGCGGCGAACTCGCCGGTCAGAGCCTCCTGGTCGACCTGGCTGAGCACGCTCAGCAGCACGGCGCGCAGCTGCTCCGGCGTCGTCGCGAGCATCTCCGCGGCCTCCGCACGCAGCAACGACTCGAGCACGTCCGGGCCGGCGAGCGCAGCCTCCCATTCCGCGAGGTTGCCGTCGCCCTGACCCGAGAGCCAGTCGAGGCCCTCGGCGCCCCACGGCGCCGGCGATGCAAGCGAGCCGACGGCGATACAACGGCCGGCGAGCAGCGCCCCACAGGCGAGCGCGTGTGGCCCGCCGCCGGAGATGCCCCACGTCGCGAAACGATCGATCTCGAGCGCGTCGAGTGCGGCGGCGATGTCGTCGGTCACGTCGCCGACATGGCGCCCCGGGTTTGGCGTCGACCCGCCGTAGCCTGCTCGGTCGTAGCCGATCAGCCGAATGCCACGACGTCGCGCGTCCTCGACGTGCGGCGCGTAGAGCTGTCCTGCGGAAGGCGTGCCGTTGTGCACGACGATCGGGTTGCCCGCGGGATCGCCCTCGTCGAAGACGTGCAGCGTGCGGCCGTCGCGGAGCGTCACGTCGCGTTCGCTCACCGCGTCGCTCGAATCTCGTCGAGGCACGCAAAGACTGCGTCGGGATCGAGACGGACCTGCCCCGTCAGCGGTACCTTCCGCGCCTGCTCGACGAGCTGCTGGAGGGTGGAGCCCGCCGCCGAGCCACCCAAAACTGCAACCAGCTTAGTCGCGCGCCTTCGATTGACTCTGACCTCGTCGGTGAGCGGCACGGGAGGAGCGCTGCGCACGAGCGCGTCGAACTCCTCGACGGCGGCTTCGGGCGTCACTCCGTCGGATTCTCCGGCGTTCCCGGGCGACCGTCGGGGAAGAGCTCCTTGAACCGCTTCGCAACGGGTGCCGGCACGAGCGCCGACACGTCGCCGCCGAAGGCGGCGATCTCCTTGACGCCGCTCGACGAGACGAAGCTCACCTCCGGGCTCGCCATCACGTACATCGTCTCCACGTCCGGGGCGAGGTGCCGGTTGAGCTGGTTCATCTGAAACTCCCACTCGAAGTCCGACATCACGCGCAGCCCTTTGACGATCGCCTTCGCTTCCCAGCGGTGCGCGAACTCGACGACGAGCTCGCGGAAGACGTCGATCTCGACGTTCGGCAGATGCGCGAGTGCGTCGTGCAGGAACGCCACCCGCTCCTCGATCTCGAACATCGGCTGCTTGTGATGCGGCGCACCGACGACGCCGACGACGACGCGGTCGAAGATGTTCGCCGCGCGGCCGATCACGTCGAGATGCCCGTTCGTGACGGGGTCGTACGAGCCGGGGCAGATCGCCGTGATCACGACGCCTCGTAGACGGTCACGCGCGCGGCGCCGTACTTGCGACTCGTGCGCTGCGGCAGCGGCAGCTCGGGCTCGACACGCGCACCGGTCTCGACGACGAGGACGCCGTCCTCGGCGAGTACAGCCGGGAGGTAGCGGGCGAACTGGGGTTGGAGATCGAGATACATGTCATAGGGCGGGTCCACGAGGACGAGATCGTACTTCCTGCCCGCTCCCGCCTCCTGGGCAAGCGCCGTGACCGCATCGCGCCGCAGGACGGTGCCGCTCAGCCGCAGCTTGTCGAGGTTGCCCTCGATGGCGCGGACGGCGTCACCGTCGAGCTCGACGAAGACCGCGCGCTCTGCCCCACGGGAGAGCGCTTCGAGCCCGAGGGCGCCCGATCCCGCGTAGAGGTCGAGCACCGACGCGCCGTCGAGCGGGCCGAGGATGTTGAAGACGTTCTCGCGCACGCGGTCCGACGTCGGCCGTGTGTCGAAGCCGCGCGGCGCGTGGATCGTTTGGCCCTTCTTCGTGCCCGCGATGATCCTCATCGCGGAGAAGCTTAGGCTCGAGCGAGGCAGGCGTCGTGTGAAGACGCCGCAATATGCAGGCGCTGGCTCACGACGCCTTGGCGATCGACAACGCACAGCGTGCCGGCGTTCAGCGACGGCGACAGCACGCGACGGCCGGCGAACTGCACGTTGTACGACCCCACCGGCAGCGGCGTGGTCCCGAGCAGCTGTAGGCTCGACTCGTCGTAGAG
>Ga0209638_1002476_pt1 | contig 11321 bp, 10 predicted proteins | sample BarGraNGADG00211_FD_184490 | JGI IMG/M metagenome (GOLD analysis project Ga0209638, IMG submission 184490) | Arctic peat soil microbial communities from Barrow, Alaska - Barrow Graham LP Ref core NGADG0002-211 (SPAdes) (version 2) | ecosystem: Environmental > Terrestrial > Soil > Wetlands > Peat... | reverse complement strand
AGAGCAAGGTGCGCCGTCACGAAGCCACCGCGCAGGCACACGCGGAGCTGGTCGGCGATGACGTCAACGCGAAGTTCGCGGCGATGGAGAAGCAGGAAGAGATCGATCGCCTGTTGAACGAGCTCAAGAGCAAACGCAACGCGTAGAATCGGGCGGGGTTCTCCCCCGCCCTCCCCTTTCAAACATATGAAGCACAGATCAAAGGTCGAAGTGTGGCTGTTCGCCGCCATCCTGTACGTGGTCGGAGTCCTGGCGGCAGGTGGTAATCGCTGGATCGGCGGCCCGGTGCTGCTGGTCCTGTTGCTGGTCGCCCTCCCCCAGGAATATGTCACGGCGCCGGATTCCTTGCGCGTGCGCGCCGGGCTCACCCGTTGGGCCATCCCCTACACCGCCATCACCTTCGTCGGCGAGAGTTCCCTCGGACCGGTGCTGGGCAAGCGCGTCGCCGTGCGCATCGGGCGCGATTCCGAAATCCTCCTGGCCCCGGACGATCCAGGCGCCTTCTTCGCCGATGTCGCCGCGCACGTCCCCCACCTGATGCGCCGCGGCGCCACCCTGGTCGCCGGGTAGGGTGGCATCAGGCTCCGCCTTGTGCATCCGAGCGCACGGTGCCTGTCGCCAGGTAGGCGCGATTTCGGGTTAATATGGATCGAAAGCAGGGACTGAATCCCGATTAAGGCAGGCTATCGCCGGTGGCTGGAGTTGCAGAAGTACGATGCGGGCACGATCAACGCTCAAATGTACCGGGCCGCCCGCGTCGAAGAGCATCACGGCAATCTTGATGAGCACTACGCCAGCGACCGCATGGCAAGCCTCATCGATACGCTACGCTACTCGACCGACGACAAGCGGCATAACCGCCCGAATCCGAGCAAGATTCCCTTCGACGGCGATATCTACAACAATCTGGCATCCTACCGCAATGCAGTCGAGAGGTACCGGAAATTCCGAGATGCCGTTGGCGACGCAGTGGACACGCCTGAGACGCAGGAGGTTCGCGCCGACCTTGTCGCAGCGGTCGAGGAAGAGGTTGGCCAGCGGATCGGCCTGGAGCGCGACATGCAGGCTGCGCTGAGAATTGAGATCGAGCAGCTTGAGACGGGCCGGACGATCATCGACGATGGCGCCGAGCGTTCTGTAGACGCGGGCTTCATCGACGTTACAACCCGCGATGCTTCGGGTACGACCGTCGTCATTGAGCGCAAGACAGGACCCGCTGGGCAGCGGGCGGTCGCGCAGATCTTGAGCTATATGGGCGATGTAGCCGCCGAAGAAGAGAGCGGGAAAGTGCGCGGAATCCTCGTCGGTTCAAGTTTCGATGCCAAGGCGAAGGCAGCCGCCAGAATGGTGCCGAGTCTCATCCTTCGCAAATACAGCGTGCGATTTCTCTTCTCGGATGGCCACGCCTGATACAAAATCGGCGTCCATTTTCGCGACAGAAACCAGCTACCCCTCGGCAAACGCCACCGGGGCAGACCGATCGCGCCGATGGCCTGCCCCGCGGTGGGTTGGTTACTTCGCGGTTTCCAACACCAGCACGGAATCCACCGCGTCCGGCGCCTTGGCGGGCAGCGTCACGCTGACCTTGTCGCCCGTCTGCTTCATCTTCAGCGCGTGCTTGGCGTCCGCCAGCAGGTACGCCTTCTTCACCTTGCCCTCCACCTTGGACAGTTCGAACCCGCCGTTTGGGTACTTGAAGAGGTGAATGAACAGTTTGCCGGGCTTGGTGGTGCAGCGCCAGTCCTTGGCGATCTTGAAACCGGGGTTGCCCTTCTTGTCTTTCGTGGTGTTGTCGACTTCACCGAGTTCCGGGCCGAACGGGGTGGGGCCGGCGCCGTAGATGGCTTCGCCGTTTACCTTGAGCCAGCGGCCCACGCCGCGCAGGTTATCCTGGCTGGCTTGTGGGATGACGCCCTCGGAGGTCGGGCCTACGTTCAGCAGATAGTTGCCGCCCTTGCTGACGATATCCACCAATTTGAAGGTGAGGTCCTCAGTGGTCTTCCAGTCGGTGTCATCCTTCTTGAAGCCCCAGGTATGGTTGAGCGTGGCAGGAACTTCCCAATCTTCCTTGAGCACCTGGTTGGGAATCTGGTTGTCGCCGGTGGAGACGTAGTCGCCTTTGACGCCGAGGCGGCCATCGATCAGGGCGGCAGGTTGCATGGAGTGCATGATGTCGATGAAGCGGGGGCCGCGATCGCCGGTCATCATGCGCGCCGTATCGAACCAGATCAGGGCCACGGGACCGTAGCCGGAGAGCAGTTCCTTCACCTGGGGCTCGGCCTTGCCGCGCAGATACGAATCGTAAATCGAGTCTTTCTGAGCGTCGGGGCCGAAGTCCCACGTGTTGCCCATGCCGGCCGGCTCGTGCCAGTCCTGCGATTGCGAGTAGTAGAAGCCGAACTTGATGTTGTGGCGCGCGCACGCGGCGGAAAGTTCCTTCAGCGGATCGCGCTTGAACGGCGTGGCGTCCACGATATTGTACTTGCTGGCCTGGGAGCCATACATGGCGAAGCCGTCGTGATGCTTGCTGGTGATCACGATGTACTTCATGCCGGCGTCCTCGGCCATTTTCACCCATTCTTCCGCGTTGAACTTCGTGGGGTTGAACTGGCCGGCGAGTTGTTCGTATTCCTTCACCGGAATCTTGGCGCGGTTCATGATCCACTCGCCGATGCCGGCGATGGGCTGGCCCTTCCATTCTCCGGCCGGGATGGCATAGAGCCCCCAGTGGATGAAGAGGCCGAACTTGGCCTGGCGGAACCACTGCATCTTCTCATCCTGCGACTTGGGCGCAGGCAACGGCTTGGCCCCGGGCTGCGCGACGGCAGCGCCGGCGCAGAGCAGCACGAGGCAAATGTTTAACGATAAAATCTGGAGAATTCCCCGCTTCATAGATTCGCTCCTTGGTGAACTTCCATTGCCGCACAAAACGGTACGGAATTCAAGCGAGGGCGTGGCGCCGGATGGCTGCGCGGCCAGCGGCGCGGCGGCGGGCGCCGTGAGCGCCTGTTTGCGGTTCAGCCCTCCATTTTGACGTTTGGAGCGGGAAAAATCCGCTGCAATGCTAAGTTTAATGGGTGAAGCACGATACGGATCACGCCGGTAAATCCGGCAGCAAGCGCGTGAAGAATCGCCGTCTCCCGGAGACAGCCGCTTCCGTACCAATCGTGAAATCACCCGCGATGAGGCGCGCGCTGCTGGTATCCGCGGTCATCGGCTTCGCGTTCTGTGCCTACTCGAATTCGTTCGATGCGCCGTTTCTGCTGGATAATGACCCGATCATTCTCAAAGATACGCGCCTACGCGCGGTCACATCCGACCACGTGCAGCGCATTCTGAACGGGGAGTACTGGCCGTTGGGCATGTCCGGTCTGTATCGCCCGCTGACCACGTTCTCCTACATGTTCAACTACTCCGTGTTGGGGAATGGCGCAAATCCGTCCGGCTATCACTGGCTGAATTTCACCTTGCACGCGGTGAACATCGGACTGGTCTATCTGTTGGGACTGCTGATTCTCGAACAACTGCCGGCCGCCTTGCTGCTGGCCGCAATCTGGGGGATCCATCCCGTGCTCACCGAATCGGTAACCAATATTGTGGGGCGGGCGGATCTGTTGGGCGCGTTTGGCGTGCTGGCCGCTCTGCTTGCCCATCGCCAGGCCCTGGACGCCTCGGGCGGACGCAAAGTGGCATGGCTTGCCGCCATCGCGCTGGCGGTGACGGCCGGCATTTTTTCCAAGGAAAGCACCGTCGTCGTGGTGGCCGTCATCGCGATCTACGATCTCTCTTTCGGGCGAGCCGCCTCGTGGAAGGCGCGCCTGCCGAGCTATTTCGCCGCGGTTATCCCTTGTCTGGTCTTCCTGTACGTGCGGGCTCAAGTGCTCGGCGGGCTGGCAGCCACCGCATTTCCCTTCGGCGACAACCCGCTGATGGGCGCCGATTTCTGGACCGCGCGCATGACCGCCGTCAAGGTGATTGGCCGCTACCTGGCGTTGCTGGCGTGGCCGGCCGGGCTATCGTTCGACTATTCCTACAACGAAAATCCGCTATTCGGCTGGGGGTTGACGAGTTGGGAAGACGTCAAGGCCATCCTCTCCCTGCTGGTTTGCCTGGCGGGGGTGGCCGGGACAATCGTTTGCTGGCGGCGGCGCAAGCCAGTGTTCTTTGCCATCGCATTCTTCTTTGCCACTCTCTCGCCGACTTCGAACCTGGTCGTTCGGATCGGCAGCATCATGGCGGAACGCTTTCTGTATCTTCCGTCGGTGGGATTCGCGGTGTTGGTGGTCTACGGCGTGAACTTGCTGTCGCAGCGCCTGGCGGAGCGCGGCCGCGAATACCGAAACGCTGTTCCCGTGGCGATGGGCGTCATGCTGCTGGCATTCGCCGCGCGGACGTACGGTCGGAATGCCGACTGGGTGGATCAGGGACGATTCTGGCGCAGCGCGGTGGAAGCGGCCCCCGGCAGCTACAAGACGAACCTCTCGGCGGCCAACAACACGGTCTTTATCAGCCAGCAGGATTGGGACCGGTCGATTGGCCAGGTCGGCCGCGCGCTGGCCATTCTCGACAACCTGCCAGACCTTCAGAACACCGGCATCGCTTACCAACAGGCAGGCGTGTTTTACCGCAATCTCGGGATCCGGCTGGCATCCTCCAACCCGGCCGGCCGCGCCGAGGCGGGTTCCGAATACTGGTATGGCAAGTCCTTGAACGCCCTGTTGCGGAGTGAGAAGATCGAACTCGCGCAGGATGAAAGGAACCGCGCGGAGAACGCCAAGCGGGGTAAGCCGGGACTCACGTTCGTGCCGAGCGCGCTCTACCTGCATATGGGCCGCACCTACCAGAAGTTGGGAGACCCGGGCCACGCGCTGGAAGCGTTCGAGCGCGGGCGTGCGTTGGAATCCGATCCCGACCTTTTGGAAGAACTGGCGTCGGCGTATCGCACGGCCGGCGAGACCCGAAAGGCCGCCATGGCGCTGGTGGAAGCCCTGGCGGTAGATTCGAGCCGCATGCAACTCGCGTCGAAACTGGTGGAGCTGTACTCGGAAATCGACCCTTCGGGCTGCGCCGTCAGCCGTGAAGGCGGCACGCCGGGCCTGAACGTGGATTGCCCGCTGGTGCACGGCGACATCTGTACGGCATCGCGCAACGTCGCCGCAACGTATCTCCGCACCTGGCAGCATGAACATGCCGCCGCCATCCGGCGAACCGCCATACAAGAACTCGGCTGCGCACCCGAACTGTTGAAGTAAATCGCATTTTGTAATATTACTGAGGATAGACTCATGCGTACTATTGCTCTGCTTCTGACCGGCGTTTTGACTGCGTCGACCGCGCCTGCCGCCAGCGTGCCCAGACCCTCGCCCGATATGATCTTCCAGCGTGGCGCCGCCCCGCCGTTCCAACTCAGCCAGTCGCGAGGCAAGGTGATCGCGCTGGCGTTCATCAACACGACCTGCTCGCACTGCCAGGAATTGACCGTGCGCCTGAAGGTGATCCAGAAAGACTACGCGGCGCGCAACGTGCAGGTCGTGGTGTGCGCCATAGACGAGACCGCTTCCGTCAACTACCCGATGTACCTCAAGGCGTTCGAGCCGAATTTTCCGGCTGGCTACGCCACCGATGCCGCCGCCAAGAAGTACCTGCAGTGGAACGACAAGACGGACGGCATGCTGATGGTCCCGTACATGGTTTTCATCGACCCCGTCGGGATGGTCCGGGGGGACTTCAACGGCAAGGACGGTTTTTTTGGCGATGCCGACAAGCGCATTCGCGCCGAACTGGACAAGATGACGAAGACCGCGGCTAAGCCCGCCGTCAAGAAAAAGTAACTCAGTCGCCGGCCTTCACCCAAGATTCATCGAAGCGCACGTGCTTGATCGCCTTGCCCTCCGGCGTGAAGTAACTATATGTGACGTGGATCGCGCCATCGCGCGCCTCGATCACCGACGGGTAGTGATACTGGCTGGCAACCTGCGTCGAGGGCCTTCCGTCCAGATGCCGCTTCCATTTCCAGGTAGCGCCTTCGTCATCGCTCATCGCCGCCACCAGCGAATAGCGCCCCTGCTCCAGATCGTTATACACCATGATCCAGTTGCCGTTGCGCAGCCGCACGTTTTCCAGACTCGTACCCGGGTTGGGAATTTCGGTGTCGCGGGCGCGCGTCCAGGTGACGCCGTCATCCTTCGAGAAACTGATGTGCGCGCGCTTGGGCGGCGGTCCGTTGTCGCGCAAATACGCCACCAGCGTGCCGTCCTTCTTGCGGACCACCGAAGGTTGAATGCACCCCTCGCCCACGATCGGTTGGCTGGCGCTCCACGTGTAACCCCGGTCGTCGCTGATCGCCATAATGCCGTACGAATAGCCATCGGAATACATGGGCACCAGGATGCGGCCCGAAGGCAGTTCCAGCGGATGCGTCCTTGTGAACCAGCCCATGCGGGAGAAGTATTCGTCCTCCGCCTTTTCGATCAGCCGCTTGGCCCGTTCGGCGCGCGGACCCGTTTCCGCGGCAGCGGCAGCGGCAAAGTCCTTGGTCAGCGCCACGATGTCTTTCGGCATCAGAACGATATTGTCCTGGTGCTCCCATTTCGGCGGACCCGAGGCCTGCTGGTAATCGGTGGAGATGCGGTACTTCATCAGCGCGGTCTCCCACTTGTGGGCGATGATCAGCGGCCACAGGAAAAACAGACGCTGCTTCGAATCCAAGAAGAGCACCGGGTTGGTTTCCGGGAAACCCGGCGTATCGGCCAGCGTGAATGGCGCCGTCCACTTGCCCGTGGCGTGATTCCAGCGCGCGGCCTGAATCAGGACATCGTCCGCCGTGCGCTCGCCGGAGCCGTGAAACCAGCACACCAGCAGGTCGCCGTTGGGCAGTTCGACAATCGAAGAGGAGTGGTTGTGCCACTTCTCCAACGGGAAGATCAGTTCACCCGAATACTGGGGCGCGGCGGCGGCACAGCCAACGGCGAGCAGTAAAGCAGCAATCATCCGCATGGCGATCAGTATAACCGGCGCCACCGCCCCACAACTGATGCAGAATACTGGATTGGGCAAAGTAAGTGGCATTGGGCGAAGGCGCCCCCGCCTGGGCGAACAGCGTCGCCAGAGGCGTCGCCAGAAACAGGCTTCGGGATAGAAGTGTCATAGGCGGTACCGTCATGCCCAGATTAACAGTCGGCCAATGCGATCACCGGGCCCAACGCCGACGGAGACCGCTGACAGGGGTGCAAGGAAGTACTTTAGTACTTTGTAGAACGGATATTCGGATGCTATGCGCGGAATTGTACGCGCGTGCACACGCTCCGAGGCCGTAGCGGCGCTACTCTTGATTGGCTAGACGAATCTCCGCTGCTTTGGTGGAACAAATGTGTAGGAGATACGACATGAGAAACGCATTTCTAAAATGTACAGCCCGAGTGACCTTCATGGTACCGTTCGCCGCGCTTCTTTGCAGCCCCTTCCCAGGATGGGCCGGAACCCTACTGGGTTCGGCGCAGAGCTTCGCGGTCCTGGGTGCCTCAACGGTGACCAATACCGGTCCCACCACCATCTTCGGAGATCTTGGCGTCTGGCCCGGTACTGCGATCACTGACCAGGTGCAAATTACCCTCACGGGAACAGTTCACGCAACTGATGCGGTCGCGCACCAGGCTCAGATTGACGTCACGACTGCGTATACTACGCTGGCCCTCATGGCGGTCACTAGCAACCTGACTGGTCAGGATCTGGGTGGTCTCACGCTCACGCCGGGTGTCTATCGTTTTGACTCGTCGGCTCAGTTGACAGGAGAACTCAATCTCGATTTCTCTACCAACCCCGGTGGGGACTTCGTTTTCCAGATAGGGAGTACGCTCACGACCGCAAGCGGCTCTTCTGTTAACGTAACCCATGGGAGTCCACTTAGCGGCGTGTATTGGGAGGTCGGCAGCTCCGCGACGCTCGGTACAAGCACTATCTTCGCGGGAAATATTCTCGCGCTTGCGAACGTCACGATGAATACCAGCGCCGAAATCCTGTGTGGCAGAGCCTTCGCGGAGACAGGGGCAGTGACAATGGATACCAACACCATTTCCGGCACTTGCAGCGCCGAGGCCGCCCGAACCCTGGGTACCACCCTCCCCTCCGACTTCGGCAGCCAAGGCTTCAGCAGCGGCACCAGCGGCGGCGGCATCCAGCCCATTCCCGAGCCCGGGACGCTTACGCTGCTGAGTATGGGCCTCGGAGCAGGCTTTCTATTGCGCCGAAAGTTCCGATCCATCCGCTAGATCGAATCCAGAACCGAGCCCGGCACAATCAGCACCCCTGCCTCCCTTGCTCGCCTGACCCCATGGGGGCATAATGAAACCATGGCTGACGTCAAGATATGCGAACTCCCGGAGTCGGTGATTGCCACTTTCCGGGTGCGGGCGGCAGCCGCCGGGCGCAGCATGGAGGAGGAACTCCGCCTGCTGCTCATCGAAGCCGCGTCTCGCCCAAGGGAAGCCGCGTCTCGCTCCAGGCAGGACATGGTGGCCGAACTCCGGGCCTTTCGGGACAAGTTGGAGCAAGAGTACGGCATACTGTCCGATAGCACCGAAGGCATTCGCCAGGACCGCGAGAGTCGTGGGTGATTGTCGTTGACGCCAGCGTCGCCGTCAAGTGGTTGGTGCCCGAAGCCGGTAAGGCCGCCGCGGACGAACTCCTGAACGATGGCGTTCCACTCCTGGCGCCGGCCTTGATCCGGGTGGAAGTGGCCGCCGCGATTGCACGCAAAGTTCGCTTCGATGAGATCCGGTTCCAGACCGGCGAAAGCGCACTCAGTCGGTGGTTTCAACTGCTCCTCAATGGCCTCGTCACTCTGGTGCCCGATGAAGCCGATCTGGCGGATGCGTGGCGGCTCGCCACCGAGCTCAGACACCCGTTGCAGGACTGCGTTTACCTGGCGCTGGCCCTTCGCCTCCGAACTCCGCTGGTAACCGCGGACAAGAAGTTCACCGAGAAGGCGCGCCCGGTATATTCCGAAGTCCGCCTTCTCGGCAGCGACCAGACTCGCCCGGAGCGATAATCAGGAAGTGCTCGACGAGATCCTGGAAATTCTAATCGCCGGAGTGACCCGCGGCGCCGTTGAGGTGCTCTCGGTGCGAGGCTCGGGAGATTTCACCGGGCAGTACAAAGACTCGACGGAGCTCGTCACCCAGGCAGACCAGCGGAGCGATGCCGCCATTCTCTCGATTTTCAAATCCAGGTTGCGCGCGCTCGACCCCACCATCGGCTTTCGCCTGGAGGAGTCCGGCGCCAGCGGTCCCCAGAGCGCGCGCTGGGTGGGGGCCGACCCTTTGGACGGGACCAATCACTTCGCGGCCGGCGGCGTCGCCTACTCCGTCCAGGCCCACTATGTGGAGAACGGAGTGCCACTAGTCGGCGTCGTGTTTCAGCCGGAGGTATACCTGCCGCTTACCGAATCCAGCAACTGCACCGGCAGGCTCGCCTACGCCATTCGGGATCGCGGCGCCTTCGTGCAGCGAACCGAATTCACCGGCGCGGACTTCGTTCGCGGCGAGGCCCGGCGCGTCACGAAACAGCCTCTCGTGGAAGTCAGGCGTTTCGTCGCCTCGGTGCCGCTCAGCACCAAAATGACGCCCGAGGAATGGCAGCGGGCGGAGCGCGTGTTGGAGAGCGGCATCGTCGCCGTGACCACCGGAGTCGGCGGCGCCGGCGGGAACGTCATGATGACGATTTTCGGCGGCCAGCACGTGTACGCCAATTTCGGCGCCGGTGAAGACCTCGATCTGATCCCGCCCCAGGCGATTGCGCTGGAAGCTGGGATGACCGTCTGGGGAGTCGACCGGACGCCGCCCATCTGGAACGTCCGCAAACAGCCCTTCATCGTGGCGCCCAATCCTCAAATCGCGGAGCGCTTCCTGCAGGCAGCGGGACTCTGAATGAGTCCCTTCGTCGCCAGAAGAGCGCTGCGCTACAATCTCAGCCATGAGAACTCGCCGTAGAGCCTGCTGCTCATTCTTAGTACTGATCGCCGTGGCGGCTGCGTGGTCCGTCGCGGCACCCCCGCAGGCCGGTACGCCCACAATCCCGCTTGCCGGCAGGCCGCCGATGGGCTGGAACAGTTGGGACTGCTATGGCACCTCGGTGACCGAGGCTCAGGTTAAAGCCAACGCCGATTACATGTCGAAGAACCTGCTCTCCCACGGCTGGCAGTACATCGTCGTGGATATCCAATGGTCTGAGCCAAACGCGCGGGCGGGCGGGTACAATCCCGAGCCACATCTCGACATGGACAAATACGGCAGGCTCATCCCGGCCGTCAACCGCTTTCCTTCATCGGCCGATGGCAAGGGCTTCAAGCCGCTGGCGGACTACGTCCACTCGCTCGGCCTGAAGTTCGGCATCCACATCATGCGCGGCATTCCGCGGCAGGCCGTAACGGCGAACACGCCGGTTGAGGGCACGGAAGTCCATGCCGCCGATCTCGCCAACAAGTATTCCGTGTGCCGCTGGAACAACGACATGTACGGCCTGGACATGGCCCGCCCGGGAGCTCAGGCCTACTACGATTCCATCATCCGGCTCTACGCCGGATGGGGCGTGGATTTCATCAAGGCCGATGACATCCTGCGCCCCATCCATCGTGACGAGATCGCCGCCATTCACCGGGCCATCTTGAAGACGGGGAGGGCCATTGTGTTGAGCCTCTCACCCGGGCCCGCGCGCGCGGAGGATGTCGAGTTCCTGCGCGAGAACGCGAACATGTGGCGCGTCTCCGACGACTACTGGGATGAGTGGAGCCTGCTTCACGAGAACTTCACCCTGATCGGTATCTGGGGCGGCGTCGGCCGCTCCGGCGCATGGCCCGATGGCGATATGCTGCCGTTGGGCCGCATCGGAATCGTGGCGGAGCGCGGAACCGATCGCCGCTCCAAGTTCACCCCGGCGGAACAGCGCACCGTAATGAGTCTCTGGAGCATCGCACAGTCCCCGCTCATCTTCGGCGGCGACCTGCCGAGCAACGACGAACAGACCACCGCGCTGATCACCAACGACGAGGTGCTGGCCGTGAATCAGAAGGGCTCGCACGGCCGCGAGTTCTTTTCCAGCGGCCCGCAGCGAGTCTGGGTCGCCGACAGTCCGGATTCCGGTGCGAGGTACCTGGGCGTATTCAATCTCGGAGAGCGTGACCAGGACATCCGGATCCAGTGGCCCGAACTCGGGCTCCCGCAAGCCTGTGTCTTGCGCGATCTCTGGGACCGGAAAGACCTGGGCGAGATTCGCGGCGGCCACACCTTCCGCGTAGCGCCGCACGCATCCGGTCTCTACAAACTGAC
>Ga0209638_1002474_pt1 | contig 11329 bp, 12 predicted proteins | sample BarGraNGADG00211_FD_184490 | JGI IMG/M metagenome (GOLD analysis project Ga0209638, IMG submission 184490) | Arctic peat soil microbial communities from Barrow, Alaska - Barrow Graham LP Ref core NGADG0002-211 (SPAdes) (version 2) | ecosystem: Environmental > Terrestrial > Soil > Wetlands > Peat... | reverse complement strand
CGATGCTGCCACCGGGTTCGATGCAAAAATTGCCGCCAACAAGCGTGACTTCGATGCCCGCTTCGGCAAGGCGCAAACCCTGTTCGCGGCGCAAGACTGGAGCGCCGCCATGGACGAGTTGCTGGAAATCCTGATGCGCGACAAGAGCTGGGCCGAAGAGCTGGCGCGCAAGACCTATATCGCCATCCTGGACATCATCGAGCCGCCCCCGGTCAAAGTGGCCGATGGTCAGATTCCACCCGTCGATCCAACCGTGGCCACCTACCGGCGCCGCCTGAGCAGCGTGGTGCTGAGCTAGCCCATCAGCCTTGTGAGCGCTTCCTGGTATTTGGCGGCGGTTTTGGCAATCACCTCATTGGGCACGCGCGGTGCCGGCGGGGTTTTGCTCCAGGGGTGGCCGTTGACCTGAACCTGCTCGAGCCAGTCACGCACAAACTGTTTGTCATAACTGGGCGGGTTGCTGCCCTCAATGTAGCTCTCGGCCGGCCAGAAGCGCGATGAATCGGGCGTCAGCACCTCGTCCATCAGGGTCAGCGTGCCATCCTTGTCCAGGCCAAACTCGAACTTGGTGTCGGCAATGATGATGCCTTTGGCGAGCGCAAATGCGCTGGCCGCCTGGTAGAGCGCGATGCTGATGTCGCGCATGCGCGTGGCCAAGTCGAGCCCCATGATTTCAACCGTTTGCTCGAACGTAATGTTCTCGTCATGGTCACCCGCTGGCGCTTTGGCCGCCGGTGTGTAAATCGGTGCTGGCAGCTTGGATGCGTTCTTCAAACCGGCCGGCAGCTTGACACCACAGACCGCGCCATTGTGCTGGTATTCCTTCCAGCCGCTGCCGGCCAGATAACCGCGCACCACGGCTTCCACCGGTAACGGCTTGAGTCGCTTGACCAGCATGGAGCGACCCGTTACCTGTGGCACTTCAGCGGCGCTCACCACGCTCTCGGGCGCGTCGCCGGTCAGGTGAATCGGGCAGAGGTTCAGCCCCTTGGGGCCAAATTTTTCAAACCAGAACAGCGCCATCTGCGTCAAGAGCGCGCCTTTGCCCGGAATCGGCTCGCCCAGGATGACGTCAAAAGCACTCAGGCGGTCGCTCGCGACCATCAGGATGCGGTCGGTGCCAACCGCGTAGTTGTCGCGCACCTTGCCGCGCGCGAGCAGCGGCAAAGAGGTGAGAGTGGAGGTGTGCAGGGCGGGTTGAGGAGTTGTCATGTTGGTCAGTGCCAGTTAATAAAAATATTCAGGAAATCAGTTTGAGAGTGGAAAATCAAAACATCCCAAGCCGGCTGCGGCACAATCAGTTCCATGCCCTCAAACCTGTCTGCGCCAGCGCCACTTTTCGAAGTCTGTCATCTTAGCAAACGCTACGGCAACACAACCGTCGTCGATGACCTGTCGTTCGAAATTGCAGCGGGCGAATGTCTGGGCGTGATTGGCCCCAATGGGGCTGGCAAAACCACCAGCATCCGCATGTGCCTGGGGCTGACCGTGCCTGGCGCGGGTCATATTTCCTACTTTGAGCAGCCGGGCCTACCAGCGCTGCAGATGCCGCGCGATGCACTGGCGATCAAGGCGCAGCTTGGCGTGGTCAGTCAACTTGACACCTTGGACCCTGATTTTTCCTGTGCCGAAAACCTGCTGGTCTATGGCCGCTATTTCGGAATGAAGGACGCGCAGATCCGTGCGCGCATTCCGGCGCTGCTGGAGTTTGCCTCGCTCACGCACAAGGCCAACGCCAAGCCGGCCGAGCTCTCGGGCGGCATGAAACGGCGCCTGAGCCTGGCGCGCGCACTGGTGAACAACCCGCGCCTGTTGCTGCTCGATGAGCCCACCACGGGTCTCGATCCGCAAGCACGCCACCTGATGTGGGAACGGCTGCAATTGCTGATGCAACAGGGCAAGTCGATACTGCTGACAACGCACTTCATGGACGAGGCCGAGCGCCTGTGTTCGCGTCTGCTGGTGCTCGATCACGGCAAGAAGATTGCCGAGGGCAGGCCGCGCGATTTGATCAATCAGCACCTGGAGCCCGACGTGGTGGAAGTTTTTGGTGCCGGTGCGCTGGCACTGATGGAGTCGGGCCTGAAAGCGCTGGCGGCACGCGTGGAAGTGAGTGGTGAGACGGTATTTTTCTACACGACCAACGCCGAACCGCTATTGAAGGGACTCGCCGCTTACCCGCAATTGCGAACGCTGCACCGCCCCGCCAACCTGGAGGATTTGTTCCTCAAATTGACCGGCCGGCAAATCCGGGAAGACGCATGACTGATTCAAACAACCCCAGCGTCTGGCGTGCGCCTGCGCTCTCGTTGCGCTGGTGGCCGGTTTTTCTGCGCAACCTGCTGGTCTGGCGCAAGCTGGCGATCCCGAGTCTGGTGGGCAATATTGCCGAGCCGCTGATGTGGCTGGTGGCTTTTGGTTATGGCATGGGCGCTCTGGTCGGGCAAGTCACTCTCCATGGCGCAGGGGGCGAGGTGAAAGTGCCCTACATTTTATTTCTCGCCAGCGGCTCGATCTGCATGAGCGCCATGAACGCGGCCAGCTTTGAAGCGCTGTACTCGGCGTTTTCGCGCATGCATGTGCAGAAAACCTGGGACGGCATCATGAATGCGCCGGTCAATCTGGACGACATCGTAATGGCCGAAATGCTGTGGGCAGCGTTCAAGTCGCTCTTTACCGTGACTGCCATTCTGGGCGTCATGCTGGGCCTGGGCATCAGCTACAGCCCTAAATTGCTGGTGGCCTGGCCGGTGCTGCTGGGCGTGGGGGTGACGTTCAGTTGCATCGCGCTGATCTTCAATGCGCTGGCTAAAAGTTATGATTTTTTCACCTACTACTTCACGCTGTTTCTGACACCCATGATGTTCCTGAGTGGCGTCTTCTTCCCGCTGGAGCAATTGCCAGCGGCGGTGCGTGCGGTGTCGCAGTGGCTGCCGCTGACCAACGCGGTGGATCTGGTGCGGCCCCTGTTCCTGGATCAGTGGCCGACGCAGGTGTTGCGACCGGTGGCGGTGCTGGCAGCCTATACGGTGGGCGGCTTCTGGCTGGCGCTGGCGCTGACGCGCAGGCGCTTTCGGGGCTAGTACTGGTACAGGTTCAGTACGCCGTCTTGGCCCAATGCGCATAGCTTTCAGGAAAAGCGGCCCGGTAACGCAACTGATAGAACTGCGCTTCATCCATGCGACCCAGCAGTGCGGCGCTCTCGATCAGCGTCTCAATCACGCGCGGCTCCGGCGAAAAATGCAACAGGGTTTTGGCCAGCGCGTTCAGGTGCGCGGCATTGGCGCGGGTCAAGGCGCTGGTGGTGAGCTCGGCAAAGTCGAGCTGATTCTGGAACAACCACGAGTTGCCCAGCTTCTCCAAGGTGTTCTCGCGATAAGCTTGCGAGCGCAGGCTTGGTGTCAAATAAATCTGGCTGATGCGTTGATAGTCCCAGGCAGCGTAAGCGGCAATGGCGATCAAACCAATCGCCAGGACGGGTGAACCGGCGGCAACACCAGCCGGGAACTGGTCACGCCTGCGCCACAACAGCCACAACGACAGACCAAACGCGATCTGGAACGGCCCATACCAGAGCGGATACTCCAGCAAACTGTGCAGCACGATAAGCGCCAGCACGGCCCAGGCCAGTTGTCGTGTCGCATCCGGTTCACGCCAGGGGCGCGCGCGCAGTGTCAACCCCACGGCACCAGCGCACACTGCGACGGCCACTGGCAGGCCCAATTCCACCGCCAGATGCAGTGGCAGGTTATGCGCGTTATCCAGAATTTCACAAAAACGCACACCTGGATAGAGCGTGATGAAATGGGCAAAATCGAGTTCGCCCCACCCCCAGCCGAACCAGGGTTTTTGGCCGATCAAGTGCAGCACATTGGTCCACAAAGTGAGGCGACTGGCACAGGTCGGACCGCCGTCATGCAAGCGCGCCAGAATACCGTTGGTTGCCAGGTTATGGCCGACCAGAACCGGCAGTGTCAAGGCGGCAATGCCGTAGGCCAGGACCGCCACCCACAACAGGCGCAGCCGGGCCGACTGGTTTGCGCCGGGCGCGCTTCGGCTCCAGACCCAAACCATGGCGCTGAGCAGCAGCAGTTGCACCAGGCCGGTCCGCGAAGATGAGGCGGCGTTGGCGAACGCCAAAAAAACCGCCGCCAACAGCGCGGCCAACGATGGCCTGGCCAGGGGTGTTGAGCGCTCGGACTGCGCCACCCACCACAACAGGGCTGCCAAGCCCATATTGATCAATGTCGCAAATTGGTTGCGCTGGCGCAAGTTGGCAAAAGCTTCACCGATACCGGGGTTGTTGACCCAGGGGCCAAACGGCGCCGTGGCGCCAAAGTACTGCAACAAACCAAGCACGGCACTGAGCAGCGCGGCAACCAACCAGGCTGTAGCCGCCACCTTCGCCAAGGGCACCCGCGCAGCCCACAACAAAACCAGGGCAAAGCATCCCAGCGACAGCAGCCAGGGCATCACGGCCGGCGACGGACCGGGAGAAAACGGGTTGAGCCAGGGCAGCGTGATAAAAACAAAAACCGCGCTCGTCGGCAGTGGGGCTCGCCACTCCCTTGCGCTGAATCTGGTCATCAATTAATCACCGTTGTAGCGGATTTTTTGCACCAGCGTCGTGGTCGAATAGCCGGCCACAAAGGGCAGCGCCAGCGCGCGTCCACCATAGGACTCAACGAGCCGGGTTTCAGCCAGTTTTTGCATATCGTAGTCGCCGCCTTTGACCAGGATGTCGGGTTTGATCTGGGCAATCAGGTTCAAGGGCGTGTCCTCGTCAAACCAGGTCACCAGACTGGTGCTGGAAAGCGCAGCGACCACAAAAGCGCGATCGGCCTCATTGTTAAGCGGCCGCTCCGACCCTTTTCCCAGGCGTCGGGCCGAGGCGTCGGTGTTGAGCGCCACCAGCAAACTGGCACCCAGCGCACGCGCCTGCGCCAGGTACATCACATGGCCGCGGTGCAGCACATCAAACACGCCATTGGTGAACACCAGCGGTCGCGGCAGCCGGCTCAGTCGCGCCTGCAAACCCTCGCGCAGGCAAATTTTGTCGTCCAAAGCGGCCATTCCAGTCAAAGCATCAGTGCAGGACAAATTGCTCATGACTCCACTGCTGGCGGGCTGGGTTCATCCCTGAAGCCGGTTTACGGCTCAGTCGGGTTTCGTTGCCACAAAGCTCGGGCGTTGCACCAGCTTGTCTTGCAGCCTACCCAGGTTGGGGGAGTCCGCGCGCCAGTCAATTTGCGGGAAACGAAAGTCCAGATAGCCCAGCGCGCAGCCGACCGCAATATCAGCCAGGCTGAGGTGAACGCCGGCGCAAAACGGTTTCTCGCCCAGGCCCAGGCTCATGGACTTCAGCGCCGCACGTACCTTGCCCAATTGACGCTCGATCCAGGCTGGGCAGCGTTGCGCCTCAGTGCGACCGCCCCAGGTCGCTTCGAGCCGCGCCAAGATGGCCGCATCCAGGATGCCGTCGGCCAGCGTTTCCCAGGTCTTGACTTCGGCGCGCTCACGGCCCACCGACGGAATCAATTTTCCCACTGGCGACAGGGTGTCGAGGTATTCAACGATCACGCTTGAATCAAACATGGCATCGCCGCCTTCGAGAATCAAACAAGGCACTTTGCCGAGCGGGTTGGATTGGGCAATGGTGGTCTGCCCTGCCCAGACGTCTTCAGTCGCAAAGGTGTAATCAAGTTTCTTCTCGATCATGACGATGCGCACTTTGCGCACGTAGGGGCTGGTGTTGGATCCGATTAATTTCATAAACGCTTTATCGTTGCTTGGGCGTTCATTCTATACATCCACTTGGCGTCCGGCCAACGCTATCCATCAGCGCAGCGTAGCTCCTACAATCGAGCCATGACTTTCTCTCCAATTTCAGCTCTTTCCCCGCTTGATGGCCGGTATGCCACCAAGCTGGCCAAACTCCGCCCCGTGATGAGCGAACAGGGTTATATGCAGCGCCGCGTGCAGGTCGAGGTGGCCTGGTTTATTGCCCTGAGCGATTGTGGCTTTGCCGAGTTCAAGCCCTTGTCTCCCGGAGCGCGTACTTACTTGCTGGGTCTGGTCAAGCACTTTTCAGAGACTGACGGCGAAGCCATCAAGGCGATCGAGCAGACCACCAATCACGATGTCAAGGCGGTCGAGTACTGGATCAAATCCAAATTTGAAGCGCGTCCCGAATTGCTTAACGCGCAGGAGTTTGTGCACTTTGCCTGCACCAGTGAAGACATCAACAACACCAGCCATGCGCTGCAACTTAAAAGTGGCCGGGAACAAGTGCTCCTGCCTGCGCTGGACGCGATCACGACCAAGTTGCGCGCCATGGCCCACGCTTTTGCCGACGTCGCGATGCTCAGCCGCACGCACGGCCAGACTGCCAGCCCCACCACCGTGGGCAAGGAAATTGCCAACGTGGTGGTGCGCCTGGTGAATGCGCGGGAAAATATTTCTGCCATCAAACTGCTGGGGAAAATGAACGGTGCGGTGGGCAACTACAACGCCCACCTGTCGGCTTGGCCCGAGTTTGACTGGGAGGCCTTCAGCCGCAAAGTGATCGTAACCCCCGAACCGCTGGGCTTGGGTCTGACCTTTCAGCCCTACAGCATCCAGATTGAACCGCACGACTACATGGCCGAGCTGTTTGACGCGGTGGCGCGCACCAACACCATCCTGCTCGACTGTTCGCGCGACGTTTGGGGCTATGTGAGTTTGGGCTATTTCAAGCAAAGGCTGCGCGAGGGCGAAGTGGGATCAAGCACGATGCCGCACAAAGTCAACCCGATTGATTTTGAGAACGCAGAAGGCAACCTGGGCTTGTCCAACGCGCTGCTGCGCCACATGAGCGAGAAGCTGCCGATTTCACGCTGGCAGCGCGACCTCTCCGACAGCACGGTGCTGCGCAATATGGGGGTGGCACTCGGTTACGCGGTGCTGGCCTATCAATCGCTGCTGACGGGTTTGAACAAGTTGGAGCTCAATGAGGCGGCCATTGCCGCCGACCTCGACGCCTCCTGGGAAGTGCTGGCCGAGCCGATCCAGACCGTGATGCGCCGCTTTGGTCTGCCGCAACCTTATGAGCAGCTCAAAAAATTCACCCGCGGTGAGCCGATGACGCGCGAATTGATACAGGGCTTTATCGCCAAGCTGGAAATCCCGCAGGCCGAGAAAACGCGCCTGCTGGCCATGACGCCGGGCAGCTACACCGGCAAGGCGGCCGAGCTGGCTAAACGCATCTGATGGCCACCAAATCCACCATTTTCAAAGCCAGTCTGCAAATTGCCGACATTGACCATGCCTATTACGCTGACCACACGTTCACGCTGGCACGCCACCCGAGCGAAACCGACGAACGCATGATGGTGCGGCTGTGCGCCCTGGCCTGGCAGGCGCACCAACTGCAAACGGTGTGTGGCGGTGACGGCACGCTGGCCTTTGGTGCCGGTCTGTCTGACCCCGACGAGCCCGATGTCTGGCTGCGCGACTACACCGGACGCACGCGGCTGTGGATCGAAGTCGGCCAGCCCGAAGACAAGCCGCTGCTCAAAGCCTGCGGCAAAGCCGATCAGGTTGTGCTGTACTGCTTTGGCAACGCCGCTGAAATCTGGTGGCGCTCCATGGAGGCGAAGCTCGCGCGGCCGCAAAACCTGCAAGTCTGGCGCATCCCCGCTGCTACCGCGCAATCGCTCATTCCGATGGCCCAGCGCAGCATGCAGTTGCAGGCCACCATCCAGGAAGGCGTGCTGATGCTGGGTGACGGCGTGCACAACGTCAGCCTGGAGCCGTTGCGCTGGAAATAATCGAGTGGTTGGACACGGCTAACATTCGGGCTGTTTCTATTCACCATTTAACAGGATCAGCATGACGGCTCGACTCTCCAGCAAAGTATCCATCATCACCGGCGCGGCCCAGGGCATTGGCCTGGCAACGGCGCTCAAATTTGCTCAAGAGGGCGCGATCGTGATCGTTTGCGACCTCAAGCAAACCGGTGTGGACGCGGCGGTGGCGCAGTGCCAGGCGCTGGGTGCCACTGCCGCCGGTTTTGTCATGGACGTGACGCAACGCCAACAAATCGACGCGGTGGTGGCGCGTGTGCAGGCGCAGTTTGGCCGCATCGACGTGCTGGTCAACAATGCCGGCATCACGCAGGACGCGCGCCTGCAAAAAATGACGCTGGAGCAATTTGACCGCGTCATCGATGTCAACCTGCGCGGCGTCTTTCATTGTTCACAGGCCGTCGCCGACAGCATGGTGGCGCAGGGCAGCGGTGTGATCCTGAACGCCAGTTCGGTGGTTGGCATCTACGGCAATTTTGGCCAGACCAACTACGCGGCCAGCAAGTTTGGCATCATTGGATTTACCAAGACCTGGAGCCGCGAGCTCGGCCCCAAGGGTGTGCGCGTCAACGCCGTGGCACCGGGTTTTATCAACACTCCGATGGTCACCGCCATGCCCGAGAAAGTGTTGCAGGACTTGCAGACCAAAGTGCCGCTCAAACGCCTGGGTCGGCCTGAAGAAGTTGCCAACGTCTATGCCTTTTTGGCCAGCGACGAAGCCAGCTACATCAACGGTGCCGTGATTGAAGTCTCGGGCGGCATGACGGTCTAAACAGCGCCGTCACCGCCTTGGCCATACCAGCGCTATAACTGGCCTACGCAATAAAATTAACCGCGACAATCGTCTTATATCAAGGGGCCGTCCTGGATTCATTCTCGATATGGTGGCTGGCTTACCCAGCACTGGGTGCGTTCGCTGGCTTTCTCGCTGGCCTGTTCGGCGTCGGTGGCGGACTGGCGGTGGTACCTATCCTGTATATGATATTTTCGGCGCAGCATTTCCCGAACGAGCATCTGATGCACATGGCGCTAGGTACTTCGATGGCTAGCATCATATTCACCTCGATAGCCTCATCTCGTGCCCATCAGAGTCTTGGAAACATCCAATGGAACATTGTGCGAAGTATGGTGCCGGGGCTAGTAATCGGTACCGTTGGCGGATCCTTGGGCGCCAGTCAAATACCGACACGGCCGCTTGCATTTATCTTCACTGCCATCGTGTTATATGCATCGATACAGATGATGCTGGACTTTAAGCCTGCAGCGATGAGGAAGATGCCTGGCAAAACGGCGCAGTTTGGAGTCGGCTTGGCTATCGGTGGTGTCGCTGCGGTCACAGCAGCGAGCGGCGGATTCCTCGCTATACCCTATATGGTTTGGCATAACGTGTCGATGAAGCACGCAATCGGCACCTCGGCGGCCATCGGCCTCCCGGTGGCCATAGCGGGGGCTATCGGCTATCTGGCTTCAGGAATCGGCGCATCCGGTGTGCCACCCTTCAGCCTTGGCTATGTTAGCCTTCCCGCACTTATCGGCGTGGTTTCGTGCACCCTGTTCTTTGCGCCGATGGGCGCGCGTGTCGCCTCACGCTTGGCTATGGGACAAATGAAAAGAGTCTACGGGGCGTATTTGTTAATCATCGCCCTGAAGATGCTGCACTCGGCATTGAGCTAAAAGCCCAATGATGGCCGCCAGCGCGGCGGCAGTGCGGGCTTGCGCGAGACCTGCGACCCGGGTCATTGGCAACGCCAGGGCGGCGAGCTCGCTCTCAATCAGTTGCGTCACGGGCGCTCGCACATGGGCGCCGTCGCGCTGCAAGCCGTCAGCCTGCCAGTCAATATCGTTGGTCAGCAGCAGCGTCAACGCATAGTTTGAATGCAGCGCACGAGCGTTCGCATAGAGCGACTTGTCAGCAAAAATATAGTCGCTGTAGATCGCGGTCAGGAGCGGGGCCGTATCACAGAATACAAACGGCTTTTCTTGCTGCGCAGCGATCCTCTGTGCGGCGAGTTCGCCAGCGTGCTGCGCCAGTAGCAGTTGCGCTTGTTCGTCACGCCTGGGTGTGCGCTCATGCGTGTCGCAAAAGGCGCGCAGTTGCTCGGGCACCCAGGGGCAGTCAAAGTGCGCGCCAAGGCTGCGCGCCAGCGTGGTTTTGCCAGTGCATTCGGCACCGATGATGCAGATCAGTTTGGGTTTCATAAAAATTCGGAAATCACTTCGTCATCACGATTTCCGCGGCGCTGCGCTCCTCGCAATGACGTCCCGCGCGGCAAACCTTTTGCGCCAGCCGAGCCAGCCCCAGATGGCGAGCAGGAAAAATATCACGTAGAGCAGCACCGTGAGCGTCAAGCCTTTGTAGGCAAACAAGGCCACGCTGGCGGCGTTGACGAGCAGCCAGAGTGGCCAGTTTTCGATGAACTTGCGCGCCAGCAAAACGGTGCCGACGATGCTGCCGGCGGTCACAAAACCATCGGCCCAGGGTACGGTGGAATCGGTGACAGTGCGCAACAACAGCGCGCACACCAACCACGCCGCTGCGTAACCAAGCCCACACAGCCAGACGCCGCGCCGCTCCAGCCGCACAATGTGCAGCGGTGCATCGGAGTCGGCACGATGGCCGCGCAGCCACTGCCACCAGCCCCACAAGGCCGTGACGGCGAAGAACAGGTTCACGCTCGCTTCGCCATAGAGTTTGCTGACGTAGAACAACCAGGCATAAAGCGCACTGGCGACGATAGTCAGGGGCCAGCCCCAATGAATCTCAAAAACATTGCAGGCAATATTCGCCAGCGCCAGCACAAAGGCCAGCAACTCGAGCCAGGTAACCGGCGTGCCCAGCAGGGTGAACGCGGTATCAAGCATCCGCTAGAAGTCCACCGTGACGCTCGCCCGCACGGTACGTGGGGTTGCCGGAAAAAGATAAATGCCGCCCCAATCCGTGGTCGGCGCTTCGCGCCAGTAGATTCGGTTGGTCAGGTTCTCGACGTTCAAGCGCCAGCGTGTGGACTTGCCAGCGATGCGCTGCTGGTAGCTTAGGCCGGCGTCAAGCTGCCAGGCTGACGGCAGTTCCACGCTGGCGTCGCTGGTGGCGGACTTTGCGCTCTCGAAGGTCGCCAGTGCATTGAGAGCCAGGCCGGGCAGTGCGGCGATCTTGTAGTCCGCAAACAAAGAGCTTTTGAAGCGCGGGACGTTGGTCACGCGTTGACCGACCAGGGTCGGATCAATCGCCTGCGTGTACTTGGCATCCAGCGCCATCAGGCTGGCGTGCAGCGACAGCGCATCACCAACACGTCCGGTGGCCGCCAGTTCAAGCCCGCGATGGCGCGCCGTCTTGGCACCGGCCACGCGCAGCGGCAGGGCGGCGGCGCTGGTTCCCGGCAAATCGTCGGCATACGGCTTGTCAATGCTGAACACGGCGGCGCTCAGCAGCAGGCGCGCATTGGCCTGCCATTTCATGCCAAGCTCGGTCTGCTCGCTCTTGAGCG
>Ga0209638_1002473_pt1 | contig 11333 bp, 11 predicted proteins | sample BarGraNGADG00211_FD_184490 | JGI IMG/M metagenome (GOLD analysis project Ga0209638, IMG submission 184490) | Arctic peat soil microbial communities from Barrow, Alaska - Barrow Graham LP Ref core NGADG0002-211 (SPAdes) (version 2) | ecosystem: Environmental > Terrestrial > Soil > Wetlands > Peat... | reverse complement strand
ATCCTCATGGTGACCGGGATCATCGCCCTCGCACACGTGTTGCTCTCAACCAGCCACTATTTGGGCACGCGGCCCGCCTTCATCATTGGGCAATCCGAGTTACGTGGTTTGCGCTGCCCCCGCTGGGCAGTGGGGAGCAGGGGGAACTGATGAACCAATTCGTCGTCACGCCGGCAGCTGGCAAGCGGGTGATCGCCCAGGCAACGGCGACACTTCCAACAGTGCAAGCGGCTCTGGCATCCGGCACTGTCGTGATCGTCGCGGGGACGACCAACGGCTATGTGGCCGAGGAGATACTGAAGAACCTTGGTCAGTCCGCTGGTTTCGACCGAAGCCGGTTCTTTCGCGGCATTACGGTGCCGCCTGGTCGTCCGACAACGGAAACCGGGCGACTTCCGGACGAAAGCCAGTTCCCCGGCGATGTTGTGATCGTCAGCGGTGAATGGCGCCGCGGCATGACCATTTTCGACATCGCCGATGATTTGAAGGAAGGCGACGTTATCCTCAAGGGAGCCAACGCCGTCGACTTGTCCTCGGGGCGTGCGGCCATCCTCATCGACCACCCAAAAGGAGGCACCGCCGCAATCGCCATGCAGGCCGTCGTCGGCCGGCGTGTGCGGCTCGTACTACCGGTCGGACTCGAAAAGCGTGTGACCGGCGATCTCGACCAACTGGCCGCCATCCTCAACGTACCTGGGGCGCGTGGGCCGAGGCTCTTTCCTGTGCCGGGCGAGATCATTACGGAGATTGAGGCGCTGTCTGTGCTTACGGGTGTGACGGCGAATCTCGTCGCAGGTGGTGGAGTCTGCGGAGCCGAGGGCAGTGTCTGGCTGGCGATTTCCGGCAGCCCCGAACAAGAGGAAGCGGCTCAGAGGATTCTGAAACAGGTTGCCGGCGAGTCGCCATTCTTGATCTGACACAGGATCATTGAGGCCCACAGGAGCCATTCTTGTCATCCGTGCTGCCGGTAAGTCGGTGCACGCCTGGCAAGAATTGGCCTCCTCGCCGCCGCATAAGCCCATCCACGCGCCCGGACGCGAGGGCACGCATGGGGGAAGGACGGCCGCTCCGCTAGACGGCCTCATGCAGAAGTGCTGGTGAGACCCTCGCCGGCTACCCGCTCGACGTTTCTCCGGTGCACACGCTCATAGGGTTCGTAGTAAGTGATCCACCCGGCTTCGAGTGAGGCAGCGACGAAGGTCCGCAGGTCGAGATCGGCCAAGGCGGGCTCTCGCGGGACGCGCAGCAAGTCCCGTATGTATCGCTGCGTAGCCAGGATGAACCCCTCGCTGTAACCGGTCGCCGCGATCACGCGATCGCTGCCGTGATCGGGGTAGATGCGGCGAGCCCTCAGTTCTCTGAGCCGGTCGAGTTCGTCGAGATGTCTCTCCAGCCGGTCGGGCTCGGTCACATAAGTGACGGTGTCCTCAAGCATGTCTCCGACGAGTAGCACTCCGTCGTCGGCGACGTGGAGGGCCGTGCCGTCGACGCTGTGGATATCGAATTCGATGAGGTCGGCGCGAAGCTTGCCGGCGGTCAGCCGGGTCCGCGCGTCAAAAACAGTCGTCGGCAGGATCAGCGGTGAGATCGCCGGAGGCCCGTTCAGGATCCCACTCTCGATTGCGCTCTGGTGCTGGGTGAGGCGCTCAGACGTAAGGCGGCTCGCGACAATCTCGCAATCGGCGAAGGCGGCTGTCCCCGCCACGTGATCGAGGTGCCAATGGCTGAGAGCGACCACGATGCGACGCACGCCCAGCCCCTCCAGGGTATGGCGGATCAGCATCCCGTGTGCGGTCGAGATGTGAGTGTCGTAGACGATCGCCTCGGCGCCGTCGATGAGGGCGTAGGAGCAGACGCCGAGCGAAAGCGCCCCGTCGTCGACCCAGTTCGGGCCCGACGCGAACTTCTGTCCGGCGACACGCCCGTCGTAAAACCCGAGCAGGTGCTCGGAAAGGCGCAGTGTTCGCACGTGCTCGAGACTCACAGAGGATTCCCCACAAGTAGAGCTTGGTCGCAGAGTGTCCCCCGCGACCCCGTCACTGCGAGCGGTCGGGTGGCACGGATCGAGGCGGTGCTGGGCATGCCGCCAGGATTCTAGAACTGCGCCGGCAGCATCACCCAGACCACGACTGCCTCATCGTTCAGCGATGGATTGCGCCAGCTGTGCGGCTGCGTCGGCGAAAAGGTCAGCCCGTCGCCCGAGCCGAGCGTGATCGTGTCATCGGCGAACCGGACTTCAAGCTCCCCGCTCAGGACGTAGACAATTGAGACTTCCCCCGGGTGGCTGTAGAGATTGCGGTCGGGTGTGCCCTGTGGCGCGATGTGAGTCTCGCAGACCTGAACCCGTCGCTCGGCAGAGGGAGTGACCACGAAGTCAGTCACGCCCTCACCTCCGAAGAAGGAGGGCTTGCGCGAATCCCGGCGGCTCAGGTCGGCTCCGGAGGGCTCGAACAGCGAGGCGACTTCGATGCCGAGCGCCTCGCTGATTCGGTACAGCGAACCTATCGAGGCAGACGTCCCTCCACGCTCGAGGTGGCTGAGAAAGCCTCTCGTGAGTCCCGCGCTGGTGGCGACTTGCTCCAACGTGAGGCCCCGCTGCCGGCGAAGAGTGCGAAGGCGAAAGCCGATTGCGGCCTCGGGCGGAGGCTCCGATTGGTGCCCGTTGTCTGCTGCGCCGATGGACGCTTGATTGCGACTCGCCATGGCCGGAACGTACATCGGGGGCTGCTCTGGGTCAACTGTCTCTATACAGAAGTTGCTCCACATATAACAGATGACCAGCCAAACACCGGGATGTATGGGCTGCGTTCGGAAGCTGGATCACCACGAAGATGGGCAGCAATCGATGCTCATTTTGCGGGAATATCTGTATCTCATGGATTCGCAGCTCGGAGAACACGCTCACGTGCGGCCCACGACGAGAACGCTTGACAGGCTGTATCGTGCAGCTATACGTTTGTTGCCTGTTACGGCACAGGGGGGTGGCAGCGGTGACGACCGATAGCGCAGTCGAGAAGTTTTCCGGCGTAAGTCGCGCGGCAATGGGCCCGCTTCTCTCCCAACTTTCGCCCCCACCGCCGACGTGGGAGGCGGTGGTCTCGACCTCCGTCGCCGCCTCCCACGATGTCGGCGTCACGAATCGTCAGCAACCTACGGGGTCACCATGGACGTAGAGACGGCCAGCAGCGACACCCGTTCTCACGGTCACGAGCGGAGCTTCCGGCATGCCGTGCGGCTCTTGGACGACTACGAGGCGGGCCGAAGCGTGCAACAGGTCTCGCGGGAGTTCGACATCCCGCTGGAGCAGATCGTCAAGCTCGCGTCGAATGAGAACCCTTACGGGCCCTCGCCGAAGGCGCTGGCAGCGATCCCTACCGAGTTTGGCAACCTGCACATGTATCCCTGGCAGGAGTTCACCGATCTCCGCTGCCGCGTGGCAGAGGCGAACGGCGTGCAGCCATCCAGCGTGGTCCTGGGCTCGGGGTCGGAGTCGATCGTGCAGATGATTCCGCGACTCTACATCGAGCCCGGCGACGAGGTGATCGTCGCTCCGCAGTCGTACTCTCGATACGCGGCGGGCTCGGTGCTGATGAACGGAGTGGTCCGCAAAGTGTCGCTGCGGGACTACCGCTTCGACCTCGACGCCATCGTTGATGCCATTACCGAGCGCACCAGGATCGTGTGGCTGTGCAGTCCCAACAACCCGACTGGGACCATCGTCCAGCGCGACGAAATGGCGACATTCCTGAGCGCTATCCCTGAGACCGTGGCAGTGGTGATCGATCAGGCCTATGGTGAGTTCGTCGACGATCCGGGCTACGCCGAGGGCGTCCGTCTCGTGCGTGAGGGTCATCGCAACGTCATCGTGTTGAAGACGTTCTCGAAGGCCTATGCGCTGGCTGGGCTGCGACTCGGCTATGCCATCGCCGACGGCGCCATCTGCCAAATGCTCGACCGCATCGAGGAGCCGTTCTTCCTTAATCGCGCGGCCACAGCGGCCGGGCAGGCGGCCCTCGCCGACTCTGCCTGGCTCGAACGCTCCGTGGCCGCCATCAAGGAAGGCCGCGTTTACCTCACGGCCGGCTTGACCGAGCTGGGATGCACGGTCGTGCCGAGCCAGGCGAACTTCATCTTGGCCGACGTGGGCACCGATGCAAGGGAGCTCTTCGAGCGACTCATGCGGCGCGGTCTGATCGTCCGACCCGCCGGTGGCTGGGGCTATCCGACGCACATCCGCATAACGGTCGGAACGCCGGAACAGAACGAGATGTGTCTGCGCCTGCTCGCCGAGGAGCTAACGGCAGTCACGGCGCGCCAGATCCCCGATGTCAGCTAGTCGTGCACCGCACCTCGGGTGCACTCCAAGGCGGGCGTGGGAGTACGAGTCCCGCCCGTGTCCGAGAAGTCACCAAACAGCACGGAGGTCGAGCGATGAAGCATTTACCACGGTTCAAGGCAAGCAGGCCGGCGGCGGCGATGGTCGTCGCGCTCCTGTTGGTGCTCGCCCTGGCGGTGCTCGTCGCCGCCTGCGGTAGCAGCTCCACAAGCAGCAGCAGTAGTAGTAGCAGCGCGAGCCCCTCGGCGGGCGTCAACGTCGCCGGGGTCACGGTCACGGCCGACCCAGCGCTTGTGGCCACCGTCCCGCAGTCGATCAAGGACGCGGGCGTGCTGCGCGTGGCCACCGACGTCCCATATCCCCCGTTTGAGATGTGGGTCAACAATGTCCCCGGCCAGGCCACTGGCTTCGACTACGACCTTGGCCAAGCGTTCGCGGCCAAGCTCGGCCTCAAGTTCGAGTTCTTGGACATCACGTTCGATACCCTCATTCCGGCTCTCAGCGCGGGCAAGGCCGACATGATCATGGCGGCCATGGTCGACAACAAGGAGCGTCAGGCGGCAGTCAATTTCGTCGACTACGCCAAGGTCGGCTCCGTCCTGCTGACCCTCAAGGGCAACCCGAACAAGCTCACGACCCTCGACTCACTGGCCGGCAAGACGGTCGCTGCGCAGAACGGCACGATTCAGGCGCAGCTGCTCCAGGCGCTCAAGGCGAAGTTTGCCGCTTCGGGGAAGCCGGCTCTCACAGTCCTGACGTTCCCCAAGGACAGCGACGCGCTGCTCGCCGTCAAGGCCGGCAAGGCCGTTGCTGACTACGTCCAGCTTCCCAACGCCGCCTACATGGTCAAGACGGCCCCCGGCTACGAGATCGTCGTGGACCCGGCTGCTCCGAGCGGCTACGTGCCCTCGATCCTCGGCGCTGCCGTGGTCAAGGCCAATACTCAGCTGACCGACACCGCGCAGAAGACCTTGCAGGCGCTCATCGACGATGGCACTTACACCAAGATCCTCGCCAAGTACGGCCTCCAGGGTTCGGCCGTCACCTCCGCCCAGATCAACCAAGGTAAGTGATGGAGGGCGCTGCACTCTCGGCCCCAGTGGCACACGAGCCCGGGGAGCGTCCGCGGCTGATTAGGGCTGTCCCGATTCGCCACTGGGGCCGATGGGTCAGCGCCGCCGTCCTCCTGTTCCTGGCCGTCGCGCTTGCGTGGTCGCTGGCCCACAACCCCAACGTGGGCTGGGCGACCATCGGCCAGTACCTGTTCAAACCGCTCACGCTCCATGGCGTGCTCGTCACGATCGAGATGACGATCATCGCCATGGCGATCGGCATCGCCGGCGGCACGATCATCGCCGTCATGCGCCTGTCCGACAACCCCATCCTGCGCACCGTGTCGTGGATCTACATATGGCTGTTTCGCGGCGTGCCGTTGCTCGTGCAGATCATCTTCTGGGGCTTCCTCGGCGCGCTCTACCCCAACCTGTTCCTCGGTATCCCCTTCGTGGGACTGGTGTTCGGCCACGCCAATACCAGCGCCCTCATCGGCGCATTCACTGCGGCAATCCTGGCCCTGGGGCTCAACGAGGTGGCCTACTCCGCCGAGCTCGTGCGAGCCGGCATCATCTCGGTGGAAGCGGGGCAGACCGAGGCCGCCCAGTCACTCGGCATGTCTGGCGGGCTCACGATGCGCCGCGTGGTGCTCCCGCAGGCGATGCGGGTGATCATCCCTCCGATGGGCAATGAGACCATCACCATGCTCAAGATGACTTCGCTAGTCTCGGTCATCTCGGGCCACGATCTGCTCACGACCGTTCAGCAGGTGTACGCGCAGAACTTCAGGCAGATCCCCTTGCTCATCGTCGCGAGCATCTGGTATCTGGCGCTCACCACTGTGCTCACCATCGGTCAGCACTACCTGGAGAAGCACTTCGGACGAGGCTTCGGACAGGCCGATGCCGGCGGCGCGGAACGTAAGGCACTGAAGCGGGTGACGCGCAATGGCTGAGCGGCCCATGGTGCACGCGGAGCAGGTGTGGAAATCGTTCGGCAAGCTGGACGTCCTCAAAGGCATTGACATCACGGTGCAGCCGCAGAAGACGTTCGTGCTGCTCGGGCCGAGCGGCGGCGGCAAGTCGACAATCCTGCGCTGCATCAACCACCTCGAGAAGATCGACGCCGGGCGCCTGTGGGTGGACGGCGAGCTCATGGGTTACCGCCAGAAGGGCGACGTCCTGCACGAGATGAGGACCAAGGACGTTGCCCGCCAGCGCTCCAAGATCGGCATGGTGTTCCAGCGTTTCAACCTCTTCCCTCACCGCACGGCGCTCGAGAACGTGATGGAGGCGCCGGTGTACGTGAAGCACCAGCCACGGGCCGAGGCGGAGCGGGAGGCCATTGCGCTGCTCGCTCAGGTCGGGCTCAGTGACAAGCTCGACTCCTATCCGGCGCAGCTCTCTGGCGGGCAGCAGCAGCGCGTGGCCATCGCCCGCGCCCTAGCGATGAAGCCCAAGGTGATGCTCTTTGACGAGCCCACGTCGGCGCTCGATCCCGAGCTGGTGGGCGAGGTACTCGACGTGATGAAGAAGCTCGCCGAAACGGGCATGACGATGGTCGTCGTCACGCACGAGATCGGCTTCGCGCGCGAGGTTGCCGACGGTGTGGCCCTCATCGATGGTGGGGTCGTGGTGGAGTCCGGCCCGCCAAACGAGGTGCTTGTGAACCCCACGCAGGAGCGGACCAAGCTCTTCCTCTCGAAGGTCCTCTCATAAGCGTGACCCAATCACTGCGCAGCTCACCGGACCTCCCGGCATCGTCGCCGGGGGGTCCGGTCGCGGTTCGGGCGTCGCTCATGGTCACGTGCCTGGGTGATGCGTTGTTTCCGCGCGTGGGCTTGGCGGCGGCGCGCGTACTTGGCAACCTCGGCGTCGCCGTCGACTTTCCGCCCGGGCAGACCTGCTGCGGACAGCCGGCCTTCAATGCGGGCCACCGGGACGTGGCGCGGCGCGTGGCTCGCCCGTTCCTGCGGGCGTTCGCCGACAGCGAGTATGTCGTGTCGATCTCAGGCTCGTGCGCGGCGATGGTGCGTGAGGAGTACCCGCGGCTGTTTGCGGGTCACGCCGAGGAGGCGACCGCCGTGCGCCTGGCCTCGCGCACGTTTGAGTTCTCCGAGTTCCTCGTCGACGTGCTCGGCGTGACCGACCTGCCGGTCTCGCGCCGCGCGCGCGCGACGTTCCATCACTCCTGCCATACCAGGCGGCTGTTGGGCGTCGTCGAACAGCCTGTGCGTCTTCTGGGCATGGTCGAGGGCCTCGAGTACGTGCCCCTCACGGGCGCTGATCGCTGCTGCGGTTTCGGTGGCACCTTCGCCGTCACGATGCCCGAGATATCCACGGCCATGGTAGACGAGAAGGTCGACCACATCGTCGAGACCGGCGCTGACCTGCTCATCGGCCTCGACATGAGCTGCCTCATGAACATCGAGGGCCGGCTGCGTCGGCGCGGCCGTGCGGTCGAGGTGCGGCATCTCGCCGAGGTCCTGGCGGCGGGGTGGTCGGCTTGAGCGCCGCCTCGAGGCAGGCCTTCGATGCGCGCGTGAGAGACGCGCTCGCAGACGAGGTGCTGCAGAAGGTCGTCGCCGAGGGTCAGGACTACATGCAGGCCCTCGTGGAGCCGGTGCGCGCCGAAGCGCAATGGGCCGCCGCGGTCGATGAGATCGCACGCATCCGCGCTCACACGCTCGCCCACCTCGACCGCTACGTCGACGAGTTCGCGACCAACGTCGAGGCGCGGGGCGGGAAGGTCTTCTTCGCCGCCGACGCCGCCGAAGCGCGGCGCTACGTCGTCGACTTGGCACAGCAGCAGCGCGCCAAGCTCATCGTCAAGTCCAAGTCGATGGTGACAGAGGAGATCGAACTCAACCCGGCGCTCGAGTCCATCGGCGCCAAGGTCGTTGAGACGGACCTCGGTGAGTTCATCCTCCAACTGGCACACGAGAAGCCCTTCCACATCGTCGCCCCCGCCATCCACAAGTCGCTCGAGCAGATCCGTGAACTCTTCTCGACGGCGGCGGGTCGGGAGCTAAAGGCCGATGCGCAGGCTCTGACCGAGTACGCCCGAGGCGCCCTGCGCGAGCAGTTCTTCGCCGCCGACATGGGCATCTCAGGCTGCAACTTCGGCGTCGCGGCATCGGGAACCGTTGTGCTGGTCACCAATGAGGGAAACGGCCGCATGACGACAACGCTGCCACGCACGCACGTGGTCGTCATGGGCGTGGAGCGCCTGGTGCCCACTTTCGCGGACCTTGCACCTATTCTCAAGATCCTGCCGTGGGCCGGGGCTGGGGAGCGGATCACCGCCTACGTGACCGCGATCACCGGTCCGCGCCGCGACGATGAGGCCGACGGCCCTGGCGAGCTCCATGTGGTGATCGTCGACAATGGCCGCTCGCGCATTCTGGGCGGCAAATACGAGAAGATCCTGACGTGCATCCGCTGCGGTGCCTGCCTGGATGTGTGCCCCGTGTACCGCAAGATCGGCGGGCATAGCTACGATTCCGTCTACCCCGGACCCATCGGTGCGGTACTCAGTCCGTTGCTTGACGGCCTCGCGTGCCACGCCGAGCTGCCCTTCGCCAGCAGTTTGTGCGGCGCCTGCACTGAGGTGTGCTCAGCCGGCATCCCCTTGGCCGACTACATCCGTCAGCTCCGCGAGGATTCTGTCAGCAACGGTTCCGCTCCTACGGCCTGGCGGCTCGGCTTTCAGGCATTCGCTGCGGCCGCCGTGCGTCCGCGGTTTTGGGCAGCGGCGGAGGCCGTGGCGCTGCCGTTCTTGCGTCTGCTGTCCGAAAGAGGGGCGTTTTTCATCGGCCGTGGGCCGCTCGCGGCATGGACGCGGGGCCGCGACTTTCCCCGGGCGGAGGGCACCAGCTTCCGGGCGCAGTGGCGGCGCCGACCAAAGCGGCGGGCGTCGTGAGGGGAGAGATGCGTGCAGCGTAGAGCATTCCTTGAGAGGCTTCGGTCGCACAGTGCTCGGGGCGAGACGCAGCCGGAAGTCTTGGCGACGCCGGGCTTGCCCGAGCTTCGCTTGCTCAGCTCCCAGGAGCGCATCGACCTCTTCCTTGTTCGGCTCAGCGAGATTGGCGTCGTGGCCCACCTCGTCGCCTCCCTGCCGGACGCCAAGGAGGCAGTCGAACGGCTGCTGCGCGAACGAGCCTGGGGCAGCGTCGCGTGCGCGCCGGGCCTCACCTGGCAAGGCATAGCCGAGCAGTGGACTGTCGAGGCGCGGGAGGCGGCAATGGGGCTCTCCGAGGCTGAGTGGGCCGCGGCCGAGACCGGCACGGTCGTGGTGAAGACTAGTGCCGACGAGCGTCGCGGCTACTCGCTGCTGCCCCCGGCCATCGGGGTCATCGTTCGCGAAGGCCGCCTGCGCGACACCCTGGGCGACGTGCTACGCGAGATCGCCTCGGAAGAGGGTCCGCTGCCGAGCTGCCTGAGCTTCATCAGTGGTCCCAGCAACACGGCGGACATCGCCTCCGTCCACGTCGTCGGCGTGCACGGGCCGCGTGAGGTATTCGTGTGGGTGATCGCAGACGGTCCCGCTCCGGGTGGGGACCGCGGCTCAAGGAGGCACGATGAGTAGACGCGCCGCTGTCTTCCCCGTGGTGCAATCCCTGTCCGTGGATCACGTCGACCTGCCCGCCTTCAGACTGGTGGAGCAGCACTTCGCGGTGCCTCCCGCTATCGATGTTGAGTCCGCCCTGCAGAGGGAATGGCGCCGCCTGCGCGACAGCGTCAGATTGGACCCGGGCGCCGATATCGCCGTCGCGGTCGGAAGCAGAGGTATCGACCGTCTGCAGGAGACCGTCCGTCTCGTGCTTCGGGAGCTACTCGACGCTGGCTGTCGTCCGTTCATCGTCCCGGCGATGGGCTCTCATGGCGGAGCAACCGCTGAAGGGCAGCTCGAAGTGCTGGCCTCGTTGGGGATCACGGAGGCCTCCATGGGCGTTCCTCTGCGCGCCACCATGGACGTCATCAAGGTGGGTGAAGTCGCCGGCACGCCCCTGTTCGTAGACCGCTGCGTGCATGAAGCTGATGGCATCGTCCTCATCAACCGCGTGAAGCCGCACACCGATTTCGCGGGACTCATGGGTAGCGGGCTGCTGAAGATGCTCTGCGTGGGGCTGGGCAACCAGGTGGGCGCCGACGCCTATCATCGAGCGGCGCTCACCGACGACTTTGGCGAGATCATCCAGCGCTGCGGGCGCGAGCTGCTCCGCATTCTCCCGGTCACGTTCGGCGCGGCGGTCGTCGAGAACCAAGACCATCACGTCTGTGAGCTCAGGTTGATCCCCGCCAGAGAGATCGAGCTTGTCGAACTCTTGCTTCAGACCCAGGCTCGAGCCTTGCTGCCTGGTCTGCCCCTCGATGACATCGACCTGCTGATCGTCGACGAGATGGGCAAGAACATCAGCGGTGCCGGGCTTGATCCGAACGTCATCGGACGCACCATCGGTCGATGGTCGGTGCAGCGCACGCGGCCGCGCATTGTCCGGATTCTGGTCAGAGGACTGACTGCAGGTTCGCACGGCAATGCTTCCGGCCTCGGCTTCGTCGATGTCGCCACGCCACGACTGATTCAAGCCATCGACTTGGACACGACTGCTGTCAATGCCGTCACGGCGTGCATGCCCGAAGACGCCCGGCTGCCACTCACCCTCCCGACGGAGCGTGACGCGGTTGCCGTCGCACTAGCCACGGTTCGCCCACATAGTCTTGAGGACGTCCGCATCGTCCACATCGCGAACACCTCTGAGGTTGGGCGACTTCTCGTCTCCGAGGGATGCCTGACTGCCCTCGAAGGGCATGAAGGGCTCGAGATCGGCGCGACACGGTTGTGGCTGGAGTTTGATGCACAGGGCAATATCGTGCCTCCTCTCAATCTCCGCCAAGGCTTGTCGGAGCTCCCATGATCGGCGCGAAGTTCCCCGACGCTTCAC
>Ga0209638_1002470_pt1 | contig 11335 bp, 7 predicted proteins | sample BarGraNGADG00211_FD_184490 | JGI IMG/M metagenome (GOLD analysis project Ga0209638, IMG submission 184490) | Arctic peat soil microbial communities from Barrow, Alaska - Barrow Graham LP Ref core NGADG0002-211 (SPAdes) (version 2) | ecosystem: Environmental > Terrestrial > Soil > Wetlands > Peat... | reverse complement strand
GCCATACGTGCCGAAGCCGGGAGGGACTGGTGGCCGCTGGCCATCGGGTGGGCCACACGCGGCGAGGTGCCGGCCCGGCCGGCCGTGGTCGCCCGACCCACCAGCACCGACCAGGTCGCCGCCGTGCTGTCCCTGTGCAACCAGGCCCGGGTGCCGGTGACCCCCGCAGGCGGACGCAGCGGGGTGTGTGGTGCCTCGATCCCACTGTTCGGCGGCGTGGCCCTCGACCTGTGCGGCATGGCCGGATTCGGGGAGGTGGATCCGGAGTCGTTGGTGGCCGACCTGCGCGCCGGCACGTTCGGGCCCGAGGTGGAGGCGGGCCTGCGCGACGGGTACGGCCTGACCCTCGGACACTGGCCCCAGTCGATGGATCTGTCCACCGTGGGCGGCTGGCTCGCGTGCCGGGGGGCGGGCCAGTACTCCAACCGGTACGGGAAGATCGAGGACATGGTCATCGGCCTCGAGGTGGTCCTGGCCGACGGGCAGGTAGTCCGCACCGGCGGGCACGCCCCCCGATCGGCCACCGGCCCGGACCTCACCCAGCTCTTCGTGGGGAGCGAGGGCACCCTCGGAGTGATCACCGAGGGCCGCTTCCGCGTCCACCCGGTGCCCGAGGGCGAGGGCCGACGGGCCTTCGGCTTCGCCACGTTCGGCGACGGGCTCGACGCCTGTCGCCGGATCCTGCGTCGGGGCGCCACACCCGCCGTCCTCCGCCTCTACGACCAGACCGAGTCGGCCCGTTCCTTCGACCTGACCGACACCTGTGCCCTCGTCGTACTGGACGAGGGGGATCCTGCCCTGGTGGAGGCCACCTTGGCCGTGGTCGACTCGGAGTGCGGCGACGCCGATCCGCTCGATGCCGGCCTGGTGGAGCGGTGGCTCGACCACCGCAACGACGTGTCCGCCCTCGCCCCACTGTGGCGGGCGGGCATCGTCGTGGACACCGTGGAGGTCTCCGCCCGCTGGAGCGTGCTCCCCGACCTCTACCTGGCGGTGCTCGACACCCTGGCCGGTGTGGAGGGCACCCTGGTGGCCTCGTCCCACCAGTCCCACGCCTACACCGACGGGGCGTGCCTCTACTTCACCTTCGCCGGTCGGCCGCCTGGCGACCTCGACGGCTCGGATCCCGCCCACCACGAATGGGTGGCCTCCTACTACCGCAGGGCGTGGGACGAGGTCACCCGGGCGACCCGGACCGCCGGCGGTGCCATCAGCCACCATCACGGCATCGGCATCAACCGGGCCCGCTTCCTGCCCGAGGCTCTCGGCGCCGGGTTCGGGGTGCTGTCGTCGGTGAAGCACGCCCTCGACCCCAACGGCATCCTCAACCCGGGCAAGCTCGGCTTGGCCAGCTCCTTCGGCGAAGTGCCCTGGCCATGAGCATCCTGGTGGTGGACGTGGGGACCTCGGGGGTCCGTGGAGCGGTGGTGCGCCCCGACGGTGCCGTCGAGCACGTCCACCATGTCCCGGTGCTGCCCGACAGCCCGTTCCCCGGTCTGGTCGAATTCGATGCCACGGTCATGGCCGCCGCCGTGGTCGAGGTGGCTACGGCCAGCCTGGCCGACGGGGGGCCGGTCGAGGCGGTGGGGATCGCCAATCAGCGGGCCTCGACCATTCTGTGGGACCGGTCCACCGGCGTCCCGGTGGCGCCGGCGCTCGGATGGCAGGACCTACGCACGGTGGGGACCTGCCTGGAGCTGCAGGCCCAGGGGATCCGGGTGGCCCCCAATGCGTCGGCCACCAAGCTGGCCGCCCTCCTCGACATGGCCGACCCCGACCGCTCCCGCTCCGAACGCGGCGAGCTGGCCTTCGGCACCATCGACACCTGGGTGGCCTGGACGCTGTCGGGTGGGACCCTCCACTGCACCGATGCCTCGAATGCCGGGGTGACCGGGCTCATCCACGGTGACGGTTCCGGCTGGAGCCCCGCCGTGCTCGCCGCGCTGCGGATCCCCGAGGCGGTCCTGCCCACCATCGTCGACTCCACCGGGGCAGTGGGTCGGGCCGAGATCCTCGACGGTGCCCCGGTGATCGCCGGCATGGCCGGTGACCAGCAGGCATCGCTCATCGGCCAAGGTTGCACACGGGCCGGGCTGGCCAAGGCCACCTTTGGCACCGGGGGGATGCTCGACCAGTGCACGGGGACGCAGCGACCGGCCCAGGCCACCCGGGGTCCGGCGGGCACCATCCCGATCATCGCCTGGCAACGGGCCGGCATGATCACCTGGGGCGTCGAGGCGATCATGCTGTCCGCCGGCACCTGCGTCGAGTGGCTGCGTGACGACCTGGCCGTCATCGACTCTGCCGAACACTCCGCCCTGGTGGCCTCCCAGTGCAGCGACACCGGCGACGTCTGGTTCGTCCCGGCCCTGCTCGGCCTGGGCACGCCGGTGTGGGACTTCGGGGCCCGGGGCACCTTCGTCGGCATCACTCGAGGCTCGGGGCGGCCCGAACTGGTGCGGGCGGTCCTCGAGGGCGTGGCCCATCGCGGCGCCGATCTCCTCGAGGCGGCCACCGCCGACTCGGGACTACCGATCCCCTCCCTGCGGGTCGACGGCGGCATGTCGGCCAACCCGGTGTTCGTCCAGGCCCTGGCCGATGCGTGCGGCTGCCCGATCGAGGTCGCCCCGGTACTGGAGGCCACCACCCTCGGCGCCGCCTACCTGGCCGGGATGGCGGTGGGGACGTGGTCCGACGAGGACCAGGTGGCCGCGGCGTGGACACCCCGCCAGGTCGTGGAGCCACGCATCGATGACCAGCAACGCACAGAGGGCCGGTCCCGGTGGCTGCGGGCCCGTTCCAAGGCCGAGGCCACCATCCCCGAGCTGTCCGCCCTTGACTTCTGACCCGGTGACCATGACTTCTGACCCGGTGACCATCGCATCCTCGGGGCGATCCATCATTGAAGTCGTGCCTCCGGAACGCCTAGAGTGGGAAGGTTGCCACGCTGGGCGACGACGCCGGAGAGTCGGGCGAGTGCACGGAATGCAGGGATGCGCATGAGCACGGACATCGGGACAGTCGGAGCCGAGTCACCGTTTCCCGCCGGGCAGGTCCCGCCCTCCCTCGACGAGGCGGTGGCCACCGCCCGGAACCTCCATTCCGCCCTCTCCGGGGTCCTGCTCGGAACGCCACGGGCGGTCACCTTCGCCGTCGTGGCCGCTCTGTCGGGCAACCATCTGCTCATCGAGGACGTGCCCGGCGTAGGCAAGACCGTCCTGGCCCGTGCGCTGGCCACCGCGCTCGGCGTCGAGCTGTCCAGGGTCCAGGGCCAGCCCGACCTGCTGCCCTCCGACGTGACCGGGGTGACCGTCTTCGCTCCCGACACCGCCACCTGGGACTTCCGACCCGGGCCCATCTTCGGGCACGTCGTCCTGGTCGACGAGATCAACCGCACCCCTCCCCGCACCCAGTCGGCGCTGCTCGAAGCCATGGAAGAGCAGCAGGTCTCGGTGGACGGCGACTCGTGGCCGCTCCCGCAACCGCACCTGGTGATCGGCACCCAAAACCCCATCGGGCAGCTCGGCACCTACCCCCTGGTCGAGAGCCAGCTGGACCGGTTCGGGCTCTCCATGTCCATCGGCTACCCCGATGCCGAGGTCGAGACCCGGCTGGTCCTGCACAACGGCGGGCGCTATGCCCTCGACACGCTGGTGCCGATCTGTGATCCGACTCAGTGGGAACGGGCCATCAACGCCACCGCCCGAACCCAGGTGGTCACCGCGGTGGCCGAGTACGCGGTCTCCCTGGTGCGAGCCACCCGGACCGCCGGCACCGTCCGGCTGGGCGCCAGTCCCCGGGCAGCCATCTCCCTGATCCGGAGTGCACAGGCCTACGCCGTCCTGTGTGGTCGGGCCTACGTGACCCCCCAGGACGTGCAGGCCGTGGCCGTGGCCTGTCTCTCCCACCGGTTGGTGGCCGAGGGAAGCGGCGGTGACGGTCCCGCCCTGGTCGGCCGGATCATCGCCGAATCACCCGTTCCGCCGACGTGACCACCGGCGCCACCGGGCGTGGCTCCACCGGTTGGCGCACGGTCAACGCCGCCGTGGCCGGTGCGGCGGGAGGTGCAGGTGGTGTGGTGGTGGTCCGGGCCATCGCCGGCCCCGGCCAGGTGAGGATCGGGGTGTTCGTCGGATCGGTGGCCATGCTGGCTGCCATCGTGGCGTCGTGGGTGCTCTCGTCCCCCCATCGCCGCTCGGCCCGGGCCCGGTTGCCCGGAGGTCGACCACTCCGGGCCCGCGTTCACCCGGTGGCCTGGTTCGGCCCGGTGGTGGGGAGCGTCGTGGGCATGCTGGTCTTCGCCGGGGTGGCCCACTCCAGCGGATCCGGTTGGGTCCAGGCCATCGGGGCGCTGTTGGCGGCCGTCCTCCTCACCGGGCTGATCCTGCCGGCGGTCCCGGCCCGCCTGGCCGCGGTCCGCTGCAGCGTGTCGCCGTCGGATGCCGAGGCGGGCCGACCGTTCGAGATCACCCTGGTCGCCAACGGGCCACTCCGGGTCAGGCCCTGCTTCCCGACCGGGCCGGCGGCCCGGGCCGAGGGATCGGCGCACGGCCAGCGGTCGGTGGAGGTCACCCTCACCCCCGATCGTCGGGCCGTCCTGCACGCCGTGGCCGTCGAGGTCGCCTCGTGCGCGCCGTTCGGCATCCTGTGGTGGGCCAAAGAGATCGAGGTGGCCCTGACCCGCCCCCTGCACGTCGCTCCACGTGCCGGGGAGCCCGGACCCACCGGGGCACTCCTGGACGAGGCGCACGGGGACGCATCCCTCCGGGTCCCGGCCGAGTCCGGTGAGCCCCGAGGTATCCGGCCCTACCAGGCGGGCGATGCCCGCCGTGCGGTCCACTGGCCGGCCAGCGCCCACACCGCGTCCCTCATGGTGCGCGAGAAGGAGCGCCAGGTCGACGACCCGGTGGTCGTGGAGGTGGTGCTGCCGCCCGACCCGCTCGAGGCCGAGGCGGTGACCGAGCGGGTGATGGCCACGGTCGGGCGCCATCTCGGATCCGGCCAGGCGGTGCTCCTCGGGACCGACGAGGTCGACGGTCGCACCCGGCGCCTGGTGCGGGACCGTGTGGACCTCGGGCGGCGGCTGGCCCGGGCCGTGCCCCCGCCACAGGCCCCACCTGCAACCGTCACGACCGGACGTGCGTCGTTGTGGAGGAGACGGTCGTGACGTTGTGGGAACGGGTGGTCCAGGCCAACCGGCCGGGCCCCCCGGAGCACTCGGTGCCGTTCCGGCTGGCGGCGACGGCCACCGTGGTCATCGCCGTGGGAGCGTGCTGGAGCCAGGGAGAGCTGGGCGGAGCGTTCTCCGCCTTCGCCATCGCCGCCACGGTCACCGGCAACGCCCTGTCCTACCTGCGTCGCGACCGGCCGTGGGCGGTGGTCAAGCCGATCCTGGCCGTCTGTGCCATCGGAGGGTTCGTGTGGTTCATCGCCCGGGTGAGCCACACCGCCACCCCCGGCGACATCTCCACCGTCGAGGGTCCGCTTGCCGTCCTGTTCGCCTGGGTCCTGTGCACCCACGCCTTCGACGTGCCCGCCCGGCGGGATGTCGCCTACTCGCTGGCCGGGTCGGCGGCGCTGATGGCGGTGGCGGCGGCCCAATCGGTCGACCTGTCGCTGGGCCTGTTCGTGATCGCCTGGGCGGCCTGCGGGCTGTGGGGCCTGGTGACCATGTGGCAGTCGATGTCCGGGACCCGGGGAGTGCCCTGGCTGACCCTGGGCATCGCCGCACTCTCCGTGGCGGTGGTGGCGGCCCTGCTGGTGGCCGTGCTCCCCGCCCCGACGGTGTCCACCTCGCTCATCTTCCCGTCGTCGTCGGCCAACTCCTCACCGGTGGACACCCCGAACAACCTGACCGACGGATCGCCCTCGCTCCCCGCCCATGCCGCCAGCCCGGGTGGCCGCACCGGCGTGGGCGGCTACCTGGGGTTCGCCAAGTCCCTCGACACCGGGGTGCGCGCCTCGCTCGGGAACGAGACGATCATGAGGGTCCGGGCCAGCCGACCCAGCTTCTGGGTGGGCCAGACCTACGACAGGTGGGACGGTACGAGCTGGACACAGTCGGCGCCCACCAACGGCAAGAGCCTGATCAGGCTGGAGACGGGCTCCCCGTTCGAGATCCCCCTGAGCAACGACCAGCAGGCGGTCAACTCCACCGGGACCACCGACGTCCAGACGTTCTACCTGGCCCAGTCGGGACCGAACCTGGTCTTCCACGCCGACAACGCCCAACGGGTGTACCTCCAGTCGCGCTTGCTCTTCCTCACCGGGGACGGGACGATCGTGTCGGGGGCCTCGATGGGGGCGGGAACCGTCTACACGGTGGTGTCCAACGACACCACCGCCACCGCCCAACAGCTCCGGGATGCCACCTCCCCGCTCCCAGCCACCGACCCTGGCGGGCTGGACAAGGGGCCCGGCGGCGGCCAGAACCGCTACACCGGACTGCCTCGGGCCTATCCCCACGTGGCGGCGCTGGCCCGTTCGATCACCGCCGGCATCGGGACCCCCGGTGACACCAACCCCCAGACCTACGACAAGGTGGCGGCCATCGAGACGTGGATGACCACCCATGTCCACTACACGACCGACATCCCTCCCCTGTCGGCCGGGACCGACGCCGTCGACAGCTTCCTGTTCGGCACCCGTCGCGGCTTCTGCGAGCAGATCTCGACGGCCACCGTGGTCATGCTCCGGTCGCTGGGCATCCCGGCCCGGGAGACCGTCGGGTACGTGCCGGGACCGTACAACCCGATCACCGACCTCTACGACATCCAGGCCAAGGACGCCCACGCATGGGTGCAGGTGTGGTTCCCGGGATATGGGTGGCAGAACTTCGATCCCACCGCTCAGGTCCCTCTGGCCAATCCCAGCCCTGGGTCGGTCCTGGCCCACAGCGTCGGTCGCACCCTGGCCAACCTGCCCTACGTGCCCATCTGCATCGCTGCCGCCGGAGCGATCGTCGTCGTGGGGATCCGTCGCCGCCGGTCGCGACGGCCGGCCACCTGGGCGCTCCAGGTCGCTGCCGACCTCGATCGGGGCGGTGCCCGCCTTGGCCGAACGCGCCGGACCGGCGAGACGCTCACCGCCTTCGGCGAGCGACTGGCCGCGGCCGATCCTCCCCATCGGGAGAGCCTGACGTGGGTGGCACAACTGGTCGAGCGATGGAGCTACGGGGGTATCGAGCCCTCGGCCGATCAGATCGCCGCCGCCCTGGCCTTCACCCGGACGTTCCGGAACCTTCGATCACGCCGTGGCGGGCCGGAGGGAGTCGCTCAAGAGCGGGACAGCGCCAACGCCTCGTCGAACGACGCCCCGGCGGCCAGCAGCGGGCGGTAGGTCATCAGGTGGCGGGGCTGGCTGAAGGCCAAGACGGCCCGCAGACGGTCCTCGCGTCGGTAGAGGGCGACCAGCTTCCCCTCTTCCACCGATCCTTCGACCACCACGACCTCGTCGTCCGGGCCGGGCAGTCCGATGACTTGGATCTTGGTCTTGTACTGGTCGGACCAGAAGAACGGGATCGGGCTGTAGGGGACGGCGGCCGCCGATCCGGCCAGCAGGTTGCGGGCGGCGGCGGCCCCGCCCTCGGCGGCATTGGTCCAATGCTCCACCCGCAACTGCTCGCCCAAGGTCGGGTGCGTCCAGCGGGCCACGTCCCCGGCCGCCACCACCTGGTCGGCGGCGAACAGGTGCTCCGAGCAGACCACGCCGTTGTCGAGGGTCAGGCCCGAGCCGTCGAGCCACCCGACCGACGGGGTGACGCCGATGCCCACAACCACCAGATCGGCATCGACTGCGGTGCCATCGGCCAGATGGACGACGACCGGGGTGTCGGACCCCTGGTCGGAGGTGAGGCGATCGACCCCGACGCCGGTGCGTAGGGTCACCCCCTGGGCCCGGTGCAACTGGGCGCATGCCTCGCCCATCTGATCGCCGAGCACTCGACTGAGGGGGGTGGGCAATGCCTCGACCACCGTCACCACGGCCCCCAGCCCGTGGCAGGTGGCCGCCACCTCCGACCCGATGAAGCCGGCCCCGATGACCACCACCCGGGCACCCTCACCGGCCGCCTCGAGATCGGCCCGGATCCCCAGGCAGTCGTCAAGCGTGCGCAGGCTCCGCACCGTGGGCATGCCCTCGGTCCCCGGCAGCGAGCGCGCCGATGCCCCGGTGGCCACGATCAGCCCGTCGTAGTGGAGGGAACTCCCGTCGTCGAATTGGATCGAGCGGGCATCGGTGTCCAGCGAGGCGGCCCGGTGGCCGAGCCGGAATTCGAGTCCGAGGGTGTCCAGCTTGTCCGGGGCGTGGTGGTGGATCCGCTCGACGTCCCACGTGCCGGCCAGCAGCTGCTTGGACAGTGGCGGTCGGTCGTAGGGTGCGTGGCGCTCGTCGCCGACGATGACCACCGGCCCGGCATGACCCTCGTGACGGATCTCCTCGGCGGCGCGTAGGCCGGCCAGCGACGCTCCCACTACCACCACGGTCGCGTCCGGTGACAACGGTTCACTCATGGACGGTCATCGTAGGTCGCCTACCCGGCCCGGCCGTCCGTGGCGGGCCCTGGGCTCACTGAGCGAACATCGCCACCCACTGCTCGGCGCTGCTCGGGCGGAACACCATGTTGTGCTCGCGGGTGTGCCCCATGGTGGCCGACGGCTCAGGCGAGTAGAGATGGCCCGGGTAGAGCACGGTGTCGTCCGGGATGCGGGCCAGACGGGTGGTCAGTGACTCGTACATTGCCTCGGGGTCCCCACCGGGGAGATCGGTCCGCCCGCAGCCGTCGAGGAACAGGGTGTCGCCGGCGATGAGCCGGCCGTCGACCAGGAAGCACTGGCTGCCTGGCGTGTGTCCCGGGGTGTGGACCAAGGTGATGGGGACCGCACCCACCTCGACCACGTCACCTCCCGAGTGGGCGACCAGGCTGTCGGCCCCCACCCCGGTGACCCGGGTCACCCAGGGGGCCTCGTCGGCCTGTACGTGGATGGGCACCGGGGCCACCTCGAGGAGTCGGGTGATCCCCTCGATGCCGAACCCCCGCATCTCGCCCCCGATATGGTCGGGATGGTAGTGGGTGGCCAGGGCACCGACCAGGTGCATCCCGTCCTCGTTGACGATCCCGAGCAGTTCGTCGACGCCGTAGGCGGGGTCGACGACCACGGCCTCACCGGTCTCCCGATCCCCCACCAGGTAGACGAAGTTGACCATCTGTCGGGCGATCGGATCGTCCACCGCAAAGTCCCGGCCGGCAAGCAGCTGTCGGAAGTAGAGCCGATCAGCGGTGGGGTCGGCAGAAGACGTGGAGTCAGTGGTCACCCTTCCACTCTACGGGGGGGATCAGCGGATCACGGCTGATCGGAACGGCACCGATCCGCCGGGGTACCATCGCCCCATCGAGCGCGGTCCGCACGGGCGATCGCGTCGAGGGAACGAAGGGGTGGCGCAGTGACGATCGACCAGCGGGATCACACTGGCCGCACGCCCGAGCTCCGCACCGCATCGGGGATGCTGAGGCGGTGGGCCGCGGAGACACCAGATGCACCCATGCTCACCGAGGGACCTCGGACGCTGACCTGGTCCGAGCTGTACGAGCGGGCCAAGCGGGTCAGCCGTGCACTGGCCGGTGAGGGGGTGACCCCGGGTGACCGGGTGGCCTTCTTGGACCGGAACGGCATCGAGTACTTCGAGGTCTTCTTCGGCTGTGCCCTGCTCGGTGCGGTGAGCGTGGCCGTCAACTGGCGCCTCGCCCCGGCCGAGATCGCCGCCATCGTCGACGATGCCGGTGCCCCGGTGGTCATCTACGGCGCCGACTACGCCGCCACCGTCAAGGAGGTGACCCCACTGGTCTCCTCGGTACGCACCTGGGTGGCCATCGACCGGTTCGCCGAATGGAGGGACGCCGACGGGGACGGACCGGTCGACGACCCCGGGTACGAGCCGGGTCCCGACGACGTGGTCACCCAGCTCTACACGTCGGGCACCACCGGCCTGCCCAAAGGGGCAATGATCTCCGGTCGCAACATCTCGTGCATCCTCACCGAGGCGGACCGGGTCTTCCATATCGGGGCGGACACCGTCTCGCTGGTCGCCATGCCCCTGTTCCACATCGGCGGCACAGGCTGGGCCCTGTGCGGAATGTCCCACGGGGGGCACTCGGTCATCCTCCGGGACATCGAGCCGGTGGAGATGCTCGGCCTCATCGAGACCCACCGGATCACAGAGACATTCGTGGTTCCCGCGGTCTTGATGTTCCTGTTGGCCACCCCCGAGCTGGCCACGGCGGACGTCTCCTCGCTCCGGACCGTCTTCTACGGTGCGTCGCCCATCAGCGAAGACGTGCTGGTACGGTCGATCAACGCCCTCGGGTGCGACTTCGCCCAGGTCTACGGACTGACCGAGACCACCGGGGCGATCACCTCGCTGATGCCCGACGACCACGACCCTGACGGTCCCCGGGCCGGCCTGTTGCGATCGGCCGGTCGACCCCTCGACCACGTCGAGCTGCGCATCGTCGACACCGCCTCGGGCGAGGAACTGCCGGTGGGTGAGGTCGGCGAGCTGTGGACCCGGTCCGAGCAGAACATGCTCGGCTACTGGAACAAGGCCGACGAGACCGCCTCGGTGCTCTCATCCGACGGGTGGTTCCGGACCGGGGACGCCGGTTGGATCGACGCCGAGGGCTACCTCTTCCTGCACGACCGGATCAAGGACATGGTCGTGTCGGGAGGCGAGAACGTCTACCCGGCCGAGGTGGAGAACGCCCTCCTCGCCCATGGGGCGGTGGCCGACGCCGCGGTGATCGGCGTGCCCGACGAGCGGTGGGGTGAGACGGTCAAGGCGATCGTGGTGCGGTCACCCGGTGCATCCGACGACGACGAGGCGCTGGCCGCCGACATCATCGCCGCCACCCGGACCCGGTTGGCCCACTACAAGTGCCCCACCTCGGTCGACTTCGTCGATGCCCTGCCCCGGAATCCGTCGGGCAAGGTCCTTAAGCGCGAGCTGCGGGCGCCCTACTGGGAAGGGATCGAGCGGAACATCCACTGACGGCCACCGTTCGGCGGAGCGCTCAGAACAGTCCCTGCGAGGTCCCTCCCCCACCACCTTCTGAAGGCCCGGCACCATCGGGTCCGGTGCCGCCATCGTCGGCATCCTCGTCGGTCACGTCACGCTGACTGATCGCCTCGAGCCGGGGCACCAGCTCCTCCACCTGCATCCGGGTCCGTCGGAGTCGTCGGTCGAGCTCGTCGACGATCTCCGTGGCCCGCTGCAACTGGTCGACCAGGCGGTCGACGTCGATCACTCCGGTCTCGAACTCCTCGATGATGGCGTCGAGCTC
>Ga0209638_1002469_pt1 | contig 11336 bp, 11 predicted proteins | sample BarGraNGADG00211_FD_184490 | JGI IMG/M metagenome (GOLD analysis project Ga0209638, IMG submission 184490) | Arctic peat soil microbial communities from Barrow, Alaska - Barrow Graham LP Ref core NGADG0002-211 (SPAdes) (version 2) | ecosystem: Environmental > Terrestrial > Soil > Wetlands > Peat... | reverse complement strand
GGCAGTTGGCAGACGGCGGTGAGCGACAGCGCAAGGGCGAGCGCAGCATCGCGAAGCGCTACCGCCAACTGCCAACGGCCCACCGCCAACGGAGAATCGCCCACCGCCATCCGAGTCATACGCGCTTCAGGTGCCTTCCGACGCTGAGCGCCGAGCCGACCAGCCCGATGCTCGCACCGGCAAGTACGCCCACCGCGCCCATCCATTGGTCGAAGAACGCGGCCTGCACGACGAAGCGGTTGATGACGATCAGCGCCGTCCAGGCGAGCAGCAGCGCGAAGAGTCCGCCAAGCGTCCCCTTGAGGAAGCCCTCGATGAGGAACGGGGCGCGAATGAAGCCGTCAGTCGCCCCCACCAGTCGCATGATGGCGATCTCGCGCTCGCGGGCCAGCACCGCCATGCGGATGGTCGAGCCGATGATGATCACGGCCACGATGGCAAAGGTGAGTCCGAGGCTGGCTCCGGCGAGCGTGGCGACGTTGCGCAGGCGGTACAGCTTTTCCACCCACTCCTCGCCAAAGCGAATGTCGTCCACGAAGTCGTAGACCTCGATGCGCTTGGCGATGGCTTTGACCGTGGCGGGATCCCGGAACCCGGGCTTCAGGCGCAGCTCGATGGACGCCGGGAGGATCCCCTCCTCGAAGACGTCGCTGAACTCGCCCAGTTCCCGGCGCGCCCGGTCGAGCGCCTGCGCCTGCGTGACGAGCCGTACCGAGGCTGCCTCGGGGAAGGCGGCGATGTCCCCCATCGCGGCTCCGGTGGCTTCCGCCCCTGTCCCGTCGGCGATGAAGGCGCGGATCTCCACGCGGTCTTCCACCTCGCGGAGCGCGTTCCGGATGTTCAGGGCCACCAGTCCGAACAGCCCGAAGGCGAACAGCGAGAATGCGATGGTGGTGACCGACAGCGCACTCAGCATCGGCGCCCGGCGGAAGGCGAGCAGGGCCTCGCGAAGGGCGAGTCTCATAGTTCGTCCTCCACCGCCGGCAAGGCGCCCGACGGGCGCATCCCGCCGTCGGCGGCCGTGTCGAACACGATCTGTCCGCGCGTGATCTCGATGGTGCGGCACTCGGACCGCCGCACGAGGTCGAGATCGTGCGTGGCCATCAGCACGGCGGTGCCGTTGGCGTTGATGTCACGGAACAGCTGGAAAATGCCGCGCGTGGCGCGCTCATCGAGGTTACCGGTGGGCTCATCGGCCACCAGGGCCACCGGATCGTTGGCCAGCGCACGGGCGATGGCGACGCGCTGCTGCTCGCCGCCGGAGAGCTCGCGCGGCAACGCCGTGGCCTTGGCGGCGAGCCCAACCTGCGAGAGCAGGCGCGACACGCGCCCGGGAATCTGCACGGATGGCGTGCCGGTGACCTCGAGCGCAAAGGCGACGTTGGCCTCCACCGACCGGTCCTCGAGCAACCGGAAGTCCTGGAAGATGATACCGAGCCGCCGGCGCAGCTTGGGCACGTCGGTCGGCCGGTACGTGGCCGAACTGGTGCCCCACACCTTCACTTCGCCCTTGGTTGGCAGTTCCTCGAAGAAGCAGAGCTTGAGGATCGTGCTCTTCCCGGCGCCGCTGGGACCGGTGATGAACACGAACTCTCCCTTGTTGACCTGGAACGACACGTCGTGCAGGGCAACGCCGGACCGGGCGAACGTCTTGTGAACGTGCGAGAAGCGGATCATCAGTGATTAACGAAGGGCCTGATCGAGGTCGGCAATGATGTCATCGACGTCCTCGAGTCCCACACTCAACCGGATGAAGCCATCGGGGATGCCGATGCGCGCGCGTTCGTCGGCCGTCATGCGGGCGTGCGACGAGAAGCGCGGCTCGCTGACGAGCGTGTCGACGCCGCCGAGGCTGGCCGCATACCGCGCCAGCTTGAGCCGCTTGGCAAAACGGTCGGCTGCCTTGGAGCCCCCGCTCAGCTCGAACGCCAGCATGCCGCCATAGCCGTCCAGCTGGTCCACCGCGATGTCGTGATCGGGATGGCTCGCGAGGCCGGGGTAATGGCAGCGGCGAACGTCCTTGCGCGCCTCGAGCCACTCGGCGATCTGCATGGCGCTCTCGTTCTGCCGCTTCACGCGCACGTCGAGCGTCTTGAGGCCGCGCTCCAGCAGCCAGCAGGCGAAGGGGTCGGGCGTCTGCCCCCAGACGATCTCCTTCTGCCGCACTTCCTCGATGTACGGCGCCGTGCCGCAGACGATGCCCCCGAGGATGTCGTGGTGGCCGTTGAGGAACTTCGTCGCCGAGTGGATGACGACATCCGCGCCGTGCTCGAGCGGCCGGAAGTTCACCGGGCTGGCAAAGGTCGAGTCGACGACGAGGGCGACGCCGAGGTCCTTGGTGAGCAGCGAGACGCCGCGCATGTCGAGCACGCGGCACGTCGGGTTGACCGGCGACTCGATGAAGATGGCACGCGTCTCCTTGCGCAGGCGGCGGCGCCAGGCGCGCGGCTCGAACGGATCGACCAGCGTGACGGCGATCCCCATCTGGGTGAACTCCTCGGTGAGCAACCGGTGCGTGCCGCCATAGATGAACTGGCTGGCCAGCAGGTGGTCCCCCGGGCGGAGCAGGGCGAGCAGGCCACACGCCGTGGCGCCCATTCCGCTCGACAGCATCAGCGCAGCTTCGGCACCCTCGAGCAGGGCGATGCGCTTCTGGATGCGATCGGCGTTCGGCGTGTTGCCGTAGCGCGTATACATCAGGTTGTCGTCGCCGCCTGGCTCCTGCACGTAGTTCACCGACTGCACGAGTGGCGACACCACCGGGTCGCCGGCGGCGTGCGAGCCCTCTCCACCGTGAATGGCGAGCGTGGCGAGGGCGTGGGGGCGTGAGGTCTTGCGGGTAATGGCCATGGGTCAGACCGGCTTGGGATTCAGCAGCGGACGTTCGGCGTCCACGCGTACGAGTCGAACGATTTCCGTGGTTGCGAGGCCGGCGACGTCACGCACCACCACGCCGCCGCGGGGCAACGCGTCGTCGATGGCCACCGGCGCCAAGTCGTGCCGGCGCGGGCCGTAGATCCAGACGAGGTCGCCGGCGGCGACGCCGCGCATCTGCGCGTCGTCCGACCGCAGCCAGAGGGCCGGTCCGCGGTCCGCTTCGCCACGCCGCGAACCGACGAAGCCCACCACCTGCAGGGGCGGATTGAATTGGCTCTTCATTGCACGGTGTCAGCCGCGACGAGCGCCAGATACCCCCCGCTGCCGCGACGCACCAGCCGGCGACGTGACAGGGCATCCAGCACCTCGGCCACGAAGTCTTCGCCAAACCCGAACTCGTCGGCCAGCTCCGCCGGCGCGGCGCAGCCGTGCAGGCGCACCATCTCCCACGCGCGACGCTCCGCCGTGCTCACCGCGCCGATCAGGTGCGGGATGCCGTCCTCACAGACGGCCACGAGCGCGAGCCCGTGGTTGGAGAGCACCGACTCCACGAGTTCGAGGTGGTCATCTGCGATGCCGCGGAACACCACATAGCCGCCGCGCGTCGGATCCTCGGTCTCGAGGAGGACAAGGAGCTTGGCCACCACCTCGTCGGCACACGAGTAGTCCATCATGCCGATGCTCGAAAAGTCGAGCGACGTGATGCCCCCCTCGCGAATTGCCGCCAGCTCACGCTCGATCTGGTGGCGCACCGCCATCCCCGTGGGACGGGTGAGCAGGTTGCCGTAGGTCTGGTTCACGGCGCTGCGAAGCACCGCGCACACATCGATGGTGTGTCGTACCATGGTCACCGGTCGACCTTTTCCGGAATGATGATCAGCAGTTGCGTCCCGGGCATCGGGGCCAGCCGGTCCCTCCGGGCGACGTCGTCATCCCACTCGGGCACTTCGGCCACACGCGCGGTCCCGCTGCGCACCATGAGCTTGCCTTGCCACTTGCGCAGATAGCCGCGAATGCCCTTGAAGCCCTGGCCGCGCCCCGGGTCCGGAAAACGGCTCGTGCCCTGGATGACCGCCGTTTCGAGCGCCTGGCCGTCGTCCCACCGATCGGTGAGGGGGCGGCGGTTGCCGCTCTCCAGCGACTGGCGAATGCCGACGCCCGCGTCGCACACGGCGATCTGCACGACGTGGCGGCCCATCCGCTTGCGGTAGTTGTAGTTCTGCACGGCCACCCAGCCGCCGCGACCGGCGTGCTCCACGATGTTCTGGCACGCCTCCGACAGCGACATGGCGAACCCCATCACGGCGCGCGACTCGAGGTGCAGGTTCTGCGTGATGATCGCCGCCGCCTTCGTCTGGATACGCTCGACCACCGTGTGCACGTCGTCACTGCGCGAGACCGGGGTGACCTCGAGCAGGGTGCCCGACTCTCCGGCGGAACGGGCAGCGGGCACGCTGCCGTGGAGCTCGAACAGTTCCTCGGCATACCGGAAGAAGTTGGCGCGCGACCAGTACGAGGCCGTGTCCTCCTTCTCCGGCGCGCGGAACACCGGCTTCACGGCCAGCGTCTGCGCCAGGGCCAGCAGTGCGGTCAGGCCGTACGGCGAGGACCACGTGGTGTAGCGCGCGTCGAACAGGACCTTTTCGTCAGGCGGCAGCGGCGCCAGCTGATCGAGCACCTGCTCGAAACTCTGGTCGTCAAGCGACTGCGGGACGGTGATGACGGCGGTCACGAAGGACTCAGTTCTCCACGGAGGAAGTGCGCGAGCCCGGTGGCTCCGCGGTGCTCGACGTTCCGCGCGGCGGCATCGAGTGCCACACGCAACGCATCCGTGATTATATCACCCGCGAGCAGCCGTGAGTAATAGGTTGCGCCGAACACGTCCCCGCATCCGGTGGGGTCCCCCTTGACGTGAGCGTGCCCGGCATCCGGCGCCAGCAGCGCCGTGCGCAGCGCGCCTCTTGACACCGACAGCGAGGATGCTCCGGAAACCCGGTCGCCAAGCCGCTCGAACGAGGGCTGCGCGAAGTAAACGGCTCCCCGCGCGCCGAGCGTGACCACCAGCGACTGCACGCCGTTGGCCAACGCCGTGGCGGCCAGCGCGAAGCCGTCGGGCGCCATCATCGAGAGCTCCTCCTCGTTCACCTGCAGCAGGTCGAAGCAGCGACACCACTCTTCCACGCGGGGGAGCGGGTGCGGGGTGCGGAGTCCGGAGGGTTGGACCGCCAGAACGAGCGAATGCAGGTCGCAGTAGATGGGGCCGCGAAAATGCTGGCGCAGGAGCGTCGCCGTCTCGAGGTCGAGTTCAAACCCGGAGATGAGGTTCACGTACAGCGCGTCGAGGCCGGCCAGCAGGGGCTGCAGCCCCACCCACGCCCAGCCGGGCACCCCGCCCGTGAGCACCTCGCTGCGCCGCGCGTCGTCGAGGTAGCGCAGTTCCACCCGGTTGTTGGGGTAGGGCACCGATACCGCCGCGGCGTCGGGTGCCATGTGGCGCAATGTCGCCAGGAACTCCCGCGCCTCGCGCGCCAGGTCGTCGCCGACCTTGACGATCGGCACGATCTCCCAGTCGTCGGGAAGCGCGGCGTCGAAGCCGGCCAGCGCGTACGTGATGCCGCCCCACTCCCGCACGGGGGCGGTGCGCACGTCGCGCCCGAAGATGACGTCCCAGACGAAGGTGCCGAGGACACCGACCCGACGTTTCCTCACGCCACCGGATGCTCGGCGAGGAACGCCGCCACCGCGCCCACCATGCCGGCGCTGCCCTGCAGCTTGCCTGGCACGATGCGACAGACATCGACCGCCGGCTTGAAGGCGCGGCGCCGCACCTCGGCGCGCAGCGGCACGAACAGCGAGTCCCCGGCCTGGGCCACGCCGCCGGCGAGCACCACGACGTCGGGATTGAAGATGTTCAGGATGTTGGCGACGCCGGCGCCGAGCAGGCGTGCCGTTTCCCGCACCACCTCGCCGGCCACGGCATCGCCATCTTCCGACGCGCGGTAAACGGTGGCGGCCGTGAGCGCAGCCAGGTTGCCGCCGCACATTTCCGTGAGCACCGACTGCTCGCCGCCGGCGAGGGCTTCCCGGGCGCGCTCGGCGATGGCCGGCCCCGAGGCGTAGGCCTCCAGGCAGCCATAGTTGCCACAGTTGCAGCGCCGTCCGGTGCTGTTGATCGTCATGTGGCCTATCTCTCCCGCTACGTCGCTTGCGCCGTGGTACAGCTTGCCGTCGATGATCAGTCCGCCGCCGATGCCGGTGCCGAGCGTGAAGCCCACCACGTTGCGCGCGCCCTTGGCGGCTCCCAGCCACCACTCGCCCAGCGTGGCACAGTTGGCGTCGTTGTCGAGCGTCGCCGCCAGGCCGACCTTCTCGCCGACGCGGTCGCGCAACGGAAAGTTGGTCCACCCCAGGTTCGGGGTGATGATCACCAGCCCGCGCTCGCGATCGATGGGGCCGGGCGACCCGATGCCCACGCCGGCGAACTGTGCCCGCGTGGCCCCCGTCTCGCGACAGGTCGTGGCGATGGTGGTCTCCACCATCTCGCAGATGCGGTCGACCACGGCGTCGGCGCCCAGCGCCGCGTGGGTCGGCAGCGAGTGTACGGCCAGCTCGCAGCTGCCATCGGCGGGCATGGCGCCAACGACGATGTTCGTGCCGCCGAGATCGACGCCGACGATGAATGTGGAGGAGGCTGGCATCAGGATGTGGTGATGGGTACAAGCAAATTGCGCAGGCGCGTCATCACCCGCGAGGGTTCGAGGGAGCGCATGCACAGAAAATGCCCCAGCGGGCACGTCATCGGACCGTGCGGGTGGCAGGGGCGGCAGGCGAGTTGTTCGAGGCCGATCGACTCGGATCGCGGTGCGAGCGGCCCGAATCCGAAGCCCGGGACGGTCGGGCCGAAGAGCGTCAGGGTCGGCGTGCCAACCCCCGACGCAAGGTGGGTGGGCGCCGAGTCGTTGGCCACCAGGGCGGCGCAGCGACCGATGAGTTCGGCGCTCGCCAGCAACGACAGGCGCCCGGTGGCGTCCAGCACGCGCCCCGGAGGGCCCGGGGGGCCAGGGGGGCCCGGGGCAGCGGCGATGATGGCTTGGGCAAGTGCCGTGTCGTCGGCACTGCCGATCACCACGAAGCGTACCTCTGCAAGCCCCGCCGCCAAGGCGGCGAAGTGCGGCCAGCGCTTGGTGCCCCAGATGCTGCCCGGGGCCAGGCCGACGAGCGGGCCCCCGCAGGCGAAATCGCCGAGCAGGGCATCCACGGCCGTCCGCTCATCGGCGCCAGGGTACAGGCGAGGGCGCAGGACGTCGGCCGCCGGCGCCGGCGCGTCGTCGCCGGCGGCGAGGCGCCACAGCCGCTCCGCGTGGTGGGCGTCGCGGCGATAGTGAATGCGCTCCGTGTAGAGTATCCGTCCGGCGGACGTGTCGAAGCCCACACGGCGCGCGATGCCGGCGGCGCGCGCCAGCACGGCGCTGCGCAGCGAGCCCTGGGCGAGGTACGCCGCCTCGTAGCGTTCGCCGCGCAGGCGGCGCGCCAGGCGGCGCAACCCGCCGATGCCAGCGTCCGTCCCGCGCTTGTCGTAGACGATCAGCGAACGCACCGCCGGATGGCCGCGCAGGATCGTGGCGCCAACGGGAGTGACCACCACGTCCACCGGACCGCGCGAGGCCAACTCGGCGATGAGCGGCGTCGTGAGGACCGTGTCGCCGAGGAAGGACGTCTGAATGACGAGGGCAGGCATGACCGAAGCTAGGTGCTAGGGGCTAGGGGCTAGACGGAGAAAGGGGCGTCCTCCGGAACATACCGTGGCCGCCCCTCTAGCACCTAGCACCTAGCACCTAGCACCTAGCACCTAGTCCACCTGCAGCACCGCCAGGAACGCTTCCTGCGGAATTTCCACCGAGCCCACGTTCTTCATGCGCTTCTTCCCTTCCTTCTGCTTCTCGAGGAGCTTGCGCTTGCGGCTGATGTCGCCGCCGTAGCACTTGGCGAGCACGTCCTTGCGGAGCGGCTTCACCGTGGTGCGGGCGATGATCTTCTGACCGATGGCCGCCTGGATGATGACCTCGAACAGCTGGCGGGGAATGAGCTCCTTCAGCTTGTCGGCGATCTTGCGTCCCCAGTCGTACGCCTTGGCCTCGTGAATGATCACCGAGAAGGCATCTACCGAGTCGCCATTGATGAGCATGTCGAGCCTTACGAGGTCGCTGGGGCGATACTCGAGGATCTCGTAATCGAGCGACGCATAGCCGCGCGAGATCGACTTGAGCTTGTCGAAGAAATCGAGGATGATCTCGGCCAGCGGGAACTCCCAGTCGATCTCCACGCGCGTCGTGTCGACGTAGCGCATGCCCCTGTACACGCCGCGCCGGTCGGTGCCCAGCGCCATGATGGGGCCTATGTACTCGGCCGGCGCCATGATGCGGGCCCGCACGTACGGCTCCTCCACCCGGACGATCACCACCGATGGGGGCATGAGCGCGGGGTTCTCCACGAGCACCTCCACGCCGTCGGTCTTGAAGACGTGGTACTCGACGCTCGGCACTGTGGTGACGAGTGACAGGTTGAACTCGCGCTCGAGGCGCTCCCGCACGATCTCCATGTGCAGCAGCCCGAGAAACCCGCAGCGAAAGCCGAAGCCGAGCGCGGTGGAGGTCTCGGGCAGGTAGTGCAGGGAGGCATCGTTGAGCTGCAGCTTCTCCAGCGCATCGCGCAGGTCTTCGTACTGCTGCGTGTCGGTGGGATAGATGCCGGCGAAGACGAACGACTTCACCGCCTTGTAGCCGGGCAGTGGGGCCTCGGCGCGGTTGTCGGCGTCGAACACCGTGTCGCCGGCGCGCGTCTCCTTCACCGAGCGAACGCTCGCCACCACGTAGCCCACTTCACCGGCCGTCAGCGAGTCGGTGGGCACCTGGCGCAGCTGGTTGTAGCCGACCTCGACCACTTCGTACGTCTCGTCGCTCACGGCGAAGGCAATGCGCATGCCCTTCCGTATCGTGCCGTCCACCACACGCACGCTCGGCACGGCGCCGCGGTACCGGTCGTAGTACGAGTCATAGACGAGGGCGCGTAGCGGCGCGGCGGGGTCGCCGTGGGGAGGCGGTACCTTCCTCACCACTTCCTCGAGCAGTTCGGTAATGCCAAGTCCTTCCTTGGCGCTCACCAGGAGGATGTCGTCTGGATCGCACCCCAGCAGCTCCACCACCTCGGCGCGCCGCTTCTCCGGTTCCGCACCCGGAAGGTCGATCTTGTTGAGGATCGGGATGATCTCGAGTCCCGCTTCCATGGCGAGGAAGAGGTTGGAGAGCGTCTGCGCCTGGATGCCCTGCGAGGCGTCCACCACGAGAATGGCGCCCTCGCACGCGGCGAGGGAGCGCGAGACTTCGTACGTGAAGTCGACGTGCCCCGGCGTGTCGATGAGGTTCAGCTCGTAGGCGTCCCCGCTCAGCGCCGTGTATGTCATGCGCACGGCGTTCAGCTTGATGGTGATCCCGCGCTCGCGCTCGAGGTCCAGCGTGTCGAGCACCTGGGCCTTCATCTCGCGCTTCTGGAGCATGCCGCAGGCCTCGATCAGGCGGTCGGCGAGCGTCGACTTGCCGTGATCGATGTGGGCGACGATGCAGAAGTTGCGGATGCGGCTCTGGTCCAAGACGTCAGCGGATTGGGGTAGCCATGAAAGTTAGCCACCTGCGGGGCTGGGTCCAAGACGCGCGGTACGCTCGTTGGTGCCGCAGGGTTCGTGGAACTCTCTCACGAAGACCGGAAGATCACGGAGGTCACGAAGAACTGCTACAACTTTCAAGGGGTGTGGCGGACAGTACTCTCCGACCAAACCCCTTCAAGAATGTCGTTGCCTTCTCCGGTTCTCCGTGCTCCTCCGGTCTCCGGGAGAGATTCCCCGCACCCCGCCCCGACGTTTGGCCCTGCCCGCGCGTACTATTACAGGTTTCCATGACCAGCCCGGCCAACGCGCAGCGCCCCGAACTCCTCGATCCCGCCCAGCTGAATGCGCTGGGCGGGCTGGAAATTCGTGCCCGCTGGGTCGTGGAGGGGTTCCTGACCGGCCTGCACCGGTCGCGCAAGAAGGGCTTCTCGGTGGAGTTCGCCGAGCACCGCCCCTATCAGTCCGGCGACGACCTGCGCTACATGGACTGGAAGATGGCCGCCCGCGCCGACAAGTGGCTCATCAAGTTGTTCGAGGAAGAGACGAACCTGCGGGCCACCGTCGTGCTCGACGTCTCGAAGTCGATGGACTGGACCGGGTCGCCGGCGCGCCTCACCAAGCTGGCCTACGCCGAGACGCTCGTCGCCGCCGTGTCGCTGCTGCTGCTGAAGCAACGCGATGCGGTGGGGCTCATCCGCTTCGACGACGAAGTGCGCACCGTGGTGCCGCCGCGCTCGCGCGACGTGCACTTTCATCGCATCCTCGCCGCGCTCGCCGATCCCGGCGCGGGCAAGGGGAGCGATGCGCCGGGCGCGCTGCTGCGGGCGGCCAGGCTCGTGCCCCGACCGGGGCTCGTGATCGTCGTCTCGGATCTGCTGCTCGATCCGCCTTCGACCGTCGAGGCCATCCAGGCCCTGCGCGGCGCCGGGCACCAGGTCACCGTGCTGCACCTGCTCGATCCCGCCGAGCGCGACCTCTCGATATCGGGAGCGGAGGTCGTCTTCGTCGATCCGGAAACGGGGACGGAGGTTGAGGCTTCCGTCGGCGACGTCCGCGCGGCCTATCGCGCGACGGTCGTCGAAGCCATCGCCGAATGGCGCTCGCGGCTCGCCGGGGCCGGCGCATCGTACGAACCGATCTATACCGACTCGCCTTTCGCCGTGCCGGTGCGGCGCGCCTTCCTGGCAAGGCGGCGGCTGCCGTGAGTCTTCTCGCGCCGCTGGCGCTGCTGCTGGGCCTCGCCGCCGCCGTTCCGCTCTGGCTGCACCTGCGGCATCGCAAGGTCGAGATGCGCGTCGAGTTTCCCGGCGTCCGCTACCTGCTGCGCGCCGAGCAGGAGCACGCGCGCGAACTGAAGGTGCGCAACGTGCTGCTCATGCTCTTGCGCGTGGCCATAGTGTTGCTCGTCGCGCTGGCCGCCGCGAGCCCGATGGCGCGGTTCGGCGTGGTGGGACACGGTCCCACGGCACTCGCCGTCGTGCTCGACAACTCCATGAGCACCGGCGCCGTGGTCAACGGCCGCTCCGTGCTGGCCGACCTGCAGGACGCCGCGCATGCCGTGGTGAATCGCGCCCGCGGCACCGACCGTGTCTGGCTGGTGACCGCCGACGGCGTCGTCACCGGTGGGGCGAGTTCGGCGACCGCCGCGGCCATCGACCGCGCCACGCCGCTCGCCGGGGCGGGCGACCTCGCGGCGGCGGTCCGGCGCGCCGCGGCCGTGGTGTCCGGTGCGTCGCTTCCGTCGTCGCGCGTGGTGGTCGTCACCGACGGCCAGGCGAATGCGTGGCCTGCGCGGCTG
>Ga0209638_1002468_pt1 | contig 11338 bp, 8 predicted proteins | sample BarGraNGADG00211_FD_184490 | JGI IMG/M metagenome (GOLD analysis project Ga0209638, IMG submission 184490) | Arctic peat soil microbial communities from Barrow, Alaska - Barrow Graham LP Ref core NGADG0002-211 (SPAdes) (version 2) | ecosystem: Environmental > Terrestrial > Soil > Wetlands > Peat... | reverse complement strand
GTGCGATCCGGGTCCCGAATAGGAGGCGGCCATCGCGGGTCAGCACCCCGGTCGTCGCAGGGCGCATCACCTTCGGTCGTGCTCGAGCGCCGTCATGAATGGAGGATCATGTCGCGTCACACCTTGCATGGGTCCTCAGCGCAGTGTGCCATGGCGAGGACGCGGCTGGCGGACAGCGGCCGCGGGGCGACGGACCGGCCGGATCGTGCGGAGCCGGACCCGCGGCAGGCCGCAGGTGCGATAATCCCGCCGTGATTCCCGCGTGGGCAGCGCCCGACCTGACGGGCTACCGCCGACTCCCCATGCACAGCCTGGAGCACCCGGATCGGCTCGTTCTTGACGGCCGCTGGCGCTTCCAGCTGCTCCGGGCCCCGGGCGACCCGGTCGGTCCGGACTGGGCCGAGGCCGTCGTCCCGAGCCTCTGGACGATGGCCGGCACGTGGGATCACCCTCACTACACGAACGTCCAGATGCCGTTCGCCGGCCGGCCGCCGGAGATCCCGGAGCTCAACCCCACGGGCGTCTACGAACGAGAGTTCGAGGTTCCCGATACGTGGGCTGGGCGACGGGTCGTGCTCCACGTAGGTGCGGCCGAGAGCGTCCTCATTGTCGCGCTCAACGGCGTGGAGATCGGGGTCGGGAAAGACTCGCACCTCGCGTCGGAGTTCGACCTGACCGCGTTGCTGCGGCCCGGGTCGAACACGCTCACGCTCCGCGTCGTGAAGTGGTCCGACGCGACGTACATCGAGGACCAGGACCAGTGGTGGCACGGCGGAATCAGCCGATCGGTCTTCGTGTACACCACGGGCCAGGTCTACCTTGCCGACGTCAAGGCGATCGCCGGCCTCGACGCCGGACCTGATGGCCGGCTCACGACGGGCACGCTCGACCTGACGGTTGACGTCGGCTTCGCCCGGCGCGGCCTCCAGCCAGGCTGGAGTGTCAATGCGTCGCTCGCTGGCCTCGGGGTCGAGGTACGGGCCGATGCCCCCGCCCCCGCCGGACCCGCCAACCCGGATGATCCGGCGAGCCGCTCCCTTGCGCGCCGCCACGCGGTGTTTGGGCCGGGGGCTCTCACTGCCGACGAGGCGACTTCCTGGTCCACCTTGTTCAGCGCGATGGCGCCGGTCCGCGAGGGGACGGTCCGGTGGCACCTCTCGATCCCATCGGTCCAGGCGTGGAACGCAGAGACCCCGGCACTCCATCCGCTGACCGTGACACTCCGGGCGCCCGACGGCGAGGTCGCCGAGACGGCGGCGCTCCGAATCGGGTTTCGTCGAGTTGAGATCGTCGGGCGCGACCTCCTCATCAACGGTCAGCGAGTCTTCATCCGTGGCGTCAACCGCCATGACTTCGATCAGCACACCGGGCGAGTCGTATCAGCGGAGGCCATGCGGGCCGACCTCGTCACCATGAAGCAATTCGGCTTCAACGCGGTCCGGACGTCGCACTATCCGAACGACCCGGCCTTCCTGGACCTGGCCGACGAGCTGGGCCTCTATGTCGTCGACGAGGCCGATATCGAGTCGCATGCCTTCCAGAGCACCCTGTGCGACGACCCGCGGTACCTGTCCGCATGGGTGGAGCGGGTTGCGCGGATGGTGCAGCGCGACAAGCACCACGCCTCCGTCATCGCCTGGTCGCTCGGCAACGAGTCCGGGCACGGCGCGAACCACGACGCAGCGGCAGCCTGGGGCCGCCGATATGACCCGTCGCGCCCGCTCCACTACGAGGGTGCGATCCGCTGGGACTGGACCGCCGACCAGCCCCTGAGCGACATCATCTGCCCGATGTACCCGGAGATCGAGGCGATCGTCGACCACGCGCGGTCGGGGCTCCAGCGCCACCCGCTCATCATGTGCGAGTTCTCGCACGCCATGGGCAACAGCAACGGAACGCTCGCCGAATACTGGGATGCCATCGAATCGACGCCGGGACTCCAGGGCGGCTTCATCTGGGAATTCGGGGATCACGGCTTGGTCCAGGATCTGCCGGACGGCCGGCAACGGTGGGCGTACGGCGGCGACTTCGGCGACGAACCGCACGACGGCAACTTCGTCATGGACGGGATGGTCTGGCCGGATCGCCGGCCGAAGCCCGCGATGTGGGAACACCGGCGACTCGCCGCTCCCGTGCGGATCGCGGGTGAAGGGACGGACCTCGCGAACGGCCGGATCGAGCTGTCGAACCACCAGCACTTCCGCGACCTCGCCTGGCTGCGCGCAAGCTACGACCTGAGCGTAGACGGCGAGACCATCGCGGCGGATGCGTTCGCGCTGCCGCCGATCGGGCCGGGTGAGCGCGCAATCGTGCAGCTGCCCGGCTGGGTCGCGCCCGTTCCGGGTTCCGGCGAGGTCTGGCTGACAGTACGCGTGGTGACGGCGGCCGCGGAGGCATGGGCGCCCGAGGGGTTCGAGGTGTGCGCGGTCCAGCTGCCGGTCGGGTCGATGCCGGGAGAGACCCCGCTGGTCGCCGCTGCAGACGGCTCCGGGGTCACCACGCTCGATCCAGACGGACGGCTTGTTCACCCGTTGTTCACCGCGCCCCCGGCGCTCACGCTCTGGCGTGCGCCCACCGACAACGATCGCATCGGCGGGATGGCCGCGCGCTGGACGGCTGCCGGTGTCGACCAGCTCACGCGGCGACTCGTGGGGATCGACCGCGATGGCTCGACGACCGTCGTCCGTGCCGAGGTGTCGACGTCGGCCGGCATCGTGGTGGCCCACGAGGTTCGCTACACCGCCCTGGAGGGCGGCGGGATCGCCGTGGCGGAGAGCGTCGTGATTCCAGCCGCGCTCGACGACCTCGCGCGCGTGGGAACCGTCGTCGAGGTGGTGCCTGGCCACGAGGCCCTGGAATGGTTCGGGACGGGTCCCCATGAGACCTACCCGGACCGTCGGCGCTCGGGGCTCGTTGGCCGCTGGACGTCGACCGTGACCGACCAGCTCGTCCCGTACGTTCGCCCGCAGGAGAACGGCGGCCACGCCGACGTCCGTTGGCTGCGGCTTTCGGATGCGACCGGGGCCGGATTGCGGATCGACCTGGACCGCGCCCGCCAGGTGTCCGCGACCCACGTCCGCGCCGCGGACCTCGCCGCTGCGACGCACGACGTCGACGTGGTCCCGTGCCTCGAGACGATCGTCGTCCTCGACGCCGCCCACCGGGGCCTGGGCACGGCCAGCTGCGGCCCGGACACGCTGCCCGCGTACCGCCTCGGCCCCGGGACGTACCGCTGGGGCTGGACCCTGCGCGGGACCGCTCCCGCCTGAACCGTGACGATCACGTATCTCGCGGACACCCGCGAATTCCACCTTCGAAACGGGCAGATCAGCTACGTCCTCGACGTCCACGACGACGGCACGTTGGGGCACCTGGCATTCGGACCGGCCCTTGCACCCGGTCGCTCGTACGCCCATCTCGTGCCACGCGGCTTCGCCGGGTTCGCGAACCGGGTCGGCGACCCGGTCGCCCTCGAGTACCCCACCGCGGGCTCGGGCGACTATCGGGTCCCTGCCCTCGAGGTCGAGCTGGCGGACGGATCCGGGGTGCTCCATCTCGTCTACGCGAGCCACCGGATCCTGCCTGGCAAGCCCGCGGTTCCCCTGGGGGGCGGGCACCTCCCGGTGACGTATGTCGAGGCCGACGACGAGGCCGACACACTCGAGGTGACGCTCGTCGATGGGCCGAGCGGCGTGACCGTCGAGCTCAGCTACACGATCTTCCGGGACCTGCCGGTCGTGGCTCGCAGCGCCCGGATCCGGAACGCGGGAGGCGCGGCTGCCAGGCTGACCGCGGCGATGAGCGCCACCCTCGACCTGCCGGACGCACGCTGGGAGCTCGTCCAGCTGAGCGGCACGTGGGCCAGGGAGGCGCACGTCACCGCGCGAATGCTCCGGCCCGGACGGCAGTCGGTCGGGAGCGACCGGGGCGCCTCGAGCCACCAGCACAACCCGTTCATCGTGCTCCGTCGTCCGACCACCACCGAGGCGGCAGGCGAGGCGTACGGCTTCAGCCTCATCTACTCGGGCAACTTCGTCGCCGAAGCGGAGGTGGACCCGTTCGACACGACCCGCGTCCGGATCGGCATCAGCGCGAACACGTTCACCTGGACGCTCGAGCCCGGCGAGGCCTTCACGACCCCCGAGGCCATCCTGGTCTTCTCCGACTCCGGCCTCGGTGCGATGAGCGACGCGCTGCATCGCCTCTATCGTGAACGTTTGGCGCGCGGGAGGTGGCGCGACCGGCCGCGGCCCGTCCTCATCAACAACTGGGAGGCGACATATTTCGCCTTCGACGAGGCGAAGCTGCTCGAGATCGCCACGTCGGCGCGTGATCTCGGGGTGGAGCTCTTCGTCCTCGACGATGGCTGGTTCGGATCGCGCGACGACGACACGACATCGCTTGGCGACTGGTTCGTCGATCGGCGCAAGCTCCCTGCCGGGATTGCCGGCGTCGCTTCGAAGGTCGTGACGCTGGGCCTTCAGTTCGGGCTGTGGCTCGAACCCGAGATGATCAGCGAGCGAAGCCGGCTCTTCGAGGCGCACCCGGACTGGGCGGTCGGCGTCCCGGGGCGGCCGCGAACGGAGAGTCGCCAGCAGCTCGTCCTCGACATGTCGCGCCCCGAGATCGTGGATCACCTGTTCGGCGTCCTCTCCGAGATCCTCGCGAGCGCCCCGATCTCGTACGTCAAGTGGGACATGAACCGGACGATCACGGAGCCGTTCAGCGTCGGGCTGCCGCCCGACCGCCAGGGCGAGTTCTTCCATCGCCACATCCTTGGCGTGTACGACCTGTACGCCCGCCTGACGACTGCCTTCCCGGAGATCCTGTTCGAGTCCTGTGCCGGTGGCGGCGGCCGGTTCGACCCGGGCCTCCTCGCCTTCGCGCCACAGGCGTGGACGAGCGACGACACCGACGCGATCGAGCGCCTCGGGATCCAGTGGGGGACCTCGCTGGCGTACCCCTTGAGCGCGATGGGCGCCCACGTCGCCGCGGTTCCGAACCACCAGACCGGGCGACTCACGCCGATCGACACGCGCGCGGCGGTGGCGTTCTTCGGGGTGCTCGGGTACGAGCTGGACCCGACCTCGCTGGAGGAACGGGACCGCGTGGCCGTCGCGGCCCAGATCGCCTTCTACAAGGCGCATCGCGACCTGTTCCAGCGTGGTCGATTCGTGCGGCTCGTGAGCCCATTCGAGGGCGACGGCAACCGCGTCGCCTGGATGGTCGTTGCCGCCGACGCCTCGCGCGCGATCCTGGGGTTCTACCAGGCGTTGAACCACCCGGTCCCGCCCGCCGACCGGTTGCGGCTCCGAGGCCTGGATCCCGATCGCATCTACCGCGTCAGCGGCTGGCCTTCGGCCGGCGACTCGCTCTTCGTCGACAACACCGGCGCGCGGGGCGGCGACGAGCTCATGTCCGTCGGACTGTCACTCGGCGCGGATCGCCACGAAGCCGACACATGGGGTGACTTTCGCGCCTGGGTGTTCGTGCTCGACGGGGCGTGACGACGCCTGCGTTGTCTCCTCGAGGCTATCCCTTCGTCGAGCCCAAGGTGAGCCCACTGACGAAGTGGCGCTGGAGCGCGACGAACACGAGGATCGTCGGGATCGCAGCCAGAAGTGCTCCCGCCGCCAGCAGGTTGAAGTTCGTGAAGAACTCACCCTGAAGGTTGTTGAGGGCAGACGTAATCGGCCGCCTGTCGCCGGTCTTCATGAGCAGCAGCGCCCAGAAGAAGTCGTTATAGATGAAGGTGAACTCCAGGGTCGCGAGCGCCGCGATAGCCGGTCGGCAAAGGGGCATGATGACGGCCCCCCAGATCCTCAGAACCGAGGCGCCATCGACGACCGCCGCCTCTGTCAACTCCTGGGACAGCGTCTTCATGTAATTGCTCAGCACGAACACGCAGAAGCCGACCTGGAACACGATGTGGATGAGGATGATCCCGATGTATTGGTCATACATCAGTCCGTTGTCACTCAACGGATGGGGAACCGGCAGCGCGAGATACAGCCGGTAGAGCGGGACGATGATTACCTGCTGCGGGAGCAGGTTCCCGGCCGTGAAGAGCATCAGGACCAGCAGATTGAAGCGCCAGCTGAAGCGCGACACGGCAAAGGCGACCATCGACGCTACCAGGAGCGTGACGATGACCGCAGGCACCGTTACGACAAGCGAATTGAAGTAGAACTGCGGGAAGTTGCCCTGGTTGAAGGCATCGGAGAAGTTGTCGAGGCTCAGGGAGGACGCCACGGACATGTAGCCTCGAAGTTGGGTGTCCGCGTAGGGCCGAAGCGCGGTGTAGATGGCCCAGACGAGGGGGAACAGCCAGACGATGGCCATGAACGTGAGGAAGCCGTAGAGGACGACCCGACGGCCGCGGATCCGCCGTCCTGAGTGGGCGACCGCCGCCTTTGGCGGTGCGATGCTCGCACCGCTCATCGTGGCTCCTCCCGCAACATGCGCTGCAGGAAGATGACGATCGGCCCAAGCGAGACCACAAGGAGGACGACCGCGATCGCGGAACCGAAACCGACACGGCTGGATTCACTGATGCTGTTGTTCGTGATCAGCGTCGACAGCAGCTCCAGGCCGTTCCGGCCTCCGTTGATGATGTAGGCGATGTCGAACGCCCGGAGAGCCTCGATGGTCGTGATCACGACGATCACGATGTTGATCGGGCGCATGACGGGGAGGACCACGCGGAGGAAGGTCTGGCGCTCGCTCGCACCGTCCACCTTGGCGGCCTCGCGGAGCGAGGGGTCGAAGCTCTTCAGCCCGGCAAGGTACAGCACCATGATGTAGCCGACATGGCGCCAGCTCGCAGCCACGAGCGCCGCCCACAGGTTGAGGCTGGAGTCGCCGTACCAATCTGGCGGATTCTGGACGCCAACGGCACGAAGCAGGCTGTCGATGAAGCCGGAATCGGCCGAGTATTGGAACTGCCAGATGATGCCGATGACCGCCAGAGACAGGACCACCGGCAGGTAGAACACCGTCTGGTAGAAACGTGTTCCGCGGACCTCACGGTCGAGGACTACCGCCATCAGGATCCCGAGCGGCGTCGCGATGAACATCAGGAACGCCAGCCAGATGAAGTTGTGTTCCAGAGCCGGGTAGAAGAACGGATACGTCCCGGTGAACAGCTGGCCGTAGTTGTCCAACCCGACGAAGTTGTTGCTGGTAAGGGCCCCGATGCCATGCCAGTTCGTGAAGGACAGGAAGATCGATGCGATCGCCGGGCCCCAGATCAGGGTCAGATCGAAGAACAACGGGATGGCCACCATCAGCGTGAGCACGAGCTTGTCGCGACGCGTCAGGAGGCTGTAACCGCGGCCAGCCCGGCGCGCAAAAGCAACCACCCCCGCCTCTCCGCTCGGCTGAACGGGAAGGGCGGGGGTGGGGCCTTCGGTCGCTGGGCCAGTCACGATCCCAGCAGTCTAGCTGGCTCCTCAGGCGTCGCTCAGGCCTCGGGACCCAGGGAGTCCGCGAAGTCCTGGATGCCCTTGAGGAAGGTGTCCAGGTTCTGATCCGGCTTCTGGAGGAAGTTGATCAGGAACGCTTGCATCCCCTGCGCGCCTGCGAAGTCGGACCGGGCGTCCCGATCGAGGAACTGGGTGATCTTCTGGGCATCGCCGATCACCTTGGCCTGGTGCTGCTGAAGCGGCGTGTAGAGGCTGGTATCCGTGTCCTTGGGTGTCGCGATCCCGGCCGGGTTGGCCTTGGCGTAGATGATCTGGGTCGAGCCCTTGCCGATGAACTCGAGGAACGCCTTGGCCGCATCCGTGTCCGCGGCCAAGGTGGGCGATTTCGCCGTCAGCATGAACCCGTTGATCGGAGCATCGAGTGCCTTCTCGGCGTCCCACTGGGTGCCGTGGTTCGGCCACGGGAAGAAGTCGAGATCGGCGAAGTCGGCCGCGCCGGCAGCGGCGAACGTTTCACCGACCTGCGGCTGGAGCATCATCCCCGTCGTCTTCTTCAGGAGCCCTGCGGCTGCGTCCTGCCAGAGTCGGCCTGCCGCGCCCGTCTGGTAATAGGGCAGCAGGTCTTTCCAGACCGTGAAGACCTGCTTGACCTTGGGGTCTGTCCACTTCTGGACACCGTTCATCAGGTCGACATGGAACTGGTAGCCATTCTCCCTGAGGTTGATGATGTCGAAGTGGCCCATAGCGGGCCAGCCATCCTTGTCGCCGAGACCGATCGCGACGAGGCCGTCGGTCTGCATCTTCTTGGCAAGCGTCTTGAAGTCGGCCAGGGTCGTCGGGATCTGATAACCCTTGTTGGCCCACAGGCTCTTCCGGTAGTAGACCGTCCAGGCGTAGGTGTCGAACGGGATGAGGTATTGGTGGCCGTCATCGCTCGTCGAAGCGATCTTCATCGCGCCGGTGTAGTTCGAGCCGACTGAACCCCAGACGTCGTCGATCGGGGTGAACAGGCCCTGCTTCGCAAAGAACCGCATTCGGTGACCCGAGAACCACGTGATGACGTCCTCCGGCGTGCCCTGCAGGTAGTTGCTCAGCGTGTTCTGGAACGTCGTGTGGTCGACCGTGTTGACCTTGACGGTAATGCCGGTTTCCTTGGTGAACGCGTCGACGACGGCCTGGAACGCCTTCTTTGGCGTTGCGTCAGAAAGGTTCGAGCCGACGGTCAGCGACCCGATTGCCGCACTCGCCGCCGTCGACGGGGCGGCGCTGGCGGCGACACTCGGGGCCGCCGCGCTCGGGGCAACACTCGGGGCCGCCGCGCTCGGGGACGGCGTCGCCGCCGCATTGCAGGCTGCGATGATCGTAGGGATCGACGCCACCGCGGCGACGCCCGCGATGCCCTTCAGGACGGTCCGACGGGAGACCGCATTGGGCCCACTGGTTTCAACCATGGTGTGAGCACCTCCTCCGAGAGTCTTCGACAGAATCCGACAGAGTCACGCGGATTGTCCCTACGGCCGTCCCCCGTGTCAAGGGATTCCCCGAAGGTTCACGGTGAGTTCTTGTGGGACTCCGTTGACTTTCTGGGACTTCCGAGGCAATCTTTCTTCCACTAGATGTGAGGAGTGGCGTTGGGCGTCGCGTCCGGTTTCGACGATTGGCGGTCCCGGTGATGTTCGCACGCCAGCGCCAGGCGTTGATCCTCGAACGCGTGCGCGAGGTCGGGGCGGTGCGGGTCGCGGACCTCGTCCGCGAGCTCGGCGTCTCGGATATGACCGTCCGGCGTGACCTGGAGATTCTCCACGACCGTGGTCTCCTCGAGAAGGTCCACGGCGGCGCGACATCGATCGCCGGAAACGCCTTATGGGAACCCGGGTTCGTCGCGAAATCCGGCCTCCAGCAGGCAGAGAAGGCCGCCATCGCGAACGCGGCGGTCGGGCTCGTCAAGCCGGGCACGGCCATCGCGGTGTCGGCCGGCACGACGACGCACGCGCTCGCGCAGCGCCTCGCCGGCGTGCCCGGCCTCACCGTGGTGACCAACTCGGTCCCGGTGGCGGACGCGTTCCGCCAGGTCGGCCGGGCGGATCAGACCATCATCCTGACCGGAGGCGTGCGGACCCCGTCCGACGCGCTGGTCGGCCCGTTCGCGGTCGCCGCGATCCGGAGCATCCACGTCGATCTCGTCTTCGTCGGGATCCATGGGATGGACGCACGATCGGGATTTACGTGTCCGAACCTCCAGGAAGCGGATACGGACCGGGCGCTGATCGAGGCCGGTCGTCGTCTCGTCGTCGTCGGAGACCACTCGAAGTGGGGCGTCGTGGGAATCAGCTCGATCGCCCGCCTCGACCAGGCTGACATCCTCATCACCGACGCGGGGCTGGCCTCGGAGGCCAGGGCCGTCCTGGCGGAGGCTGTCGGCGAGCTCATCATCGTCGAGGTCGAGCCGACGTCGGAGGCCGTTCGTGCCAATTGAGTCGGTGGCGAGCCGGCACGCCCGCGCGCGGACCCGCGCCTCCGTGATCGCTCCGGACCGCCGGGACCTGTCCCGAACTACATTCGTCCAGCCGGATGGCCGCCGAATCCACGTGTATGGAGAGGTCCGCGGGGCCCCGGCAGCCGGCGCGCCACGCTCCGAGCCGACTGCGCTCCACCTCCGGCGCGATGAGCTATCGGCATCCTGGATCGCCATCTCCCCCGTACGCAACGAACGGCCCCACCGGTCCGCGCCCACAGACATCGGCACTGTCCCCGGCAGCCCGGCCGAGCGATACGGCTGTCCGCTCTGCCCCGGAGGCCCCGAGCTGGCCTTCAGCTACGAAGCGGCCGTCTTCGAGAACCGCTTCCCGTCCTTTGCGCTCGCTCCGCCCAACGTGCCCGATCCCTCGGACGCGCGCTTCGCGCGCTCGTTGGGCACGTGCGAGGTCGTCATGTTCACCGAGCGTCACGAGGGCAACTTCGCGACCCTCACGCCCGAGGAGACTGGTCGTGTCGTGGCCGTCTGGCGCGACCGGACTGCCGAGCTCTGGGCGGACCAGCGCCTGGCGTACGTCCTGCCGTTCGAGAACCGGGGCGAGGAGATCGGCGCGACGCTCTCGCACCCGCACGGGCAGATCTATGCGTTCGACCACCTGCCACCCTGGATCGAGCGCCGGGCCGCTGCCCTGGCTGATGGCCGCGCCAGGACCGGGGCGTGCGTCTCCTGTGCCGTGATCGCCGACGAGCTCGCCTCGTCGCGCATCGTCCATGCCGACCCCCACTGGACCGTCGGCGTTCCCTTCGCGCCGCGCTGGCCGTTCGAGGTCCACGTCCGCGCGGTCCGCCATGGTGCGCGTCGGCTCGCCGATCTGACCACCGCCGAGTCACGTGCGCTCGCCGGCGCACTCCACGGGGTCGTGGAGCGGTACAACGGCTTGTTCGGGTTCGAGCTGCCCTACATGATGGTCGTCCAGGAGGCGCCCCGGGGTGCCGACGACTGGCACGTGGCGGTCGAGCTGTTCCCGCCGCACCGCTCCAAACGGCTGACCAAGGTCCGCGCCTCGGTCGAGACGTCCACCCTCCTGTTCATCAACGACACCCTGCCCGAGGAGAGCGCAGCGCGCCTGCAAGGCGTACCCGTGATCCCGCGCGAGGAGCACCCGGGGTTCGTGATTGTTGCCGGTGCGGACGCCCGGCGCTGAACGGTTCCAAAACCACGGCTGCGCGCGCCCGAGCTGGCGCCGGAAACCGGGCGCGCCCACCGCAGCGTATCAATGCACAGGAGGTGCCCGATGGTCAATCGAACCCGGATCTGGCGATTCCTGCCGTTCGCGATCGCCATGCTTCCGTTCATCCTTGCCGCCTGCGGACCCGGCGGCACGTCTTCGTACTGACCGGGGCTTCTATCCGAGCGCTTCGGCCACGACGGCCTGGGC
>Ga0209638_1002466_pt1 | contig 11345 bp, 3 predicted proteins | sample BarGraNGADG00211_FD_184490 | JGI IMG/M metagenome (GOLD analysis project Ga0209638, IMG submission 184490) | Arctic peat soil microbial communities from Barrow, Alaska - Barrow Graham LP Ref core NGADG0002-211 (SPAdes) (version 2) | ecosystem: Environmental > Terrestrial > Soil > Wetlands > Peat... | reverse complement strand
GAATCCGAAGTTGGGAGAAGTCACGTTGCCGCCATCCATCAGCGCGGGATATTGCGAGACGCCGATCAGCCCGCCCCAGGTGCGTTTGCCCACCAGCGGACCAATCTTGGCGTAGCGGAACATCCACGGCATGGCGTCGCCCCCGGAGCCCGCCATTTCATTGACGATCATCACCTTGGGCCCCAGGATGGAGGCCGCGGGCGTGCGGTAGATGGCGCCGTAGCGCGGGCTCCAGTAGCCCATCAACTGGCGGCGCATGGCTTCGATGATGTAGTCCGCCACCTGTCCGCCCGAATTGAAGCGCTCGTCGATCACCGCGCCCTGCTTGTCGGACTGCGCGAAGTAATAGCGGTTGAAACTGGTCAGGCCGCCCTGCGCGGTATCGGGCAGGTACACGTAGGCCAGCTTGCCGCCGGAGAGCTCGTCCACCTTGCGCCGGTTGGCGGCGATCCACTCCGCGTGGCGCAACTGCAGTTCGCTCGCGATGGGCAGCACCGTGATCTCGCGCGCGTTCGCACCCGTTGGGTCGGCGCCGATCTTGAGCAACACCGGTTTGCCGGCGGTATTTTCGAGCAGGCGCGAAACATCGTCCTTGCCCGCCAGATCCTGGCCGTTGACGGCCAGCAGGTAGTCGCCCTGATTAACGTTCAAGCCGGGTTGCGTGAGCGGCGCCTGCAATTGCGGGTTCCAACTTTCCCCGGCGTAGATTTTCTGCAAGCGGTAACGGCCGTTCGAGATCTCGTAATCCGCGCCCAGCAGGCCGCCGGGGATGGTTCTGGCGAGCGGAATATTGCCGCCGCCGCCGCGCAGGTGGCCGCTCGTCATCTCGCTCAACATGTCTTTGAAGATGTAGTTCAGGTCGGCGCGCGAGGAGAGCGAATCCAGGTACTTCTCGTATTCCTTCTCCGAATCGGATGTATTCACGCCGTGAAGATTGGGATCGTAGAAGTAGCTGCGCTCGATGCGCCATACCTCGTGGTACATCTGTTTCCACTCGGCGATGGGGTCCACATTGACTTCGATATTGGCCAGCTTTAAGGCGCCCTCGCCCGCCTTCACGGGAGTGGCCGAGGCCACGATGACGTAGCTCGGAACCGGCGGGACCGCGCCCGGAGCGCCTCGGCCGGCTGCGCCGCCGCCGGGGCCGCCCATGCGCAGCAGCATCTTGTCGCCGTTGGCGGAGAGGTCGAACGAAGCCACGCCGTCGGCGAGTTTGTCGCTCTTGCGCGTCTTGAGGTCGAAGCGCGTCAGGGTAGCGCCACCACCGCCGCCACCGGCCCCGCCGCGGCCGCCACCTCCGCCGGCCGCCGGCTCCAGCACAAAGAGAATGCCGGGACGTCCGGCTGCGAGGTCCGTGTAGGGGCGCGCCGGAAACGGCAGGGCGACGATGCGCTGCTGCAACTTGTCGAAATCGATGCGCACCGGCTTGGGCGGAGCCTCCGGCGCCGGCGCCGCCGCTCCCGCTCCCGGCGCGCCCGCGCCCGCCGCCCCGTTGCCGCCGCGGCCACCGCGGCCGCCATCCGCCGCCGGGGTGCCCTTTGGGCCCGGCGCGTTTTCTTCATCGCTCTCCGGCCCGAGCGGCGACGCGATATTGTTGGGCAGCACCGCCAGGTAAACGCTGCTGGTCACCTCGTGTTCGTCGCTGCTCATATCGAGCCCGCTGGTGGTGGGTGCGTAGTTGGTGCTCGCCGTGAAATACAGATACTGCCCGTCGCGGTCGAACACCGGACGCCGCGCGTCGCTCATGCCATCGGTAATCTGCACGCTCTTGCCGCTCTCCACCGAATAAATCGAGATGGCGCGCAGCCGGTTGGGGAGGAATCTCTCGAACGCAATCCACTTCGAATCGCCGGACCAGTTGAACCCGCGGTCGAGATCGTAGATATGGTTGGTATCCACCTTGGTGGCCTTGCCGCTCGCGAGCTCGACCATCCACAGGTTGTCCATGTTGTCGTTGAACGCGATGGCCTTGCTGTCCGGCGACCACTTGGGGTCGAAGTAGAACGCCGATTTGCCGGCCAGCGGAATCTTTTTCGTCTCCCCCGCCCCGTTCTGCAGCTTGATGTGCAGGGCGTAAACGCCCGATTCATCGGAGAAGTAAGCGATGGTTTTGCCGTCCGGCGACCACGCCGGGTTGCGCTCCATGACACCGGGCGTATTGGTCAGATTGCGTACCTCGCCCTTCTCGGCGGGGACGGTCAGCACCTCGCCGTGGGCTTCGAAAACGGCGCGCACACCGGTGGGCGAAATCGCGGCGTTGCGCAGTTCGCGCGAAACATTCTGGAAGTGGGGGCGCACTTCGGTGAGGTCGGCGGCGATCTCGATCTTGACGGCGTGTTCCTTGCCGCTCGCAATGTCGTAGATATGGATCTGCCCGAACTGCTCGTAAACGATGCCGCCCGGTCCGGCGCTGGCCGACACGATGTCCTTGCCGGTGTTCTTGATCAGCTCGCTGACCTTTTTGGATTGCGGATCGTAGCTGAACAGCGTTATCGGGCCGTTGCGGTCGGAGAGGAAGTACGTCTTATCGCCGATCCACATCGGGTAGATGTCATTGGAATCGGTGCGCGGCACCTTGACCGTAGTCAGGTCGGCCAAATTGATCAGCCACAGGTAACTGGCCGAGCCGCCGCGATAGCGCTTCCAGGCCACGAAGTTGGTGAACCCGGGCGCGAACTGCCCGCCGTCCAGCGGCGCGTAGAGCATGCGTTTGCCATCGGGCGAATAGGCGCCCATGCAGCCCATGGGCAGCGGCAGGACTTCGGGAAGGCCGCCTTCGGCCGCCACCGTGTAGAGTTGCGTGTACCGCGACTGGCTCAGGCGATTGGAGCGGAACAGAATGCGCGCGCCATCGAAGGTCCAGCCCACCACGCGGTCGGCATCGGGGTGAAAGGTCACACGTTTGGGAACGCCGCCGGATACCGGCACGGTGAAGACGTCCACATTGCCATCGTATTCGCCGGTGAAGGCGAGCGTCTTGCCATCGGGGGAAAAGGCGGCATCGCTTTCGAAGCCCGGCCCGGATGTCAGCCGTGTGGCCACGCCACCCTCGCGGCTGACGCGCCATAGATCTCCGGAGTAGGAGAATACGATGTCGGTCTTGTTCATCGCCGGCCTCTGCACCAGGTGGATGGCACCGGGCGCGGCGAATGCGGTCGAGATGCCGACGCTACAGAGCGCGGCCAGGGTGAAGAATTTCATGAGTTCGGTCCTCTCCGAACCTCAATTCTACATCCCGCTGGAGCGACCAGACCCAGAGGGTACCCCGGTTGCATCGTCGGCGTCCTGGCCGACGTGCTTCGAAGAATGCCGGTAGGAATACCGGCATGGCAGGCGGGGCGCCTGCTCTACGGTATTCTGGTCTACGCCGCCCTAGCGATGTTTGGTCGCCTTCGGTTTGTCCTCGGCCTGCGCCTGCAGCCACTCGTCCGCCTGCTTCTGCGCCTCTTCTTTCTTAATGCCGTAGCGCTCTTGCAGGCGGCCCACAAACTGGTCCTTGCTTCCGGCCATGAATTCCAGGTCGTCGTCGGTCAGCTTGCCCCACTGCTTCCTGACCACGCCCTTCATCTGCTTCCACTTACCTTCCATTTGATCCCAGTTCATAATTTTCGCCTCGGCATTGTTGAGGCACGCGACTGTCCAGAGTGCCGTTGAGCACATGACGCGGCCAAATGTTGGTAACATACCCGAACATGATCCGTGCCACCATCCTCTGCGCCGTGGCCGCCGCATGCGCCTGGGCGCAAGACCCGATTGCGCCCCATTCCGCCTACGAACCTCCCGCCGCCAAGGCCGCCCGATCGCTCGCCGCCAGCACCAAGGCGTCGCCGCCCGGCCTGCTGACTACCGGCGAGAAATCCGATTGGAACGAAACCGCGCCCTACGCCGAAGCCGTCGAGATCTCGCGCCGCCTGGAGCGCGCCTCGCGCTTCGTCAAGGTGCTCGACATCGGCGCCACGCCGGAGGGGCGCACGATGATCGCGCTGGTGGTGTCCAAGGATCGCGCCTTCACGCCGGAATCGGCCGCCAGGACCGGCAAGGTCATCATGCTGATCCAGAGCGGAATTCACGCGGGCGAGATCGAGGGCAAAGACCCGGCCCTCATGCTGGTGCGGGACATGGTGGTGGGCAAGAAATATGGCGCCTGGCTGGATCGCATGATCTTCGTGATCATCCCGGTATTCAACGTGGATGGGCACGAATATTTCAGCCCGTACCACCGGCCCAGCCAGAACGGGCCGAAATCCACCGGCCTGCGCGCCAACGCGCAGCGCATGAACCTGAATCGCGATTACATCAAGGCCGACACGCCGGAGATGCGCGCGTGGCTCAAGATCTTCAACACCTGGAACCCCGATTTCCATATCGACAACCACGTCACCGACGGCAGCGATTTCCAGTACGACGTGACCTGGGACATGGCGCGCAATCAGGATATCGCCGAACCCGCGGGCGCCTGGGTGCGCGAGCGGTTCGTGCCGGAACTGGATAAGCGCATGGCGGCGGACGGACACCTGGTGGCCCCCTACGGCGCGCTGCGCAATGCCGGCGGCAAACGCGAATTCTTCATGGAGGTGTTTTCGCCGCGCTACTCGCACCTCTACAGCGCGGTGCAGAACCGGCCGTCGCTGCTGGTGGAGACCCACAGTTTGAAGGCCGCGAAAACCCGCGCCTGGGCGCACTACGACATCATGCGCAACACCATCGAGACCATCGTGGCCGATCCCGAAGGCCTGCGCCAAGCGGTGCGCGAGGCGGATCGGCTGATGGCGGCGCGCGCCGGAGATCGCAGTGCGCCTGCCGTCTACCTGGCGGGCAAGGTGAGCGACAAGAGCCGCCCGCTGGTATACCACGCGCTCAAGAACGGCCCCTTCAAGAGCGAAGTCACCGGCGGGACGGTGAATCGCTACCTGGCGGAGCCCGACGATTTGAACACCGCCATCCACGACCAGATCGATACCGTCACCGAGGTGCAGATGCCGCTCGGCTACCTGGTGCCCGCGGCGTGGACCGCCGTGGTGGACCTGCTCAAGCTGCACGGCGTCGAAATGGAGAAGACGGGGAAGGCGCTGGAGCAGGAGTTCGAGACCTATCGCTTCAGCAATATCAAATTCGCCGCCAATTCGAACGAAGGCCACGTGGCGGTGAGCTTCGATGCCAGGCCGGTGAAGGAGAAGATGTGGATTCCGGCGGGGTCGTATTGGGTGCCGCTGAAGCAGCATCGCGGGCGCCTGGCGCTGGCCATGCTGGAACCCCAGGCGCCGGATTCGCTGGCGCGGTGGGGCCTCATGAATTCGGTATTCGAGACCGGTTTCGGCGGCGGCGGAGCGGGCGTTTATCTTTCCGAGCCGATCGCGCGCCGCATGATGGCCGACAACCCCGAGTTGCGCCAGCAGTTCGAGGCGAAACTGGCCGGCGATGCGCAGTTCGCCGCCGACCCGCGGGCGCGTTTGCAGTGGTGGTTCCAGCAATCGAAATACGAAGCGGGCGACGCCGGGCGCTACCCCATCGCCCGGGTCTGGGAGAAAAACTGGTAGCGGCCAAATCAGAGCCGCGACCGGGGGTACCCTTTGGGCCGGGAGCGGTACGTCCTCGCCGGGCAGGGTGAGGCCCTGAGCGTATTCGAGTCTCACCAACTGTAACCGCGTATGCGGTGTTGAACCGTTTTGGGGAGCGGGAGGCGTGACTCGCTTGCGGGGGCAGCTTGGCAAGCTGCGCACGACCCAGAGGGTACGCGCGTTTACCGGCGCAACTTCGTCTGTCAATACGGCGATTCTCACGGTCGCGGCTCCGCGTGCTTGCGCACCTCCAATTGCACGGGGCGCGCCACCGAGTTCACGTCGGGGTTGTAGTATTCGTAGACTCGCGATTGGAAGGTGCGCGCGCGGATCGGGTACTTGGCGCGCAGGCGGAAGCGCAGCGTGACGGTGTCGCCGGCGGCGACGGAGTCGAAGTAGAGAATCGCCTGGGTCGCCGTGAGGCTGAACTTCTCGAGGCGGCCTCCCTTCCGTCCCGCGGTCTTCTCCTGGAACGCCTGCAGGTCTTCGCTGAGCAGGTCGAAGCCGGGAGGAATCCCCAGGTCCACCATTATCATGTTCGCGACCTTGGTCAGGTTGTTCTTCACGGTGGCGGTGGCCGTCGCGATATCGTCCTGCGCCAGACGCGTGCGGTCGTAGTTCACGCTGATGGAGAGCGGCTCGAACGCCAGCTTCTCGTCCCAGGGCACGAAGTGGCGTCCCACCACCTGGTAGGCCAGACTTCCCTTCCCCGCAAAGCGGAGTTCCACCGCGTTGGCGCCCCGCGAATCGACGTTGGGGAGCGCGAACTGGTGGAGCAGGTCGTTGTTGTCCGCGGTCAGCGTCAGCGTCTCGACGGATTTCCCGTTGAGCGTGATTTCCACCGTGCCGCGAACGTCGGCCGCGCCCTTTTCGGTGGAAAGCAGGATCGCGCGCAGCGCCATGATGGTGGCCTGCGTATTGCCCCAAGTGCCGGCCGCATCCTTCTTGGAGGCGATGTAGGTGAGCGCCTTGGATGCCGTGATCGCTCCGCCGCCCCACTTGAGCAGCGCCTGCGCGGCCAACCCCGTGGTCTCCACGCTGGCGCTCGGACCGCGCGCGTAGACGCCGGTCTCCTCGGCGGTCCACCAGGCCTGCTCGTCTTTCTCGGTGCGCGCGGCAAGAAGGAGTTGCATGGCGCGGCCGGTGAACTCGCGGTCTTTGCCATAGTCGGCGGCGAAATTGGCGACCACCGCCAGGGTGTAGGTATCCGGCGTATGTGTGTCCGGCGCGCTCATCTGGCGCTCGATGTATTGCCGGGCCTTCTCCACCGCCGGCCCCTGGTAACCCGTGTTCTCGAGCGACCACGCGATGTACGCCGTAATGCGCAGCACGTCGGAGTTATAGCGATTGGTAGCGCCCTCGTTGATGAAGCTGGTGTCGGGCTTCCAGCTTCCGTCCCCCTGCTGCTGCCCGGCAAGCCACTGCTCGGTGCGCCGGATGACGAGCGGGTCCACGTCGTAGACCTTCGCCATATCGGAGAACTCCATCAGCCCGTAGGAGGTCAGAATCTTATTCGCGGGCGGATTGCCGAACCACGAAAAACCGCCGCCGGGGACTTCGAACGTCAGCAGCCGCTGATAGCCGTTGGCGATATAGCTCTCGGCCTTGGCGTGGACCTCGGGTGTCAGCTTCTTGGTGCGCTTCATGTAGTCCAGCGCCAGCACGTTGGGATAGGTGCTGGAAGAGGTCTGCTCAAAGCACCCGCCGGGCATGCGCAGAATGCTGTCCATGCCTTCGATCACCTGGCTCAACGGTCCGGGGTACAGGCGCACGAAGATCTTGCCGGCGTCGGGAATGGAAGTGGGCGGGAAGGTCACTTCGTGCCTTACCGTGCTTTCGAGGCGTCCGTTAAACACCAGGTTCTGTTCGCGTCCGTTCGGTATCACTTCGATCTCCCGCACCACGATGTCGGCGCGGTTCACGCCGCCCGCCATGCGCGCGGAGAGCGTCAATTTGAATTTCCCGATGCGCTTCGCCTCCAGCGTGAACTGCGAGCCGCCGACGCGGCCGGATTCCACCGCCAGGGACTTGGCGGGAACGTCGTCCACCAGGGCAAACCAGTCGTCGGCTTGCAACTGCAGGCTCACGGTGCCGGCCGCACCGGAGTAATTGTAGGCCGCCACCGGAATCGAAACCCGGTCGCCTTGGGTGAGCGTGACCGGCAGATCGAGATCGACAAAGAAATCCTGAAAGACCTTGAGGCTTCCGGTGCCGCTGCCGAGCGCGCCGTGCGTAGTGGAAGCGAGCATTGCCATCCGCCAAGTGGTGATGTTGTCCGCCATCCGAATCGCGATGCTGGCACGGCCGTCGCGGTCGGTGACGATCTCCGGATTGATGTACAGCGCCTCCGGGAAGTAGGCGCGCACGTGCGGCGCCGCGGCGCCTACGGGTTCCTTCTTGGCGAGCGTCGCCGAGTTGAGATCCTTGCGAGGCGCCAGTTCCATCTCCGCAATAACCTTAGCGGGAGGAGGAGGGGCGGCTACAGGGGCGGCGAGAAGTCTACCGGCATCAAATTGGCCTCGGATCGGAACGGCGGGTAATCCGCCTCCACCGCCTGGCCCGTTCACGATGCCACCCAGAACGCCACCAGGGGCGCCGCCCGCGAACCCGGTCATTACGCGGACGTTGCCGCCGATGATGATGCGGTTGACGGCGGCGACCTCCACCGCTTCCGTCACCGCGCCGACGCTCAACACCGCGGAGAGCACCGCCCGATCGCGCACTTTAAGCGTCACTGCACGCGACGCGAGCCTGAATCCTGGCGAGGACACCCGGAGTTGGTAGTCGCCCGCCGCCAACCCCGCCAACGTGAACTGCCCCGCGGCATTCGTCGTCGCCGTCCGCGTCGCGCCGGTGGCGGTTTCGCGCGCCGTGATCGTCGCACCCTGTACTGCCGCGCCGGCCACATCCTTCACCGAGCCCACGATTTCCGCGCGGCCGTTGAACGGACCGCGGTCGTGCTCGATTTGTAGATCGACGCTCATCTCGTCGGAGATCGGCGGACCCGCGATCTTGCGCGTGCGCACCTCCAGCATGGCCGACAGATCGTCGCTGGTATCGAAGCGCTTATCCGGACCCGCGCTGCGCACCCTGTAGTATCGGTGTTGCGGATCCCAGTCCAAGCGTTCCACGCGCAACCCCGTGTCCCATGAATCGCGCAGTTCCGCCTTGGCGGCAAGCTTCGCGAGATCCCCCGCAGTGCGATTTTGCTGGTAGGCGCGCGTGAGGTCCGCGGCCATCTGCTGCACGCGCGCCTGGAAGCGCGCCTGGTAGCGCGTGGCATACGCCGCCGATTTGGTTAGCGGAACGGTGCGGCCGAATTCCGTCTCGAACTTGTTGCCGCTCACCACCTCCGTCGCCGCGAACAAGGCGCGGGCGGCGCGGTCGCGCTGCCCGGCCTGGGCGGTTTCCACCGGCTCCACAATGTCCGGCATGCCGATGGAGTGGATCTCATAGCGCGGCTTCATTACTTGCTGCTCCAGGTAGAAGAAAACTTTGGCGAACCCCGGCCGCTTCTCGGCCAGCGCGAAGACGGCCTCATCCACAATCTGCAAGCCCAACGCGGCCTGTACTCCCTCGCCCTTCGTGTTGGTGACGCGGAACCGTATGCGGGCTTCGTCGCCGGGCTTATAGACCCCCGCGTCGGCCGCGGCTTCGACCTTGAGTTCGTCCGCCGGTTGCACGAAGACCAGCCGGTGGTCGCCCACGGGCCGCGCATCGCGGCCGAACAGGTAGGCGCTGAAATCCACCGTGCCCGCCAGATCCGGCGTGGCCGGCAGCGTCAATTCCGCCTGACCGTTGGTGAGATCCAGATCGCGCGTCAGCACGGTCTGCCCGTTCTTCACCACGTCGAGGTACGCCGTACCGCGCGCCTTGGTCGAGAAGACCTTCAGGAGAATGCGATCGCCCGTGCGATACACGGCGCGTTCCGTGCGCAGGAGAATTTGCTCTTCGCCCTGGCGAAGCTCCAGCGGCACGGTGCTCGACGCGCGATTTCCCTCCGCGTCGCTCGCCTCCACCTGCAACGCGACAGGCCGCCCGGCCTGTCCCACATGCAGGCGGATGACGGCAACCCCGCCCTGGTCGGTGGTCGCGCTCTGGTCGGCATTCCCCGCCGCATGGATCTTCAACTCGGCGGTCGCCGGCGTCCCGTCCGGGTAAGAGGCCAACACGAAGACCTGGTTCTCCAGGTTGGGAATCAGCGTGCCGCCCTCCGGGATCGCGGTCAGGACGATCGGGCTCTGGCTGACCGTAATCGGCTCCCCGCGCGTCTCGGCGTGGCCGGCCGAATCCTTCACCGTGGCCTCAATCAGCACACGCGCGGCGCCATGATTCAGCGGAAGCCCGGCGAAATAGCCGGGCAACTGCAGGTCGAAGCGATACGCCCCGTCGGCGTCCGTCTTTCCCTGCGCCGACCCCGCGTCGCCCATCGCCACATCCATCACCGACCCTTTGACGGTAATTTCCGCGCCGTCCACCGGTTTACCGAAAAAGTAGTTGGCGCGGACCGTTCCCGTCACGTGGTCGCCCGGGCGGTAGCCGCGCTTGGCATGGCTGCCTTTCCCGGCAAACTCCACCGCGACTTTGAATTTCGGCAGCACATACCGCTCCACGTTGAGCGCGATCTCCGCCGTATTGGCCGCGCCGCTCGCGCCAGAGTCCATCAGGGCGCGCAGGTGATAGGTGCCCAGGTTGACTTCGTCGGCCAGGCCAAACTCCGCCGAAGCTACTCCGTACGGGTCGGTCTGCGTGACCTTCTTAAAGACCTTGTTGCCGCGCGAGTCCTCCACTTCCAGGGTCAGCTTGCGGCCCGCCGTCGCCTCATGATTTGTGCGATCCAGCGCCAGGGCGCGCACGTGGATGGTCTGGCCCGGCTGGTAAATCGGCTTCTCCGTGGTCAGCAGGATCGACGCCTTTTCTTCCAGCCGCACCTGCTGGGTGAACTCGGTCGAGCCGATCGGCGTGTCCACCACGTAGCGCATAGGATAAATACCGGCGACGCCGGCGGGAAAACGGAACTGGGCCTCCGTGGTGCCGCGCCGGTTCAACCGCCCCGTGAAAAGCACGCGAGGATGCTGGACGGGAGCCATCAGGTCGATGCGTACGGTTCCGGGCCCGGCGATCACGTCATTCTTCGAATCGGTGACGATCACCCGGACGGCTGCCGCGCCCCCGGTCAAATACGATTGCTGCCCCAGGATATGGACCACCGGCGTGCGCAGAATCTCGGAGATCGATTCCGTCCTCTCGACCGCCGCGTCCTTCTGATCGGCGTAGATAAAGCGATAGCGCACGCGGTGCCACACCAGGTCGTCGACCGAGGGAGGTTTGGCGAGCGCCTTGTCAAACGAGATCTCCTCTCGCCACGATCCCGCGCCCTCGGCGGCGTCCACGCGCCGCTCCGCGCGCCCCAGCACGCCATCCTCGGGATCCAGCACTTCCACGGTGAGCTCGCCCGCGCCCGCGTGCAGGCCGTGGAAGGGAATGGTGACGCGCAGCGTGCCGCTGGTGTAAGTGGCGATGGCCGTTTCGCCGGGCGCGGCCTGGGCGTTGTCGAGGGATTGGAGGATCAGCGCGGCAGCGATGGTCAACAATGCCGCCAGGAAGAAAAAAGACTTCGACGTCTTGTTCACAGTAAGTCTCCGTCGGATTGGACCGCGAAAGTTTCCGATTAGTTCCCGATCCTCGATCCGTGTCACTGAGGGATGTCGCCGCTCGCGAGTTCCTTTCAAGGGGCAGAGTGACATGCCCCCAGGAATGGGGTCGACCCAGAGGGTACCCCAGCCT
>Ga0209638_1002465_pt1 | contig 11347 bp, 11 predicted proteins | sample BarGraNGADG00211_FD_184490 | JGI IMG/M metagenome (GOLD analysis project Ga0209638, IMG submission 184490) | Arctic peat soil microbial communities from Barrow, Alaska - Barrow Graham LP Ref core NGADG0002-211 (SPAdes) (version 2) | ecosystem: Environmental > Terrestrial > Soil > Wetlands > Peat... | reverse complement strand
AAGCCATCGCCGTGCGCGGCACCCTGGGCGTGGGCAATATCCGTGACCCCAAAGCCTTCATGGCAGCCACCAAGGCGGCCAAAAAAGTGCTGGCCGACAACGGTGTCACCGGCACCGGCCTGCCAGCCATGGGCACGCAGGTGCTGATGAGCGTGATCAACGAAATGGGAGCACTGCCCACCCGCAACCACATTGATAACCAGTTTGAAGGCGCCAAGGACATCGGCGCTGAAGCCATGGCGACACCGCGCAAGACCGACGGCAAAAAGCAGTTGGTCACCAACCAAGCCTGCTTTGCTTGCACCATCGCCTGTGGGCGCATCAGCAAGATGGACGAAGGTCACTTCACGATCGAGAACAAGCCGCAATACCGTGGAGCGAATGGCGGTCTGGAATATGAAGCGGCTTGGGCCTTGGGTGCCGCCAATGGCGTCAACGATCTGGAAGCGCTGCAATACGCCAATCTCCTCTGTAACGAAGAAGGCATTGACCCGATCAGCTTTGGTGCCACGGTGGGCGCGGTGATGGAACTCTATAGCATGGGTGTGTTGACCAAAGAGCAAATTGGCATCGATGCCAAATTTGGCTCGGCACAAACGCTGGCCTTCCTCGCCGAAGAAACGGTCAACAGCCGCGGTTTTGGCAAGGAAATTGGCCAGGGCTCCAAACGCCTGACGGCCAAATACGGCCACCCGGAATTGAGCATGAGCAGCAAGGGCCAGGAATTTCCGGCTTACGACGCTCGCGCCATTCAGGGCATTGGCCTGGCTCATGCCACCAGCAACCGGGGTGGTTGCCACCTGCGCGGCTATACCATCGCCTCGGAAGTGCTGGGCATTCCGGTCAAGACCGATCCGCTGGAGTCGGCTGGCAAACCTGAGCTGGTCAAGGCGTTCCAGGATGCTACCGCTGCGTTTGATTCGTCGGGCTTGTGCATCTTCACTACTTTTGCCTGGGGCCTGCCAGACCTGTCATCGCAAATTTCAGCAGCTTGCAGCGATGAGTACACGGTGGAAGAGTTGGCCAAAATTGGCGAGCGCATCTGGAACATGGAGCGCGAGTTCAACAACCGGGCTGGTTTCACCAACAAGGACGACAGCCTGCCGACGCGGCTGACATCAAAGGAGGGCGCTTGCAAAACCGGTCCGGCCAAAGGCAAGTTCAATGAACTCGCCACCATGCTGCCCAAGTACTACGAAGCCCGTGGCTGGGACCCGCAAGGCCGACCAACGGTGGCAACGCGGGAACGTTTGGGGCTGTAGGTTATTTGGGGTCGGATCACCGCCCGAAGCGAAGCGCAGGGTGTGTGCTCTGACCCCAAATAGCCGGAGAACTATATGACCCACTACCTCATCCTCGGCGCTGGCCCGGCCGGTGTCATTGCCGCCGAGACCATTCGCAAGCACGCGCCGATGGACAGCATCACCATCATCGGCGACGAGAGCGAGCCGCCTTATTCGCGCATGGCCATTCCCTACTTGCTGATGGGCAACATTGAAGAGGCAGGCACCTACCTGCGCCAGGGCCCGAGCCACTTTGCCGACCTGAAGATCAACGTGCTGCCGGGGCGTGTCAAGACGGTGCAATCCGTTACAAAAAGCGTCGTGCTGGAGAGTGGTGAAAGCATCGTATTTGACACGCTGCTGATCGCCACGGGTTCGCACCCGGTACACCCACCCATTCCCGGCATTAAGTCCGAAGGCGTGCACCCGTGCTGGACGCTGGCTGATGCGCGTGCCATCGCTGCACTGGCCCAACCCGGTGCGCGCGTGCTGCAACTCGGAGCCGGTTTTATTGGCTGCATCCTCATGGAGGCCTTGTCGGCGCGCGGCGTGAAACTCAGTGTGGTGGAGATGGGCGACCGCATGGTGCCGCGCATGATGGGGCCCACCGCCGGCGGCATGATTCGTGACTGGTGCGAGGCACGGGGTGTCGAGGTGTTCATCGGCACCAAGGTGGAATCGATCGAGCCTGGCAAGCCCTTGAACGTGCGCCTGTCCAATGGCAAATACGTGCTGGCCGATCTGGTCATCAGCGCGGCCGGTGTGCGCCCGGCCATTGGTTTCCTGGAAAAATCAGGTATCACCTGTCTGCTGGGCGTGCTCACCGACGAACACCTGCAAACCAACATCGCTGGCATTTTTGCGGCAGGAGATTGCGCCGAGGCCTTTGACAAAGTGTCCGGCAAAACCGTGGTCAGCGCGATCCAGCCCAACGCGGCCGAACAGGCCCGTATTGCCGCTTTGAACATGGTTGCATTCTCAAACGGCCAGGCGCTCAGCGCCGAACTCAAAGGCGTCACGCAAATCAACGTGCTCGACACGCTGGGGCTGATCTCAAGCAGTTTTGGCGACTGGCAAGGTGTGCCGGGCGGCGAGCAGGTGGAACTCACCGACAAGGCGGCTGGCCGCCACCTGAGCCTGCAGTTCAAGGACGATGTGCTGATCGGTTGCAACAGCGTCGGCTGGACCGAGCATGTGGGCGTGATGCGCGGGCTGGTGGAGGGTCAGGTGCATTTGGGTGCGTGGAAAGAGACTCTGATGAATGACCCGACCCAATTGATGCAAGCCTTCCTGGCCAGCGCCCAGGCGCAGGGCGGCTGGCAAGGTGCGCAGGACGAGCGGCGGCGTTAGCAGAATGGGGTCGGATCCGCACCCCAATAACCCGGAACCCCATTCTGCGAAATGAAGATCACACTCAAGCTTTTTGCCACGCTCACCGACTACCTGCCGCCTGAATCGCGCTACAGCAATGTCGTTGCGCTTGAGCTTGCGCCCGGCACCCGCATTGGCCAGGTGATCGAGCAATACCGATTGCCAAAAAAACTGGTGCATCTGGTGTTGGTCAACGGCACTTACATCGCCCCTGAAAATCGCTCCAGCCAGACCCTGCGTGAGGGTGATGTGCTGGCGATCTGGCCGCCCATTGCGGGTGGTTGATGCAACCCTTTTACCCTGAATTTTTTGAACGTGACATGGCTTGCACCGAGGCCGACTGGCTGCGCTGGTTGCCGGGTGCCGTTGGCGCGAACCCTTGGGAGCTGGAACCCAATGCTGGTCGCGTTCGCGTGGGCGCTGGCTCCCTGGATTTGACCTGGCACAGCGCCGCGCCGCGTGTCATTGCCCGCATGCGCCTGCCGCGCCTGCTGGTGAATTTTTGTTTCACAAGGCTGGGTGAAGCACAGCGCCACACGTTCATGCAGCGCTTTGATTTGTACATGCAGCGCGGCGGGGGTTGACGTTGCCGACATTGACGCTCCTGGCATCATGCAAATCATTGTCAATCACTTGCCTGCGCTATGAGAACATAGCTACATTACGATCCATGCACTCCCAACACGCCACCCCCAGCAAAGAGCAGATCGCGCTGCTGCCGGAGTTTGAGCGGCTGGGGGCGGATCGCATTGCGCTGGTGGCCACCGCTGCGCAGGCGCATGAGGCGCATGCCGAACTCAGCGCCACCATGGTCTGGGGTTTTGATACCGAATCCAAACCCACTTTCTTCAAGGAACAGTTGTCCGACGGCCCGCACATTGTGCAACTGGCCACGCTCCACAAGGCCTGGGTGTTTCAGTTGCACGACCCGGCCTGCCGCGCTGTGGTGGCCGAGTTGCTGGCGCAGCCGGGGTTTACCAAAGCGGGCTTTGGCCTGGGCGATGACCGCAAGCGCATCCAGTCCAAGCTGGGCGTGCAGGCGGCGGATGTGCTGGAGCTCAATACCGTATTCCGTGCGCGTGGCTACCGCAAAGACATGGGCGTCAAAGGGGCGGTGGCGGTGCTGTTCAAGCAGCGCTTCATCAAGTCAAAGAAAGCGTCCACTTCCAACTGGGCTGTGCCCAGCCTGAGTCCGGCCCAACTGATTTATGCGGCCAACGACGCCTACGCCGCCATTCGCGTTTTTCACGCCTTGGGGCTCTCTTAAGCTGTTGCTTGTGGCGCCGCGCTGGAGAATAATTTGTTTTCGTGCCCAAGGAGAAAAAATGAACCCGCAAAATCATTGGCAGCAGGTCTATCAGACTAAAGCGGCGGACGCGCTGAGCTGGTTTCGTCCGCATCTGGAGCACTCGCTCAGCCTCATAGAAAAAGCTGCCCCAAGTCGGGCCATGTCGATCATTGACGTGGGTGGCGGCGAGTCCACCCTGGTCGATGATCTGCTCAGCGCCGGTTACTCCGACATCAGCTTGCTCGATATTTCGCAGGTGGCGGTTGATGCCACCAAACGCCGACTTGGCCCGGCGGCTGATGCCGTGACCTGGTGGGTTGCGGACATCACCCAAGCCGCTCTGCCTGCGGCGCGCTATGACGTCTGGCACGACCGGGCCGTATTTCACTTCTTGACGGACGACGCGCAACGCCGAGCTTATGTGCGCCTGGTGATGCATGCCGTCAAGCCCGGCGGCCACGTCATTGTTGCAACGTTTGGCCCCGAAGGCCCGACCCAGTGCAGCGGCCTGGACGTGATGCGCTACAACGCCGACGGCCTGCACAGTGAATTCGGCGCTGCCTTCAGCCTGATCGAGAGCGCAACGCAATTGCATCAAACGCCGTTTGGCACGACGCAGCAGTTTCTCTATTGTTACTGTGTTAAGTCGTAGCCCCGATGGTTGCCGAGTTGACGCAGCCTGTCGGCGTTTTATGCAGTGCATCGCACCAGACTGGCGTGGCTGCGGGGCATTGCGTACAGTTGAGGAATTCCACACCCTCCATGGTTTGAATCCACTATGAACAACACCGCAACTTCTCCCGGCAGCACTGGCCGCTGGTCGCGCTTTGGCAGCGCCTGCCGCCGGGCCTTTCACGCTTACGCCGCCTGGCTGGTCAGCATCACCTGGTGGCGCTTTTTCTGGTTGAGCTTGCTGTTGCTCATCGGCATGGGCATTGTTCACGATTTACCGCCCTTCAGATGGACCTACTCCGAGGTGATTTCGCCAAGTGTTCCGCCGCGCAAATTCAGCAAGAAGCCACCTGTGCCGCGGACGTGGGACGTGCCAAGTCGGGTGCCGAACAAGGATGGCGTGGACATTTCGATTGATGAGCGCGGCGTGCACATCACCACGCGGACCAAGCCGCCTGCCGTATCGGCCTCGCAGCCGCCACTACCTGAGACCGCAGCCAGCGGGCCTGAGGTGACGATCAAGCTGCCGCCCGGTGCTGACTCTGATGCCGTGCGAGAAGCCATTTCCGAGGCGCGCCAGGAGGTGCTCTCAGCTTTGGAAGAAGCCAGCCAGGAGGCTCAGGATGCGGCCGAATCCGCCGCTGACGAACCGCGTTCGCGGGTTGTCAAGATCAAGTTTGGTGAACCCTTGATGCCGCTGACCACGCTGTTCATTCTGCTTTCGATCGTCATCAAGGTGACTTACAAAGGCACGGTTCAGGCGCAGGCCAAGGCGGCACAGGCGACCGAAGTGGCCGAGTCGGAATCCTTGAAGCGCCAGGTGGTTGAGGCGCGCATGGCCGCGATGCAGGCGCAGGTGGAGCCGCACTTTCTGTTCAACACGCTGGCCAGTATCGAGCACCTGATCGAGACCGACCCGGCGCGCGCGGGCAAGATGCAAAGAAACCTGATTGACTTGCTGCGCGCCAGCATGCCGACCATGCGCGAGGCCAATGCCCAGGGCACCGGCGAACTCGGTCGTGAGCTGGCGATGATTCGCCCCTACCTTGAAATCCTGAAAGTTCGCATGGAAGAGCGATTGCAGACCGAAGTGCGCGTCAGCGACGGTTTGCTCTCCGCCGAGTTCCCGCCCATGATGCTGCAAAGCCTGGTTGAAAATGCCATCAAGCACGGCCTGGAACCCAAAGCCGAGGGGGGGCAATTGACGGTGAGTGCCGAAATTGTGCATGGCAAGCTGGCCGTCACCGTGGCCGACACCGGCCTGGGCTATGGCAAATCGGAAACCGCCGGCACAGGCATAGGTTTGAGTAATATCCGGGAGCGGCTGGCGCTGCTTTATGGCAGCAAGGCCGGCCTGACCATTACAGAAACGCAAGGCGGCGGCACTTCGGCCACCATCACCTTGCCCTACGTGGTGCACTCAACAAAGGAACTTTGAAATGCCACGCACCCTGATTGCCGATGATGAACGCCTCATGCGCGAGCAACTGCGCACCCGCTTGCGCGAAGTTTGGCCTGAGCTGGAGATCGTGGCCGAAGCCAAAAACGGCCAAGAGGCGGTGCTGCTCACCGAGCAGTTGCATCCCGATGTGGTGTTTCTCGACATTCGCATGCCGGTGCTTACCGGGGTTGATGCCGCGCGGCAAATCGCCCAGCTTGCCACTTATGACGAAGCCAGTGGCTGGCCCGGCTGCGAGATCGTTTTTATCACCGCTTACGACCAGTACGCGGTGCAGGCGTTTGAGCAGGGTGTGGTCGATTACGTGCTCAAACCGGCCGACCCCGAGCGCTTGCGGCTGACGGTGCAGCGTATCCAGCAACGCATGGCTGAACGCGCCAGCGCAGCGGGCAAGGGCGCGCAGGCGCTCATGTCCACGCACTCGCCCGATATGCAGCAACTGTTGCAGCGCCTGGCAGACCAAATCAATCCCGGCAGAGCGCCCAAGTTGCAATGGATTCAGGCCACGGTGCGTCAGACCATCCAGATGATTCCAGTGGCAGACGTTTTGTTCTTCATCTCGGATGAGAAATACACCCGGGTGCAAACCGCCACGCAAGAGGCGCTGATTCGCACGCCGATCAAGGAGCTGGTCGAGCAAATCGACATGACGCTGTTCTGGCAAATTCATCGCTCCACCCTGGTCAACATCAAGGCCATTGCCGGTGTCAGCCGCGACGAGCGTGGCCGCCAGCTGGTGAGCGTTCGCGGCCATGGCGAGAAGCTTGAAGTCAGCCGCAGCTACGCCGGGCTGTTCCGGGGGATGTAGGGTTTCAACAGCATCAAATTACTTCATCGGTGCTGCTTGTGCTAAAGCTTACTGATCGCTCGAAGATGGACTTGAAAAGTCTGCTATTAAAAGTGGAGTTGCGAAAAGACTTACTTCTTCAGGTACTTCTGATAGAGGAGCTTGGTCTCTGGGGGAAAGAACATTCCGGCCGTGCTGCCGTCAATCTCGGATACGAACTGCCAACCAAAGAAGAGGATGTTGTCGTACTGCTCGGCGTAACCCAACTGTGTGGCAATGAAACTGTTGAATGTGGCAAGGTCCCAAGGAGCCAGCTTGAATGCCTGCGCGATAAACCAAGTCTCCACCGCAGGGTTGGCCTGCTTGGCCAGTGCATTGAACGTGCGTGACCAGTCGTTCAGGCTCGGGATGTTGGCGGGATCCCCAAGCCAGTAAGGATCCGTCCCGACCCAGTCAACCAGCGGCATGGCTTTCTTGATGTAGTCCGTCGTGTTGGGTTTGCCAAAGGCTGCATAAGGCGTGACGGTGATGCCTATGGAGGCCTTTGGGATGTACCTGCGAACCAGGGCCACCGCTGTCTTGAGGGCATCCAGTTGGGGCTGCAACACGTCGATGCTGTCACTCGGGGCGACAGGGTTCCAGTACAACTCATCGAGAACCAAAACGCGAACGCCTGGCACCAGCAGATCGGTGTTGTCGTTGGCGTATTGAATCAGCTTCTGCTCGGCCTCAGGCGCAATGCTGGTGCGGGGCCTACCCTGAGCATCAACGGGGGAAAACATGAAGAGCAGATCAAGAAGATTTTGTTTGCCCGCGTTCTGGATGGCGCGAGACACCGGGAGATTGCCCGAATAGCCTGCGCTGGACTGAAGCTCGGCTGTTCCAATCTCCGAGGTTGTTGAAAATATTTCACCAACCAGTTTCCCGCTCGGTGGCGATACCGGAATACTTGAAGACGAACCGCCTCCACCGCACGCCACCAGAGACACTGAAACCAGCAGTGCGCCTATCAGTTTCTTCATTATTTTCACTGGTAGTGTTGGCAAGGTCCGGGTCCCTTCTTGCTCACTTTGTTTCGGCGAGGCTGCACAGCTGTTTTGCACCGTGTCATCGTCGGCAACGGTTCGTGGCGCAATGACTCCATGTGGAATCAGTCCACCCGAGCACCAGTCGCCTTGACCAATTTTTCGTATTTGGCGCGCTCCATTTTCATCAGGTTGCCGAATTCTTCCGGTGTGCTGGGCACCGGTTCGGCCAGCAGGATGGCGAAGCGGGTTTTGGTGTCTGGCGCGTTCAGTGCCGCCACAAACGCCTGGTTGAGCCGGGCCACCACATCCTTGGGTGTGGCCGCCGGCGCCACCAGACCCCACCAGGTGTCAATGGCAAACCCTTTGAGGGTGTCTGCCACCGGGGCAACGCCAGGCAGGGCACTGGACGGTTTCAAGGTGGTGACGGCGATGGCTTTGAGCTTGCCCGAGCGTATGTTGGGCGCCGCCGTGGCCAGGTTGTCGAAGTTGAAATCGACCTGGCCGCCGAGCAGGGCGATTTGCGCCGGGTTGCCGCCATTGTAGGGAATATGCACGGCGAAAATGCCGGCCTCTTTTTTGAACATTTCACCAGCCAGGTGACCCGCGCTGCCGTTGCCGCCGCTACCATAGTTGAGCTTGCCCGGGTTGGCTTTGGCGTAGGCAATCAGATCGCGCAGGTTGTTGATTGTCAGGCGCTGGGCGACCTCGGTGTTCATGACCAGCACATTGGGCACCCGCACCATCTGCGTGATGGGGGCAAAGTCGCTGGCCGCGTTGTAGGGCATCTTGGCGTAAAGCCACGGGTTGACGGCGTGGGTGGCCGTGGCCGCAATGCCTAGGGTCAGGCCATCGGGCGCTGCTTTGGCAACCGCGTCGGCGCCGATGTTGCCGCCTGCGCCGGGCTTGTTCTCGACAATGACGGTGCCGAGCGTTTCCCTCACGCGCTCGGCCAGTATGCGCGCCGTCACATCCAGCGGACCGCCCGCAGCGTAAGGCACGATCAGGTGTATGGGTTTGCCCTGGGCCTGCACCAGCGGTGTGGCGCCAGCACTGAGCAGAGCAAGCACAGCAAGGAGCAGTGTTTTGAATTTCATAAACAGCTATTTTGCATGAGCCTGGGACCGCGCTGCCTCGTGCGCCTTGTCGGCCTCGGAAACGAAAGAGTCGGCATAGAACTCATCCTCTGGCAGGCCCGCCTGGGCGTAAGCCGCCCGGGCCGAGTCCACCACGATCGGGGCACCACAGGCATAGACCTGGTAGGCTGACAGGTCAGGCAGGTCTTGCAGCACGGCCTGGTGAACAAAACCGGTGCGCCCGCTCCAGGCGTCTTCGGGCAGCGCGTCCGAGATCACCGGCACATAGCGCAACTGGGGCATTTCAGTCAACTTTGTTTTGATCCAGTCATCCAGGTACAAGTCGATGGGCCGGCGCCCGCCCCAGTACAGCGTCGCGGCGCGCGTGCTGCCCTTGAATTGCAGTTGTTCAATGATGGCCTTGATCGGCGCAAAACCAGTGCCAGAGGCCAGCAGGATGATGGGTTTTGTGCTGTCTTCTCGCAGGAAGAAGCTGCCATAAGGCCCCTCAATTCGCAGGATGTCTTTTTCCTTCATGCTGCTGAAGACATGATCGCTAAATTTGCCACCCGGCATATGGCGAATATGCAGCTCCAGGGCGGCGTCGGCGGCCAGCGTGTGGGGCGCATTGGCCATTGAGTAGCTGCGCCGCGTGCCGCCCTGCAGGATGAACTCGACATACTGGCCCGCGTGGTAGGCAAAGCCGTCATCGGCAGGCAACTGGAGTTTGAGCAGCATCACATCAGGCGATTTTTGCTCCATCGAGCGTACCCGGGTCGGCATTTTCTTGATCGCAAAAGCGCCTGCTGGTGTCACTTGGCGCGACTCCAGCACCACGTCGCTGTGCGCGACGCCGCAGCAGGTGAGCACAAAACCTTGTTGCTCTTCAATGTCACTCAGGGCCTTGCTCTGGTGGTCCCCAAGCGCCACCTCGCCCGCAAGTTTCTTGACCTTGCAGGAACCGCAGGCACCGTCCTGGCAGCCGTAGGGCAGGTCCACCCCTTGTCGAATGGCGGCATCCAGCATCGTTTCACCGGGTTGGCAGGTGAATGATTGGCCGCTGGGCTGAACGGTAATCTGGAATCCGGGTGCAGGGGTTTCGCTGTGTGTCATGTTTTTATGTATCCTTGAGGCAGTTCTCAACACTTAATGAGCACCGATTTTGCCTTTAAACCAAAGCCCCTATAACAAGCTGCCCGCTGCGCGAGCGGGTAGCTTGCCAGCCCGGTTTCGTCGCGAGCGGGTTTTGATCGTCGGTTGCGGCGATGTCGGTCTGCGCGCGGCGCAAATCTTGCGCGCACGCGTGCGCTTGCTGGCGCTGACCTCCAGCGTAGCCCGTACCAGTGAGCTGCGCGCGCGTGGCATCACGCCCCTGCAAGGCAACCTGGATGCGCCCGATGAATTGCGCCGGCTCGCGGGTCTGGCAACGCGCGTGCTGTACCTGGCTCCGCCGAGCGGTTCGGGCGAGGGCGATCCGCGCACTTTGGCCCTGGTCCGAGCCTTGCGTCGGCGCGGCTTGCCAATCTCTCTGGTTTATGGCTCCACCAGCGGCGTGTACGGTGACTGTCAAGGTGAAGTGGTGGCCGAAACGCGAACAACGCACGCTGAAACGCCAAGGGCGGCCAGGCGCCTTGATGCTGAAAATTCGATTCGTTTCCTGGGTCGTGCAACGCCCGTGCGGGTGGGCATACTGCGCATTCCCGGCATTTATGCCAGTGATCGCGAGGGCGGCACGCCGCGCGCGCGTCTGGAAAAGGGGATGCCAGTATTGCAGGCATCGGATGATGTCTATACCAACCATATTCATGCTGACGATCTGGCGCGCGCCTGTGTTGCCGCCTTGTGGCGCGGCCAAGCGCAACGCATTTACAACGTCAATGACGACAGTCAGCTCAAGATGGGTGATTATTTTGATTTGGCGGCAGACAGATACGGCTTGCCGCGCCCGCCCCGGATACCGCGCAGCACCGCCAGAAATCAGATGCCTTTGATGCTCTTGAGTTTTATGAACGAGTCACGCCGGATGGACAACAGCCGCATGAAACGCGAGCTGCGCCTGAAGTTGCGCTATCCAACGATAGCGTGAGCGCACGGCACCAGTTGCTTGCCACAAAAATCAGGTACGCAGCAAAGAGCAGTAGCGGTCCAGGTCCACATTGCCGCCGCTGATCAACACGCCGACACGCTGGCCCGTTAAATCTGCCTTGATTTTCCGGGCAGCGGCCAAGCCCAGACAGCCGGTGGGTTCAACCACCAGTTTCATGCGCGACGCGAAGAAGCGCATGCATTCAACCAGCTGCTCGTCGGTCACCGTAAGAATGTCATCGACATCGCGCTTGATAATCGCAAAAGTGTAGTTGCCAAGGTGCTGGGTTTGGGCGCCGTC
>Ga0209638_1002461_pt1 | contig 11354 bp, 10 predicted proteins | sample BarGraNGADG00211_FD_184490 | JGI IMG/M metagenome (GOLD analysis project Ga0209638, IMG submission 184490) | Arctic peat soil microbial communities from Barrow, Alaska - Barrow Graham LP Ref core NGADG0002-211 (SPAdes) (version 2) | ecosystem: Environmental > Terrestrial > Soil > Wetlands > Peat... | reverse complement strand
GGGCCTTTTCAAATCAAGTGCTGCTATGTTAAACATTTCACAACTATCCTTCACTATTGACTCTCTTAACAGAAAAAACAATGAGAAACTCAATAATCAGTTCAAGGATTTCAAGAATATAAAACTTTATGTTGTAAGGAACCAAAAATCCAATATTACTGATCAAACTGAAAAAACTGATTCTTTGAACAAGATCAGAAAATTTGATCCAAAAGCGCTTTTCGATTCTCTAACAGTAATGGAGAAAAGGACAGTTCTCTCAAAAGCTATTGAGAACCTTAAAGAAGGCACCAGCATCCTTGTTGAGAAAAATGACTCGCAGCGTTATGAAATTAAGGCCATCAGAAAGTATGAGGTGGAATGGAACAAGAAACTTACTATGTCTTTCGCCTGCCTTGTTTTCTTCTTTATAGGCGCTCCGCTGGGAGCTATCATCAGAAAAGGAGGATTAGGAACGCCGGCAGTTATTTCTATCTTTTTCTTTGTTATTTATTACGTTATTTCAATTTCAGGACAGAAACTTGTGGAAGAGCTCGTTGTTGGAACATTTGCAGGGATGTGGGCAGCCTCATATATATTATTGCCAGTAGGGATTTTCCTCACTTATAAAGCAACTACCGATTCTGTTATTTTGAACATTGAAACTTATCTGATGTTCTTCAAAAAAGTTAAGGATTTTATATACAGGATATTTATAAATGAATCAGGCAGAAAATCTGCCAAGGACTAAAAACCATTATAATGAAGGATATTATTCTAAATAGTATAGAAGAGGCAATAGAAGATATTAAACTCGGGAAATTACTAATTGTTGTTGATGATGAAGATCGAGAGAATGAAGGCGATTTCATCTGCTCCGCGGAACTCATAACTCCGGAAATAGTCAATTTTATGGCCAAGCATGGCCGTGGACTTATTTGTGCTGCATTGCCTGAAGAGAGATGTGAAGTGCTTGATCTTAATCTTATGGTAGGGAACAACACTTCAATTCATGAGACACAGTTCACTGTCACAGTCGATTTACTGAATAAAGAAAAATCTACAGGAGTATCCGCCTTAGACCGGGCTAATACTATTAAAGCGCTTGTCGATCCTGCAACAAAACCTACCGATCTGGGACGACCCGGACATATCTTTCCATTAAAAGCGAAATCAAAAGGAGTTCTGCGAAGGGCCGGACATACTGAAGCTGTGGTAGATCTTACCCGATATGCCAATCTCCGTCCAGGAGGGGCCCTGGTAGAGATAATGAATGATGATGGCTCTATGGCAAGGTTAAACGATCTGGTAAAGATCAAAGAAAAATTTAATATAAAGATAATAGCAATTAAGGACCTTATTAAATATACTCTCGAACGTGATTCAATTATAGAAAAAGGCGAAAGAGTAAAGCTTCCAACCGAAAGAGGTGATTTTGAATTTATTCCTTTCCGGCAAACTAGTAACGGAATTGAACATGCAGCCCTGGTAAAGGGTAAATGGACAAAAGATGAGCCTGTTCTTGTCAGACTTCATTCATCATGCTTTACAGGTGATATTTTTGGTTCTATGCGATGTGACTGTGGACCCCAGTTACGGAAAGCAATGTCAATGGTTGAAGCTGAGGGAAAAGGGGTAGTCATCTATTTGAGCCAGGAAGGAAGAGGAATAGGTCTTCTGAATAAGATTAAAGCTTACAAGCTTCAGGACGAAGGGATGGACACGGTACAGGCAAATCTGAAACTGGGATTCGGCGAAGATGAAAGAGATTATGGCGTAGGTGCCAGCATTATGCGGGAACTTGGACTTGGAAAAGTCCGGCTTATTTCAAATAACCCTGTAAAAAGGGCAGGATTAGAAGGTTACGGGATAAAGATTGTTGAAACAATACCTCTGGTAATCGAATCAAACCCCCACAATCAGTTCTATCTCGAAACCAAGGCAAATAAAATGGGACATGATCTTTCATGTTATAAACATCTTACAAAAGATTAGTACTTATTATTATATTTGTGTGATAATAAAGCCTTTATGAAAAACCTCAGGATAGTATTCATGGGGACACCTGAGTTTGCAGTGGCGACACTTGGTGCACTGCTAATGAATGGTTTTAATATTGTGGGTATAGTTACTGTTCCTGATAAACCGTCCGGAAGAGGAAGAAAGATAACGGAATCCGCTGTTAAGGAATTTGCAGAATTCAGTAATCTTGCAGTAATGCAGCCTTCGAATCTTAAGGATCCGGAATTCATAAGACAGCTTAAACAATTAAATGCAGATCTTTTTATTGTCGTCGCATTTCGGATGCTCCCTGTGGATGTGTGGAAAATGCCTCCCCTCGGTACAATTAATCTTCATGCTTCACTACTTCCAGACTACCGTGGTGCTGCACCAATAAATCATGCCATTATCAATGGAGAAACAACGACCGGAGTAACAACATTCTTTATAGATGAAAAAATAGATACCGGAAACATTCTTTTAAGGGAAGAAGTACAAATTTTTCCTTTTGAAAATGCAGGTGATCTTCACGACAGGTTAATGAAACAGGGAGCCAGACTTGTAATCAGAACACTCGCTCATATAGCTGAAAACAAGGTGCTTGAACTACCTCAGACAAAACTCATTAATAGAGATGAATCTCCAAAACCTGCACCGAAAATACATCCCGCCGACTGTATTATCGATTGGGAAAGCGACACTGTCAGGATTCACAATTTAATCAGAGGACTTGCTCCATATCCTTGTGCAAAATCATGGTTCAAAAGTGATTCAATAACAATTTCATTTAAGATCTTTGAGAGCCAACCGGAAATTGAAAACCACGCATTCAAACCAGGAACTATATTCTCAGATGGGAAACATTATATAAAGATCAGCTGTAAGGATGGATTTTTAAGTATTGCCAGTCTGCAACTTGAGGGTAAGAAACGTATGAATACCATCGAATTTCTAAGAGGATTCAGAATAGAAAATTATACAATTCCTGTTAATCAACCGGCTTAATGCTTCTTAGCCAGATCTTTTTCCCTGCTTCCGGTTCCGTGCCATCTTCCATCCTGTTCATCTCATAAAGTCTTTTAATTTTTATTCCATATCGCTGGGAAATAAGGTACATTGTGTCTCCATCAGAACTAATATAATACTCTTTCCCTGGTTCTGCCCTTTCCCTTTTCGGTTGAAGATATAGCATCTGGCCGGGAACTAAAAGAAAATCATTTTTAAGTTCGTTATATTTAGGCAGTTCCCATTTCAGTAATTGAAATTCATTTTCAAGTTTTTCTCTCGTATCACCATCTTTAACTATAATATATTTCACCCTGTTATTTTCCATAATCCGGGGGACACGGGCTAAAACCGCTATGTTTCCATTTGAGGTTGGTAAAGCTTCTTTAGTACTATCAGCTGATTGAATTTTAAGAGATTCTTTTGCAACAAAATATTTTTGAGGTTGTTGATTACCTGCATTATAACCACGATCAAAATACCACAGATTATTTCCTTCGATAGTCCTGATCAGCATATTGGCATAATCAGGATTTGTGGCATAACCAGCCTTTTTTAGTCCATGGGCCCATGCCTTGTAATCAGTGGAACTAAAATTGAAAAGGAAACTATATCGGGATGCTGATTTCAAAAAATCCGAATGGTCATCAAAAGAATACTCAGGGTTACTGTACTTTCTGAAACACTCATTTCTCCGGTTATCATTATGTCTGATTGTGGGTCCGGTCCAGTCGTCATGACATTTGATTCCAAAGTGATTATTTGCCTCCCGGGCCAGCCTGCTTCGTCCGCAGTCAGATTCAATTATACCCTGGGCAAGTGTGATGCTCGCGGGGATGCCTGTTCTATTCATCTCATTGATAGCAAGATCTTTATATGAATTTATATAATCTTGAACCGATTGATCAGGTGTTGATCTTGAAACAAGTGGCTTATAAGCTTTGCATGAAAACAGACATGATAATAAAGCCAATTGAAGAATGAGAAATAGTCTGCTTTGCATCAAAAATATTTTGTGACAAAAATAAACAAATATCGCTACCTTTATACTCAAAACTTACGAGGAGTGGTATGATTAGAACGAATAATATAACCTTTTCATATACCGAGTATGAAAAAACTGAAGAACTTGAGTCAGGTGACATGGAACTTGTTGTCGCTGCAAGAGAAACAGCCTTAAATGCGTATGCTCCCTATTCAAAATTCAGAGTCGGAGCAGCGGTCAGGCTTGAGAGCGGTGCAATAGTTTGCGGAGCAAATGTTGAAAATGCCGCGTTCCCTTCAGGCATCTGCGCCGAGAGGAGTGCTCTTTCAAACTCTATTTCAAATCTACCTCATGATAAACCTATTGCTTTGGCTATTGCCGCGATGACTGAATATGGGCTTACTGAAGATCCACCTTCTCCCTGCGGAAACTGCCGGCAGGTAATTGCAGAAGAAGAGTCAAGATCCGGAAATCAGATAAGGATAATTCTATCCGGAAAAGATAAAACACTGATTGTTAAAAGTATCAGCAACCTTCTTCCATTGCAATTCAACAGAAAGAATCTAAAGATCAGTCTTCCCTGACAAGCAACTGAAAACCAGCGCCATGGATATTTTTAATATTCAGATCAGGATCATCCGATAAAAACTTCCTTAATTTTGTTATATAAACATCCATGCTTCTGGCGGTAAAATAATCATCAGATCCCCATATTTTCTTAAGAGCCATCTCCCTGCTGATCAATGCATTTGGATTAATTGCCAGTAATTCAAGCAACTGTGCCTCCTTGGGGGATAGTTTCTTTTCATCACTGCCAATAGTCAATGTCCTTAGCTTTGAGTTAAAAACAAACTTTCCGATCTCATAAAAATCCTTTTTTCCGGTTTGAAAATCGCGTCTCGAAATTATCGCCCTTATCTTTGCCAGAAGGATGTCAGTATCGAATGGTTTGGTTACATAATCATCCCCTCCTATCCCATAACCCTTCAGGACATCTTCTTTGAGCTTTTTAGCTGTAAGAAAGATTATAGGAATTTCATTGTTAATCTTCCTTATCTCATTAGCTATGGTAAATCCATCTACATGTGGAAGCATAATATCAAGGATACATATATTAAAGACACCTTTTCTGAAATGGTCTATAGCATATTTCCCATCATCGACCCACTCAACTGAGTAGTCATTAATTTCCAGATATGATTTAAGAACGGATCCGAAACTTAAATCATCTTCAACAAGAAAAATCTTATCAGGTTTGTTGCTCATTTCTAGTTCTCCCAGTTAAATGGTAAAAATATTTCGAACCTGCTTCCATTTCCAGGTTCACTAAAAACACTTATGTGGCCCTTGTGGGCTTCAATAATAGATCGCGCATAATTTAAACCCAGCCCAAAACCCTTGACATCATGTACGTTACCTGAACTCTGCCGGTAAAAACGTTCAAATATTTTACTTTGAACTGCTTTTGTCATGCCAATACCTTTGTCCTCAACAGATAAAATTATGCCTTTATCACCATTCTTTGTGGTGACAGTAATATCAGGTACTTCGGGTGAATATTTTATTGCGTTATCCAGGAGGTTACTTACCAGATTTGTGAGATGTTCAAAGTCACCATATAAATAAGGTTCTTCAGCATTCAGATTAAGATTGATCTTTCCGTTTCTCTGATGAACCTGAATCTCAATTGTATCAATAGCATGTTCAATAACAGTATGCAATGAGACATTTTCGAACTTGAATTCTATCTCCTTTTTATCGAGGGATGCTATCTGCAATATAGTTTCTACCTTCTTATTCATCCGGCTGTTTTCCTTTTTGATCATGCCGATGAAATGTCTGATGCTGACTTCATCATTAATTACTCTGGAATTAACTATTGTATCAGCTGCCAGTGAAATTGTGGCAATAGGAGTTTTAAACTCATGTGTCATATTATTTATGAAATCCGATTTCATCTCAGAGACTTTCTTCTGTCTTATAATAAAATAGAGACTCAATGCAAAAGTTGCCAGTATGAAGAGCGAAAAGAGCATCGAACCTCCCAGTATCCATACCATTGATCCAAGCAAATAATTGGTCCGTTCAGGGAAAATTACTGAAAGAACAATATCTTGCCTTTTAATATTGTCGGGAAACAATCTGACAGAATACTTACTTTTCAGGAAATCATTTTTTTGTGATTTCTTAAATTTCCCATTCTGAACAATCCCGTTTTTGATTATTGCATATTCATAAGGGGTTTGTATATTAGTATATGCCAGTGCTTGATTGAGAGTATATTCAATCTCCTTATTATCAAGTTCGAGAGTCTTTTCCCATTGGTAAATCTCATTTATCATCTGGTCGCTCATGTTCTGAAACTCACTTGATCTCTTTTTCACCCACCTGAGGAATTCATTTTGCTTTATATATACATCTCTTGAAGGTGTGCTCAAATCATCTCCTTTTTTGACGATATTTATTTTACCCGACTTGTCAGGGGCCGGAATAACAAAAGTAACAGAGTCAGAAACAATTGAATTATCATTTGTGATTGTATAAGATTTACTGGTTGTAGTCAACTTACCTGTATTAGAAGGCCCGGTAACTGACTGGTCGGTAATTCTTACACTGAATTTATTCCCGGGTGCTGAAGAATAGCCTCCAATAGTTAAATAGCCGGTAACATCAGCAGATGAGTCGTTGAAAGAGAGAGGATTGGAAGGCATAAAGTTATTAAAGAAATTCATTTTTCTTGAAGATTCAATGGCATTTGCAGCATTATAGAGGCTTATACCTACTCTGTTATTGAAACCTTCATTCTGTATGTCAACAGCGTTCCTTATCCACACGATCTGTACCCATATAATGCCAATAATGGATAGCAACATCATAACGATTAGACCAGTAAATTTCTTCCTGTTCATGGTACAAAAATAAACCTTAAAGTCGTTAATAAAGAAGTATTTAACTTTTCATTAACTCTTATTAACCGAATATTAACTGTGAAATCCGGGTATTAGAGCAAAAAATGGATGACACTCGAAATAAAAGATGATGCAAGGCAAAAGAACTCAGGAAGGATATGGAAAGCAAACTTTGGATAAAAATAATAAGCCTTCAGGCTTATTATTTTATGCAATTGAATCCATAAAAGCTGACCAGATATCCCCTTCAGGGAAATGTGCAATAATTGTAACAGGTTCCTTTTTTACAGGATGAATAAACTCCAGCCTGCGTGCAAAAAGGCTTATTCCTCCATCTTCATTGGATCGGGCGAAGCCATATTTCAGATCACCTTTGATCGGGCATCCTATTTTTGCAAGCTGAGCTCTTATCTGATGGTGCCTGCCGGAATGAAGCTCAATTTCAAGCAGATAATATTTTTCAGATCTTCCTTTTAATCTATAAGTCAGACTTGCCTGTTTTGATCCTTTTACCTCATTATCATATACATAACTTTTGTTTTGGGTCTCGTTCTTTTTAAGAAAATGGGTAATTGTAGCTTCATCTTCGGGTGGTCGATCTTTAACAATAGCAAGGTAGATCTTTTTTACCTGCCTCAATTTGAACATCTCATTGAGCCTGGAAAGTGCCTTGGATGTCCGGGCAAAAAGCATTATGCCGCTCACCGGGCGATCGAGCCTGTGAACTACGCCCAGAAAAACTTCTCCTGGTTTTTTGTACTTCTCCGCTATGTATTTCTTAATTTCGATATCCAGTGGTGCATCACCGGTTTTGTCGCTCTGAGCCAAATCAGAAGATCTTTTATAAACAGCGATAATATGATTGTCTTCGTATAGAATTTCAGCCATTTCAGATTTTGTTAATACTGCTCTTTTTCGTTAGGAAAGTCCTGAGATCTTACATCAGTAATATAAGCCTGGACTGCACCCTTTATCTCAGCATAAAGGTTATGATACCTGCGTAGAAAACGCGGGGAAAATTCCTGCGTAATACCCAGCATATCGTGCAGAACAAGTACCTGTCCGTCAGTTTTCCCTCCGGCACCTATTCCTATTAATGGTATTTTCAGGCTATTTGTTACTTCTTCTGCCAGTTTAGCTGGTATTTTTTCAAGTACTATGGCAAAACAGCCCGTCTGTTCAAGTAATCTGGCATCTTCCATTAGTCTGCGAGCCTCCTCTTCTTCTTTTGCCCTGACAACATAAGTCCCGAATTTATGAATAGCCTGTGGTGTCAGGCCAAGATGTCCCATCACAGGAATACCCGCTGATAAAATTCTTTCAACTGATTCAACAATCTGAAGGCCTCCTTCAAGCTTTACCGCATGTGCTCCGGTCTCCTTCATGATCCTGATTGAAGAAGCTAATGCTTCCTTTGAATTTCCCTGATAAGTCCCGAATGGCAGATCCACTACGACAAGGGCCCTCTTAACACCTCTTACAACTGATGCTGCATGATAAATCATATTATCGAGCGTAATAGGAAGGGTTGTATCATAACCTGCCATTACATTTGAGGCGGAATCACCAACCAGGATTACGTCTATTTCCGCTTCATCAAGTATCTTTGCAATGGAATAGTCATAAGCCGTCAGCATAGCAATTTTTTCACCTTTTAGCTTCATCTCATTCAAGACATGAGTTGTAACTCTTCTTACAGATTTATGTATCGGCATAATAATGCTTATGTTAATTAATGAAGGCAAAGTTACAGATTTGCATTGGATGATACATCTTCATGCATTCATCTTTTTAATTTGTCAGACTGAAGCAGATATCCTGTCGTTTTGTCATAAAAAGCAGAAAAAACCTTAATGGCATAATCATTGCTGATTCAACATAGTATACTTTTTTTAAAAGTAGGAATTGAACGAGCTCTGAAACACCTGAGCTAAGTTCATGATATCAAAATGAAATTTTAAAAATTATTATAAAATGGGAAAAATAATTGGAATTGATCTTGGAACAACAAACTCCTGTGTTGCAGTAATGGAAGGTAATGAACCTGTTGTAATCCCCAACAGTGAAGGGAAGAGAACCACACCTTCAATCGTTGCATTCATTGAAAACGGAGAACGCAAAGTAGGAGATCCTGCTAAGCGACAGGCTATCACAAATTCAAAGAAGACTGTATTCTCGATAAAAAGGTTTATGGGGGAAACTTATGATAAAGTCACAAAAGAGATTAAAAGGGTATCCTATACTGTTGTAAAAGGTGACAATAATACTCCCAGGGTGAAAATTGATAACCGTCAGTATTCACCTCAGGAGATTTCCGCGATGATTCTTCAAAAGATGAAAAAGACTGCAGAGGATTATCTTGGACAGGAAGTTACTGATGCAGTTATTACAGTTCCGGCATATTTCAGCGATTCACAACGTCAGGCAACAAAAGAGGCTGGTGAAATAGCCGGTTTAAATGTCAAAAGGATTATAAATGAGCCTACTGCCGCATCCCTGGCTTATGGCCTCGACAAAAAGTCACAGGACCTTAAAATAGCTGTGTTTGACCTCGGAGGCGGAACTTTTGATATCTCAATTCTTGAACTTGGAGATGGCGTTTTTGAAGTTAAATCAACCAATGGAGATACCCATCTTGGAGGTGACGATTTTGATCATCTGATAATTGACTGGATGGCTGAGGAGTTTCTCAAAGAAGAAGGTATTGATTTGAGAAAGGATCCGATGGCTTTGCAACGTCTGAAGGAAGCAGCCGAAAAAGCCAAAATTGAACTTTCAAGTTCAACAACAACAGAGATCAATCTTCCATACATTATGCCTGTTGATGGAATTCCAAAGCATCTGGTAAAAACACTCACACGAGCCAATTTTGAAAAAATTTGCGATAAACTGATCCTTGCTTGCATTGAACCTTGTAAGATCGCTCTGAAAGATTCCGGTCTTTCAATATCAGAAATAGATGAAGTTCTTCTTGTAGGTGGGTCTACCCGAATACCTGCAATTCAACAGCTTGTTGAAAAATTCTTCGGACGAGTACCGTCGAAAGGGGTTAATCCCGACGAAGTTGTTGCTGTCGGAGCTGCCATACAGGGCGGTGTACTTACCGGAGAGGTAAAAGATGTTCTTCTGCTTGATGTTACACCACTTTCACTTGGTATCGAAACAATGGGTGGAGTAATGACTAAACTGATTGAATCAAATACCACTATTCCCACCAAAAAAACAGAGGTATTTACAACTGCTGCTGATAGTCAGCCATCGGTGGAGATACATGTTCTCCAGGGTGAGAGACCAATGGCAGTAGGGAATAAAACTATCGGACGATTTCATCTGGACGGCCTTCCACCTGCCCCAAGAGGTATTCCTCAGATTGAAGTCAGCTTTGACATCGATGCAAATGGGATTTTGCATGTTGCGGCAAAGGACAGAGGTACTGGTAAAGAACAGAGAATCAGGATAGAAGCATCGTCAGGATTAAATGATGATGAAATCAGAAGGATGAGAGAGGAAGCCAAAGTGAATGCTGAAGCCGACAATAAAGCAAAAGAAAAAGTTGATAAGGTAAATACTGCTGACAGTATGATCTTTACTACCGAAAAACAGCTTAAGGAATTTGGTGACAAGCTCCCGGCAGATAAGAAACCAGCAATTGAGACTGCCCTGGCAAAGCTTAAGGAAGCATATAAATTACAGGACGTAGATGCAATAGACAAAGCACTTGCAGAGTTAAATTCAGTCTGGCAGGTCGCTTCAGAAGAGATGTACAAAACTGCACAAAATTCTGATGCTAATAAAGCTCAACCAGGGGCTGAACAACCCACCGATAACAATCCGAAACCAGGGAACGAAGAGGTAACCGATGTTGATTTTGAGGAAGTAAAATAAATTATATATTACTTTATTATAAGAGGTTGAAAATTTTTCAACCTCTTTTTTTCTGCCTTTCCTCAACAGACTTAATTAAATTATCCACCAAAATCAGTATTATCAGCGGGAGAATTTTATGTACTTTTATATAAAATTTCGCGTTTCTACCGTATGAATATTAAAACAATTACAATAGCCTCTCTTTTAGCTATTTCAGTCTGTGCAACAAGCCAGATTGAGACACAAATTAATAGAACCGATCAGCAGGGAAAAAAACAGGGACACTGGATTAAAAAATATCCCGGTGAAACTGTTATGTATGACGGTTTTTTTAAGGACGGTCATCCTATTGGTGAGTTCAAAAGATATTTTGAAAACCAATCTTTAAAATCCATCCTCATTTACAGCGCTGATGGAAGAACAGCAAATGCAACTATTTACCATCAGAATGGAAATACATCCTCGAAAGGAACCTATGTGGAACAGATGAAAGAGGGCAAATGGCAGTTCTTCTCTGCAATTACCAATGGGTATCTTATCTCTGAAGAATACTACTCAAAAAATCTCAGGAACGGGCCATCTCTTAAGTTCTATCCCGACAGTACAAT
>Ga0209638_1002458_pt1 | contig 11357 bp, 12 predicted proteins | sample BarGraNGADG00211_FD_184490 | JGI IMG/M metagenome (GOLD analysis project Ga0209638, IMG submission 184490) | Arctic peat soil microbial communities from Barrow, Alaska - Barrow Graham LP Ref core NGADG0002-211 (SPAdes) (version 2) | ecosystem: Environmental > Terrestrial > Soil > Wetlands > Peat... | reverse complement strand
GGCTCCACCAGAGCCAGTCATGGACCACTGCCCAGTTCGCGTTCAGCGGTTCGAGCGCGCGAGACAGGCCATAGCCGGCATACGCTGCGGTCGGGGAGCTGATGCCGCTTTCCAGGTAGCGGACGGCTTCAACGAAGAACCCGCCAATCGCCAGGAACCCGAGAAGCCCGAGCGCCAGTCCGTCGTCGAACAAGGTGGCTGGATGGGGTTGCGCCGGGAAGAATCGCCGGGCGGCGGCAAATACAACACCGGCCACCAGCAATAGACCGAAGGTATCGTTGGCTGCCGCGAACCAGGCTGCATCCTTACTCAGCGGGAGGCCCAAACTCGCCGCCATGTCGCCCAGACTACCGACCAGGAAGAGCCCCGCGAATGACCATGCGATGAATACATGGATGAGCCAGCGGTATCGGCTGGCTCGCCAGAGTCGCCGGAAAAGCAGCCCGTCCAGCAGCAGCGCAGCGGCTCCTTGCGGGCTCGCGATCGCGTGGAGGCCAGCACCTACGGCCTGGGCCATCCCGCGCTGCCCTGCGCTGCTGCCGATCTTTCGCCAGTAGCGAAACCGCCGGGCCACTCCCGCGGCGAACGCCACGATGGCCACGGCGGCAAGGCCGTGAAATATCCACATCCCCATGGGGAGTGACTAGTCCGTTCGTTCGATGCGCAGCCGCCAGCGCCCTTCGCCGTCAGCGATCGTCTGGAACGGATAGCCCTTCTTCGCGCAGAAGTTCGGGATGGTTACCATCGCCGCCGGCTCAAAGTCGACGAGGACTTCGAGGACTTCTCCCTCGGAGAGTTCCTTCAGCTTGTCCCGGGTGTCGATGAGGGTGTAGGGGCAAATCTTGCCCCTGATATCGAGTTCGTGGTCGACCTTCGTCATTGCCATGTTCTGTTTCCTCCCCCGTCGCCTCTAGGCGAAGTTGATGACCTTGTGGTCGATAATAAGGTCGACCAGCTTATCGAACCCGATCGGCTGTACCGTCTTCTCCAGGCGCTTTCCCAGCCCGCGGCGCTCGATGTCCTTTGCCACGCCGTAGACGGGCAGTCGGTTCTGCTTTGCCAGCGGCGTGAGGTCGGCGTAGACACCGTCCTGGATCAGCACCACTAGAGCATCGGAATCATCAGCCGCGATCGCGAGGGCATTGCTCGCGAAGGGCTGGTCAATCAGGTAAAGGTTGCTCATCGGAATGTTCTCCTCGGTCCTAGAAGGCGATCGTCAGGTCGGCGCGCTTGATCAGATCGACCGCGTCAGCGTGACTGATGATTTCGGTGTCGTCGGCGAGGTCCGCGGCGGAGATGTTGCGGGCCGCCAGTGACTCCTTCTCAACCTTCAGCTTCACGCCCTGCTTCGCGAACGTTGCCAGGTACCGTGCCGAGTCGGTCCGGTCCAGGTCCTTGACCGCGAAGTGCACGCCATCGCCGAGGTAGACGAGGTCGACCGTGTGCTCATCGATGCCGGAGGTGACTCCCACTGCCGCGCGGAGCCCCTCGGCGTAGTAAACCGTCCCGTAAGGGAGGTGGTTGAATGTGAAAACGACATGCTTTGTTGCCATCGTGCGCCTCCTAGAGCGTGATCAGCCGGTCGACTTCGCCGACGATTTCGGCAAAGTCCGGGAGGCCGCCGACGCGAACGCCCGGGACATATTCCTTGCCGCCCTGCAGTCCGCGTGCGTTGACGCAGACGCCGCACGCAATGAACTCAGCGCCCTTCTCAGCCAGCTGGGCGATGCGGTCCTTCGGCAATACCTTCAGGTCAGGGAAGGTGTGGTGCTGGATCGGGTTGTAGACCCCGTCGAGATACAGGAAATAGCGGACCTGGTGCCCCTTTTCGATCGCCGCGTCTCCGAGGTCGACCGCGGTTTCCCAGTTCTCGTACTGGTAAGGACCTCCGGTCAGCAATATACCGAGCGTAGCCATGCCTGCCCCCTGGTTGATGTTTGTTCTTCGAATGTTCCTTATTCTTGACTAAATCACTCAACATCGTCAAGTCGGTAAAGTCTAGGAATCTGGGGCGCCAGGACACCCGTGGATCGGCGCTCGAAATGCCGCGGTCTCGCTGCATACTGCCGGAACGGACGGGGGCGCGGCTCCGCCGTCCTCCTGGGCGGATAATGCACGTATGACTCCAGACGCCCGTTCCTTCGAATCCTGGCTCCATGCGGTTCCCGGATTTTCGTCCGCCCGCGTGCTCCGCATCGAGCCGGTGAGTGGCGGCGCGTCGAACATTACGTGCCGCGTGACCATCGCCGATGGGCCCGTCCCCGCCGTTGCCCTGAGGATCCAGCGCGACCGGGGCATCTTCGAGCCGTACGACGTGATCCGAGAGGGCGAAGTGCTTCGGCGCCTCGCCCCGTCCTCTATCCCAGTGCCGACCGTGATTGGCTCCGAACCCGATCCGGCTGTCCTCGGCGGCCCGTTCATTGTCATGCAGTGGATCGACGCTCCGCATATGGGCGAGGCTGGGCCCGAGGCGGATTACGGCGCCTACACGGCGATGGTCGTCGCAATCCACGCCCTGGACTGGCAACGGTTTGGCCTGGACTTGCTGGGCACGCCCTCGTCTCCCGCTGAAGCAGTGCGGGCCGAGCTGGACTCCGTTGCCAGGCGGATGACCGCCTTCGGCTGTGAATGCGATCCTCTGCTGGTCCGGGCTCTCCAGCGGCTACAAGCGGATGCACCGGCTGATGGCCGCCTGACCCTTTGCCAGGGCGATATCAACGTCTTCAATTACCTCTTTCGTCAACGACGGGTTGTGGGCGTCGTCGACTGGGAGCAGGCACGGATCAGCGATCCGCGTTCGGACATTGGCCAGCTGGTGGCCCTGGGCAATCTCCGGGGCGCCCCCTTCGGTAGGGCGGAGGACGCGAATTTCGTTCGTTCCTACGAAGCCGTATCCGGCGTGCCTCTATGGGGCATGGAGTACTTCCGTGCCCGATGGCTCTTCGAGCTGGGCGTGATCTATCACGGCTGGAAGAAGTTCAACGACTCCGATCCGTGGTACTCGTGGGCCCAGCTGGCGACTGCGCTCGAACGGTCACTCGACGCCCTGGACTGAGGCCCGAACGGCTCTTCCCCTCGTGCCGAAGCCGCGCCGATCATCAGTTGTTAACGAAGCGTCGTTACGGTTCAGGCGATGTCTAACAATCTGGAGGAATGGGTGATCACCCTGAAACCGAAGGCAATCACAGTGGTCGGCTCCCTTGCTGTCCTGTCGATTGCCGCCCTGTCGGCCGCCTGCGGCGGCGGCAGCACCTCGTCATCAACAACGACCAGTTCCCCGGTCACGGCCGGTGGCATCTCCAGCGATGTTGGCAAGAGTGACTTTGCCAATCTCACAGGCGCCGGCGCAACCTTCCCCGCTCCCATCTACCAGGCATGGTTCGACGACTACAACCAGAAGGTCTCGAAGAAGGTGCAGGTCAACTACCAGCCGGTGGGCTCCGGCGCGGGTGTCACGCAATTCACTGCCAATACGGTCGATTTCGGCGCCTCTGACGTTGGCATGAGCGATGCGCAGCTGGCGGCAGCCCCCGACGCCCAGCTCATACCGACTGTCATCGGTGCCGTTACGCTCTCCTACAACCTCGGTGGGGTCGCCTCCCTCAAGCTCGACGGCCCGGCAATCGCCAACATCTACCTGGGTGTCATCAAGAACTGGAATGATCCCGCCTTGACGGCGCTCAACCCGGGCGTGAACCTCCCGAACGCTCCCATCCAGGTCGCATACCGGTCCGACAGTTCTGGGACCAGCGGCGTTTTCACCGACTACCTGAGCAAGGTCAGTGACACCTGGAAGACCCAGGTCGGCGCTTCGACCGCACCGAGGTGGCCCGTTGGCCAGGGTGGGCAGGGGAACGCAGGCGTCGCGGCGGTTGTGAAACAGACGCCGAACTCCATCGGCTACATCGAGCTGACCTACGCACTCCAGAACAAGCTCCCCTTCGCCGACGTGAAGAACAAGGCCGGGAAGATCATCACGCCGAGCATTGACTCCGCGAGCGCGGCTGCGAACGGCGTGACGGTCCCATCGCCGCAATACCAAATCTCAATCACGAACGCTGACGGCGATACCGCCTACCCCATCTCGACGTTCACCTACATCCTCCTCGACAGGTCGAGCGGGAAGTGCACCCAGCAAACGCCCCTGGTGGACATGCTCTGGTGGGTCTTCCATGACCCGCTGGCCCAACAGGACGTGAAGGATGAGTTCTATGCGCCGCTCCCAGCGAGCCTTCTCCCAAGGATTGAAGCGACGCTGAAGGCACTCACCTGCGATGGCGGTTCGAAGCCGAGCCTGAAGTCGCAATAAGATCATCCAGCAGAGGCAGGGAGGGCTTCACTCGTGAAGCCCTCCCTGCTCTGTTCAGATCGGAGACGTGCATGCACAACGGTGAGAATGGCCGATGGCCGTGACCACACCGGGTCGCCCCACTCGGGTCCCGGCGAGCCTGAAGAATCGCCTCAAGCCGGGCGATTGGACGTTTGGCGTCTTCACCAGCATGACCGCCTTCGTGGTGGTCGCGGTGATCGCGGGGATGTTCTTCGAGCTCACCCACGACTCGTGGCCGGCCGTCAAGGCAAACGGACTCTCGTTTCTCTGGGACACGAACTGGGACCCAACCCGGCAGGCCTTCGGGGTCGGGTCCTTCATCGTCGGTACGCTCATTACCTCGGTCTTCGCTCTGGTGTTCGCGACGCTCGTCGCGGTCCTCGTCGCGCTCTTCCTCGTCGAAATCGCGCCGCGCTTCGTCTCGCGCCCGGTCTCTTACGTGGTCGAACTTCTCGCTGCGATTCCCAGCGTCGTCTACGGCCTCTGGGGCATATTCGTGATGGGCGTGTTCATCCGGGACCACCTTGGCCACTTCATCGTGAGCTACTTCGGCTGGCTTCCGTTTATGAATGGCACGCCGCTGATCACGGGCCTCTTCTCCGCCTGCCTCGTCCTCTCGATCATGATTCTCCCCACGGTCATGGCCGTATCGCGCGACGTGATCGCCGCCGTGCCCGGCAGTCAGCGCGAAGGGATAGCCGCTCTCGGCGCGACCCGCTGGGAGATGATCCGAATCGCCGTCCTGCCCTACGCCCGCTCCGGGATCATGGGCGCCGCCATCCTCGGGCTCGCGCGCGCGGTGGGGGAGACCCTCGCCGTGACGCTCGTCATCGGCAACAGCGTGAACCTGCCATCGAACATCTTCGCACCGGCCTACACGATGGCCAGCGTCATCGCGAACCAGTTTCCGGAATCCGCCGGGCTCCACCAGGCCTCGCTTATTGAGGTCGCCCTGGTCCTCCTGGCCATCACGTTCCTGATCAATGTGCTCGCCCGTCTTCTCGTCTGGAAGGTGACGGGCGGCCAGCGCGTGACGGTGCAGGAATGACCGCAATCCAGGCCTCCCCCGGGCTCCAGCGCTCGGCCGGTCTCTACCGCCGCCGTAAGCTCGTCGACCGGCTGATGACTGGCGCTATGGTCGTGGCGGTCGCCCTGGCGGTGATTCCGCTCTTCCTCATCCTCTTCTACCTCATCAAGGAAGGTCTGCCCGGCCTGCACTGGTCGCTCATCACCGAAGAGCCCAACAGCCCGGGACGGCCCGGAGGCGGGGCGCACAACTCCATCATCGGCAGCGGGATCATGGTGGGCCTCGCGCTGGCCATTGGCGTCCCCGTCGCGGTCGGCTGCGGGGTGTTCCTCTCGGAATACGGGCAGAACCGCGTGGGGACCGTCGTGCGCTTCCTCATTGAGGTGATGGCAGGCATTCCCTCCATCACCGCCGGCCTGTTCATCTACGGTCTGGTGGTCGCTCGCCAGGGGCACTTCTCGGCGCTGGCCGGGAGTCTCGCGCTCGCCATCCTTCTCATCCCCATCGTGGCGCGCATCACCGAGGAGATGCTGCTCCTGGTCCCACGCTCGCTTCGCGAGGCCTCGTACGCGCTCGGCGCCCCGCGCTGGCGTACGGTCTTGCGGATCGTCCTTCCTACAGCTCTGCCGGGGATCATCACCGGGATCATGCTGGGCCTCTCCCGTATCGCCGGGGAGGCGGCGCCGTTGCTCTTCACGGCCCTCGGCAACCAGTTCCTTACCACCGACATCACAACGCCGATGGATTCGATACCTCGTCGAATCTATATCTACGCCACCGGCCCCTATGACTACTGGCATCAGCAGGCATGGGCGCTGAGCCTGATACTGGTCGGCGTCATTCTCGCAATTAGCCTTGGGGTGCGAGCCCTTTTCGGGTCACGCGTGACAGTCCGGCAGTAGGAGTGCAAACAGTGACGGAAGCCCAGGCGAGCCAGCCGCCCAGAGATATGCCCCAGACCGTCCGCGCGCTCCGCGTCAATTCGCAGGCAGAGGCGCTGCCCGGCGCTCCGGTGAAGGTGCGGGTCGAGAACCTTTCGGCCTGGTATGGCCCCAAGCTCGCCGTCTCTGATATCTCTATGGATATTCGGTTGAACTCGGTAACGGCCCTCATCGGCCCGTCGGGGTGTGGCAAGTCGACGTACATCCGCTGCATCAACCGGATGCACGAGTTTCTGCCTCATGCCCGGGCGCAGGGAAGGGTCCTGCTAGACGGCGCGGACATCTACGAATCCGGCGTCGATGCAACGCGGGTTCGTCAGCGTGTCGGTATGGTCTTCCAGAAGCCCAACCCCTTTCCGACGATGTCCATCGCTGAGAACGTTGCGGCGGGGCTTCGCTTCATGGGGGTGCGCTCCCGCACCGAGATCAGCGACCGTGTTGAGTCAGCCTTGAAGCTCGCCGCCCTCTGGGACGAAGTGAAGGACAACCTGAAGCGGCCGGGGCTGGCTCTCTCTGGAGGTCAGCAGCAGCGCCTCTGTATCGCCCGGGCGATCGCTGTCGAGCCGGAAGTCATCCTCATGGATGAGCCCTGCTCGGCCCTCGACCCCGTCGCGACCCTCAAGATCGAGGACCTCATGCGCGGGCTGGCCGAGAAGTACACAATCGTGATTGTGACCCATAACATGCAGCAGGCCGCCCGGGTATCGGACTACACTGCCTTCCTCCTCATGGGCGAAGACGGAGCCGGCCACCTCATCGAATATCGTTCGACGGCCGAGATGTTTACCGCACCGCAGGACCAGCGGACCGAGGACTACATCACCGGCCGGTTCGGCTAGGAAAGGTGGACCGGCATGCCACGTGACCTGTTTAACACCGAGATCAAGCAGCTCCAGGATGAGGTTCTCGTCCTGGGGTCCATGACCGAGAAGGCGATCCTCGATTCTATGGAGGCGCTCCGCGACGGCGATCTCGCGTGGTCGCAGCAGCTGATCGCGGACGACGCCGCGATCAACGCGAAGCGCTTCGATATCGAGGACCGCTGCATCTTCGTCATCGCTACCCAGCAGCCCATGGCGAGTGACCTTCGCCTGCTCGTTAGCATGCTCTTCGTCATCACCGACCTCGAACGGATTGCTGACCACGCCGAGGGCATTGCCCGGATTAACCTCTTGCTCGCCGATGAGCCCGCTCCTCGGCGCCTCGGATACATCCCGGCGATGGCCGACCGGGCGATAACCATGCTCCGGGACAGTCTGAAGGCGTACATCGATCACGATGTCGAACTGGCCCGCCGTGTGTGCGAAGCGGACGATGAAGTCGACCGGCTCCAGGACAGCGTCTACGACGAGGCGACCCGCGCGATGATCGCCGATCCATCGACGATCCAGCGGAACACCCATCTGCTCTGGACAGCTCACAACCTCGAGCGGATCGCCGACCGGTGCACGAACATCGGCGAGCGTGTGATCTACCTGGTCACGGGCCGCATGGAAGAGATCAACGTCTCGAAGTACTAGCGCGCCTCCCACGTGGCGACTAGGCGCCCGGCGCGGTACGATCCCTCTCTGCACTTCACGGTGGGCGTAGCGTAGCGGTTAACGCGTCAGGTTGTGGCCCTGAAGATCGAGGGTTCGATCCCCTCCGTCCACCCCAGCCTTTTCCCCTCTTCCCTGGGAAGGCAGCAGGTCCGATCCGCTCCCTTTTCCCTGCGATTTTCGGCGGTTGACCCTCCCGATCGGTGGGGGTAATTTCACACTTGCCAGGCAGTTATCCTGCCAGGCAGAGGAACACAACGAAAATATATGCGTACTAACACCGGCGGCTCCAGAAGCCGCCACCCGCACCAACCTGGGGGAGGCTTCCCTTCCCGGCTGGGCCGCTCGTAGACAACGTCCGTTGTCGCCGCTGCGGTTGAGCCGCGGCGGGTCCGCCTCCCTCTCATGAACCCCGGGAGGCGGAAAAATGTCCTTCCTGAGCCAGGTCCGTGGTCGGCCCGTGTTCGACGCCGATGGCGCTCGCGTGGGAACCCTGCGCGATCTCCTGATCACCGCGGATTCCCCCTATCCGCCCATAAGCGCGGTCGTGGTGGGCGACGCTGCTGGCCTCCACGCGGTGCCCTGGAGCGGTGTTGCCTCCGTCGCGGCGCAGGGCGCAACGCTGAAGCGGAGCTTCAAAGCCGCGAATTTCCCTGCTCCTACGGACGATGTCATCTGGCTCGCCCGTGATGTCCTCGACAAGCAGATCGTGAATACGACCGGCGCGAGGCTTGTCCGCGTAAACGACGTCGCTTTGACGCAACTGGACAGTGACCTCCGCGTGGCAGGTGTCGATAACTCGACCCTGGGACTGCTCCGACGTATCGGTCTCGGCAGATTCCTCCTCTCACGAGCCGCCCCTCGACTTATCGACTGGGAACAGGTCGACATCACGCCGGCGCTGGGCGAGATTCGCCTTCGCATTCCCTATGACCGCCTCCAGAAGATGCACCCCGCCGATATCGCCGAAGTCGTGAGCCAGATGTCGCCGGCGGAAGCCGCCGACGTGCTCGAAGCTCTCGACGACGAGACTGCCGCCCGCGCAATGGCAGAACTCCCCGAAGAACACCAGGCCGCCGTTCTCTCCGCGATGGAGCCCGAGGAAGCGGCCGACGTACTGGAGGAGATGGAACCGGACGAGGCCGCCGATGTCCTCGGCGACGTCCGCGAAGAGCGCGCTGAAGAGCTGATGGCTCTCATGGAGCCCTCCGCCGCGGACGAGGTCCGGAACCTCATGGCCTACGACGAGGACACGGCCGGCGGGCTCATGAATACGAGCGTCGTCACGGTTCCACAGGGCGCCACTCTTGCGGACGCTATCGCGGCTGTGCGCCGCGCCAGCGGTGACGGCGATGAGATTTCCCAGGTGTACGTCGTCGATGCCGATGGCCACGTGATGGGCCATATCTCGCTGGCGGCGCTTCTTGTTAACCCTCCGGGTGTAAATGTGAACACCGTCATGCAGCGGGATATCTACACCGTCCGCATCGACGATACCGACGAGGAAGTTGCCCGCATGCTGGTCCACTACGGGCTGCTGTCCGTTGCCGTTGTTGACGCTGAGGACCGCCTGATGGGCGAAGTCGCCATCGCCGATGCCATCGACCTCTTCGCCCCGCGTGCCTGGCGCACCCGCCCGCGCCGTGCCCGTGCCTAGCCCGGTCGAGGAGCGGGCGGTTCCCGCTGCAAGCAGTCCTATCCGGCGGCCACGCCATCTCCGGTTCTATCAGCGCTTGGCCATACCCCTGGCGCTCATGGGTCCTGGTCTCCTGACAGGCATCGTCGACAATGACGCCACCGGGATCACCGGCTACTCGATCGCCGGCTCCCACTTTGGCTATTCGATGCTCTGGGCGCTTCTGCTCTCGGCAATCGCATTGGCCACCATCCAGCAGACCGTTGCCAGGATGGGCGCCGTCACGGGGAAAGGCCTGGCGGACCTCATCCGCGAGCGCTTTGGAGTGGCGATTTCGCTTGTCGCGATGGTGACCCTGCTCATCGCCAACGCAGCCACAACGGTCGCTGAGTTCGCGGGCATCGCGGGCGCCTCCGAGATCTTCGGCATCTCGCGCTTCATTACAGTGCCCGCAGCTGCCCTCATCATCTTCCTGCTGGTCGCCTACGGTTCGTATCGAAAAGTCGAGATGGTCCTACTGGCCGTCTCGCTGGTCTGCGGCGCCTACATCATCACAGGCTTCCAGGCGGGTCCGGACTGGGGTGGGGTGGCTCACGGCTTCCTCGTTCCCTCAATTCGTTTCAACCTGCCCTTCCTGACGGTCCTCATCGGGCTCATCGGCACGACGATTACGCCCTGGGAGATGTTCTACAACCAGGCAGCCGTGGTTGATAAAGGCGTCGGCGAAAAGGACGTCAAGATGGTCGGGCTCGATGCCTATGCCGGCTCCGTCATCATGGCCATCGTTGCGGCGTTCATCATCATCACCACGGCCGCGACTCTCTGGGCCCATGGCGAACCCGCCAACACGGTGGACGACGTTTCGAAAGCACTGCGCCCGCTCGCCGGGAGTTTCGCGTCAGAACTGTTCGCCATCGGGCTCCTGAACGCTTCCCTGATGGCCATGGCTGTGCTGCCGCTCAGCACTGCCTATGCGGTCTGCGAGGCCTTTGGCTGGGAGCGAAGCGTCAACCGCGGCGTCCGCGAGGCACCGGCCTTCTTCGGACTGTTCGGAGCGATTCTCGTTGCCGGCGCGCTTGCCGTCCTTGTCCCCGGCGTGCCGCTCATCTTCCTTATGATCCTCCCGAATGTCGTCGGCGGGATCTTGCTCCCGGTGATCCTGGTCCTCGCTCTCCGGCTCGTGAATGACCGGCGCTTGATGGGCAGGTTTGTGAACTCGCGCCGTCAGAACGTCATCGCATGGACGATCGTGGCCGTGCTCATCACGCTTTCGACCATCTACATGGTCGTCGCGATTCTGAGTCTCTTCGGCGTGGTCCAAACGTAGCCATGGGAGCGGATCATCAATGTGGCGACGACTGTTCCCTCCGATCGCTCAACGACGGGGCCTCTCACGGCGCTTAGCGCTCTACCTGGCAATCATGGGCCCGGGGATGATCACCGGTATCGTCGATGACGATCCGACCGGGGTGGCCGGCTATTCCATCGCCGGAGCCCACTTCGGCTACTCGATGCTCTGGGCCCTTGTGCTTTGCACGATCTCGCTGGCTGTGGTTCAAGAAATGGTCGCCCGCATGGGTGCGATTACCGGCAAAGGACTGGCAGATCTGATCCGGGAGCGCTTTGGGGTCGGAGTGTCGCTGTTGGCGATGGGGACACTCTTGCTTGCGAACGTCGCGACGACGGTTGCCGAGTTCGCCGGGGTCGCCGGTGCATCCGAGATCTTCGGCATCTCTCGCTTCATCAGCGTTCCACTGGCGGCTGTAGTCATCTTCACCACGGTCGCCTACGGCTCCTACAGGAAAGTTGAGCTGGTCCTTCTCGTCTTCTCCCTCGTATTCGGCGCCTACATCGTTACGGGCTTTCTCGCAGGCCCCAGCTGGCC
>Ga0209638_1002457_pt1 | contig 11361 bp, 7 predicted proteins | sample BarGraNGADG00211_FD_184490 | JGI IMG/M metagenome (GOLD analysis project Ga0209638, IMG submission 184490) | Arctic peat soil microbial communities from Barrow, Alaska - Barrow Graham LP Ref core NGADG0002-211 (SPAdes) (version 2) | ecosystem: Environmental > Terrestrial > Soil > Wetlands > Peat... | reverse complement strand
CGACGTGGCGGCTGCCACCCGCGCGCTGCGCGCCGCCTGGGACGGCACATCGGGATGAGTCGCCCGCCCGTCGCACTGACCATCGCCGGCAGCGACCCGTCCGGCGGTGCCGGCATCCAGGCCGACCTCAAGACGTTCTCGGCGTTGGGCGTCTACGGCACCTCCGTGATCACCGCCCTCACCGCACAGAGCACCCTGGGCGTCACCGGAGTGTATGTGGTACCAACGGATTTCGTCACCCAGCAGCTCGAGACCCTGATCGCTGACGTCCGCCTCAACGCCATCAAGATCGGCATGCTCGCCAACGCTGGCATCGTCGCGGCCGTCGGGGACTTCCTGCAAAGCCATGACCTCGTCGACTGTGTTGTGCTTGACCCCGTGATGGTCGCCACCAGCGGCGACCGGCTGCTCGACGACGATGCGGTCCAAGCCATGCGTGACCTCATGCCCCTTGCCTCCCTGGTTACGCCGAACCTCGCCGAGTCGGCAGCCCTGCTCGACACGCGACCCGCACGGACCCTGGCGGAGATGCGGCGCCAAGCCATGGCCCTGCAGGAGCTCGGCGCCCCACGTGTGCTCATCAAGGGCGGCCACCGCGAGGACGACAAGGAGGCCGTGGACCTGTTGCTGGACGTCGACGGCGAGACGTTGCTGCGGGCGCCAAGAGTCGACACCATCAACACCCACGGCACCGGCTGCACGCTGTCGTCGGCCCTCGCGGCACTGCGCCCCCAGCGCGGCTCGTGGGTCGAGGCTGCAGCTGACGCCAAGAGCTGGCTCACCGCGGCGCTGGCCGCCGCTGATGTGCTCGAGGTCGGCCACGGCCACGGACCCGCCCACCACTTCCACGAGATCTGGAGTGACCAGCCACGAGCTCTGGAGTGACCAGCCACCAGCTCTGGAGTCACTGGGCGCCCGTCAAACGTGCACCAGGGGTCGTCTGCTCTTGCCCCACGCCCGGGCGGGGCAAGCTGAAGCGACTACTGCACGTCTGAGTGCAGACGGCCCAACGCCAACGCGATGCTGGCGGCGACGAAGGCCGCCAATGCTCCTCCGAGGAAGACCGTCTGCACCTGCACGACGCCTGCGGCGGACAGCGCGGCAGTGTCCTGCTGGTTGGGCAGTGCGGCGACCGCGGCGTAGTAACGGTGCAGCCCGATGCCGGTGAGCATCGCGAGCCCGACGACCATCCCCACCATGCGGGCCAGAACCACCAGCGAGCTGACGACGCCGTGCGCGTCGCCAGGCGCAGACTCGAGTGCCGCTGCGTTGACGGGTGTGAGCGCGAGTCCGAGGCCCAGGCCCACGAGAGCCAGGACGGGGGTCGCCGGCCATGACTGCAATGACGCGTGCCCCCACCCGGACATCACCAGGAGCCCGACCCCCGCCAGGGCCAGGCCACATGAGGCCACGAGGGCCGGGCCCAGCAGGCGTAGCAGCCACCCGCCGACGAAGGCGCCCATGGGAACGGCAAGCAGGAACCGCACGAGCACCAGCGCCGCGGTGGTCTGGGATCCGGTTACCGTCAGGCGCGCCAGGATCGGCACGTCCACGACGATGGCGACGAGCGCGACCCCGACCAGGACGCTGACCAGAAGCGCGAGAACGACCCTGGGACGGCCCTGCGTTGCCCCAGCGGTCAGGAGCCCACGAGGCACGAGGGGGTCTCCGGCGGTGCGGTGCCTCCAGATGTATCCCAGGAGCGCCAGGAGCCCGAGCGGCACAAGGGCCCAGCCCCAGGGCCCCACCACCTCACGCTGAGGATCGGCGGACGCGAACGTGAGGACGAGAGAGCCCAACGCGACCGCGATGCAGAAGGCCCCCAGCAGATCGACCCGGCGCAGCAAGGCATGGAGCGGCCGCCACGCGGCAGCCAGCGTCGCCATGAGCAGGGCGAGCGTGATGACGCCCAAGGGAGTGGCGAGGCGACCCGTGCCCGCGAAGGGGACGAACGGAATACCGAGCGTGACGTCGTCTGCCAGAGATGTCGGTGCCACCAACGTGAGCAGACCGACGCCCAGGGTCATCAGTCCCAGAACCGTTGGCAGCCAACGCGGTTGCGGCAGAACAGTGCGACCGCCGGCAAGTGACAGGACAAGGGCGATGAGAGTGCCGAGCACGACGTTGAGCCAGAAGATGGCGCGCCAGTCAGCCACCGCGAGCACCGCCGCGCCGAGCAACGGACCGAGAACGCTGCCGAGCTCCTGGACGGCGCCCACCACGCCGAGTGGGGTTCCACGACGATCAGGTGGCCAGAGATCGGCGACGAGCGCCAGCGTAGCCGGCACGAGCCCGCCTCCCCCGATGCCCTGGAGGACCCTGCCGCCCACGAGCACCGGCAGCTCGACGGAGACCGCCGTGATGGCCGAGCCAACCACGAACAGAAGGAGACAGGAGATCAGGATCCGTTGGCGCGCAACGAGATCCGAGAGTCGGCCGATCAGCGGCAGGACGGCGATGTAACCCAGCAGGAAGCCCGAGATGATCGGCGTCGCCTGTTGCAGTGCGTCGATGCTGAGGCCGACGCCGGCCATCATGTCCGGCAGCGCTACGACGACGACATAGGTGTCCGCCGCGGCGAGCGCTACCGCGACGGATGCCGTCGCCAGCAGCGCCTCAGGGTTTGCTGATCTCAACCGGGGCGCCGTACCTGTCCAGCGTGAGGACGTAGGTGGATGTTGCAGTCGTCGAGGTCGCGTCCTTGAAGAACGGGCCGACCAGGGTCACGCTGCGCAGCTCGCCGCCCGGGTCGGTGATGCCATAGGTGACGTCGAAGGTCTTGGCACCATCGCCGAAGTTCAGCAGCTTCACGATGTTGGCGCCAGGAATCTTGCCGGTGATGGTCCTGAGGACGTCGGCACCTGTGCGGGTGGCCTTCCCCTCCCTCAGGTTGGTTGTCGCCGTCATCAGCGACGTGATGCCACCCTCTTTTGCGAACAGGAGGGCGGGGTTGGGTGCGTTGTACGCCTTGGGGTCGGCCTCGGTGAACTGGGTCGTGAACGGCAGCTTCAGATAGAGCAACGAGTCGATCGCCACCACGTCGACCTTGGCCGCAAACCCGGCGATACGCGCATCCAGGGACCCCTTGAACGCCGGAGCGTGCGTGCCGGAGCCGTCGGCGCCCAGGACACCGTTGGCAGTGTCCGGGATGCCGCTGGAGCGAAGGGTGAGGTGCATCGAGGTCGCGGCGTCAGCCTTGGCCCTGGCCGCCGCGAGCCGCGCGGCCGCTGTGAGTCCTTTGGCCTCGACCGACCTGTCTGCGCTGCAGGCCGTCAGCGCGGCGGCAATCACCACGGCAACAGCCAGCGCTCGCGTTCCCCGGTGTCGCACCCGCATCTGTCGCAGTCGCATGGGGGCACGCTACCCGGCTACACGTCACTGCAAAGACGACCGGCTCAGCGCAGGACGAGGGCGTCGTCGGCCGGATCGCGGTCGACGACCACCGTGCCACCGTCGCGAACCCGACCGGCAAGCAGCGAACGCGCCAGAGGGTCGCCGATCTCGTGCTGCACCAGACGCCGCAAAGGCCTTGCCCCGTATGCCGGGTCGTAGCCGGTGACCGCAAGCCACTCACGCGCGGCCGGGGTCACATCGAGGGAGATCCGGCGCGACTCGAGCCGCCTGGCCATCCCGGCAACCTGGAGATCCACGATGCTGGCGAGGTCGTCTGTGGACAGTGGGTCGAAGATGACGACCTCGTCCAGGCGGTTGAGGAACTCCGGCTTGAACGTCGCGCGAACCGCGGCCATGACGGCCTCGTGCTTGGCGTTCTCAGCCATCGTGGGGTCGATCAGGAAGTGCGAGCCGAGATTGGAGGTCATCACGAGGATGACGTTGCGGAAGTCGACGGTGCGGCCCTGACCGTCGGTGAGGCGCCCGTCGTCCAGCAGCTGCAGCAGAACGTCAAACGTCTGTTCGTGAGCCTTCTCCACCTCATCGAGCAGCACCACGGAGTACGGGCGCCGGCGCACCGCCTCGGTGAGCTGACCGCCCTCCTCGTATCCGACATACCCCGGGGGCGCACCGATCAGGCGAGCCACCGCGTGCCGCTCGGAGTACTCGCTCATGTCGATGCGCACCATCGCGCGCTCGTCGTCGAAGAGGAAGTCGGCCAGGGACTTGGCCAGCTCGGTCTTGCCGACCCCGGTAGGGCCGAGAAAGAGGAAGGAGCCGGTTGGGCGATCGGGGTCGGCGATGCCGGCACGGGTCCGCCGGACGGCGTCCGAGACCGCCCGCACCGCCGGGACCTGACCGATCAGGCGCTGGCCGATGAAGTCCTCCATGCGCAGCAGCTTGTCGGTCTCGCCCTCCAGCAGACGGCCGGAGGGGATCCCGGTCCAGGCGCTGATGACGTCGGCGATGTCGTCGGGGCCGACCTCCTCCTTGACCATCGGCCCCTCGCCTCCGGCTGTCGAGGTCGTCGCCTCGACGGCCTGAGCCTGGGCCAGATCCTTTTCGAGAGAGGGGATCTGGCCATACAGCAGCTTGGACGCGCCTGCCAGATCGCCGTCGCGCTGCATCCGCTCAGCCTGCCCACGAAGCTCGTCGATCTGTGCCTTGAGGTCGCCGACCCGGTTGAGCCCGGCCTTCTCCTGCTCCCAGCGCGCGGTGAGTGCGGCCAGCTGCTCGGCACGGTCGGCGAGGTCACGCCGCAACCGCTCGAGCCGTTCCCTGGATGCGTCGTCCGACTCGTGCTCCAGGGCGAGCTCCTCCATCTTGAGGCGGTCGACGGCGCGGCGGAGCTCGTCGATCTCGACCGGTGAGGAGTCGATCTCCATGCGCAGGCGGGAGGCGGCCTCGTCGATGAGGTCGATCGCCTTGTCCGGCAGCTGACGTCCGCTGATGTAGCGGTCGGACAGCGTCGCGGCGGCCACGAGCGCGCTGTCGGCGATGGTGACCTTGTGGTGGGCCTCGTAACGCTCCTTGAGCCCCCGAAGAATGCCGATGGTGTCCTCGACACTTGGTTCGCCGACGAACACCTGCTGGAACCTTCGCTCCAGCGCAGCGTCCTTCTCGATGTGCTTTCTGTACTCGTCAAGGGTCGTCGCGCCGACCATCCGCAGCTCGCCACGGGCAAGAAGCGGCTTGAGCATGTTGGCGGCATCCATCGACCCTTCGGCGGCTCCGGCGCCTACGACTGTGTGCAGCTCGTCGATGAACGTGATGACCTGGCCACCCGCCGAACGGATCTCCTCCAGCACAGCCTTGAGGCGCTCCTCGAACTCACCTCGGTACTTCGCGCCGGCCACCATCGCAGAGAGGTCAAGGCTGATCAGACGCTTGCCCTTCAAGGACTCCGGCACGTCGTTGTTGGCGATCCGCTGCGCCAAGCCCTCGACCACGGCGGTCTTACCGACGCCCGGCTCACCGATCAGGACGGGGTTGTTCTTGGTGCGACGCGACAGCACCTGCACGACGCGGCGGATCTCGGCGTCGCGCCCGATGACCGGGTCGAGCCGGCTTTCGCGGGCGGCGTCTGTCAGGTCCACGCCGTACTTGGCCAGCGCGTCAAAGGTCGCCTCAGGGTCCGCGGTCGTGACCTTGGCGCCGCCGCGCAGGGTGGGGATCTCACCGGCAACGGCCTCGCCGTCGATCGCGAACTCGCCGGTGCGGGCCAGTGCGAGCAGGAGGTGGTCAGTCGACACATAGGTGTCGCCCATCGACTCCATGATCTTGTTCGCCTGCTCGAGCACGGCCAGGCTCGCGCGCGACAGTCCCGGGGGGCTGACCGAGGAGCCACTGACCTTCGGCACATGGGCGAGGATGCCGGTCGCCGTCTGGACAGCGGCGGCAGCCGAGGAGCCGGCGGCCTCGAGCAACGGGCCCGTGCTCGTGTCGGTCTGGCGGGCCAGTGCGAGCAGGATGTGCGCCGGCTCGACATGCGGGTGGCCCGCTGCCGCCGCGTCACGAACGGCCGCGGAGAAGGCCTCTTCAGACTTGGTGGTCAGGTTCATGTCTTTGATCTTGGCAGGTTGTCCGCCGACGGGACTACGTTCCTGACCATGGCCGATCACGTAGCTTTGCTCGAGACCGTCGAGGGAGACATCACCACCCAGGTCGTCGATGCCATCGTCAACGCCGCCAACAGCTCGCTGCTCGGTGGCGGAGGGGTGGACGGGGCGATCCACCGGGCTGCTGGTCCGCGGCTGCTGGCCGAATGTCGCCAGCTGCGCATCGCGCCATACCCTCATGGCCTTCCCGTCGGAGCGGCCGTGGCGACCGGAGCCGGGGACCTGCCAGCGCACTGGGTGATCCACACCGTCGGGCCGAATCGTCATGTGGGGCAGACGGATCCAGCCAAGCTCGCGTCCTGCTTCGAGAGCTCTCTCAGGGAGGCCGTCCGGGTGGGTGCCCGATCTGTCGCGTTCCCCGCGATCGGCGCGGGGGTCTACGGCTGGGAGGCTGACGACGTCGCCCGTATCGCGGTCGCCGCGGTGCGTGGGTCAGCACACCTGGCCGAGCTGGACCTCGTGCGTTTCGTGCTGTTCAGCCCGGCGACCCATGAGGCGTTCATCGCAGCACTCCGGTGAGGGTCTGAACCGTTCGGGGACGGTCAGCCCCGGGGACGCCAGATGACGAGTGCCCGGGACGGGTTGATGCTGCGCGCGGGGCGCTGACCGGCACGCACTGCGACGACCTCGCCGGCGAGGCCGGCCGCGAAGACCCTGGAGCCCGCGCCAAATACCGACTTGAGGGCATCGAGCTCCGAGCACAGCTCAGTCACGCGGGCTCGAAGGGCCTGCACCTGGTTCTCAAGATCCAGGATGCGCTGGATGCCGGCCAGGCTGACGCCCTCGTCCTGCGAGAGGCGCTGGACCTCGCGCAGCAGCGTGACGTCACGCGCCGAGTACCGACGTCCCCCGCCGCGAGTGCGCGAGGGAGAGACAAGGCCAAGGCGGTCGTACTGCCGCAGGGTCTGGGCGTGCATGCCGGCCAGCTGTGCCGCGACGGAGATGACGAAGACCGGGGTCTCGTCATCGGGGGAGAACCCCCCGGAGCTTCGCGGGGTGCTCATGGCTCAGTCCTGCCGCGCCCTGGCGAACACGTCCGCACGCGGATCGGTGTCTGCCTGCTCGGCGCGCAGCACCTCGACAGCCTCGCGCGCCCTGTCGGACAACCTCTGGGGTACTGCCACGCTGACCTTGGCCAGCAGGTCCCCAGCGTGGTCCTTGGTTGCGATGCCTCGACCCTTGACGCGCAGCACGCGACCGCTCGGGGTCCCGGCCGCGATCCGGACCTTAACCGGGTCGCCGGACAACGTCGGCACGGAAACCGTTGCCCCCAGGGCGGCCTCGGCAAAGGTCACCGGCAGATCGACGGTGAGGTTGTTGCCGTCGCGACCGAAAACGGGGTGCGGCCTGACCTGCACGGTGAGCATGAGGTCGCCAGCCGGGGCGCCCTCGTCGCCGGGGTTGCCCTTTCCTCGCAGCCGGATCTTCTGGCCATCCTTGACACCGATCGGGATGCGCGCGGTGATCCGCGAGCCGTCAGCGGTGCTCAGCGTGACGGTGGAACCTTCGACCGCGTCGCGGAACGACAGCGTTGTGCGAGCCTCGATGTCGGCGCCTCGTCGGGGTCCGGCCGTGGAACCGAAGCCTCCGTAACCCTGCTGACCCCGCCCACCGGCATACCCGCCGCCTTGTTGGCCGAACATGCCTCCGAGGAGATCCTCGATGTTCGGCTGCCCGGCGCCACCACGGCCGGTGTTGAAGCGAACGTTTCCGCCTCCACCGCCACCGAACAGGTTGCTGAAGACGTCCTCGAACCCGGCGCCGCCGCCCCCTGGGCCACCGGAGGTGAACCGGGCGCCACCGTGGCTCATCGAGCGGATGGCGTCGTACTGCTTGCGTTCCTCGGGGTTGGACAGGACGGCGTAGGCCTCACCGATCTCCTTGAAGCGCTTCTCGGCCGGCTTGGACCCGGGGTTCTGGTCCGGGTGCAGCTTGCGCGCGAGCTTGCGGTACGCCTTCTTGACCGCGGCCGCGTCGGCGTCGGCAGGGACGCCGAGGATCGCGTAGAAGTCCTTCTCGAACCAGTCCTGGCTGGCCATCGACGTCTCCTTTCGTCTACTCCCCCGCCGATCTAGGCAGTTTGTGCGGGGCGACCCTGCTGATCTAGGCAGTTTGCCCGCGGTCACCGCGCCGATCTAGGCAGTTTGTACGGCCGCGCGGCTCGCCTTGCGACCGGGGTCGGTACATATTGCCTAGATCCGCGGCTCCTTCGCGGTCAAACTGCCTAGATCCGCGAGCAGGTGCGGTACAAACTGCCTAGATCCGCGGGGTTTTTGGGGTGGTCTACTGGGGGTCGGCCACAGCGACGCGAGCCGCCCGGATGAGCCGCTCACCCATCCTGTAACCGGGCTGCATCACCTGGACGACCGTCGCAACCTCTGTGCCCTCGGCCAGCTCGGCCTGACTGTGCATGAGGGCCTCGTGGACACTCGGGTCGAACGCCTCGCCGGGTTGGCCGAACCGCTCCACGCCGAACTTGGTCAAGATCCCCTCGAGCTTGTCGGCGATGGCGGCGAAAGGCCCACCCTCCAGGTCACCGTGCTGACGCGCGAGATGGATGTCATCCAGCACCGGCAGCAACGCCTCGAAGACGCTGCTGACCGCCACGTGATGGTGCAGGGCTCGGTCACGGTCAACGCGTTTCTTGTAGTTGACGTACTCGGCCTGCACCCTCTGCAGGTCTCTGGTCAGGTCAACGAGGTCGCGGGTCAGATCAGCCACCAGCGTCGTGTCGGGGTGGACATCGACGGCCTCTTCCACGTCCTCATCACCTGGGCCCGCCTCTCCCTGCTCAAGCTCCGAGAAGTCGTCGTGCGCAGGAGTGGCATCGCGGACAGCCCCGGTCGACGGGTCAAGGCGTCGCTTGTCGGTGACCTTGGGGCCTGTGGGCTCGAATTCGTCCGAGCCCACAGCCCTTGGGCCAACCGGGTTGGTGCCAGTCACTTCTTCTCGCCGTGTGTCGCCGAGTCGCCCTCGGCGTCGTCAACGACCTCGGCGTCGACGACGTCATCGTCCTCCGCTTTTGGTGAGCCGGCGGAGGGCTGGCCCGTGTCGGAACCAGCGCCGCCGGCGCTCTCGGCGGAGGCTGCGGCGGCGGCATACATCGCCGTCCCCAGCTTCTGGGACTCCTCGGAGAGCTTGGCGGCCTTGGCCGTGATGTCCGCCGGCGAAACACCCGAGCCGTCCTTGAGCGCGTCCTTCAGGTCAGCGAGCGCGCTGTCGACCTCGCCGCGGCCATCGGCCGGGATCTTGTCGGCGCTGTCGGCGAGGAACTTCTCGGTGGAGTAGACCAGCTGCTCGGCCGTGTTGCGGGCCTCGGTCTCCTCACGGCGAACCTTGTCCTCCTCGGCGTGCTCCTCGGCCTCGCGGACCATGCGCTCGATCTCGTCCTTCGGCAGCGCCGAGCCACCGGAGATCGTCATGGACTGCTCCTTGCCCGTGCCACGGTCCTTGGCCGAGACGTGGACGATGCCGTTGGCGTCGATGTCGAAGGTGACCTCGACCTGCGGGACGCCGCGGGGGGCCGGCGCGATCCCGGTGAGCTCGAAAGTGCCCAGACCCTTGTTGTGCTGGGCGATCTCGCGCTCACCCTGGAACACCTGGATAAGGACCGACGGCTGGTTGTCGTCGGCGGTCGTGAAGACTTCGGAACGCTTGGTGGGGATGGCCGTGTTGCGCTCGATGAGCTTGGTCATCAGGCCACCCTTGGTCTCGATGCCCAGGGACAGCGGGGTGACGTCGATCAGCAGCACGTCCTTGCGCTCGCCCTTGAGGACACCGGCCTGCAGGCTCGCGCCGACCGCGACGACCTCATCGGGGTTGACGCCCTTGTTGGGGGTCTTGCCGCCGGTGAGCGCGGTGACGACCTCGTAGACGGCCGGCATACGGGTCGAACCACCAACAAGCACAACGTGATCGATCTCGCTGACGTTGATCCCGGCGTCCTTGATGACCTGGCGGAACGGAGCCTTGGTGCGTTCCAGCAGGTCGGCGGTGAGCTTCTCGAACTGCGCGCGGGTCAGGGTCTCGTCCAGGTGGATCGGGCCGTTCTCGGACATCGAGAGGTACTGCAGGCTGATGTTGGTGCTCGTCGCGGTCGAGAGCTCCTTCTTCGCCTGCTCGGCAGCATCGCGCAGACGCTGCATGGCGATCTTGTCGTTGGCCAGGTCGATGCCGCTCGTGTTCTTCACGGTCGTCACGAGGTGGTTGACGATGCGCTCGTCCCAGTCGTCGCCACCGAGCTTGTTGTCACCGTTGGTCGCACGGACCTGAATGGTGGAGAAACCGTCATCGGGGTCCTTGCCAACCTCGAGCAGGGAGACGTCGTACGTGCCACCACCGAGGTCGAAGACGAGGATGAGCTCGTCCTCCTTGCCCTTGTCCAGGCCGTAGGCGAGCGCGGCAGCGGTGGGCTCGTTGATGATCCGCAGGACGTTGAGGCCCGCGATCTCGCCGGCCTCCTTGGTGGCCTGACGGTGGGAGTCATCGAAGTACGCCGGAACCGTGATCACCGCGTCCGTGACGGTCTCACCGAGGTAGGCCTCGGCGTCGCGCTTGAGCTTCTGCAGGATGCGCGCGCTGATCTCCTGGGCGGTGTAGGACTTGTCGTCGATCTTCCTGGACCAGTTGGTGCCGATCTCGCGCTTGACCGAGCGGATGGTCCGGTCGACGTTGGTGACGGCCTGCCGCTTGGCGATCTCACCAACGAGGACCTCGCCGCTCTTGGTGAACGCGACGACGGACGGGGTCGTGCGCCCGCCCTCCGCGTTGGCGATGATGGTGGGCTCGCCGCCCTCAAGGACGGCGACTGCCGAGTTCGTGGTGCCGAGGTCGATCCCTACCGCACGTGCCATTTTTTCTCTCCTGTATGACGAGTGGTCGGGCTAGCTTTGTTCGCCCGCTTGATGACTGCTGTTTTGCTTCGCCGCCCAATGTGCTCGACATCGGCCTGAGTTGTCAAGCCAACGCTCCGCAAACTTGCGTCTACTGGGCTCAACTTATGCCTCAAGCCGTTTGTTCCCCCGGACTCGACTCATCCGCTCATGGAGCACGTGAGTCATTGATCGAGCATCAACGCGCCTGCGCTATGAGTGACGGACCTGCGCCAGGTGGGGGGCTTCGCCTGGACTGCCGTCAGTCCTTTGCCGAGAGCCAGCCGAGGGCGGCGTCCGCGACGTCCTCCCAGCCTTCCTCGCCGCAGATGTAGTGCGAGCGCCCAGCGAACTCCCGGTAGTCGACGGGCCCATGAACAGCCTTGTACTTGTGCGCGTTTCGGCGCACCATGCCTACCGGCGTGAGGTGGTCCTGCGTCCCGGTCAGGAACAGCAGAGGTGCGCGCGACGCCGTGAAG